>ERZ779626.60-NODE-60-length-76894-cov-25.444423_pt1 | contig 76894 bp, 99 predicted proteins | sample MGYA00514209_ERZ779626 | MGnify/ENA primary metagenome ERZ779626 (study PRJEB29562, sample SAMEA4376713) | mouse gut metagenome | isolation source: Cecum | study: EMG produced TPA metagenomics assembly of the A DSS colitis mouse model was used to assess the...
GAATTTACTGGGATTCACTGGCTTCTTAGTGGTACAAACTTTTTACTCTCAAGTTATATAGAAAAATATGATTCGTTTATTAATGGATATAATTCTACAAAAGGCGGAGATGGTAGAGTTATTAATAATGAATATGATGTTGAAAAAATTGTCAATGATTATATTTCTGGTAAATCTTCATCTGAAATATCTAAGGAGTATGGCGTTTGTTCTACAACTATAGCAAGAGTGCTACATTCAAAAAATATTAAAATGAGAGAAGATGGAAGAAAATTAACTGTAGATATGCTGGATGATATTATAGAATTAGCAAGCACAAATACTTACGATAAAGTTGCAGAAATATATAATGTTGATCCAAAAACAATAAGAAGATTTTTAATAAAACATAATTTTAGAAAAAGAAAACCATATAAATATCAAAAATAGTTAAATATCAAAATAAAGTTCAACGACTATCCTTTTATAGGAGTACAGAAGAAGATGAGTTGCTTCTGGAAGCGCATTGCTACTATTTTTAGTAGATGATATAGTCTGTGCCATTAGAAATAATGGAATGAATGTGTGCTGGTTGTCCATATGGTAGAGATTTTGAGCAGGAATTAGAAATTATAGAGAAGTATGAACCAAAGTTATTTGTTGCTGTGAACAATATTTTTTGTGATAGTTATGAGTACACAAGAAAATATAAGGAATTTTGTAAGATGATGAATGAAAAAAGAGGAATAAGTAAGTTGCAATAAAAAATTCGATTCATTGTATGTCAAAAAGTAGAAGCAAAATAAGCATATGCAAAAATTAGAATAATAAAACCAGGAGGAAATGAGGTTTCTGCGCAGAATAAATCATGATTTACTCCTAAATAAGAATGGAATATCAAAAGAAAATCAAATGTGAATTATATAGGGACTCTATGCAAAATTATAAGAAGTATGCAATTCCACCTGCTCAGTTAATTATTGCAGATGTTCCATATAATGTAGGAAATAATTTTTACGGTTCAAATCCGATGTGGTACAACGGAGGAGACAACAAAAAAGGTGAAAGTAAATTAGCTGGTAAAGCAGCTTTCAATTCTGATTTTAATTTTAATCTATATGAATATTTTCATTTTTGTTCCAAGATGCTTAAAAAAGATGATACTAGACCTGTTCCGAGAGGACGCAGTAGTGACTCACCTTGTATGATTGTATTCTGTTCTTTTGAACAGATTCAGACACTTATTAAGGCGGCAGAAAAGCATGGGTTCATTCATTACATACCACTAATCTTTTGCAAGAATTATAGTCCACAGGTACTCAAAGCTAACATGAGGGTTGTGGGAGCTGCTGAATACGCACTCCTATTATATAGAGATAAATTGCCAAAATTCAGAAATGGTCTTCAAGTTGATGAAAATGGTAAGAACATTCCAGGAACAGGACATATGATCTTTAACTGGTTTGATGGTGGCGATGAGGATGAATGGGGAAGAACTTATCATAGTAACAGTACATATATGATGTGGGAAAAAGATAAGTCTAAGGAAGTTCCCAAAATCCATCCGGCTCAGAAGCCAGTAGCAGTTCTGAAACGTTTGATTGAGATATTTACTGATCCTGGCGATGTGGTAATTGATCCATGTGCCGGAAGTGGAACAACACTAAGAGCAGCTTATGAACTTGGCAGAAGTGCTTACGGTTTTGAAATTGATCGCAATTTCTATCAAAGAGCAAAAGACGAGATGCTGAATTTTGAAAAAAGAGAATAGTACATATAGACTTAAAACATCGGTTTCATGGAAGGAGGTGAGTATTATTAGATTCTATTATGAAAATTGTTGTGGTAATTCTGGATATTTTACTTTGAAAAAATCGGAAATCCCACGAGCTATTATGTCAGCATGGAATATAGAAGCGCATTTGTATATTATAGATTCTTATACATGGGATAAAAAGCCAAAGGATTTAACTTTAGTTTTTTCCCCAATTGAGGATAATGAAGCAAATAATGATTTTCTTAAGCAATTTGGATTATACATGATAGATGGAAAAGAGTATAGAGAACTACATTATATAAAGGATGATAGTTTAGCATGGGAACCTAATAATTATGATGGGATTCTACAATTAGTATAAGGTTGGTGATAAATATCCAAAAGGGTTTTGAAAAGCGTTTTAATCATGGAGATATTGTTTATTGGTGTAATAGAAGTGGAAACGAATATAGTGTCAAATATGGCAGAGTAGACGAACAATTTTCTGATGCTGTATGTATAGATTTATTGGAGTCGAAAGAAACAAGATATATAGATGGAGTTCCAATTGATGAATTTAAGGATAATCAAAAATATAGAAAACTTCCTAAAGGCTGGACATATGATACAAAACTATTTGATTTGGAATGGAGAACTGATCCTGAAGATGAAAAATTATTTAAAGAATTATGTGTGCGAATAGATGATCCAGAGTCAATTAAGAAAGCATATGAATCAGGATTGCTTGTTAAATCAGATAAGATTTTTCATGGACATATTGAAACAGATATTACTAAAGAAGGGTTTCGTATTATTAAAAAGTATCCTATGTGGCAGCACCACATAACTCATGTGAGTGTCAGGTCAGATAAAGTGTATTTTACATATCAAGAGGCAGAAACAGAAGTAGAAGAGTATCTCGCAGAATTTAGAAGACAAGCTGCGTTATCTGATTATGAATGGGCAGTAGAGGAGATTGACAAAACTCTTAATCATTGGAAAGTATTTCAGGATGCTACAGACGAGGAAGTGAATGCGTATCGTGAGTGGTTGCTTTCTATGAAAAATGTAGAAGAAATTGAAACGAGAATCAGTCTTGGAAACATTCAGTGGAAATATGAAAAGAACAAGAAATGGAATAATATTGTTTTGTAAATGGTGGTGATAATGTTGGAATGTAAAAATTGCCCATATTATGATTATGCTTTAGGCGGTCAGTGGTGTGATAAAGTCGGTGGATATGTTTACAGATTTGGCTATTGTAATGATATTTATGGTGTAGAAATAAAACATAAAAATCAATGCAAACAAAAGAGAAGAAATAAAAGAGAACGTGATCAGAAACATAGAAACCATCTTAAATTTCTTGCTGAAAATGTAACAGGGTATCCATCTCCAGTTATATATACTGACGAAATTTGGATTAAAGGACAAGGATATGTTGAAAATTCAAAATCATATTATAAGAGATTGTATCGTGGAAGAGGAAGGCATAGTAATTCCAATTATCATAAAAAAATGTCTAATAGAAAGATCCGAAGATACAAAGGAGAATTACCAAAGAAGGGGAACCTAAGTCATAAATTATATGATTTTTGGTGGGAATTGTGTTGAGACAATCAAATTTTCATTTCAAGGCAGAGTGTGAGGTGATTAATTGAAATTTGATGATTATAAAGAGATTAAAACAGACCAATATGGTTTTCAATTTATCAAAAATGGAATTATGGTTGGTACTGAAGAATGTGGGTGTCTAACTTGTGGTATTCCTACAAAATATATTGAAGTATGTAGTGAGGCACATTTTTGTAGTGATGAATGTGTAGATAAGTTTTATAAGCAAGTATCTGAGTTTGAAAATATTGGAGCAGATTTTGAAGAAAGATTAAATAGGATTTCTACAACCTATCAAATTTCTAATGACCATGCTGGATGTTGGTTATTAAATTTTGAAGATGATTATATTTGTAATAGACAAAATGGTGGTTGTGAAAGTATTGATAAATGCAGAGAAATTTTTGAGAAAGAAAAGTAAAGACAATAATGCCAGATAAAGTATTGGTATCAATGGAAGATCAAATTATTGAGCGTTTTATGGATAGATTAAAAGAATTACTGTTTTCTGATCCGAGAATCCATAAAGCAGATGCTTTTTATGCAGTTGATAATGTAAATAAGGCGGCGACTAGCTATAACAGGCTTTATAAAAAGGAGAACAAGTAAGGTGATATACACAAGTTATTTCGCAAAACTAAAAGAATTAGAAAATCATAATATCATACCAATTTCAATCTGTGGTAAAGCACCCGACTGGTATAAGGGGTTACAGTATAAGAAGCTGGCTCCGAAATATGGATTTTTTATGGAATGGAAGAAAAATCATGATAATGACTATTACATAGAGCATTTTAAAACTGAGGTTCTGGATAAGTTAGATGCAGCGGATGTTATTTTGGATTTTTCAAGATTGATATATAGTTTTAATATTGGAGAAAGTGATATTTGTCTGATCTGTTATGAGAAACCGTCAGATTTTTGTCATAGACATCTGGTGGCTGAATGGTTGAACCAAAATGGATTTAAGTGTGAGGAATGGAGAGATAAAAACGTTAAATGAAAATAAATTATTCGAGGAAAAATAATGAACAGAGAAATATTATTTAAGGCAAAACGAGAGAATTGGAGAGAGTTACCTAAAAATGAATGGTGGGTTGAAGGATATTTTGTGAAATATCAACCATGTGCCAGTAAACAGGAATATATTGTTGGTATTGTCCCTGAATATGCAAGTGATTTATATGTAATCAAAGTAGATCCCAAGACTATTTGCCAGTATACTGGTGTAACTGATAAAGATAATAAGAAAATTTTTGATGGAGATATCGTAACGATTTCGGATGAAGGATATAGAGAAAATCCAGATTATTTAGGACTATTTCCGCAGTCATATGGACACTTTAAAAATTATACAGTAGAGTTTCTGGCTGGACTATATCAAACAACATATATATGTAAAAGGGATGGGGAAATTATGCATTTAAGTAAAGAATTGGTCTATATGCGTTATTTGTCGGTTTTTGGTAATATTTTTGATGATGAGGAACTGACTGATTGATAATTTATTATGTCTTGAAACAACTCTTTCATTGGGAAAATGAGGTAAAAATGGATTATAGAGAAAGAAGATATTATTTAGTCAGATTCAATGATGGATCAGGATTTGAGTGGTGGAGTAAAAATCATGATGATTTTGGTCGAAAGTTTTCTAATTATTGTAATATGCTGAAAGGTAAAATTCCATCAATAAAAATTCACAAACCTTACAATCATTTTAAATCCAATAATAGAAAGAAAGATAACTATGATGGAGAAATAAAAGAAATTGGTTATGTGCAGCTTATGATCAGTTGTAGAAAAGAGTATTATGAATCGTTTAAAAAAATCATTTCTGAAATAAAAGAACAAGATGATTATGTTGTTTGTAAAGAAATTACCAGAGAAATGTGTGAACAGTAAAAAATAGAAAAGGAGATAAAAAATCATGAATATTGTAAAATTGAATGTTTATGCAGAGGCGTATTACAGTGGAGCTACTTATGAAGAAGATGTGGTTATATCAAAGAATTTATATGAAAAAATTAAGACTGAATTAGATGAATATGATTCAGAAAATAATGAGAACGCAAGAGGTGTCTATGTTGGTGAGTTAGATGGCAAACATAGTGAAGTAGAAGGAGATCTTTCTGTAAAAGTATATTCTGAAGATGAGGTTGCAGATTGTAGCTGGGATTTAAATGAGGATGGAGATAGTCTTTATTATAAAGTGAAAGATATTTGTGATGAAAAGGATTTGGATTTAGATAAAGACATTGAAAATGTAAAAGAATATTTAAAAAATGTTGACTCATATGTAGAAATTTGTATTAGAACAAAGAAAAGTAATGTAGATAAAATCAAGGAATATGCAGAAAGTTTAGAACAGAAATAGTCTTGAAATTTTGCTTTTATCACATAGGAGAAGAACATGGAAAGAGAATTAGAAAATATATTAAAACAGATGGCAAATCAGCCAATACAAGTCCTTAAAAAACCAGAAATATATTACATAGTAAGTATAAAAGAAAGACATATATGTGAGTTGCATTTAACCACAATTACTAAAGAATTTTGTGGAAGAATAGAGAATCAAACAAGTACAAGCATTTATTTTAGACTTAATGGAAGTGATGCTTTGGTAATAATTCCTCATAATTGGATTGAGTGGATGGCACCAGCAAAGAAGTTATGGAAACTGGATTAATTTTGAGAAAGGATATATATGTAAATATTTTTGTGGGAGATAGGATTTGAACCGTATAGATTAGCAAGGTTTCAGTGTATATTATTTAAATTGTTTAAGTATAAGCCGAAAAATCCATGTGGTCATACAAAATATAGAAGAGGGTACTACTGTCATCAGCCAACAGATTTAAAGCATTGTAAAGTAGTTAATGAAGAAAAAGTACATAAGGTTGTATGCAAATGCTGTGGGCATTCTCATATGAGCAGTAATTGTTATATTGATCCGAATGATGATAAAGAGTGGTTTTCATTTTGAAGACTGAATGGAGGAATGTCTGAATTATGTCGAAAGTAAACTACAGAAGGTGTGATATTTGTGGTTCTATGTTAAAGAAAGATACGAGAGTTTCTGGTTTTATTAATGGTTATAGGATTTGGAATGGGTTATTTAATAGGTTGGATATATGTTATTCATGTATGAAAAAGATTAATCAACTTTCTACTGATGTTAAAGATGAAGAAAAATATGTTGATGAATTATTTGATAAACATGAAACTTATGAAAATTTTGACAATGAATCAGCGTATTTGCAAGGGCCGAAGATATGTTGAATATTCTTAGTCATAAAAGATTGAGGAATATTAAAATTAAAAAGTAATATTCAGCATGGGATATTAAAAGTAATCCAAAATTCCATAAGGATATTGGATGGACGGTTTTCTAACCCGTTGCATACGCATTGTGCCTATACAAAATACCTTATATAAGGTAATAGAACCAGAGTTTCAAGGATGAAAAGGAGAAGATTATGCAAGAAATTTTAGCGGAGAATTTACAGTCATTATTTGATAATACATCACTCATAGGAGTAAAAACATATAGTGGAGAAACTTATGAAGTTTGGCAAATACCAGATGATACATTTGAATCTATGTGTAATATGAATGATGAAGAATTTGAAAAGTTATGTCCTGAAGGTATGTGGAGAAGTGCTGATGGTAGTAATATGGGTTATCCTCATGATCATCTTATCGTAAATGGAAAGAAATTAAAATGTTGGGATACAAAAGAAAAACCATATAGACATAAGAAATATAAATCACTATTGGAATATCTTTGTGAGAATGTTGGTGCCTCGCAACCTAAAAATGTATGTGCTTTGGCAGTGGATCTAGCGAAATGTAATCATATGACAATGGGAGAACTATTTGCAAAGTATGAAGGATAACGAATACACCAGAAAAGAAAAAATATGTCCTCTTATCGGTGATTATTGTGATGAAGAACATAAAAATTGTGATAGGTGCATAGCTGAAGAAGATGCCTGGCAGCGTTTACAATGCTACATAGATTGCCACAATTATGATTGGACATTTGACAGGATCAAGCATGATTATCAGAAGTATTATCTGAATGGCTTCTATTGTAGTCATACACTTATGGATATTATAAAGAATAATGAAAATGATTGTGAAATGTTGTTTGGATTGGAGGAGTGATATATGTCAAATGAAAAAGAAATTACAGTTATTCATTTAGGTAATGGAGATATTGCTATTACACAAACTGTTGATCCAGAGTTTGATAAAATCAGTGTTATGTTTTCTCAATTAGACAATGTTGGGAAATTAGGTGAAAAAATAGAAAATGATATTGGTATACCAATTGGAGAAATTGTTTTTGATAATATTGATGGACTTGAAAATTTGATAAATATTCTCAATATTTTGAAGAAAAGAGTATGCAGAAATAATTATTTTTATAAGAAAATGTTACCATGAAAGGTTAATTTTCTGGGAGGTGAACCAAACATTACTGAGGATAAAGCAATATTAAAGGAGGAAATTTTTGATAATGAAAAAATGATATTGTCACCAGTAGTTGATAGCTGCGTATTTCATAATCTATCTCATACAGATACAGAAATATTAGGAGTATTTTGTGATTTTACAAACATACATGGGGAAGAATTAAAAAGCATATTGTTGAATGGATATTTGAGTAGAAACGGTTAAAATCTTGGTTCATGATACGACACGTTGCCAAGAGGTTAAATCATAACCTTTAATATTACAATAGCAAGAACAAAAATTACAAGAATTGACATAGCTTCAATTAATTTCTTCATTGTAATCACTCCTTTTTTATTTGATATCTATATAAAGGAGTTTGATTGGTCAGAATTAACTGGCGGCGTGCTAACCTTTTTCTTGGCAACGTGCTTCATGGGAATGGGGCGAAGTCGTAACATGAACTTTCCTAATTCCGATAGTTATATCGGCTTGTACATATATGAATGTAATTGGTAATTGTTACAGTATTTTACTCAAACTAATTACTATTTTGTGCAAAAATGTCAATTTAACACATTAAGGGATTCTGTGAACAATCGTTAAATATGGATGGAATTAAGTAAGCATATGAGAATAATTAATTTTATAAAAAAGTGTATTGAATTTACAAAACCAATTGATGTGATTCGTAAAGAAGAATATCGTTATTTGTTAGCATATTCATTTTCACATAAAGTAGGGGACAAATTGCAATATAATGAAGGTGGAACTGGCAGGTTGGTCATGTCGCTTAACTTTATGATCAAAACAGATAAAGATATATTGTTGGTTGAAGAAAAATTATGGAAAGAATCAAATATTGATAATTTGACTAATATTTCGCTTATGAGTTTTTCTAAATTATCATATAAAGATTTCTATAAAAGCACGATTTCAAGGTTGTTTAAATAGAAACGGAGGTAAGTTTATTTGGCAGTAGAATTAAAAGTAAATGTGATAAATCAACTTAAATTGCTTCGCCAAAGCACATTTAAAGATATATATTGTTTCCTTGATGAAGATGTACAGAATGCCCAGAGAGCGAAAGCAACAGAAGTAAAAGTGACTGTTGATAGGTGGGGAGAAGGTACAGTTACTATTGAAAATAATGGCAATATGCTTACTAATCCACAGGCACTATTTTCTATTGCCGAAAGTGATTGGGATGAAGAAGTAAGGAATAGTGAAAATCCTTTTGGTATGGGATTTTTCAGTAATATTACTGTCAGTAATCTTATCAATGTTCATTCAGGAAATACATATATTACATTTGATGTAGAAGATATGATTTCTACGAACAATACAGAAATAAAAGTAGAAGAAATAGATGAATATTATGACGGATTCAAGTTAATTCTTAGAAATTTTGATTTTGATACAGCAAGTGAATATGAAATTCAAAAACGTATAGAAGTTCTGGGAAAATATATTCATGAGTTAGACATTTATTATAATGGAGAATTAGTTGAAGAAAAGGATCTGACGGAGGGTGATGGCAGCAAGTATCAATTTTCTGTAGATGATGAAAATTGCAAAGGTTGGATTGCATTAGGAAATAATTACTCTTGGGGAAATAATGTTAATGTATTTTACAAAGGAAGGTTGGTTGCTCCGTTAGAAGGATTGCCATACTTAAAAGGTGATTTACATGTAAGCGACAAAACTCTCAATTTAACATCTCCAGATAGAAAAGATATTATCAAAGATGAAAAATTGAATGTATTTAAAAAGGTGATAACAAAACATGTTGAAAAATACTGTACATCTTTATTGGTAAACGGAGAAGAGAATATTAGTGATTATACTTCTTGCTTTGGTTATTATGTGAATAAAAAGAATGTAAAAAATAGCATCAAATTTATGACATTCAAGAGCAAAAGTGAAGATGACATTAAATATCTAAAAGGAATTGCTATTGCGAGAGGTAAAAACAAAGATATCAAATCATTTACAGGCTATGAAATATATCTGAAAAAAGATGCAACCAAACAAAATGAGCAAATTGTAAATGAAGTTACTATAAATCCTAAATTACAAACGGCACCAGAGGAAGCTAACGGACGAATTTATCATGAAGCATCAAATTCTCATAGCGATGGATATATAGAAGTACCAGAAATAAAACAGGAAGACTTAATGGAAAAGAGAGGTTCTTTGATTATTGATTCAGCGGAGCCAACATTTTTTATAGGATTTAATGAAGTGGAGCAGTATGAGTATAAGTTAAATATTGCGAAACATTATGACTTGAAAATTATTGTGAGTCGCAACGAGGTAGAAACTTCTATTTTAAAATCCATGAAAGAGTCTGATAATGTGTTACATATTTCTGAACTTAAAGAAGAAATAACTGTTAGAGGATATTTATCAAATACAGAATTATCTATCAAAGAAAGTAGAGCATTGATGATCTTTGATATGATTAGTAGAATTTTAGGTTTTGATCATAATGTATTTGCTATTGGCGATTTAATGGTGACAAAATCTGTTTCAGTAGAATCAATTGGCGTTGAAGAAGAAATGGTCGAACCAAACATTGTTGTATTGAAAGATGAATTGAATGATAAAGTTTATGTGGATAGAAGCATCATTAACAAGAATAAGCTGAGAAATGATACAGATGCGAATTTGGATATATTTGATTATCAGTTTATTATGGCAAATTTTAAAGAAATGATGAAACAGGTTGCATTAGTGGCTGGTATATCGCCAAATGATTGTGAAGTAAAGGTGTTGGATATCTTAGGGAATTGTGCTTGAAACAGTATTAAATTCCTGTTTTAAGATTTGAAGTGAGGTGATTTTGATTGTTAATACCTGCAATTATATTGAAGAATGGAATACAAGAAGCGTTTAAGAGATATTACTATTCTGATGATATGATGTACGAAACTGGTGGTCTAAATAATTGGTTGCCAAGTATTCAAGAAGAAACCGAAACAGGAAGGTTTCAATTTGCCATTGTAAATTCAGAAGAAAAACTGATTGGATATTTGGATTATCATATTGACTGGTATAATTCATGTGCTTCCAGATTTGGATTGATTTCTTTTGATAGAGGTAATCCAATTGTAGGGATGGATTTATATAGTGAATTGAAGAAACTTATTTATGAGTACAAGCTACATAGAATCGAATGGAGAATGATAGGTGGCAATCCAATAGAGAAACATTACGATAAATTTTGTAATAAATTTGGTGGCACTAAGCACGTTCTGAGAGATGCTATTAAAGATAAATATGGCAAATACCATGATGATATTATTTATGAAATTATCAATAATTAAGAATTTGAGAAAGGAGAAATATTATGTATATACCACAAATAGGTGATGTAGTAAAGGATAATGGTTATCCAGTTGTAGTGGTAGATTTAAAGAATTATGAAAATAGTGGTGATTGTTCGTATGACAGGAAATATTTACTTTGTGATTTAAAATATCTTCAAGATAATCATGGTATTGTCACAATGTCAGATTTAGAACAGCATGGAAGATGGGTTGCTATTCGTGGGACTGAATTTCCTATTATTGAAAAAGTTGATGTTGCTCCATTTTGTATTGAGAATGTTGAATGTAGGATGATCCGACAGAAAGTAGCAAAAACAGTCACAGTATATGAATAACCGATGAATCCGAAATTTTATTGAGAAAATTGGAGGCGATTTTGTAAAATATGGATGGGCAAGATTTTAGAAATGCGGTAATTGATGCTGTAAAGTATATGGCATTTTACAAAAAAGATGTTTGTACATTTCATAGTCCTATTGAAGTTGAATATGGGATAAGTGGAGAAAAGAAAAAAGTAATTCCAACTATTTGCTTTATGGAAGTTAGTAATGAGGATGAATAATGGAAAAGCAGAAATTAAGATATGGATATGAATTTATTACTTGTCCGATATGTAAATCAAAAACTTTTGATTATTGTTCTTATTCTGAATTTGGCTGGGGAACAGTAGAGCAACATGGATATTGTTGTAGATGTGGATATACGGTTGAACAAGCATATTCACCTGTTATGGAAGGATTTTTAGATATTAAAAAAGGTTTTAAGAATCCGCTTGGAGAATATATATCAAAGAATGCAAAGAAACATAAGAGGGTAAGAAGAAAGCTGAATATAAAAAATATTGAAGTAAACCCAGAATGGGTGTTTTATACTTGAAAGCGTTCTTTTATTGGGATAAGTTGGAGGTAAATTAGTGTTCAGAAATAAATATATAAAACCATTAACAAAGGGTCAGCTTAGTAAATTACATGGACAAGACATAAGAGTACATTTTTTGAGTAATGAGTATACAAGCGATAGAATTTGGAAAGTTAGGTTGGATAAAAATACTGTTGTGATTACAGATAATAAAGGTGATTACAGAGCATTTGATAATTATAAAAAACATTATAATGAATCTACAGTAGGATCAGGCGTGTTGGTTTATATGTTGCCACAAATTCCACATGATATTGAATGGTAGGAGGTAAAAATAAATTAAAATGAATAGAGATATAGGTGCTAAATTACCACAAACAAATTGTAGAACACCAATGCCACCTGTAAAGGAATTTGGTGAAAAAATTTGTGAGAATTGTGATAAAGAAGATGTGTGTATGTATAAAGAAGAGTGCATGAAAGCTATAAAGGATATTTTGGATATTGAGAGTAGAAAAAATGTGTTTATTAAAACACATATTGATTGTAAGAAGTGGAGCAAGAAATCATCTGCGGTTAATATGAATGATGTTTTATACAGATGAATTGTCACTTTCATGGCAGCAAAAAATTTAAAAGGAGAATAAAGTATTGACAGATATTAAATTGATTGAAAAGGATACAAATATTTCAGAACTTAAAATGTCAAAAATGGACTGGGACGTAGTTGTGTATGGGAAACCATATCAGGTGATTAGAATTAAAGAATATGTTCATACAATCGGTGGTAGAAGAGGAGAAAATGATTTATGGATGTATCCACGAGACGAGGAACCCACATACGAAAATTTGATTGAGTTTCAGTGTGAAGATTTTGGAGTATGCTGGGGAATTAAATATGAACCACATAATTATATAAGAAATAAATGGGATGAATCAGAATGTTATACAAGTGGCGGTGCTATGATTACAAGGAATGGAGAAGACTTTTATCATTGCGGAGGTGGAATTGATGAAGCCAGATGGAGAATTAAACATTTAGATGAGCATCCATTAGATTTAAATGAATATGGATATGAAGATAAAATGATTGGTAGAAAAGTATGGTGGAGAAGCGAACCAGCAATTATAACAAAATGGATTGGTAGTGGACAGGCTTGTGTAATTCTTGAACCTGACGGAATTGAAAAATTTACAACGCCTGCTGAATTTGCTGATGAAGGCGATGATTATTATGAAGATGGTTCTGTAAAAACAGATATTTTTGATAAACATATTTGGTGGCATAGAGATTGAATTATACACAATATATAGTGCTTGAATAAAACAACAAATACCATATATTGATATAATGAACTGTTGAAATTCTTATTTTATTGGACAGACAGGAGGTGGTATAAATAAGTTTTGATTATGAAAAATTTACAGAAGATTTAATAAAAGCAAAGGAGATGGCTCTTAAATCAGTTGTAGGAGATGATGGAGGAAGTGCAAATTTAGACTGCCTTACAATATCACTTCCAAGATTGAAGGAAGAAAAAGTTATTGATGCAGTTAAAAAAGCTGGATTATGGACAAGAGGTAAGCAAAATTGGATTGGACAGAGATATTTTATATCTGCTCCACATGGTTCACAAGGAAACGATAACACAAGTCAGATTGAAGCTATGAGAGATTGTTTAAAAGAAAAAGGTTATGATGTACTGATTTATTATCAAATGGATTAGCGGAGGTGATACATAATAGAATTTAAAACAAGCAAAAGAATAGATAAATGGGCAGAGAAGCATAGAAAGCAAGGTTGTGTATCTCATGCAACAGCAGGTGAACAGTTTGTATATGAATTTTTACCAAGTGGCATTGTAGAGTGTCAAACAGTCAAATGTATGTGTTGCAATGAAGAATTTACTGATTATGTAGATTGATGAAAAGGAGAATAATTAAATGAGCGAAGAGAATGGAATTGCAGAAGGAGTAAAAGAAATAAATCCAATTGATGAATATTTAGAGAGATATAAGGAACAGAGACTTGCAGAATTTTGTGTCCAAAAAGATAAAGAAATTCAGAACTACAAGGAAGAAAGACTGAAACTTATTGAACAGATTGCAGATATGAGACATAAGGTTGAAGAATATGATGATACTTGGAATAATGTAAAGAAACTATATGAACATATCAAAAGTCTTTCTGTAGATGATTATTTAAAAATATATCATATGATTTCAGAAGATGTATCTGGGAATCGTAATTATATATCAACAATTACACTTAATAGATAGGAGAAAATATACATATGGGAATTACAGCGAGACAAGTAGGCAAAATGAGAAGTATTATAAGAAAGTTAGAGAATAAGTTAGCAGAGGAAGCAAAGTTACAGAAAGAGAAAAAGGAGAGCAAGAAAGATAAGGCAAGCAGATAGATTAGATGCATTTTATAATGAGTTGAAAGCGATACATAAACAATATTTTTGTGATTGGCGTTTTGGTCAGCTTTGTAGTAATTTTTTCGGTTGGCTCATGTCAGAGAAGAAAGTGGATTTATTCTTTCCAGAAGAAGATAAGATGATAGAGTATATCCGAGAATATGCCGAGAGTTCTGGTAGCAACAAGTAAACATTTCGCACGGTTATCCGTAGGCAATTCCAATAATTACAACTGAACAGTTATATCCGTTTTGGGTGGGAAGAGCATACCCTTGGCTTAAATTACGCAAAAATTAGCCATGAACCACTGATAAGCATAGATTTTAACATAAAGTTACTATCCTATGTTCCAGTCTGAAAAGGCTGTTGATGTTATAGAAGATGTGAAAATATTTTAATTTATAGGAGGAACAAATTTGGGATTTCAGGTAAAGAAAGCAGTAAGAGAAAAGATTTATGTAAAGGTAGCGTTGATGAGTCCTAGCGGTGGCGGTAAGACGTATTCAGCATTGAAACTGGCTACTGGTATGGCAAATAAGATTGAGCAGCAGACAGGTAATAGACCGAAGATTCTGCTTGGTAACACAGAGGCAAAGCGTGGATATTACTACGCTAATGAATTTGATTATGACATTGTTGACATTGATGCTCCGCACAATCCAGAAAAATATGTAGAGTTCATTGAGTTTGCTGTAAAAGAAGGATATGGAATCCTCATTATTGACAGTTCTTCTCATGAATGGGAAGGCAAAGGCGGATGTCTTGAGCTTCAGCAGCAAGCAGGTGGTACATACCAGGCATGGGGTAAGGTAACTCCGAGACACAATAAGTTTATTGAAGCTATTGCGGATAGTCCTATTCATCTGATTGCTACCATGAGAGGCAAGGATCAGTATGAACTTGAAAAGGATGAAAAGGGTAAGACAAGCGTTAAAAAGCTTGGTGTTGGCGCAAAGCAGAGAGACGGTTTTGAGTATGAATTTACTTGTACGTTCCTGATTGACCAGAAGACACACATGGCAGAGGTACAGAAGGATAACACCCATATTTTTGAAAATGAGACGGCTACATTGTTGAATGAGTCTTACGGCGAAAAGATTATGGAATGGGCAGATTCAGGAGAGGGTTATACTCCCGTTGTAAGGAACAAAGATACTGGTTCTGATGTTGCAAGCGATGATATTTCTGCTGTTAAGAAAGAAATTATTGCAATGTGTACCAAACTTGGCGGCACAAAGAATGAAGAACTGATGACCACATTGAAAGAGTTTACAGCTAGTGGGAATCCAAATAGCATCAAAAGTATTGATGACGCTAAAAAGTGTTTGGTTGCTATAAGTAAAGTTAGTCCTATTGCCTAGAGTAAAAACAAATGAAGAATTTGCTCGTGACGCATTAGAAAAGAACGAGCATGTTATAGTAACAGGCATATATGTTAATTCTGATACTGGAATATCTGTTAAATGTAAATATTGCGGATTAGAATATCATATGCGTCCGAAGCGGATTCTTATGGGACGAGGACATCAACAATGTTTAAGTGCAATAAAAAACAAGGAGAGAACTAAAACTAATGATGAGTTTTTAGAAGACTTATTTGAAATTAATCCATATGTCAACCCTCTTGAGGATTATATCAGTAGCGGAGAAAAGATAAAATGTGAATGCGTAGTTTGTGACCATATATGGAACGTAACTCCAAATAAGTTATTAATTGGTAGAGGTTGTCCAAAATGTAGAAGCAAGAAAATAGGAGATATGTGTAGGTGGGACAATAATAAATTCTTGTCAGAATTGTCAAAAAAAAGAAGTTAATGTAACACCGCTAGAAACATATGTAACATCCGATACTCCAATTAAATGTAGATGCAATATATGTGGATGCATATGGCATCCCAGACCGAGTTCATTATTACATGGTTTTGGATGTCCCACATGTAAAGCATCAAAAGGAGAAAGAAAAATTGCGAAGTTTTTATTGACTCACAACATTAGTTTTGAGAGAAACAAAACTTTTGATGGATTATTAGGAATTAAGAATGGGCATTTGTCCTATGATTTTTATATTGAATCTATGAATTTGCTAATTGAATATCAAGGGCAATTTCATGATGGCACTATAACAAGCAATTTTCAGTCAAAAGAAAGCTTCGCAAAGCAACAAGAACATGATAAGAGAAAAAAGATATATGCAATTACACATGATATAGAGTTGATTGAAATATGGTATTGGGACTTTGACAATATAGAAAATATTTTATCAAGTAAATTAAAAATTAAAGGAGAAAATGTAAATGAATAAAGTAGAACTTGTAGGAAGATTAACTCGTGATCCAGAGGTTAGATACACACAAGGAGAAAATGCAAGTGCGATTGCACGTTTCTCTGTTGCTGTGAACAGACGTTTTAAGAACAATGAGGGTAACTATGATGCAGATTTTATCAACTGTGTAGCATTTGGAAAGTCTGCCGAGTTTATTGAGAAGTATTTCAAGAAGGGTATGGCTATCGGTATTTCGGGTCGTATTCAGACAGGCAACTATACTAACAAAGACGGTGTAAAGGTTTATACAACGGATGTCGTTGTAGAGGAAGCGGAGTTTGTTGAGAGCAAGAATGGTGGTGGAGCATCTGCGCCATCAAACGCACAAGCAAGCAACAATGCGCCTTCTGCTGATGGATTTATGAATATTCCCGATAGTATAGATGAAGAACTTCCTTTTAATTAATGAGGGAGTTACATATGGCAGATAAAGAATATGTCTGTGCATACAAATATTGCTTGCACCACGGAGAAAAGGTTAAAGCCTCGGAATCCGTGGTGATTAACAAAAAGCATTATCATTGGGATTGTGCAGCTATTAAACAAGAAATAAAAGAGTGTGCTGATTTGTACATGACATACATAGAGGATCAAACACAATTTCCAGCAGTAATGAGAATTATCAATACGCTTGTATTTAAAAATAAAGTGCCAGTTGAATTTATTTTGAAAAATATAAAATCTTCTAAACAGTATTATGCCGATAAACCAGTACAGATTTTGTATGGACTTAGAAAGTTGTTCTGGGAGAAAGAATATAAGACATAGGTGGTGAGTAATTGCTAATCGAGAAACAGGATATTGAAAAGGCCAAAGAAAAGTTGGGCGATAATAATGCGTTTATTATCGCTGAACTGTTAGAACTGGATAATTTTGATGAAAAAAATCTGAAGGCATGTTGTCCATATCATAATGAAGATACTGCCAGTTTTATATATAACAAGAAAAATCATACATTCCATTGTTTCGGGTGTAATAAAACCGTAGATATTATTGATGTTTTAATGGAGAAGGGAAAAACATTTTTAGAGTCTGCAAAATACCTGTTTGAAAAAGCGGATATCGAATATAGTTTTGGCGAACAGGATGTAAAGACAAAACATAACTATAAATATCCTCACGAAGAACCAATAAATGAAAAAAAGAATGTTATTGAATATTGGGGAAAACGTGGAATATCAAAAAATGTGATTGACTACTTGGATATTAGAGAAGATAAAAACGGAAATGGTGTATTTAACTTTTATGATACAAACGATGTTCTAACAATGGTTAAGTATAGACCGTCACACACTGTTGATAAACATTCTGGCTCTAAAACATGGTGTCAAAAAGATGCAGATACATCTTCTTTGCTTTTCAATATGAACAGAGTAAATACTTCAAAACCTTTACTTATCACAGAAGGAGAAACAGACTGCGCCAGTGCGATAGAAGCAGGATATTTGAACGCCGTAAGTGTGCCTTTAGGCGCAGGAAATCTCCATTGGATTGAGGAAAACTGGGACTGGTTAAATTTATTCGATTCAATCATTGTCTGGTCTGATAACGATGAAGCCGGTATTAAAATGCGGAAAGAATGTATTTACCGTCTTGGTACTTGGCGAACAAAGTATATTGCTACACCTAATTATTTTGAAAAAGATAATGGTAAGAGGGTTCCATTAAATGATATAAATGATTGTTTGCAGGTAGGTGGCGCAAATTACGTGATGCAGCTCATCTCTGATGCAAAAGATGTTCCAGTAAAAAGTGTGGTTGATTATTCAGATATAGAAGAACTGGATATATCACAAATGGAAGGCGTAAAAACTGGAATAAAGCCATTAGATAATGAATTGCTAAAGATATTTTATGGTACTTTAACGGTTCTTTCAGGAAGACCAGGAAGCGGAAAGACAAGTATTATTGATCAGACTATTGCAATGACAATAGATAGTGGAAGTCCCGTATTTTTATTCTCAAAAGAAATGCCTGAGAGGATGAGCGCAAACTGGTTTAATACCATTATTGCTGGAAGAAGAAATATGGAAGAGAGGACTACCAAAGACGGTAGAAAATATTACATAGTTCCGCAAAATATACAAAAGAAAATGCAGTCTTTCTACAATAAGAAATTATTGATATACAGGGATGATGAACCGAATGATGTTGATTCTGTATTGAAGTCTGCTGAAGAATGTGTAAGGAAGTTTGGATGCAAACTTATTGTACTTGATAATTTGATGATGATTGATTTGCATTGTGCAGAAAGTGATAAGAATACTGCTCAGACAAATCTTATAAATACACTCATTAAGTTTGCTGCTAAATTTAATGTTGCAGTAGTTCTGATTGCTCATCCAAGAAAAACGCAGGATACAAATTCTGACATTGAGATGTATGACATTTCTGGGACATCAAACATTATAAATCTTGCAATGAGGTCAATAGGTCTTAGGAGGGTTTCAAAGAAAGAAAAAGGTGATCCAAAAGCAAAATGGAATAAATATGATGTGGTATTAACGGTTATCAAGGATAGATTACTTGGTAAGGCAGATTTTCAGATGGGTTTGTGGTATGACTTAACATCCAGAAGATTTTATACAGATTATGCGGAGTATGATGCTAAATTTGCGTGGGATGACAGGGTATATACCAATAAACTTCCTTATGTAGATAGATTACAGGAAGAAGTATTTCCTGATAAATAAGAGGAAAATGAATGGAAGAATTAGATTTTTTATTAGATACAATGACGTGGAGTTTTTCACGGTTAAACTCATATTATAACTGCCCGTATGAATGGCGTTTACACTATTTGGAGTGTAATAAATCTGAGAATGGATTTTTTGGAGAATACGGTTCGCTTATACATACAATTCTTGAGAAATATGCAAAGGGTGAACTATCGTTATTCGATCTAAATCAGTATTATGAGGAACACTTTAATGAGTATGTTCCTCATGATGCGCCACCAAACAAGTATGTAGACATTAGACAATCGTATTATGATAAGGGGATTGAATATCTAAACAATATAGATCTGTATTTAGAGAAGTATGAAATATTGGGAGTTGAAAAAGAAGTAAACTTCAAAATTGGTGATAAAGATTTCGTTGGATATATTGATTTACTGGTTGGGGATAAAGAGACAAATGAGATAGTAATTATTGACCATAAATCAGCTAGTATTAAGATCTTGAAAAACGGCAACATAAGTAAATCAGACCAGCAACATTTTCTTGAGTTCAAACGGCAGCTTTATTTATATTCAATTCCTATCATAAAAGAATATGGAAATGTGTCAAAGCTAAAATGGAATATGTTTAAAGACCAAAAATGGATTGAGATTCCTTGGAAACAAGAAGAATATGATGAAGCGATTCAATGGGCAAAAAATACGCTGAATTTAATTGAAAAAGAAGTATTATGGCTTCCAAATCCAGATTATTATTACTGCCACTATCTCTGTGGTCAGAGAAATAATGCGTGTGAATATAAGCCATAGGGGGGGTGATTTCATAGGTAAAAATTACACTGTATATCACTTACATACAGAAGATTCACTTTTGGATAGTTGTACAAACTATAAATTATATGTGGACAGGGCGGTTGAATTAGGACAGACCGCCATATGTTTCACAGAACATGGAAATATCTATAATAACATAGAAAAAAAGATGTACGCAAATAGCAAAGGACTCAAATATTTGCATGGTGTTGAAATATATCTTACAACTTCATTAGATGAGAAAGTTAGAGATAATTACCATACGATTCTGATAGCAAAGAATTTTGAAGGTGTGAAAGAAATCAATCTTCTTATTGATAAATCCACAAGAGAAGATCATATGTATTATAAGCCTAGGATAACATTTGATGAGTTTTTTGCAATTTCAGATAATGTAATAAAAATTTCTGCCTGTCTTGCATCTCCATTAAGTCGATATCCAAGTTCTATAAATGAAGTATATGAAAGACTTGACGAGATAAAAAAGGAAAAGAAAGAGTTATTATCTAGTGAAGAATATCGCCAAGAAGTTATTGAAAGGTTTAAAGGATGGGATAGCAATCAGTCGCCTATTACATATGGTAATCTGGATAACTTTATTAAAGAAGAAGTCAGTAAAATGTATACAGAAGAGATTAAAGTTTTAAAGCATACAGAAGAAAATGCTAAAGAAATATATGATAAACTTCTCCAGACTTATGACTACTATGAGATTCAGCCACATGTTAAATCATTAGACCAGATTAAATACAACAAAATGCTATATGAAGCATCAAAAAAATATGGTAAACCTCTGATTGCCGGAACTGATACACATAGCATAAATCAATATAAAGCTGAGTGCAGAAGTATTTTGCAAAAAGCAAAGCACATTGAATTCTCAAACGAAGATGAATTTGACCTTACATATAAATCATATGACGAACTTGTTGAAATGTTCAGGCAACAAAATTCCCTACCAATGGATGTTGTGCTCGATGCAATAGAAAATACGAATCGAATGGCTGATTCCGTTACCGATTATGAATTAGATACAGCTTTTAAATATCCAATTTTATATGAAAATGAGGAAGAAGTATTTATAGAACGTATATACAGAATGTATCATGAAAAATTGGATAAAGGAATTATTAAATCAGATCCAAGATATGAAGAAAACATCAAAGAAGAACTAAGGGTTTTCAAAAAGATTGGTATGATTGGATTTATGCTTTTTATGTCCGAATTGACTTGTTGGTGTTGGGAGAACGATATTCCTATTGGTTTTTGTAGAGGTTCTGTCGGTGGTTCTACGATAGCATACTTGACTGATATTACAGATGTTGATCCTGTGGTGTGGGATACGGTATTTTCAAGATTTGCTAATGAGGATAGAAAAGAAATTGGCGATATAGACTTGGATATTGCGCCTTCCCAGAGACATTTAGTGTATGAACATATTATTGAGAAGTTTGGAGAAGACAAAACAGCATATGTATTGGCAATAGGAACGATTTCTGATAAAGGAACGATTGATGAAATTGGACGAGCATTAAATATTCCATTATATGAAGTGAAGGAAATAAAGGAATACTACTCTGAATATACGGATGCCATCAGTAGTAATGCAGAGAAAATCAAAAAGATAGAATCCGTTGATTGTTATGAAAATAATGAGAAACTTGTAAAAGAGAAAGAAGAATGTGAAAAGCAAATAAAGTATAATGAAAAACTTTTAACAGAGTTAAAAGAAGTGAAGTATAAAGATTTGTTTTATTACTTTGATGGATTAGTAGGAACAGCAATATCGCAGTCAATGCATCCGGCTGGAATTATTGTAAGTCCAGTAACACTTCCTGATAATTACGGAACATTTTGGACAAAAGATGGTAAGCGGATACTTAGTATTAACATGGAGGAAATTCATGAAGTATCACTTGTAAAGTACGACCTTCTTGGATTAAAGAATATTGAAATTATTAAAGACTGCTGTGAACTTGCAAACATTCCATATCCGAAAGCACATACCATAGATTGGCTCGATAATGATGTATGGAATCATATAGCGGATAGTCCAGTAGGCGTATTTCAGTTTGAAAGTAAATTTGCATATGATTCTATGAAACGGTTTGTATGCCAGTGTGTCAACGACTTATCTCTTGTAAACGCATCTATAAGACCATCAGGTGAGAGTTATAGAGACAGGTTGCTTGAACGACAGAGTAATAAAAATCCTTCAGAACTGATTGATGATTTGCTAAGTGCAAATAATGGATTTCTGGTATTCCAGGAGGATACCATTAAATTTTTGACAAATATTTGTGGATTGAGCGGATCAGATGCAGATAATATAAGACGAGCCATTGGACGAAAGCAAAGAGATAGGTTAGAAGCAGCACTTCCAAGCATATTAGAAGGATACTGTAATAAATCTGATAAGCCAAGAGAAATCGCAGAACAGGAAGCAAAAGAGTTCCTGAGAATTATTGAAGATAGTTCAAATTATCAGTTTGGCTATAACCACTCTACAGGCTACTCCATGATTGGTTATATGTGTGCCTATCTTAGATATCATTACCCAAAAGAATTTATAACGGCATATTTAAATAATGCAAATAACGAAGATGACATCAAGCTAGGTACAGAATTAGCAAAGCAACTTGGAATAACCATTCACAGTATAAAGTTCAGACACTCTACTGCTCAATATTCATGTGATGAAAATGGTATATATAAAGGTGTAGCATCTGTAAAATTTTTGAATGAAGAAGCTGCCAATAATTTGTTTTCTATTAAAGATGAGATTTTTAACACTTTCATAGACCTTCTTGTGAGAATTACGGAATTGAAGATTGATAGTAGAAAATTAGATATTTTAATTAAGTTGGATTTTTTTGAAGAGTTTGGTGACATTACATATTTACTTATGTGTAACAACTTGTTTTCAACTTACTATGGCAAAAAGCAGATAAAAAAGGATAAAGCATTAGAAGATAGGTTGGATTTCGATCTTTTAAGGTTATGTTCTCAAAAAGAAACACCAAAAATGTTCAGTGGATTAGACAGTGTGATATTAATAAAAGAATTGATTAAAAATATAATTCCAAACAAGAAAACACCGTTAAAAATAAAAATTGCATATCAAATAGAGCATTTGGGATATGTAGATATTGTTGATAAAAAGTATGCTGGTTACTGCGTTGTATTAGATTTGAATGTTGATTATTCACCACGAATCAAATTATATGCATTAGCAAACGGCAACACCATTCCTGTAAAGGTAAGTAAGAAAATATATAAGGATAATCCCATCCGGCGTGGAGATATTGTGAAAGTAGAGCATCAATATCGAAAGCCAAAGATGAAAAAGGTTGACGGTGAATGGATTGAAACTGATGAAAAAGAATGGTGGATTTCAGAATATAAAATTTGCTGAGGGGGTGATACTTCATAATTAGTTGTTACAAATACACAGATAAAGAAATTGATGAACTGGTGTCTTCCATGATTATTCTGGTTGACACCAGAGAAAAGGTCAATAATCACATCATTTCTAGTTTTGATAAGAATGGAATTTGTTATAAGAAGAAAGCATTGGAATATGGGGATTACAGCTTTGCATTACCAAAGAATGAAGAATTATCTATACCAAGGGATATGTATTTCAATAAGAAAGTTTGTATCGAGAGGAAAGCAAGCCTTGAAGAAATTAGTGGCAATCTGACAAAAGAACGGGATCGCTTTGAAAAAGAACTAAGCCTTGCTCCAAAAGAGAAAGTATTGCTGATAGAAAATGCAAATTATTCTGATGTGGCGAATGGAAATTATAATACGCAGTATAATAAAAAGTCATTTTTAGCATCATTACATAGTTTCTGGTTTAAGTATAATATTCCTGTGTTTTTCATGCCAGATAACAAGTATTCGGCTTTATTTATAAAGAAGTATTTTGAGTATTATTTGAAAAATTATTTGAGATAAGGAGAAGTATATATTGAGAAACGAGAAATCTAAAATTTTTGATTCATTATTAGATACATTTGAAAACGATGATATTAAGAATTTTGCAAATGAATGTATTGAAACGATTCCTAATTATTTTTGGGATGTAGGAGCCTCAAGTACTGGCAAATATCATCCACAGTATGCGCTTGGTGATTTAGGATTGGCAAGACATACTTGTGCGTTAGTAAGATTCTTGAATCACATTTTAAACATTGACTGTTGCAAGAATGATTTTACATCAAGAGAAAGAGATTTACTTCGTGTGGCTGGCATTATGCACGACTCCAGAAAGAGTGGCGATGACGAAGATTATGCAAGAAATAAGTTTACAAGGTTTGAGCATCCGCTTTTAGCTGCGAATGAGATCCGTACTATTATTGGTTTTATTCCAGAGGAAGAAGTTGAATTTGTTGCAAATGCAATTGAGAGCCATATGGGACAATGGAATACAGATAAGAGAAGTAAAACGGTTCTTCCTTTACCTGAAAATAAGTATCAAAAAATTCTACATCTTGCGGATTATCTAGCAAGTAGAAAAGATATTGAGGTGCTTTTTGATGGCTACGAAGCACCAAAGAAAGAAATTCCTAAGCTAGAGGAATACATATTTAATTTTGGTAAGCATAGTGGAGAGAAACTGATTGACGTTGCCAAAAGTGATCCTGGATATATTTCATGGGCGAAAGAAAATATGACAAGAGAACCCATTAGGACACTTTTAATGCAGATGTAACATAAAAAATAGTCTATATATAGCAGTTTGCAAAACTATAAGCTACTATATATAGACTGGATATACAGATGAAATAGGACTTTTAAGTCCTCGTAGAAAATATAATAAAGGAGAAAATTTATGACAATTAGAGAAGAGAACAGGGATTTATTTGCAGTACCACAGGGATATTATTTGGCACATTGTATCACAGCAGATTTTTCTCTTGGGTCTGGAGTTGCAAGAAAAATGGATGAAGTTTACAACATGAGAAAAAAATTATTTGAATCATTTGATTTTGACACTGTATATAATAGAAATTTTACTGGAAGTGAATATGTTGGTGATGCATTAAAAGTAGATAACGTATTTAACCTTGTGTTGAAGAAAAATCCGAAAAAGAAAGCTAAATATAAAAAACTTCGTAGTTGTTTAGAGAATATGAAAAATGACATGGAGTGTAATTTTATTACAAAAGTGGCAATGCCTAAAATCGGATGTGGGCATGAAGGGCTTGAATGGGACAGGGTAAGAGAAATTATTGAAGAAGTTTTTGATAATACAGATATCGAGATTTTAGTTTGCTCAATGTAAGGGAGGAAATATATTGGCAATAGAAATTACTCCAAGACATCTTGTGATGGTTACTGCATCTGCTAACAACAATAAATATTACAATATGACTCCGCATGGAGATACATGGACTGCCGAATATGGAAGGGTCGGCAGTTCCTCCCAAAGAAGAGAATATCCAATTAGAGAATGGGATAAAAAGTATAACGAAAAAATCAAAAAAGGATATATAGACCAGACTAATTTAGTGCAGGATTTAATACGAGTTGAAAGTAAAAAATCAAATACATCTACATATAAAGAAATTGAAAACAAAGTAATAGCAGAAATTGTTGAACGCTTGCAACAGATGGCAAGAAAAGCAATATCAGAAAATTATACAGTATCATCTAATAAAGTTACACAGGCAATGGTAGATGAAGCTCAAAATGTTTTGATTAAACTGGTAAAAGTAGATGATACAAAAAAATTTAATGATATTCTATTAGAACTCTTTTCTGTAATTCCTAGAAAAATGGGAAATGTCGCTTCTTATCTTGCAAAAAATCCAAATGACTATTCAAATATTATTCAAAGGGAACAGGATCTCCTTGATGTAATGAAGGGTCAGGTTATCCAGAAACAGGTAGAGGATGAAGTTTCGGAAATAGAGTGTCAATCTGAAAGTACTATTCTCGAAACTTTAGGATTAGAATTTGGAGAATGTAATAAGGAAGACATTTCTAAAATCAAAAAGGCTCTTGGTTCTTGTTCAGATAGATTTTATAAAGCATGGCAAGTTAAAAATATTAAAACTAATGACAGATATCAAAAGTTTATCAAAAGTGAAGATATTAGAGACACAAAACTTTTATGGCATGGAAGCAGAAATGAAAATTGGTGGTCAATTATTAACACAGGTTTAGTGTTAAAGCCAACAAATGCAGTTATTACAGGGAAAATGTTTGGATATGGAATCTATTATGCACCAAAAGCTCAGAAATCTCTTGGATATACATCTTTAGACGGATCATATTGGGCAAGAGGAAATTCTAATTCAGCTTTTATGGCATTAATGGAAGTTGCTTATGGAAAGCCATATGATGTTCATTCCTTCGATAGTAAATATTATGACTTCAATTATGAAAGATTGCAGAAGGCGTGTCCTGGTGCAAACTGTCTTCATGCTCATGCTGGTAGTATGTTAAGAAATGATGAGATTATTGTATATAAGGAAGAACAGTGTACAATTCGTTATTTGGTTGAATTGAGATAAGGAGTGATGAGAAATAATTTACGATTTGGAACGTGATGATAATTATTACATATACACAGAAAATGATTTTTATTCATGTAGAATTATAAAATGGTTTATACCAAAAGAATTACATAATAATGAAATAGTCAAATCTCAAATGAGCATGAGATTATTTGATGATTTATTTATGCATATCAATTCAATAAAAGCCTATAATATTCAACTTGCCAACCTGTATCTTGATATCGAAAAACAATCCATTGAAAAGAGAAAACAAATATATAAAGAAAAATGTTATAAAATTATGGATTCTATAAACAGGGGGTTATCGCCTTATCATTGGGAAGTGGAAGAAACCAATGTGGATATAAGAGATAGAAAAACTCAATGTTATTTAATTGGATTATTTACTGGTGAGAATAAGATGATTGATAAGATTGAAAAAATGTGAGGTGATAAAAATAAGAAAACTAGTAGAACGAATAGAACCATTAAAAATTGGGTTTATTGGATATAACTCACAGCTTACACAAGATGGGCTTAGAAAATTTGCAAATAATAATGAGGAAGATGTAGCAATATTTAAGAAAAGAACAAGTTATATACGTTTAAAAGATGGAACAGAAATAATTGGTTTGTATGAAAATAGAGTAGATGGTTTAAGAGGGAATGGATTAGATCAGCTTATTTTATTTGATGATGAACGATGGATGATTAAGATAAATAGACATAATTTTATTAAGGAAATAATTGCAAAATGTATAAGCTGGTATAGTTGTGTTCCTGAAGAATTTCAGATTTTAGAATATGAGGATATATGATAAATGTCAAATCAAGATAATCAAAATTTAAAAGTATTCGTAGTATCAAGAAGAGCAGACTGGTGTGAAGATGATGCTATTGCAGTCTTGGCAGTAGACAAGTTACATGCTGAACGTTGTGCCAGATGTAATTCTTCTTACTTTGCAAAAGGAGAAGTAATAGTTACTGAAGTAAAGGCAGATAAAGAAAAAGTTATTTTGATTTCAAATGTGGGAGCGTGAGGAAAGAGGAATATGAAAGTAAAAGATTTTATTGCAAAATTGAATAAATTAGGTTTTACAGATGATACAGAATTGTCTTTCGGATTTATCAATGGGGATGAAGGAGAATATTACGAATGTGAGATAAAAAACATAGATGATGAAGATAGACAAGTTGGTTGTGACAGCATTGTTGTAGAGTTCAAAAAACCAGAAGATTATATAAAAAGTGAAGTCCAGTGTTCTAATATTGGATTGAGAGATGAATTAGTTCAACTTATAAATAGATATATGTAGGAGCGTGATTATGAGAAATATTCTTGGAAATATCAGTACGATAAAGAATTTTATAGGCAATGCAGGTAGAAATATCTGTAATGAATATTTATATAATGCATTACTGGATGCTATAGAAAGTATGGAAATGGATGTTGCAATAAAACCAATTGAAGATAGTTGTGAAGAGAAAATACATTATAAGTGTAAGTGCGGATATATATTTCTAACAAAATATTCAGACGGTCATCGAATGGGTAATAAACCAAATTACTGTGAAAGATGTGGACAGGCGATTGATTGGAGTAGAAATGTTAAAGACAGAAGTAGATGGCATTCTCACAAATTATAAGAATGGAAGCATTGATTATTATTATAAAAATGGTGAAGACGAATTTCATGAAATCACAGAGTTGGATTTATTGAGAGGACGGTTCTACACAGATGACGGTGACTTCTCGGAATTTGAGTGGGAATTGAAAGAAAGTCATATTTATATCAGGCAATGAAAGATAGGTTTTAATAGGAGGATGGTATAAATTGGAACAACTAATAATCTACAAAACAGATAAGAAAAGATATGCAGTAAGACCTATTAATTGGGCAGGAGTTTGCAATGAAAAAGGACAAATCAATGAACATCTCAACCACTTAGCAATATTTACAGAAAAGGAAGAAGCAGAAAAGTTTGTAGAATGGAAAAGAGAAGAGGAACAAAACCGCCTTTTGAAACTTCCAGTTGCGATTGGGGATATAGTGTATTGGCTTTGCGGAACAGAAATTTTGCCAATGGTGATAGAATACTTTGTAATATTACCAAATAAAATTAAATTCTCATTCAAATATTGTGGCGGAGGAGAGCGTTTAAAAAACTTTACAAAATATATGTATGATGATGATATTGGTAAATGTGTCTTTTTTACCGAATTCGAAGCCACTGCGGCATTGCAATCATTTTTGCGGAAGTGAAGATGTAAGAATAGGGAGTACAGGATGTTCGATTGGTGTAGATATTTATGTAAAATGCAATTGCAGCGCAAAACTCCAGATTTGTGAAGAGTACGGAGAAGAAGAACTGATAAAAAGATGGAATACAAGGCAATGAAACGCTCGTTTTAAGGCTAAAAATGGAGGAGTTTATGAAAGCTAATATAGAAATTAGTGAGGAAACAATGGACGTGTTGGCAGGAGCATTGGATTTATCGTCATTATATGATGAGGATTACGGAGTTGATGAAGAAAATCTAAGCTATGCGATAAAATTAATGGTTGACTTATGCGCAAAGTAGAAGGAGAAGATAATATCTATGATAATGGTAAATGGGAACTGGGAGCAAGTCAAAGACTTATCAGATATTCTCAGAATTGTATCTGAAAATATTGGAGATGAATTTGGTCAAAAGATAAAGGAGATATTCGAAGAGAATGAATATAAAATTGAAGAATTAGAGATGAATATTTCAGAATTAAAACTAAAAGTAGACTGCATGAAAGATTTGAATAAGCAATTAGATATTTTAGAGAATTACATAGATGAAAATAAAGATGGAACAGATTATATGAGGGGGGGGTATGGAAAAGGCATACGATATCATTAAGAGGTGATATAGTGTTATTTTCAGAAAGAAATAAATTATCTGAAGAATATAAATTATGGTTAAATGAAAATCCACAAGCAGAAGATAGTCCATTCAATGTTATCACTTTTCTTGATAGTAGAAATCTTTTGAGAAATTTCAAAAATAAAGAACAAACAAATAGTGAATCAGAAATGTTATGGTCATGGAATGAAAGGGATGATGAAAATTGGACACATGGTACATTTAATACAAAAGAAGAAGCAATACAGGATGCTTTAGGATGTAGAAAATGGATTGAAAGAAGTTTATTTACAGATAATCCAACAATTTATGTTGGAGAATGTGAACTTGTCCCACCGAGAACTGATCCTGATCCAGATAGGATTATGGAGGAGTTGGATGAAGCATATTGTGACGATTCTGGATGTGATACATACATTTATGATGGTGTAACAGACGAAGAAAGAAAATGGCTGGAGGATAAGTTATCTGAATTGATGTTTGGATTTCATCAGAAGATTGGTTTGAATCCAGGATGGTTTAAGATTGTTGATGTTGAAGAAATTAACCTAAATAAGTATGAAGGACGGTTTTAGATGAAAGATTTTTTAAATAACGAAATAAAAATTGGAGATAAAGTTGTAGCAATGCGACATAGAGGTACTTCTTCTTTTTTGTACAAAGGAGAAGTTACAGGGTTTAAAGGTCAATTTGTTATTATAGGGAAAATTGAAGATGTAGAAAGTGAATGGGGATTACATGATGAAATGAAAGTGTCTTCGTATAAAGTTGTTGTTATAAATGATATAGTATCAATGTCCTGAAACCACGCTTTCAAAGGTAGAAACGAGGTGCAATAATTATGGACAATAGAGCAATCACAGAATATAAACTTATCATTAAAGTATGTGATAGATCGGAATGTGCGAAATATGATCCTTTTGGTTTGTGCTATGTAGATGACTGTTTGAGTTGTCCAAATGCAAGAGTAAAAATTATTCGTCAGGATGGCATAATTATGAGGAATGATTTTGAGAATAATAAAAATGCTAACGAAGAAAGTAAAATATGCGCATATAAAAGGATGTTAGATAGAGATGGTATTGAACTTTTTGAAAAAATGTACAATATCAAATTCACAAAATTTCAGAAATGGTATTTAAACAGATTGCTTAAAACAAATAAGAAGCAATAAAACAAGTCTTTCAAAGGTGGCGAGAAAAATTAAGTATACAGATGAATTAATTGATAGCGTAAACAAGTATAATGATACCCTGGAAATAATTTCACAAAAAATATTAAATCTCAAAATTGAATTTAGTGAAAAAGATATAGAAGTAAAAAATTTATACAAATTGTTAGAGAAATTATCAGTAATCAATAACATTAAATCAAGAAAAACAATTGAGAAACTATTAAAAAATGTGATTCATGAATATGGATATCAACTTCAAACAGAAGTTGATAATATGCAATAGAATCGCAATTTTAAAGGAAGAAAAATATGAATAAACAAGATATTGATATAGTTAAAGAGTTTAAATCAAAAGATTATGAAAAAGTTATAGATTATGTAGATCTAACACAGCAAGAATTAATAAAGTTATGGAAAACAGAAAATAGCAATTATTTGGAACATATGATTTTGACCACTAGAAACGTCCTTAATTTTTGGATGGATTCTGTTTGCCAAGATAGACTATGTGCGACTCTGATAAGATGTGGAGCATTAATTGGAACATTGGAAACAATTGAAAAATTAATTTATGAGAAAAATATGGATTTATGGCAAAAAAACAGAATACCAAAGGCTATTACATCAAATCGTATTTTTTCAAAAATTATTCAAATTTTAGATTCCAATGGTGTAATGACACATAATGAAATGATTGAAAAAATGCAATCATACGATAATCCTGATATTGTGGCAGCCATTAATATAATGTCTAATCTGCAACTTATTAATATAATAAAACTCGGTAAAAGTAATTTGTATTCTCTGACAGATGCAGGTATTCGATATGCTAGAAATTTAAAAGTATCAAACTAAGGTAATATATACAATTAAATGTGTGTTTCAATGGAAGGAGAATGTGATTGGATAAAGTACAAAGAATTAAAGAATTAACCAGTATACTACAAAAAGCATCATATGCCTATTATGGCTTAGATAGACCATTGATGACAGATAAAGAATATGATGATTTGTATGATGAATTATTAACATTAGAGAAAGAAACAAATTGTGTATTAGCAGGATCGCCAACAATAAAAGTACAGGGATATTTATTGGATGGGTTTACAAAAGTAAAACACACAAAACCAATGCTGAGTGCAAATAAAACAAAAGACACAAAAGAAATTGAAAAATTTGTTACTAATAATAGATTCTACGGTTCCTACAAACTTGATGGATTAACGGTTGTGGTTAGGTACAAAAATGGTGAATTTATACAGGGAATCACAAGAGGTACAGGAATAGAAGGCGAAGATGTAACAGAACAATGCAAATTTATTAAAAATCTTCCTATGACTATTCCTTATAAAAGCAACTTAGAATTACGTGGAGAATGTGTAATTTCTTGGGATGAATTTAAAAGAATCAATAGAAACTTAGATACGCCATATTCACATCCTCGAAATCTGGCATCTGGAACATTGCGAAACCTTGATTTAAATACCATTAAAGATAGAAATTTGTCTTTCGTAGTATTTGAGTGTGTGACAGATATGAAAGAAGATAGTAAATCTGAAACGCTAATTGATGTACATAATATGGGGTTTGAAATTGTTCCGATAACAAAATTAAATAGTACAGTTGATCAAGTAAGTAATGCATTACAGCCAGAGTTTTATCAATATCCAACGGATGGGATTATTTTTGAGTTGGATAGTAGAAAATTATCTGAGTCATTAGGATCAACTTCACATCATGAATGCTGTAGAATGGCATTAAAGTGGGAAGATGAGCTGTATGAAACTACATTAAAAGATATTGAATGGAATACTTCAAAGACTGGATTGATAAATCCTGTTGCAGTGTTTGAACCTGTAGATTTAGATGGAGCCATTACAACCAGAGCCACATTACATAATATTTCTTATATTGAAGATTTGCAATTGGGTATTGGAGATACAATTCAAGTGTATCGCGCAAATATGGTAATTCCAAAAGTACACAGTAATCTTACGAGGAGTAATGCATGGAAGTTGCCAGATAAATGTCCGTGCTGTGGAGGAGACGTAGAAATACATAATGAAAATGGAAGCAAAACATTGCATTGTATGAATCCTGATTGTAAAGCAAAATTATTAGGAAAACTTGTTCATTTTGTAAGTAAAAATGCAATTAATATAGATGGATTATCGGAACAGACACTACAAAAATTTATTGATTTAGGCTGGTTAAATTCATTCAAAGATATATATTATCTGTCAGATTACAAATCAGAAATGTACAAACTTGATGGGTTTGGTAAGAAGTCTGTAGATAAACTATTAGAAAGTATTGAAAAAAGTAGAAAAACCACATTAGATAGATTTATTTACGGGTTGTGTATTCCTTTGATTGGCAGAACAGCGAGTAAAACTATTGCAAAGGAATTTGGAAGTGGAAATGCAACTGGTTTTTATGATGCTTGGTCAGATTATGATTTTTCACAATTAGAAGACTTTGGGAATACAATGAACCAATCTATACATGATTTTTATAATCACAATTTTAAATGGATTTCTATATTGATTGATGAATTTAAGTTTGAGTCGTCAGAAAAATCAAGTAAAACAAACTTATCAATATATGGTAAAATTTTTGTTGTTACAGGTAGTTTAGTATACTATAAAAACCGTGACGAACTTGTAAATATTATTGAACAGTTGGGAGGTAAAGTATCAGGATCAGTTAGCTCAAAAACAAATTATCTTATCAATAATGATGTTGCAAGTACATCAGGTAAAAATAAAAAGGCGAAAGATTTGGGAATACCGATTATAAGCGAAAATCAATTTGTTCAGATGATCACATCTTAAATGTAGAAGTAATATATGTAACTCGTAAACATATCAAATAAAATTCAAATTTCAACGGAGGATAAATGAATATAAAGATTAAAATTTTGCTGTCAGTAATGATAGTTTCTTTAAGTGTGCTTGTCGTCCCGCTAAAGGGACATAGTGAAAATATTAAAACTGAATCTGTGGCAGTACAAGAAACAGCAATATTCACAGGAATTAGTGCTGGAAATTTTGTAATAGAACAACCAGTATCAATAAATTTTGAAATTGATAATGCTATCGAAGAAATGAATTATGAAATGACCGAAATAGAAACCATCACAGATAAGAAAGAATGGTTCATTGCTTATAAAAATATTATTGATGAGTATTCATACATATTAGATCCACCAGAAACTATATATGATTATTTTACTGAGGATGAATTAGATTTATTATTCCATGTTGTACAAGCAGAAATTGGAGATGAATATTCTTTTGAACAAAAATGTAATGTTGCCAGTGTGATTTTTAATCGGTTAGAGCATGAACGTTTTCCAAATACTCTATCTGAAATCCTTGTTTATGATCAGTTTTCACCTATAGCAGATGGAAGATATAAGAAAGTAGAAGTATCAGAGAATACAATTTTAGCTTGCGAATATACCTTTATGATTGAAGATACCACTAATGGATGTTTGTTCTTTGATAGTAATAATACATTGAATTATCAATTGGTTTTCAATGATTCAGCACATAATTTTTACAAATATAGGGAGGAGTAAAATTGCAGAAAATTAAGATTAAACTAACAACACCAGAGTTAATTGCAGAATTTATCAACACTTGTTCAAAATATGAATGTGATATCAATTTATATGATGAAAGAAATATTATTGATGCAAAATCGTTAATTGGAGTATTTGCTATTGCACAAGGAAAACCATTAGAAGTACGGGCAATCAGTTCTGACAAAAGTGTTATTTCATCGTTTGTTGAAGACATGAGAAAGTTTGAGGTGTAAATATGAGATTTGAAGATACAGAAGTATGGGGATTTAGAAAAGCATTAAAGGGCATGAGAAATCCTAAAAATTCATGGGATAAAAGCGATAGTATCTTTGGATATAACCAATGTGGAAATTGTAATCATAATCATTTATGTGATGAATGTAATAAACATGATCCGTATGATTATGCAATAGAAGCACCTATTATTGGTGATAACGATTTGAAACTTGCACAGCAGCTTATTAGAGCTGGATCAGAACATAGGAAGTTTATGCGACAGATATTTGTATCAGCAGATATTACAGCTCCGCTTTATTGGTGGAAAGAATTTGATACATACAAGGTGGGAACGGTTGCTAATAGTACAAGCACAATGCACAAACTAGCTACAACACCTATTACACTGGAATGTTTTGAAATTGATGATTGTGATTCTATGTCTGATGACAAATTTTCCATTCAATTACCGCTTACAGATGAAGAAGAATATTATGGATATGGAATTGGAAATTACATAATGTTTTTAGAAGATCTACGCAAGAAATATCTTGAAACAAAAGACAAAAGGTATTGGAAAGAACTTATTCGTTGGCTTCCTGAGTCTTGGTTGCAAACAAGAACAGTAACTATGTCATATGAAAATTTACTGGCAATGTGTAGCAAAGGGCAGAGAAGATTTCATAAGTTGAACGAGTGGAGCGGTCAGGACGATAACACAAAACCTAATTTTATTTCATGGGCGAGAACCCTACCATATGCACAGGAACTAATTTTTATTGATGAAGTGGAGGAATAAATACACATATGATTATTGTTTTACTAGGAGCTTCCGGATCGGGGAAGTCCACAATTGAAAATGAATTAGCAACACATCATGGCTTTGAAAAGATTATTTGATGGGGAGGTTGAATAAGCATTTGAACAAGCAAATCTTCGTAATTAATGGTTCAGGAGGTGTCGGGAAAGACACCTTCGTAGAATTAGTGTCAGTAGAATTAAATGATAAACTCAAAAGGTTTCATACCGTAGTTAATTTTTCATCTGTCGACAAAGTAAAAGAAATTGCAAGAGATATCGGATGGGATGGTAAAAAGTCTGAAAAGGATAGAAAGTTTTTATCTGATTTAAAGTCTTTAACTAGCGATTATTGTGATATGCCGTTTCAAAGCATGAAAAACAAAATCAAAGAATTTGTAAGAAACGATGAGGGGCAAGTTTTATTTTTGCACATAAGAGAACCAGAAGAAATTAAGAGAGTAGTTGATGAATTCGAAGCAAAAACAATTTTAGTTGTTAGAGATTCTGTAATAAAGATTACATCCAATGTGTCAGATAAAAATGTGTTTGATTATCATTACGACGTTGTAATTGAGAACAATGGCACTGTTGAGGATCTAAAAGAAAGGGTAAAACAATTTGTTAATGAAGTTGTAATGATAGAAAGGGAGTGATGCCATATTTTAAGCAAACCAAAGATTTATTGTGATCTTGATAACACAATTTTAAACAGCATAAAAGCTATATGTAATATGTACAATGAAGACTACAGATATTATAAGAATTTTCATTACATACATTGGACAGATATCAGCACTTGGGATTTTAAAGAGTGCGCTTGTGCAAAAACTAAACATATAAAGAGGTATTTTACTCAGCCAAGATTCTTTTCAAAAGTGGAGTTTATAGATAATGCAAAAGAAGTATTAAACAGATTAAAAGAAAAATATGAAATAGTGATTGTTTCTATGGGAATCCAGCCTAATCTTTTTGGAAAAGAAATTTGGATTAAAGATAATCTACCTTTTGCAAAATTCATCGGTATTGATATGAAGAAGTATAAAGATAAGTCGTGTATTGATATGTCGGATGGGATATTAATTGATGATGAACAGAGATATTTAGAAAATAGTAACGCCAATAATAAGATCTGTTTTGGTGATAAATATGAGTGGAATGAAAACTGGAAAGGTAAAAGGTGTTTTAATTGGACAGAACTGGAGAATTATTTAATAAAAGGAAGTGAACATGAATAAATAGAATTGGTACAAGTCATGAGTTGGCGACAGCATTATTAGGTAGAAATAATAGTGTTGTAACTGCCACTCTTAACGAAGAAGAGTATGTGATAGAAAGCATATAAAGAGTTTTTAATCATGCAAATATTGATGACAATTCATCACATTGGACATTGAATTTGCGTGATGGTGGCAGAGGTAATATTAAGAGATAATTTGTCATGGAGGGAGAGTTGAAATTGAAGAAATTATTTCCTATTAAGATTTTGGTTTTTATGTTTATTTTAGCGTTGGTAGGAGTAATTGGTACAATAACAGTATATTGAATAAAGATTTGTGAGGTAAATATGAAGATAGAAATAATTTGTGACGGTAAAAGAATAAATCGGTTCCGCGAAGAAGATTGGGGAAACCCTTTTGACGAGATTCCAGAGGTGGGGGATTACATTGAACTTGGTGAACATTGTATAGAAGCTTATGAACCACAGCCAATGATAATATATGAAGTTGTCAAACGAACTTTTTCGGCTGTTATTGATTATAACAGAGAATATACAAGTAAGAAATGTGTTTTGGAAGTTGAAAAGGTCACGCAACACCCGTATTTGGCTCCTATGTAAAAAATAAAATGCCTGTTTTAATGGGAGAGGAAAGGAAATATTATGACAGGACAAGAAATTGAAAATATTATTGGTGTTATTTGTTTAGTAGGATGGATACCAATTCTTGCAATATTTAGCGGTATTGCTAAAGTGATTTCTGCATTCAAAGGAAACTACACTGGAGGAAATGGTGTCAACATTGATATAAAACATATTTCAGATGATTGTGACGAGGAGGAATAATCTGATTGACAGTACAAAAAAGAGATGGTCGTAAGGTTCAATTTGATAAAGAGAAAATTAAAATAGCTGTGTTAAAAGCGTTTATTGATGTAGATGGCGAAGAAACAGCTTATGCGAAAGAAAAAGCTAGAGATATTGCAAATTACATAGAATCTTTGAATAAAAGTATGACTGTGGAAGAGATTCAGGATCAGGTAGAAGAGAGACTAATGGCGAGCAATCGTAAGGATGTAGCAAGAAAATATATTATATATAGAAATAACAGAACTTCTATTAGAGAGAAAAATACTCAATTAATGAAAGACATTTCTGAGAAATTAAATGCAAATAATGTTCAAAATCAAAATGCAAATGTAGATGAGAAATCTTTCGGAGGAAGAGTAGGAGAAGCAAGCGACACTGTTTTGAAAAAATATGCATTAGATAATTGCATGTCAGAAATGGCAAGGAATAATCATTTGGATAATGAAATTTATATACATGATTTAAATAGTTATGCCGTTGGGATGCATAACTGTTTATCAATCCCATTCGATAAATTATTAGCTGAAGGGTTTAATACAAGACAGACAGATGTAAGACCAGCACAATCGGTAAGCACAGCATTTCAATTAGTAGCAGTTATCTTCCAATTACAGTCTTTACAGCAATTTGGAGGTGTTTCAGCAACGCACCTTGACTGGACAATGATTCCATATGTAAGAAAGAGTTTTTATAAACACTATATAGATGGATGCATTTATATTGAAGGGAAAGATAGTTGTTGGTTACAGCAAAATATTTATGATTATATTAACGATCCTGAATGCTTCGCTGAGGAACAAGGTATTGAATCTGATTTGTGGAAGGAACTACCTAAAGTTTACAAATATGCAATAGATATGACAGAAAAAGAAGTTTATCAGGCAGTTGAAGGACTTTATCATAATTTGAACACTTTGCAAAGTCGATCAGGTAACCAATTACCATTCACCAGTATTAACTATGGTACATGTATACAGCCAGAAGGTAGAATGGTTACAAAAGCGTTATTGGAAGTTTCGATTAATGGAATTGGAAGATTACATAAGACAAGCATTTTTCCTTGTGGAATTTTTCAATGTATGAAAGGAGTGAGTAGGAAGCCAGGAGATCCAAATTATGATTTATTTAGACTTGCACTTAAATCTACGGCACAGAGATTATATCCTAACTATGCAAATGTAGATTGGTCTGGTAATGAAGGATATGATAGAAATGATCCAAAAACATTTTTCAGTACAATGGGATGTGTTGAAGGAAATGAAATTATAACATATAAATTTAAGAATAACTTATATGTAGAATCTTTTAAACGAATGTGGTATCGCCTCTCTGATTATTTTGATATCAAACAACAAGTCAATGGAAATAATGAAAACTTATATTTGGAAGTTGATGATATAAAAATATATGATACAGAAAAAGGTTTTGTTTCAGTTAAAAAAGTTATTAGGAATACCAGCTCTGAATGGTTAAATGTAAAAATGTCACATGGTCGTTCATTGATTTGTACCATAGATCATCCATTTCATACAAATAGAGGAAGAGTTAGAGCTGATGAACTAAAAAAGAATGATGTTATAAACATTAATCCTTCTCAATATTATGAAGAAAATCTTGTTTTTGATGAACATAAGGCATGGCTGCTAGGATTTATTTTGTGTGATGGATGTTACGATGGACATTTATCATCATCTATTGCGCTTGATACTGAGGATGATATTGAAGTGGCTTACATTGAACGAATGAAAGAATGCTTTGATAGTAATATAGAAGTAATAGAAAGGCACAGAGGATCAAAGGGAAATTATAAAGATTTATGTTCTGTTGGAAATGTTACAGGGATTATTGATTATTTGTCAACAAAGTATGAAGGGCTTACAAAAGCAAGAAGGCATATTCCTAATGAAGTATTTTCATGGAATTATAATGCCAAATTAAGTTTCTTAGCAGGAATGATTGACGCAGATGGCTATATAAATCCAACAACACATAACGGATCTGTTGTACAAATCGGATCAACAAATAAAGAATTAGCATTGCAACAAATGGCATTAGCACAATCATTAGGAATGCCATGTGCAGTATATCAAAACCATTATTCAAAAAAGAATCCAAATGCAATAAGATACAGAATTGAATTTGCACCTAGTGACGATTTGCTAACATTTATTGTGTCACATAAAAAACTTGATAATTATGTAGAAAATGAAACAAATTATTGTTTTTTCAAGTCAGAAGTAAATAGTGTAACAACAATCAGTAATATGTCTGAATATAGCTATGATGTAGAAACGGAAAGTGATCATTTTGAAGTTAGTGGAATTTACAGTCATAATTGTAGAACTGCAAATGGATGGGATATTAACGGATTTGGACAATTAAAAGATGGTAGAGGAAATATTTGTCCTGTAACAATTATTATGCCAACATTGGCAAAAGAAGCAGAGGAATACATAGTAAATAATGAAGCATTTTGGGGAACCAAAGAAATTGTTGATTATTTTATGCAATTATTAAACCAGAAAATTCACGAAGCAAAAGATATGTTGCTTGAAAGATTTGAATGGATTTGTAGTCAGTCACCAGACTCAGCAAAATTTATGTACGAAAATGGAGTTATAGAAGGATATGATGGACAAGATATTCGTTCTGCTCTGAAACATGGTACTCTTGCTATTGGACAGTTGGGATTAGCCGAGACGCTTCAAATTCTTATTGGATGTGATCACACAACAGATAAAGGTATGGAATTGGCAAAGCAAATAGAACAGTTATTTAAAGATAGATGTGCTGAGTTTAAAGAGCAATATAAGTTGAATTTCGGAGTATATTATACACCTGCCGAAAATCTGTGTTTTACGGCTATGAAAAAATTCCAAGAAAAATATGGTGTAATTCCTAATGTATCTGATAAGAAATTCTTTACAAATTCAATTCATGTTCCTGTATGGATTAAAATGACACCAACAGAAAAGATTGATATTGAATCACAGCTTACTGGTTACAGTAGCGCGGGATGTATAACGTATGTTGAACTTGAAGGAAGTGTTAAAAATAATTTAGATGCGCTTGAAGCTATCATTAATTATGCGATGGATAAAGACATTCCTTATTTTGCAATAAATGTTCCAAATGATATGTGTACGAATTGTGGATATTGCGATGATATTAATAATGAATGCCCCATGTGTGGATGTAATGAGATTCGTAGACTTCGTAGAGTTACAGGATATTTAACAGGCGATTACAAAAGTGCATTTAATTCCGGCAAGCAACAGGAAGTAGAAATGCGAGTTAAACATCAAAAGTTGTAGGAGAGTACATGAATTATTTAAGAATAGACAAAGAAGATGTATGCAACGGAGAAGGTTTGAGAGCCGTGTTATGGCTCTCAGGCTGTTCTCATAGATGCAAGGGATGCCAAAATCCTCAAACATGGGATGCTGATAGTGGTATTCCATTTAATAAGTTAGCAAAAGAAGAATTATTTAGAGAATTAGATAAAGATTACATTTCGGGTCTGACACTGACAGGAGGTGATCCGCTTTTTGAAAGCAACCTGGATGGCGTGTTAGATTTAGTCACTGAGGTTAATGAACGATACAATACCCCACAGGACACCAATGAAATCCGTCTTTCAAAGCCAAAGAAATCTATCTGGTTATATACGGGATATGAAGTTGTATCAGTAGATAGAGAATATAAAAGAATCATATTTGATAGAGGTAGCGAAGATATTGTTGAGCAGTTTTCTTTTAAATCTGCTATAAATCATAATAAAAGAACTGATATTGCATCCATGTGTGATGTGATTGTAGATGGAAGATATATAGATTCCAAAAGGGATGTTACATATCCGTTTGCTGGTAGCAGAAATCAAAGAGTTATAGATGTATTAAAAAGCATTGAAAATGAAGAGGTGGTATTATATAAGTGATAAAAAATACGTAAAGGGATATCAAAAAGGTAAAATAGTATTATGGCAGGCATGATATTAACAAGTGAATGCGAACAATGCATTCACTCAATAATTAACGAAGAAGACAAAGCAAGAGTAAGGGTATACTGCAGTGTGAAAAATAAAACATATTATTGGGGACAATGCATCCCATGTGATTACAAGGAAATTCAAAAGGGAGATGGTTAAATTTGAGTAAAGTAAAATCAATCCATGAAAACAACTACATTATTTCTGATAATACAGCAAATAAATTATTAGATTTGGGATTCAAATATGACGCAATGGAAGAAAAATATGTTTACAATTTCGCTGTTATGAAACATGAAAAGGTTACAGTTCTTCGTGCGAGAGTAACAGCATACACAGATACGAATGAGATAGAGATTGATGTAATGGATAATAATTTTGCCCCATATGCTCCGTTTTATAATATTGAGTATGGTAACTATGATGTCATATTAAATAAAATCAATAAAGTAATATTAAACGAATTTAGAAAATTGAAAATCACAAAAAAGAATGTAAAGAAAGGATAAATAAATTAATGAAGATAAACATAAAAAAGTTGACGAAAACAGCAATAATACCAACAAGACAGCATGAGGGTGACGCAGGATATGATCTATATGCAGATATTCAAGAACCAGTAACAATTGAACCACATGAGACGGAGCTTATACATACAGGAATAGCGATTGAAATACCAATTGGATATTTTGGCGCGATATTCGCTCGAAGCGGACTCGCATCTAAGCAAGGATTACGCCCTGCAAACTGTGTAGGAGTTTGCGATTCGAGATATCGTGGAGAATATATGGTTGCATTACATAATGATTCTATTGCTGCAAGAATTGTTAGTCCAGGGGACAGAATAGCCCAGCTTGTAGTAATGCCGTATTTGAGTGTTGAATTCAATGAGGTAGGGGAATTGTCTGATACGGAGAGGGGAGATGGTGGGTTTGGAAGTACAGGGACATGAAGTAATAAATATATTCATAAGTGTTTAAAAATAACTTTTTTGGAAATAATTAGAAACAGGAGATGATGTATATGAGCAAAATCGAAATACCAATTTGGGAGAAAATTAATTTGACATTGCCAGAAGCAGCTGCATTATTTAGTATTGGAGAAAATCAAATTAGAGATTTGTCTAATGAACCCGGATGTGAGTTTGTAATATTTAAGGGTAGTCATAGACTTATAAAAAGAAAAAGATTTGAAGAATATCTTGATGGAATAAATACATTATGATTTAAATGATGTAATTATTATGCAATTCACAAAGGGGTCTTGATGTGATATAATTATATTCACATTGAGGCTCCTTTCAAAAGGAGGGTAAATAAATTATTATGGAAAGAAGGAAAGATAATAAAGGAAAAGTATTAAACAAAGGAGAGACACAGCGCAAAGATGGTACGTACATGTATCGCTATTATGATGCTCATAAAGAAAGAAAAACTATTTATGCACCAACACTAAATGAATTGAGAATCAAAGAAAAAGAAATCAATAAAGACATTTTACAGGGCATATACACTACAGATATGACCTTGAACCAAATGTTCGACAGATATTTGGAACAAAATGTTAACATCAAGCCAAGAACAAAATTTAAGTATAGGACAGAATATGATCGCTGGATTGGAAATAGCTGGATTGGGAAATATAAACTCAATCAGCTTGTTAAATCTGATATAGTTTTGTTTTATAAGGAGCTTTCAGAAAAAGGATATTCTAATGGTACTATCAAATGTATACACAAATACATCAATGGAATTTTAGAAATGGCATTTGAAGATGATATGATTAGACGGAATTTTGCCAAGAAATGCATTGATCCATACAAAAAAATTAGCACCAGAACAGCTTTAACAAAGAGAGAAACTGATTTGTTTTTGACCGCCTGCGAGAATGCAAGATGGGGGTATAATTATCTTCTAGGGTTTAAGTTAATGCTGTTGACGGGACTCAGGGTTGGAGAAATGACAGGACTTACATGGAATGATATTGATCTAAAAAATCGAACTATTAATGTGGATCATCAATTTATCCAGGGAGATGATAAAAGCAGAACATCATATCACATTGACGCAACTAAAACTACAAATGGTAAAAGAAAGGTTCCAATGTCAGATGATGTGTATGAACTGCTAAAAGAATTAAAAGAAACCACCTACTTTGATTCACTTAAATTTAATTCATGTGTTGATGGATATAAGGGTTTTGTGTTGCACACCCGATCAGGATTACCCATATTGACTGCTAGGTTCAATGAGTATGCACATAAGATAGTGAATGAATATAACACTAACCATGAAGAAAAATTACCTAACATTACTTGTCATATCTGTCGGCACACTTTTTGTACTAGAATGGCTGAACTTAATATGAATCCTAATGCGCTTATTAAAATAGTAGGTCATGCATCTTATAAAACAACGGAAAATGTATATATATCAGTCGAAGATGATTTTGTCAATGAAGAATTCTTTAGAGTGATGAGGGGAATTGGCTGATTGGTGATTTGGTGTAAAACTGGTGTAAATATATATGTAATAGGCTTAGAAGCCTTGATTTTATAAGGTTTTATAGCATTATGCATGACCTCGGCATTGAACCAGCCGCTCTTTACTGAGAACTCGCCAAGGATCAGCGCTGCCATGACACTCAAGGGTGTGGACAGCATATTCGGCGTGTTGACTGCCGCAAGCCGCAAGCCGTCGATCGCAAGTTCCAGGATCAGAAACTGCCAGATCAGAGGGACATTGATATCCTCCTTCACCACGATAAAGTCAAATGCGGGCGGGATCCAGTCCGGATTCTGCATCAGCAGCAGGAATGTGGGTGTGACAAAATACGTTAATATCAAGATCAAAAAGCGCGAAAGCCTGAGATAGGAACCCGTGAGGGGCGGAAAATAAAAGTCATCCGCTTCCTGTATCATATCCAGTATGCTGATCGGCAGGATCATCGCGGAGGGCGAGTTGTCCACTAAGATAATGATGTTTCCCTCTAAGATCTGCGCTGCAGCAGTGTCAGGACGTTCTGTGTACTTGAATTTTGGAAATGGATTGTACCATTTCGAGGTAAACAGACACTCGGCAAGGCTTTCCTGATTTAAAGTCAATGCATCGACTTTTATATCCTTGATGCGGTCGCGTATTTTTCTCAGAAATTCTTTGTCGACCCGGCTGTCCATATAGCATATTACGATGTCCGTGTTGGACGCTTTTCCGGCACTGAGCATTTCCATGCGCAGATCCGTGCTTCTGATCCGACGGCGGATCAGTGCGGTGTTGAACACCACGGTCTCCACAAAGCCATCTTTGGAGCCGCGCAGAACCTTATCTTTATCCGGTTCTGACACGCCGCGCGCGGGATAGGTGCGCGAGTCGATCAGGATACATTCGTCAAAACCGTCGATGATGACTGCAAACACCCCGCAGAGTACATTTTTTGCAATTTCGTTGAAGTCCTTGGTAGTGTCCACCTCGACATAAGGCATCAGCTGGTTTAACTCTTTTGCGTTCTGCGGCATATCATCAGCCTTTAAGCCCATCAGAAATTGCAGCAGTTTCTGCATCAATACATCTTTGCAGAATCCATCGACAAAGTAGAATACGGCATTTTTGTCACCGATTAGCACATCTCTGCTCACGATATCAAAAGATTCATCGGAATGGAGCAGTTCTGACATATATTTCTTATTTTCTTCAAATACTTGATACATATGAGTAACCATGCCTTTCTCAGTTTTAGCGTGTTGAAACGAGGAACGTTCATTGTTTTATGGATTCAGTATGTACCAAAATCGATATTTCATACATTTATTTCAATCTTTTGTCCAAATCAAATTTACTTTTGCGGTTGTATTCGATATACTGAATTACATCATAGAGGTCCTTGTGACAACAGTGCAGAAACGCCAAACAAGCTCAGGGACAGAGGGCAGGGTGGTATAAAATGTATCAGATTGCAATATGCGATGATGAGCCGGCAATATGCGAAATGGTTTCCGGCGTCGTCAGGGAATGGAACCACGACATCAGGATATCATGTTTTGACTCCGGGGAAGCGATCCTTGCCGCATATGATTCCTTTGATGTGATCTTTCTCGACATTGACATGAAAGGGATAGACGGCATTGAGACAGGGAAGCAGATCCGTGAGCGGGATCGTGTGACAAAGATTGTTTATTTGACATCGTACCGTGATTACGTGGCTGGCGCATTTGAGGTTCATGCATTTCAATACTTGCTGAAACCAATATCGACCGAACGGCTGCAGCAGGTGCTGGAAGAAATCTTTCGCTATGTAAAAAAGACTGACAAGCAGCGGATTCTGGATTTTCACACCAATGAAGGAACGGTGTGCATCGATGCTGCCGACATCTGCTATTTTGAGTTCGCAAACAGAAGGATCCGCATGGTGACGATCCAGGGTGTTTACCAAATGACGGGAAAGATCAGCGGTATCTATGAGCGCACCTGCGCTATGGGATTTTCCATGCCGCACAAAAGCTTTGTGGTGAATCTCCTTCATGTGAAAAATGTCAGAAATCTGGACATTTTCATGGATAACGGGGATCGGCTCCCGCTGTCACAGAAGAAACAGAAGGAATGGAAACAGGAACTGACGAACTATTTGTCCGAGCGCTTGAGAAATGATTTGAGAAAAAACACACTGAACAAAAGTTCTGATAGTTCTTCAGAGGATCTGAGCACGGAAGGAGGCTGACAGATGCCGACGATTGCAGACTGGGTATTCGCGTTTCTGGATATTGCCTGCCTGACATTTTGTTCTGTGTACCTGGTCACTTTATTGCCGCACGATGAAAAAAGGGCACAAAACAGGGTATTGATCCGCATCGCAAGGAGCGCGGCATGGATCATTTTCGCGTCATTGACCGTGATGACTCCGAGGATCTGGCAGGATGACGCAGTAACGATGGTCATGATCACAACCTATTATATTTTTGTCGGATATCTGTTGTATCACCACAACAGGACAGGGATATTGTACCAGGTCGGATTTATGTTCTGTATGTACGCGACACAATTGATCGCGATCTTAATAGCGGCGAAGTTGTACGAGGTGTATTCCTTAGAATATGAAACATTTGTTTATATGATGATTCTTTTGAAGGCATGTTTTCTGATAGCGGTCACTTTTGTAATGAGGATGCTGATCCGAAAAAGGTATATGACCTTACAGCCGCAGTTCAAGATCCGTGGGATGCTTCTGGTGCCAGTCATCAGTGCAGTTCTCATTTTCATGTTCACTGTAAGCTCCGATGTCTTTCTGATGCGGTTCGGACATGAGTGGCTGGTCGTGTATTGTGCGCTCACGCTGGTGATCAACCTGTACTGTCTCTACTTCTGGTATGATGTGTCAAAGACGCAGGAGTTAAAGCACAAGCTGGAACTGATGAGACAGCAGAACGAGCTGACACACCAGTTTTATGCAGATCTGGAAGCCAACTATGCGAAGTCGCGCAAGGTGATCCATGATATCCGGAACCACTTGCAGATGTTGGAACAGTCGCAGAAGATCGCAGAATACCAGGACTATGTTGCCGACGTGCACCAGATGCTGAATGCACTCGGAATGACGTACTATACGGACAACCGCATGCTCAACATGATCCTGAATGACAAATTAAAGCAGTTGGATCAGGAGAAGTTTCAGTGCAGTCTGATGGGCGTCCGTCTCGATTTCCTGTCGGAGATGGACACGACGACAATATTTGCCAATCTGCTGGATAACGCGTTGGATGCGGGGAAAGATAACGAGCAGTTTCGGCTGCAGCTGCAAGGTGAACAGATTCAGGACTTTTGCGTCATAAAGATGTCCAATACCACAAAGGGAACATACACGCCGGGAAAGTCCTCAAAGACAGGGCATGACGGGATCGGTCTGGAGAATGTGCGCAATGCCGTGGAGAAGTATCACGGCGAGATGCAGACAGACCAGAAGGGGGAGGTATTCTCTGTCACACTGTTGTTTCCTGACAATGGTTGAGTGGATTTTGAAAGTGGCGGATCGGAATGTTAGTGATGCCGCATCGCCGCCTTGCAGACTGACAAAATATCCGGCACTGGCAGTGCAATTTCTGTCCCAATGGAGCACTAGAGCAGAGCGTGTTCGATGACGATGCGATGGCATCATCTAGAAAGATTAACAGCACAATGGTGCGAAACAGGAGGTTCACGATTCTGATTTCTGACCGGATGTAGTACTTGGTTTATAGTTATATTTATATATAAGGAAAGGAATGATGTTAACTATGAAAAATTTATTTAAGAAAAAAGGGATGATCGGCAAAATTGCCGGGGTGTTTATGATGATATTGACACTTACGGCATGCGGCGCGCAGCCACTGCCGGAGCAGTTTGACGAGGAGACAGTCAAAGCGGAGGCGCAAAAGGCAGTTGACTATTTCAATGACCAGGACTATCAGAGCATCATCGATATGGGGAGTGATGCGTTCCAGGAAATACTCACAGTAGAAAATTTTGCATCTCAAAGTGATCCGTATCATGAAAAGTGCGGTGCGTTTCAGGAGATCTCAAAGACGATCGTTCTAGGCAATGTCGATCAGGAGACGCAGGAGTCCTTCGGCGGGGTTGTCATGGTAGGGCGTTACGAGGAGGGAACGATCCAATTTACCATCGCTTTTGATGAGGACATGAAGCTGGTACAGTTTATAATCAGATAGAAAGGGTGAATTTAGTGAAAAGTACGGAGAAAAGCAGGGAATTGCTTATCTATATCGCAGTCGCATACGGTGTCACTTGCCTGATGGGTATATTGATGTGGTATGGGAGCAGCAAAAATATCGATCTAAGTCTGTTTCCGAACGCGCAGATGTTTTATCCGGCGGCGGGTGTGATGCTGGCTGTATTGTGCGCTCCAAAAAAAGATCCCCTGATTCCAAGAGGATTCTATGTGTTTTTTATCTGTGTGACTGTCATGCTGGCGGTGTTGGCTGTTATCTCAATTTTTTATCCTTATGCAGGGATCAGTGTCGTCAATGGGTATTTCATCCCTATATGGCTTGTGGCGTCCCAATTGCTGATCATCGGTTCGAGTATTGTCGGGTGGATCATACTGCTGGCAACGAAGAAAGAAAAGCGCAGGGCGTATGGCCTGTGTTGGAACAGCGGGGCTTCCTCGTGGTTCTGCATCTTTTTGTTTTTGGCGCTCTATCTGCTACGGACAGCGATCGCGCTGTTGAGCAGCGGTCAGGGGAGTCTTCTCGTAGAACTGGTGACAAATCCAGTCACATGGATTCAGACGGCTGTACTTCCTGTGAATTTCTTTTTTCTATATACGGCATTTCTGGGCGAGGAGTATGGCTGGCGGTATTATCTGCAGCCCCTGATGCAGAAACGTTTCGGCATGCGGGGCGGCGTACTGCTGCTCGGTGTCGTGTGGGGGCTGTGGCATCTTCCCGTTGACTTGTTTTACTACACGCAGGACAGCCAGCTCCTGATGGTCCTGTCACAACAGGTCACTTGCATTACGCTTGGTATCTTTTTTGCGTATGCCTATATGAAAACGAACAATATCTGGGTTCCGGTAGTGTTGCATTTTATGAACAATAATCTGGTTCCCATTATTTCCAACAACTATACTTCCAGTGTGCTGGAAAACCAGACGATCACATGGGGGGAGTTTCTTGTTGGACTGGTGATGAACGGCTTGATCTTTGGTGTTTTCCTGTTTGCCAAGCCGTTTCGGAAAGTGGTAGAAGAGTAGCATTTTCGCAAATCCGACATATTATGATAGTAACTATTCAAAAACAACAAGGAGCAGTGCGGATATGCAGGAATGGAAACCACAGATGCCATATACGGAACAGTTTCCGGTAGCGATGGCATACGTACCGTGGCAGAGAAATTGTAATATGTACGAAAATCTTGATGAGGCGTTTAAGACAGGCACGATCTTTCCTGAACTCAACAAACCATTTTTGGGAAGGGGAGTGAAGGGATGAATATCGGATGCAAACCATGTATGGACTCAGAACGCCAGAAGCTCCTGCTTGAGATCAGTAAAGTTGATTTTGCATTGAAGGAGCTGAACCTCTACCTCGATACCCATCCATACGATCAGCAGGGAATGGAGAATTTCAGGCAGTACAATGCACTGAAGAACAAGCTTGTGAAGGACTACACGGAAAAGTATGGTCCGCTTGTGCTCAGTATCGTTGACATGGACAGCAGGGAATGGAAATGGGCCACGCAGGATTGGCCATGGGAAGGAGGCTATAACTAATGTGGAATTATGAAAAAAGATTACAGTATCCGGTTAAAATTACCCAGACCAATCCAAAGATCGCGCAGGTTATCATCAGCCAGTACGGAGGTCCTGACGGCGAGCTTGCGGCATCCATGCGCTACCTTGCACAGCGATATACAATGCCATACAATACAGTGACTGGCGTACTTACCGATATCGGAACGGAGGAGTTAGCCCATTTCGAGATGATCTGTGCGATCGTGTACCAGCTGACAAGGAATCTCACACCGGAAGAGATCAAGGAATCCGGCTTTGACAAATATTATGTCGATCATACACTGGCGCTCTGGCCGCAGGCGGCAGGAGGGATTCCGTTCAACGCCTGTGAATTTCAGTCGAAGGGTGATGTGATCACGGATCTGATGGAGGATATGGCAGCAGAACAGAAAGCCCGGACAACATACGACAATATCCTGCGTTTGGTGAAGGATCCAGATGTCTGCGATCCCATCAAATTCCTGCGGGCGAGGGAGATCGTGCACTTCCAGCGGTTTGGTGAAGCACTCCGCATTGCGCAGGAGAACCTTGATTCGCGCAACTTCTATGCATTTAACCCGGAATTTGACAGGTAATGAAGTGGTGACAAATAAAACTCTTATGTCAGTATGCGTTTGATAGAACTGATGCATACTGAATAGGAGTTTTTTTGTGAAAAGAATAAAAATCGTTTGGTATATGCGGGATTTTATGGTAAAATAATATTTGCACATAAGATATGGCAGAAAATATTAGGAGGAGGAGAAAAGGACAGTGGAAAAGGTTACAGAAGATATTATAAATATTGGAGTCAATGACAGGGAGATCACGCTTTTTGAGGGGCAGTACGAACTGGAAAAAGGTATGGCTTACAACTCTTATATCATATTGGATGAGCAGGTTGTCGTGATGGATACAGTCGATCCGCGTGCCACAGCAGAGTGGATGAGCAGCCTGGATGAGGCATTGGGGACAAGAAAAGTTGACTATCTTGTCATACAACATATGGAGCCTGATCACGGCGGCAGCATCATGCAGCTGATCGAGCGCTTTCCGGATATGAAACTTGTTGGAAATGCAAAGACTTTCCAGATGTTCCAGCAGTTTTTTGATGTCAATCCTGATGACAAGGCGATCACCGTAAAGGAAGGCGATACACTTTCGATCGGAAAGCATACATTACAGTTCTTCATGGCACCAATGGTGCATTGGCCGGAAGTTATGGTCACTTACGAACAGTCAGAGAAAGTACTTTTCAGCGCTGATGGTTTTGGAAAGTTTGGAACACGCGATGCGGATGAGGACTGGACATGTGAGGCGAGAAGATATTACATCAATATTTGCGGGAAATATGGTATGCAGGTGCAGGCACTGCTGAAAAAGGCGTCAGCATTGGAAATCAGTACGATATGTCCGCTGCACGGACCAGTATTATCCGAAAATCTCGAATATTATATCAACAAATACCAGATCTGGAGCAGTTATGAGCCGGAGGATGAAGGTGTACTGATCGCCTGTGCTTCCATTCATGGACATACCATGAAGACAGCAGAAAAAATGAAAGAACTGTTGGAGCAAAAGGGTGCAAAAAAGGTGGTCATCGCAGATCTGACAAGGGATGATATTCATGAGGCAGTGGAAGATGCGTTCCGCTACAGTCATCTGGTACTAGCGGCAGCGTCCTATGATGCCGGTGTGTTTCCGCCGATGGAGGATTTCTTGAACAGGCTGAAGGCAAAGAATTATCAGAAGCGCACTGTCGGGATCATAGAAAACGGTTCATGGGCACCGTCAGCAGCCAGAAGCATGAAGGCTATATTGGATGGGGCGAAAGCGCTCACTTTTGCAGAGACAGTCGTTACGATCAAATCTTCTTTAAAAACAGAAAATATTTCACAACTTGAAGTGCTTGCTGAGGAACTTTTAAAATCGTGATCATGTGATAAAAATGTTAAAGTGGTGCCTACTCACGGTAGGTCACCACTTTATCGCCTTCCAGGATTCTCGTTTTTCCATCAGGTATCAAGGATTCCTCCCCGCGCATGATCATTGCGATCAATTCATCAGGCGCCAGTTTGAGATCCGCGATCGTGCGGTTGCACCAAGGGTGATATCGGTCTATGAAGATCTCATCAAGCAGTTCATTGCCGCTCGGATTGTAGGCGGGAGCACTCAGGATGATGCTGTCACCTGCCAGGATCATGGTGTTACCCTTGGTGATGATCGTCTCGTGGTTTCGTTTGATCATAAGGGCAAGCGAGCCAGTCGGAAAATTTACTTCCTTGACCAGCTTGTTCTCCCAATTATGTCCTTTGGGTATATACATTCGAATCAGGGTGATGGAAGAGTCTTCCTGATAATCGTTGAATGTCTTGCGCACATCAGCTTCCTCATCGATCATATCCAGCCTTTCGGCAACACGCGGAAGCAGTGTTCCCTGTATCGCGGCAGAGAACAGCGATACCATAAACACAATGTGGAACAGATTGTGAGGCATGATAACACCGCCTGCCACAGCCATAATGGCAAAAACGGACGATGAAGCTCCTCGCAGTCCGGCCCATGACACAAGAAGACATTGTCTTGTGGAGCATCGAAAGGGTTTCAGCAATAAAAATACTGCGACAGGTCTCGCGATCACTGTGAGGATAATGGTGATCACGACCGCCGTAAAAATGCCATTTGACATCTCATGGGGAATGGTCAAAAGTCCCAGCAGGAAGAAGATCAGTATCTGTGCGAGTGAGGTTACGCCGTCAAAAAACGGAATCAGAGTCGCTTTATTTTTGATCGGGCTGTTACCGATGATCACACCCATTATGTACACGCTCAGATAAGCGTTTCCTCCCAGCAGTTGTGACAGTCCGTAGCAGATCAGGACCATCGCGATCATAAAGATTGTGTCGAGTCCATCGGAGATCAGATCCGTTTTGGTCATGAGTCGTATTGTCAGTGTGGCAAGAGCTATTCCCACCAGGGATCCAACGATCAGCTGCAGGAGGATGCGCAGTATGATATGTTCCGATTCGCCGGAGAAAATGATTCCCAGTGCGATGAAGGTGAGCATGTATGCCATAGGATCATTACTTCCGCTTTCCAACTCTAATAGGGATGCAGTGCCATCTTTGAGGTTCAGTTTTTTCTGGCGCAGGATGGCGAATACACTTGCGGCATCTGTGGACCCCAGCACTGCCCCGACCAGAAAACTTTCCGGCCATGTATAACCTAAGATCAGCTTGACAAACAGTGCAGTGATAACTGCTGTGGCAGCAACGCCGAGCGTTGAAAGAAGGACGGATCTCACTGCGACATCTTTTGCGAGTGTCCATTTTAAGTTAAAACCACCATAAAACATGATGAACAGCAATGCAATCGAACAGACATTCTCTGCAAGCTTGTAGTCGCTGAACGGAATCTTGAAGATCCCATCGCTTCCAAACAACATGCCGATGAACATGAACAAGATCAATGCCGGCATCCCGAACTTTCCGGAAAATTTTTCTGCTAGTACGCAGAGCAGTATCACGGCAGCCACGAGCAGCAAGACAGCAGTCATAAATTCATCCCCTTTTCTTTTACTCCTTTTCCATCTATTATAATACTAACTTTTTCCGGCGAAATATGCAAGTTTAATCAAATAGGGAAATCTGATATTTTATGCGCCGGTATATTTTGTAGAAAATGACCGCAAAAAGGGACACGACCAGATAAAGTGTTGAGAGTGCGCCTGTGGCACCCCCGATAAATATTAAAATCCACATCAATATATTCATGATAAAACCTCCGTAATCCTTTATTCATTCTTTTTTGTGTCAGGTTCTGTTTGTGACTGTTCGCTGACATTGGTGCGGGAAGAGCCTCCGACCTCATAGATACAGGTAAGGACGCCGGCACCGACAGCGATGAGAACCATAATGCCAAATATGATATTTTCCATGATAAAAACCTCCGACGTTCATGTCTGCGTGCTGCGTCCACAGTCGTTAGGTGTAGTTCCTTAATTATATGGTTGTGAGAGAAGCACGCAAAAAAGACGCTTTCACATTTCCATGAGTATAAGAGCGTTTTGGGTTGTACAAATTTGAATCGTTTTACTAAAATAGAATACGGGATTTTTTACCATCATTGTGGTGGATATAATCCAGCGTCCTGCGATTGCATTGATTGTCGTATCCGACAATGCACAGGGCAGAATTTCGGAATGAAAGAGATAACAGATACATGCTGACCAGGAGCAGAACAGTGATCAGGCACTGGCTGAGCCTCATGGCAGAGACGCGGGCAGACTGCCTGGTGAGAACAGATTCCTGTATCAGACGCAGAGAGCTTTTTTCACAATAAATGTGTATGTCGGCAAGACTGTCTGCAGACCGCAGGGAGACAGTGCTGTTTTCTATGCCAGCACATGAAAAAGAGGAATCCGTGTAAACATTTTCACAGTAGATTCCCAGTACAAGCACAGATATCATCATTAAGATGCAGATCAGTCTGCTATGTACGATCTTTTGCATAGGCGCCTTCCTTTCGGCAAACTTCCCGGTGATGCAGTTTCCGAACATCCTGTGGGGGTTCTGGCACTGGTACGACCCATGCAGCTCACAAATCCAATTTGTGTCTGGATGGAGCACTGGGCTGATCCCGCCAACATGATAAGATGTATGTAACTATATCATAAACGCAAGTGCAGTTCAAGTAAAATATTAAATTGTCATCAAATAATAGTAGGGTTGAATTGTAACGCAGTGCATAATGTGATATGCTGTTTACGATGGGAATATGACAAACTATCTGGACGGTGGGACAGCAGGAAGCTGACAGGATAGGACTGTTAAGATCAGGAGGGACTATATGAGATTTGAATTTGACAAAAAGAACTGGACGACCATAGTGGAGGGAGAGAAGGACTGCTATCTGCTCGCAAACGGACTGGGAGGGTACAGCAGCCTATCAGTCATTGGCGCAGCGGCAAGAGGTGATCAGGCGCTTCTGATGTCTGCTCAAAAAGCGCCGAATGTCAGAATGCATCTCGTGACTAACGTTTTTGAAAAACTGGTGGTTGGGGATCAGGAGCATATACTGACTTCGCAGCGCATGAGATCCGGGACGGACTATGAAGGATTTCAGTATCTGGAAAAGTTTGTATACGATGATTTTGATGTCAATGCGCCGGCATGGACATTTTGTGTAGATGGTGTGACAGTCACAAAGCACATGCTGATGGTGCATGATGAGAACACTGTGGCTGTAAAGTATGAGGTGGAAGATGCGGCAGGAAGGGACGTGACGTTAGAGCTGACACCACTGCTGCGGTTTACTTCGAAAAAAGAGGACTTTGATGCTGCGAGAAATATAGACGAGTACCATGTAAAGACATGTGATACAGGCGGGAATACAGCGCTGCCAGACAGATCGTACTGCATCGCAGGCGGGGATCTGCAGCTGTATATCACAACAAATGCGAATCTGCAAACTTACCAGCCCCGTCTGTTTGGGGAAATGTATTTTTCCCAAGATGAGCGCGATGGGCGTGTGGCATATGGCGATGCATTTAGCAGTTGTACACTCAGTGAGCAGATCCATACCCAAAATGACATATATGTCATTTTGGGTACGAAGCGATGTGAGGATTCAGATGCGAAGAAACTTTATGAGCAGTTTGAACGGCAGAATAGAGACCGTAAGGAACAGCTGCTTGCACAGGCAGGTCTGTCCTCAGAGCTTGGGAGGCAGCTGGTGCTGAGTGCAGATGCGTATGTCGTGAGGAGGGAATCGACCAACGGCATGAGTATCATAGCAGGATATCCGTTTTTCGAGGACTGGGGGCGGGACACGATGATATCGCTTGCGGGAGCAGCTATGATAACCGGACGCTTTGAGGAATGCAAGAGTATTTTAAGGACTTTTGCCAAATATGTAAAGAACGGGCTGCTGCCAAACCTGTTTCCGGAGGGCGGCGAGATTCCCAGATACAATTCAGCTGACGCACCGCTGCTTTTTGTGAATGCAGTGTATGAGTATATGGAATATTCCGGAGACAAGGCATTCAGGGAGGAGATCCTTCCAGTGCTGGAACAGATCATAAATGCATACAAAAACGGTACTGATTTTCATATTAAGATGGACAGTGACGGCCTGATCATGGCGGGAGCTGATCTGGAGCAGCTCACTTGGATGGACGTGCGTGTGGGTGATTTCCTGCCAACACCGAGACATGGAAAACCAGTGGAGATCAACGCGTACTGGTACAGCGCGTTGATGATCATGTATGAGCTGACACAGGAGGCGGCATACCGGGATCTTGCGGCACAAGTGAAAGCTTCTTTTCAGGAAAAATTCTGGAATGAGAGCGAACAGTGTTTAAAGGACGTGCTGTCGGGTAAAAGCGATGAAGATCAGATACGATGCAACCAGATCTGGGCATTGACCATGCCGTTTACCATGCTGCCTGTAGAGAAGGAGATTCTGGTGATCAAAAAAGTCAGGGATGAACTGTACACGACAGTCGGGCTTAGAACGCTGGCAAAAGATGACCCTGATTTTCACAGCATCTATATCGGACCGATGGAGGAGCGCGACAGGGCGTATCATCAGGGGACCGTTTGGGCATTTCCGCTGGGGGCGTACTACAGGGCTTGTATAAGATACGCAGGTAAGTGTGCGGACACATCCGGGAAAGAGCGCATCATGGCGGAGCTGGCGCAGGGATTTGAGGCGCTTGCAGACTGGCTGCGGGAAGGTTGTGTCGGTCAGATCGCCGAGATCTATGACGGTGGTACGCCGACTGTGTCAAGAGGGTGTTTTGCGCAGGCGTGGAGCGTTACAGAGCTTTTGCGCGGGGTGTATGACTATGAGAAAGCAAAAATGAATGAAATGTAAATATTTGATCATCTGCCTACATTCTACTGTGAAGCTGTTGATAAGTAAAGCCGTATTTTGTGTTATCAAAGTTGATGGATGCGTGGCCGGTAAAGCAGTTTGTCCCAGCGGCTGCAGGAGCCGTGAAACGAAATAGAAACGAAAAATTGCTGTATTCATATTGAAATATTGTTAAAAATATGTCAGAATAATACTGTCCGCAGTTCCGGCAATGCCGTTGCCGGGATGCGCTGGGGCAGTATTTGGGTTATCAACAGTTCGATACGCAGGAGGCATAGATTATGAGAGGGATAGATACACAGGTTCGAAAGACACGACGTGCGATTTTCAGGGAAGTGGCAAACATGGCTTATCATTCTACTAATCTGGTGGATGACATGGAGGCGCTACCGTATAAACTTGTGGATGCAGAAAATTCGCCTTATTGGGACAACATATACCGGGAGCGGGAGATCATCCGGGAGCGCACGAGACTTGCCATGGGTATGTCGCTGCGCCCGGAGGATGAGCCGGTGCAGGTCAGCCAGGGAGTGGAGGAGAGCAACATCGATGAGAAATATTATGAACCACCTCTCATGCAGGTCATCGCTTCCGCATGCAATGCCTGCCCGGAGAATCGATATGAGGTGACTGATAAATGCATGGGCTGTCTCGCACACCCTTGTAATGAGGTGTGCCCGAGAGGTGCGATCACGATGAAGAACGGGCGGTCTGTCATTGACCAGGAGAAATGCATTAAGTGTGGAAAGTGCAAGACCGTGTGTCCATACGATGCGATCTCACATCAGCAGCGACCATGTTTAGCCCACTGCGGAGTAAATGCGATTCATTCGGACAGCCACGGCAGGGCAGTGATCGACGATGACAAATGTGTCTCCTGCGGGCAGTGTATGGTAAGCTGTCCGTTCGGAGCCATCGCAGATAAATCACAGATTTTCCAGCTGATCCGTGCGATGCAGTCAGGCAGAAAGATTATTGCGCAGGTCGCGCCTGCGTTTGTCGGACAGTTTGGGTCGAAAGTGACGCCGGATATGTTAAAGACTGCGCTCAAAGAACTGGGATTTTATGATGTATATGAGACGGCGATCGGAGCCGATATGGGAGCGATGACTGAGGCGGAGCACTATGTGACGGAAGTGGCGACAGGGGAAGTGCCGTTTCTGCTCACATCGTGTTGTCCGTCGTGGTCAATGCTCGCCAAGAAGTTTTTCCCGGAAACCATCGACAAGATCAGCAATGCGCTGACGCCAATGGTGGCGACAGCCAGAGTGATCAAAAAAGAGCACCCTGATGCAAGTGTTGTGTTTATAGGTCCGTGTGCGAGCAAGAAGCTCGAGGCAAGCCGCAGGACGATCCGTTCCGATGTGGATTTTGTCATTACCTTTGAGGAGCTTACGGGCATGTTTGAGGCAAAGGGAATCCTGCTGGAGGAGATCAAGGCAATGGATTCCATGAATGACGCGACAGCAGCGGGGCGCGGGTATGGTGTGGCAGGCGGCGTAGCCAACGCTATCGAGAATTGCATCAAAGAGTATTATCCCGATACAGAGATCCGCATCGAACATGCGGAGAGCCTTTCTGAGTGCAAGAAGATCCTGATGCTCGCCAAAGCTGGCAAGAAGAATGGCTGCCTGATCGAAGGTATGGCGTGTCCGGGGGGATGTGTGGCTGGTGCGGGGACAAACATTGCGATTCCCACGGCGACCAAGGACTTGCTGGGCTTTAAAAATGCTTCTGAGAAAAAGCTGCCAGAACACAATGTCCGTCAGCCTGAGTAAAAACGGTTTACATTTTTAACAGTTTAGCGTTATAATAGGAAAAGTATGGAAAAATGTATGAAAGAGGAGGTACGGAAAATGGCAGAGAAAGTGAGATGCAGGTTCGCGCCGAGTCCCACAGGAAAGATGCATGTAGGGAATCTGCGCTCGGCATTGTACGAGTTTCTGATCGCAAAGCATGCAGGAGGAGATTTTATATTTCGTCTGGAGGATACTGACCGCGAACGTTTTGTGGAAGGTGCGGTCGATGTCATTTATGATACATTGAAAAAGACAGGGCTGGAGTATGATGAGGGTCCTGACAAGGACAAGGGTTTTGGTCCCTATGTGCAGAGTGAGCGCGTGCAGGCAGGCATTTACATGAAATACGCGAAGGAACTGATCGACAAGGGGGAGGCATACTACTGCTTCTGCGATAAGGAAAGGCTTGCCACGCTGAAATCAGAAGTTGTGGAAGGCAAGGAGATCACTGTCTATGACAAGCATTGTCTTACGCTTTCGCGGGAGGAAGTCGAAGAAAAGCTTGCAAGCGGCATTCCTTTTGTGGTCAGACAGAACAATCCGGTCGGAGGAACGACAAGTTTTCATGATGAGCTCTATGGTGATATCACGATCGATAATTCGGAGCTCGATGATATGATCCTGATCAAGTCTGACGGGTATCCTACTTATAATTTTGCAAATGTGGTGGACGATCATCTGATGGAGATCACTCATGTCGTGCGCGGCAACGAGTATCTTTCATCTACACCCAAGTACAATCGCCTGTACGAAGCATTTGGCTGGGAGATACCGATATACGTGCATCTGCCGCTCATCACCGACGCGGAGCACAAGAAACTCGCCAAGAGAAGTGGACATTCCTCCTTTGAGGATATTGTAGAGCAGGGGATCCTGCCAGAGACCATCGTGAACTTTGTCGCACTTCTCGGTTGGAGCCCGGAGGATAACAGGGAGATCTTTACCCTCGATGAGCTGATACGCGACTTTGACTATACCCGGATCAACAAGGCTCCTTCTGTGTTTGACATGAACAAGCTCAGATGGATGAACGGCGAATACATCAAGGCGATGGACTTTGACCGCTTTTATGATATGGCGCTGCCCTATATGAAAGAAGTCATCAGCAAAGATCTTGACCTCAAAAAAATAGCGGCGATGGTAAAGACCAGGATCGAGGTATTTCCGGACATCAAAGACCTGATCGGATTTTTTGAGACATTGCCGGAGTACGACATTGCGATGTACACACACAAGAAGATGAAGACGACAGCGGAGAGCTCTCTTGCAGTGTTAAAGGATGTGCTTGTGCTGCTAGAAGCGCAGAAGGACTATTCTAATGACGCATTATATCAGCTCCTCCTGTCCTATGTGGAGGAGAAAGGCGTTAAAAATGGTTATGTCATGTGGCCGATCAGGACAGCGGCGTCAGGATTGCAGATGACTCCCGCCGGCGCTACGGAAATCATGGAAATTCTTGGCAAAGAGGAAACCCTTGTGAGGATCAGAAAGGGTATTGAGTTACTGGAAAATGCTTGAACAAAATGCAAATAAAACACAGCTTGAAGCGATAAAGCACGGAGACGGGGCAATGCTGGTACTGGCGGGTCCCGGCTCCGGCAAAACCTTTGTGACCACGCAGAGGATCAAATATTTGATAGAACATCACCATGTCAGACCGGAATCTATTCTTGTCATCACCTTTACCAAGGCAGCGGCAGCAGAGATGCAGGAGCGTTTTGTGAAGCTCAGCGAGGGGAGGAACGATCCGGTTCATTTTGGCACTTTTCATTCTGTTTTTTTCCAGATACTGAGGCATACATATCGGTTTACAGCCCAAAATATTATTCGTGAAGGGGACAAGTACAGGCTTTTGTCCCAGATCATCAGTGAGATCCCTGATGAGATCAGAACACAGTCGCAGATTGACGACAGCAGTGATACGATACAGAGACTGCTATCGGAGGTGAGTACTGTAAAGAATAATGGGATCACACCGCAGGAAATCAAAAGTACAACCGTGTCACAAGCGGAATTTGAATATATTTTTCAAGTCTATAAACAGGAGATGAACCGCAATAAATTGATCGATTTTGATGATATGGTGCTCCTGTGCCGCGATCTTTTCATCTCCCGGCCGGAAACGCTGAAAATATGGCAGGAGCGCTTTCGGTATATCCTGGTCGATGAATTTCAGGATATATGTCCCCTGCAGTACGAGGTTGTCAGGCTACTTGCGAAACCGCAGGACAATCTGTTTATCGTGGGGGACGATGATCAGTCGATCTATGGTTTTCGCGGCTCCAGACCGGAGATCATGCTGCATTTTACCAAGGATTATCCCGGGGCAAGGCAGATCCTGCTGGATGTGAATTACAGGAGCAAAAAGGATATCGTCGATGTGGCGGGAAAACTGATCAGCCATAACAAGGTGCGGTTTGACAAGAAAGTCAGACCACAGAATGAACAGTTCGGCGGTGTGAAAATCTATTCTTTTCAGTCTAAGTGCAAGCAGGCAGAAAATATCGCACTGTTGATCAGGCAATATATGACACAGCCCGGTGCCCGGTATAGTGATATCGCGATCCTCTACCGCACGAACAATCATACAGTCTACACGGCAGACAGACTGATGAAGGAAGGGATTCCTTTCAGCGTGAAGGAGAAACCAAAAAATATTTATAACAGCGGCGTGGCGAAAGATATCATCGCATATCTCCGGTATGCACTGAGCGAGGACAGTGTGGAGGATTTCCTGCGGATCATGAACAAACCTGTGCGGTACATCAAGCGGATCACTGTTCCACGCGATCCTTTTCAGATGTCGGAACTGATAGAAAACAACCGGTCAACCGGTTATGTTATAGAGAATATTGTTGACTTTTATGACAATCTCCATTTTCTCAGAAGTCTCAATCCTTTTTCGGCGGTAAATTTTATCCGGAAGGGAATTGGATATGAGTCTTTCCTGAAAAAACAGGCGTTGGATCAGGGAAGAGATGTGTCAAAGGAACTGGAAGAATTAGATGAGCTCATGCAGCTGGCAAAGGAGTTCGAGACAGTCCCGCAGTGGCTCGAACAGATACAGAATTATGACACAGTGATGGAAGAGATCGCCCGGCAGGAGAGCAGACAGAAGCGATCAGAGGATGCTGTGAGCATGGTGACAATGCACGCATCCAAGGGGTTGGAGTGGAAAGTCGTGGTGCTCCCTGATGTGAACGAAGGCGTTATTCCTCACAAAAAGGCAGTTACAGATAATGAGCTGGAGGAGGAGCGCAGGATGTTCTATGTGGCGATGACCCGGGCGAAAGAACACCTGTTTATATTCTATATACAGGAAAAAGAGGCAGGAAACCTCCTGCCTTCACGTTTTCTTGATGAAATTATGACACCTACACCTTCGCCTGGCTGATCAGGTCTTTGAGATCGATGGCTTTGTCCTTCAGGCGGGGACTGGTGCTGCGGTTGGAGACAACGCCGGATAAAAATTGCATTGCGGTCTGGTAGTCCCCTTTTTCATACGCCAGATATGACAGAAGATAATCGAGAGTCGTCTCATTCATGCTCGCGATTGGGTATTCCTCATGCATGCGGGCGTTGGATAGGTACTCGTACGCTTTCATCGCCGCGTTGTGCGCCTCTTTGAGGTACAAGTCCTTTTTGGCGGCGGCATCAGGTGCGTCCTCTGGGATTTCGTCTGCCAGAGCCTGATACAACCAGCTTATCTTGAGGCATACATATCCGGATTCACTCGCCTTTGCTTCTTTTGTGATCGTGCACAGCAATGTCATCTTCATGCGGCTGATAGCTACTTCTGTCGTATAGAAATCACATTCTGTCTCCTCGTGGGATTTATAATTTGTCTGGATCTTGTCCTTTATGAGTTTTTTCTGTGTTGATGTAAGATTGCTGAAATTTTGGGTCAGGGCAGCGTAACCACAGTTCGGACAGCATACGGCATCGTACTTTGTGATATTGATATTGCTGTAGATCGGTCTTAAGTCGCCCATTGTGTTGACAAAGCGTGCAGCGTTGGATTTTACCGATTTAGCGCGTATCTGTTTGTCGCAGATCGGACAAGTATATCGCTTGTCTATAAGTAATGTTTTTTCGTTTGTTTCCATTTCGTTGTATCCCTCCAGATCACTATTTTTTACTACGCATTTGTATCTTCAACGATTTCGTCAAACTCAACATTATCAAGATACTCGTCAAAAGCATCTGCGACATTTTCGTATTCTTCATCGTCGTCAATATAGGTTAGTTTGGGTTCCGCGTCGGGATCCTTTTCGTCTTCCTCATACTGATAAAACCACACTTCGCCATCGTCGTTGTTTCCGCTCTCATCAAGTGGGAGCAGGGCAATGTAATCTTTTTTATCAACTGTCAGGATCGTTATGACTGCGCAGTTAACGACCTGACCGTCATCAAGCTCGAGTTCAACGGTCATCTCCTCATCGTCATAGCCATTTGTGTCTTTGTCTGTCATAGTTTAGTGTACCAAACCTTTCTTAAATAATATGCAGTTCTCTATCTGCCAATACCTATATCTTACCCCCAAGTACATGCACAAATCAAGAAAATTCTGAAAATTTCTCAAAAACATTATAACAGTTCGTAGATGTCTTTTCCGGCTTTTGTCGAGAAGTAGTCTTTTAACGCCATATTTTTATCCCATTTTTCCTGTGGATAGCTGCCATAACGGCGAGCAACATCTGACATGCGGTCTTCCATCGCCATGACGCCCTCAGCACCTGCCATGCTGTCGCAGAGCTGGATCAGACGGTCATAGTCATCGTACTCTACAGCAGCCAGCGCTTCCTCGAGCTCCCGGATCTCATCGTCTCCGATATCGAACCTGCCTATGTAGTCATGGATATTCTGGACACTGAAAGAGTGTGTCAGACAGATCTTGGCAGCCTCATCGTATCCGAGCTTTAGCATGTACTGATAACCGTCATAGATGTGCCCTAGATGCTTTACACCAAACTTTCTGCCTATATCGTGCAAAAGTCCCAAAATATAGGCTTTTTCGCTCTCCATGTGCGCACACGCTCCGGCAATCTTTTCTGCGCACTGTGCGGTGTTCTTGCTGTGGTCTACCCACGCTCCTGGGTTGCATTGTTCTGCGTCCTTCAATAAATTTTCCGCTGTAGTTCGATCTGGTAACATAGCAGTCTCCTTTGTATATTGATTATGTTGTTATTTTTAAGTATATCATTGTGAGGAGGCAAAAGACAACATGAAATAATAATTCTGTGATCAAGGGTTGTGTAAAGCTGTTGATTGCAGTATAATATCCATGGATTTTAAGAGATGAATGAAATGTGTATTACAGTGTGAGAGAGGATAGGAAGGGATTTTGTGAAAAATAGAAAAGACAGCATGAGTAAATTTATCAGCCTTGTTCTGCGCCATCATCCGGACGCGGCATATATACAGTTGGACGAACATGGCTGGGCGGATGTGGAAAAGCTGCTGGCAGGGATCAAAAAAACCGGAAGAAAAATAAACATGGAGTTTCTGGATGAAATTGTCAGGACAGATGAAAAACAGCGGTATTCGTTCAATGAGGATAAGACATTGATTCGCGCAAATCAAGGTCACAGCATTTCTGTTGATGTCGGATTGAAGGAACAGGAGCCGCCGGAAGTGTTGTACCATGGGACGGCTGTAGGTTTTTATCAGAGTATTCAAAAGCAGGGGATCAGACCAATGTCACGATTGTATGTACATCTGTCGAAGGATATCGAGACGGCGGTCAACGTGGGAAAGCGGCACGGGAAGCCGATCATTCTCAAAGTACACAGCGGTGTCATGTATGAGGGCGGCATCTCTTTTTACCTGTCCGAGAACGGTGTATGGCTCACGAAGAAGGTGGAACCTAAGTATTTTGAACAGATAAAAATCTAAAAGTGCTTTTTTTGAAAAAATCAATTGACAAAATTAACATTATGCGGTAAAATAGATTTTGTTCTTTGCGGAAGTGCTGGAATTGGCAGACAGGCAAGATTAAGGTTCTTGTGTCGGATTCGACGTGTGGGTTCAAGTCCCATCTTCCGCATGGATTATGCTCTGGAATAGAATAGATTCCAGAGTTTTTTTCATGCACAGCCCCGTGCAGAGGAAGTATCCGTTGAACGCTGTACGGGGCGTGCGGTATTCTCTGTTTGATTGCATATCATATGCTGCGGGAAATGAGCAGCACAGCAGCAGAGGCGGTCATACGCCTGTTTGATTATATAATACGAAAGGACAATATTATGAGAAAGTACACAGGATGCATCTGTATCTTCACTGTCATCATGCTGTCGGCAGCAGGTTGTGGAGGAAATGCGGGCAAAGGGGATAAGGAACCGATCGTAAAGGATTTTGACACGCTGATGCGCGATGATCCAGCGCAGGTGATCGTGCGTGACGAACCGCAAACGATCAGTACAGAAAGGACAGAACAGGAGACAGAGTGTTCCGTTGAATCTGAGACGGCGGTGGTCGTACCCTATGCAGATCGTATCGCGGGCGAAAACGGGGTTGTCTATAATATCGAAACGGCAGTGTACGAAGAGGGAGCAGTCAGGGTGGAGTATCCGCAGCTTACAGGTCTGTCAGACGAGGGAAAACAGCAGGAGATCAACGAGAAGATCAAGGCAGTGGCGCTCAGCCAGATCTCCACTGAGAATTTGGGTTCCTACGAGTTGAGATACGAGGCGGCAACGAAAGGAAGCGGTCTTGTGTCCTTTATTTTCAAAGGATCATCGTATTATATCAACAGTGCATATCCCAACAATGTTATAAAGACACTGAACATAGATCTGAACAGCGGAAAGAATGTCAGGTTGAAAGATTTTGCGGATATCGCTTCGGTGGTGAACAGTCTGGAGAATGCCAATGGCTATACGATCCAAAATGAAGGTGTCGATCCGGCTGATTTCTCCGCCTATCTGAATAACGGCGCGCTGACGGACTATGCCATAACGCTGCTTGACTTTGATTTCGATCTGGGGAATCCGGAGTTGATCCCGGCAGGGTTTTCGGCGATCAGGGACAATCATTTGATTCTATTTATCGAGGCAGAGCATGCCATGGGAGATTATGTTGAACTTGAATTTTCTATTGATCTATAGATCGATAGAAAATTCTGTAGAAATAAAAGAAAAAAAGGAATTTGGAAATCCGTGTGGAATATATGAAATAAGGAAAGTATTTTCACCTTAACAGGTTAGCGGGGGATCAATATGACAATACGTGAGAACCTTGAGCAGTGGGAGAGCGAGTATCTGAGTCCATATGCCACACTCAGCGCCAGGTCAAGAGGCAGGGACAGGGAGGAAGAGCAGTGTGATATCAGACCTGTGTTCCAGCGGGACAGGGACAGGATACTCCATTCCAAGTCATTTCGGCGTCTCAAGGATAAGACACAGGTTTTTTTGTCGCCAGAAGGCGATCATTATAGAACAAGACTGACGCACACTCTTGAAGTGTCGCAGAATGCGAGGACGATCGCAAGAGCGCTGCAGTTAAATGAGGAGCTCGTGGAGGCGATCGCTCTAGGGCATGACTTAGGGCACACGCCCTTTGGACATGCCGGGGAACGCGCGTTAAATGAAATCTGTCCGTATGGTTTCAAGCACAATGAACAGAGTGTGCGCACTGTAGAGCTGCTTGAAAAAGATGGTGAAGGGTTGAATCTGACATGGGAAGTGCGGGATGGCATGCGCAACCATCAGACTTCGAGTATGCCTTCAACGCTGGAGGGGAAAGTAGTGCGCTTTTCAGACAAGATCGCGTATACATATCATGACATGGACGATGCTGTCAGGGCAGGCATCTTAAAAGAGCGGGATATACCGCGGGAGATCGGAGAGATCATCGGGTACAGTCCGCGGGAGCGGCTCAACAATTTCATACATGATATCGTGACGCAGAGCAAGGGGACGGATGATGTGCGGATGTCAGATGATGTGGAGCTTGGAATGCGCAATCTGCGCCGCTTTATGTATGATAAGGTGTACAGCAATTCTGTGGCAAAGTGCGAGGAGACGAAAGCGGTCGCGCTGGTCAAGACGCTGTACGAGTATTTTATGAAGCACACCAATGCGCTGCCGAAGTTTTTTGTCGAGCTGGGGCTGCAGGGTGAACCGCGCGAGAAGGTTGTGTGCGATTACATAAGTTCTATGACAGACCGGTTTGCGATTTCCTTGTATGAGAAAATATACATACCGAAATTTTGGATGGGGTATTAGGATTTAGAAAGAGAGTTGGAGATCAATGTATTATCCAGAGGAACTGATCGAGGAAGTCAGACAGAAGAGCGATATTGTCGATGTGATTTCTGGTTATATATCATTGCAGAAAAAAGGCAGCAACTATATGTGCTGCTGCCCTTTTCATGGGGAGAAGACGCCGTCCTTTTCCGTAAACAGGGCAAGGCAGATCTACAAGTGCTTTGGCTGTGGTGAGGGTGGGAATGTGCTCACCTTCGTGATGAAATATGAGAACTGCACGTTTCCAGAGGCATTAAAAATGCTCGCGGAAAAGGCAGGTGTGGAGCTCCCAAAGGCGGAGTACTCGGAGGAAGCAAGGCGGCGTGAAAGCAGGCGGTCAAAACTGTTGGAGGTCAATAAGGAAGCAGCGAAATTCTACTATGTCATGCTGCGGAATGAGCGGGGGGCAAAGGCAAAGGAATATCTGGACAAGCGTCAGCTCTCCGACGAGACGCGCAAGAATTTTGGACTAGGCTATGCGCCGGCAAGGGGAGAGGAGCTGTTGGCGTATCTGCATCAGAAAGGATACACAGATGACTTGATCCGCGATGTGGGACTTGCAAAAACCGATGAGCGGAGGGGGACGAAAACACAGTTCTGGAACCGGGTGATGTTTCCGATCCAGGATATCAACCATCGTGTCATAGGTTTTGGGGGGCGTATCATGGGAGATGCGGACAGTGGTCCCAAGTATCTGAACTCGCCGGAGACGGAGATCTTTGACAAGAGTAGAAATCTCTATGGTATGAATTATGCGCGCACTGCCAGGACCGGGAATATTATATTGTGTGAGGGATATATGGATGTCATCAGTATGCATCAGGCGGGATTTTCGCAGGCGGTGGCATCACTTGGAACCGCATTTACACCGGGGCAGGCGGGGTTGATCAAGAAGTACACAAAGGAAGTTCTTCTGGCGTACGACAGTGACGGTGCAGGTGTGAAAGCGGCGCTGCGCGCGATCCGGATCCTCCGCGATGCGGGGATGTCAGGCAGGATCATCGATATGTCACCGTACAAGGATCCCGATGAATTTATCAAGAATCGGGGACAGGAGGCATTTCAGGAGCGGATCGATCATGCAGAGAATTCTTTTATGTTTGAAATTCGGATTCTGGAGCGGGAGTATGACCTGGGCGATCCGGAGGGAAAGACAAACTTTTACAATCAGATCGCAAGAAAACTTTGTGATTTTAGTGAGGATGTGGAGCGGGAGAATTACCTAGAAGCTGTGGCAGAGAAGTATCACATAGGGTTTGACAATCTGAGAAAGCTGGTTGTGAACATGGCGGCAAAGACAGGCGGATATGCGGTGCAGGTGACAGAGCGGCCCAAGTCCGGGATACAGAGCAGAAACAAAAACACCCCGGAGGAGAACGCCAGAAGATCACAGCGGCTGCTGCTCACATGGCTGACAGATCATCCGCAGCTGTATGCGAAGATCAAATCCTATATCTCCGCGGAGGATTTTACTGTGGAACTCTACAGCAGGGTCGCAAGTCGGATGTTTGAGGATATTGAGAAGAATCAGCTCAATCCCGCAAGCATCATCAATATGTTTGAGGAGGAAAAGGATCAGAGCGAGGCAGCTTCACTGTTCACGACGACGCTCCCGGAGCTGGAGAGTGAGCAGGCAAAGGAGAAAGCCTTCCACGATATCCTCTGCAGTGTGAAAAAGAACAGCTATGAGTATTATCGGGAGCGTTCCGGTGTGGATATCACGGCGCTCAGCAGGATGATCGAGGGGAAAAAAGCACTGGAAGAACTTAACAAAACGCATATTTCTCTAAAATAAGGATAAAAATAATATGGTATGGAGGATTGACCAGAATGGATGAAAACACACAAGCAAAATTCGATGCGAAATTAAAAGAGCTCCTGTCGATGGCAAAGAAAAAGAAAAATGTGCTGGAATATCAGGAAATCAGCGATTTTTTCAAAGATATGCCGCTCGAGGAGGAGCAGTTTGAGCGTATCCTGGAGACGCTTGAACAGAATAATGTAGATGTGCTTCGCATTACCGACGACGATGATGATCTGCCTGACGATGACTTGCTGCTGGTGGACGATGAAGAGATGGATGTGGAGAATATCGATCTTACCGTACCAGATGGTGTCGGCATCGAGGATCCGGTCAGAATGTATCTGAAAGAAATCGGCAAAGTACCGCTTTTGAGCGCTGATGAGGAGATCGAACTTGCCAAGAAGATGGAGCTTGGGGACGAGGAGGCGAAGAAAAGGCTTGCGGAGGCCAATCTGCGTCTGGTGGTGAGTATAGCGAAACGGTATGTCGGACGCGGAATGCTGTTTCTCGATCTGATACAGGAGGGAAATCTCGGACTGATCAAGGCGGTGGAAAAGTTTGATTACAGAAAAGGTTACAAGTTTTCCACATATGCGACATGGTGGATCCGCCAGGCGATCACGAGGGCGATCGCAGACCAGGCGAGGACGATCCGCATACCGGTGCACATGGTTGAGACGATCAACAAGCTGATCCGTGTGAGCAGACAGCTGCTTCAGGAGCTTGGACGCGAACCGACGCCTGAGGAGATCGCAAAGGAGATGAACATGCCGGAGGAGCGCGTGCGAGAGATACTCAAGATATCGCAGGAGCCCGTATCGCTGGAAACGCCTATCGGTGAGGAGGAGGACAGCCACCTCGGAGATTTTATACAAGATGATAATGTCCCGGTGCCTGCTGATGCAGCGGCATTTACGCTGTTAAAAGAACAGCTGGTCGAAGTGCTTGACACACTGACGGACAGGGAACAGAAAGTTTTGCGGCTCCGTTTTGGTCTTGACGACGGCAGGGCGAGGACGTTGGAGGAAGTTGGCAAAGAGTTCAACGTCACGAGAGAACGCATCAGACAGATTGAGGCAAAGGCACTCAGAAAACTGCGTCATCCTTCTAGAAGCCGCAAATTAAAAGATTTTTTGGATTAGGAGAGCGATCGGATGCTGTTATCGGATAGAATGAGGGCTGTGGCGGGACTTGTACAGCCCTGTAAAAGTATGGCGGATATCGGCTGTGACCATGGATATGTCGCGATGGAGCTCGTGAAGAGTAACGTATGCAGGCATGTGATTGCGATGGATATTAACAGGGGACCTCTGGATCGGGCGAAGCGCAATATTGCCGATTTTTGCCTGCAGGATTATATAGAGACCAGACTGTCGGACGGTGTCAGTGCGCTCCGGGCGGGCGAGGTGGACGGGATCATCTGTGCCGGAATGGGCGGAAAGCTGGTCATATCTATATTGGAGCAGGGAAAAAAACTGGTGGGAGAGATGCAGCAGATCATATTGCAGCCGCAGTCGGAACTTTCGGAGGTGCGGAGCTATCTGAGGGAGAAAGGCTATCTGATCGACAGGGAAGATATCATATATGAAGATGGAAAGTATTATCCGATGATGCGCGCACTGCCTGGCGCTTTTGGGAAGCTGGAATGGCAGATCAGTGGAAACCTGGAGCAAAAGTGCAGGAAAAGCGGTGTTTACGTCAATGGGATCCCTGCGTGCAGACAGCCGTTTGACATCTCGGAGGTCTCAAAGGGAGAGGCGCAGCGGCTGACGAGAGTCCACGATACATATGGTCCATGTCTTCTGACAATGGCGCATCCGGTTCTAAAGCGGTATCTGTTGTGGCAGAAGGCAAATCTTGAAAATATCAGAAACAACCTGCTCAGTCAGAGACAGCTCACAGACAGGCAGCAGTGCCGTGTGGAAGAATTAGACGAGCGGCTGAGCGATATTGTGTTCTGCCTGTATTGTTATTTTAAAAACAGGTAAGGAACTGTCAACAGAGCAATCGTGGCAATAACTTGTCACAAGTAATTTCTGAACGGTTCCTGAGGCGATGAAAATAATGGAGAACACTTATGAAATGTTATGAGGTCATCGAAAAATTGGAGTCCCTCTCACCGGCTGCATTTGCGGAGGAGTGGGATAATATCGGTCTGCTTGCGGGCAGACGGGACAAAGAAGTCAGTACTGTGTACATCGCTCTGGACGCGACGGATGAAGTGATCAGTGAGGCGGTGCGGCTTGGCGCGGATCTGCTGCTGTCCCATCATCCGCTGATCTTTAGGAAGATCAGCAGGGTTAATACAGACGACTTTATCGGAAGACGGATCTGTGAGCTGATCCGCAATGATATCAGCTATTATGCCATGCATACGAACTTCGATGTGATGGGCATGGCTGATGCGGCGGCTGATGAGCTTTCCCTGGAAGAACGGCAGGTGTTAAATGTCACCTATGAAGATGATATTGCCAAGGAAGGATGCGGCAGGGTGGGGAAGCTGCAGAAGTGTATGAGCGTGGCAGAGCTTGCTGGACTTGTGAAGGAAAAATTTCATGTGCCGAGTGTCAGGGTATTTGGTGACTTGGGGGATATTGTCTCGACTGTTGCAGTGATGCCCGGTTCCGGGGGCGATTATATACGGGATGCCCTGAATGCAGGTGCGGATGTGATGATCACAGGGGACGTCGATCATCATGAAGGAATCGATGCAGTGGCACAGGGGATCACTGTGATCGATGCAGGGCATTACGGCATCGAGAAACTTTTTATACCTTATATGGAAGAATTTGTGAAAAGGGAATTTCCTGGGATACGGATTTATACGGCAGAGATCAGGGAACCTTTTGCAGTGGTGTAGAGATCTTTGTGAAAAGAAGGGAGAACTTCGATGGATAGAAACAGCGAAAAGAAGCATAGTTTTCTGGTGACAGTGAATGGAAAATCCAGGGAATATCCGGTCGGGATAACTTTTGGTGAGATCGCCGGAGTGTATCAGAAGGATTATCCTTACCAGATCGCGCTGGCAGTCAGGAACGGTAAGATCAAGGAATTGTTCAAGAAGGTGGATCAGGACTGTACAGTGGAGTTTCTGACACTGGCAGACGATACGGGACATAAGAGTTACAACCGGACTGCAACGATCATTCTCATGAAAGCGATCAACGACGTGATCGGTGTGGATAAGATCGAGAAGATCAAGATGGAATTTGCTATCGGAAGTGGCTATTACTGTGCAAAAAAAGGAGATTTTGAATTTACGGATGAGATCGTGGCAAAGATCAAGGCAAAGATGCAGGAGTACATAGATAAGGATTTCTGTGTGATCAAGAAGTCCATGCCGCTGGATGAGGCAAATATCCTGTTCGAGAAACAGAAGATGACAGATAAAGTGAGCCTGTTCCGTTATAGAGGGAGTTCTACAGTCAATGTTTATAACCTGGACGGATATTATGATTATTATTATGGATTCATGCTTCCGAGTACCGGTTATGTGAAATATTTTGATCTGCAGAAATATGAGAATGGTCTGGTGCTGATCCTGCCAAACAAAAAGGATCCGACTGTATTGGAAGAGTTTCGACCGATGCCCAAGCTCTTTAAGTCCATGGAGATCGCGTCGGACTGGGGAGAAAAGCTGGGAGTGGACACCGTAAGTGACTTAAATGACCAGATACGCCAGGGAGGTTTTAATGAGCTTGTGCTCGTCCAGGAGGCACTTCAGGAGCGCAGGATCAGTGAGATCGCCTCTGATATCGTATCGCGTGGCGGTGTTAAGTTCGTTATGATCGCAGGTCCTTCTTCGTCTGGAAAGACGACTTTTTCGCACAGATTGTCTGTGCAGCTTAGAACGCACGGGTTAACGCCGCATCCCATTGCAGCAGATGATTACTTTGTCGACAGGGAGAACACGCCAAAGCAGCCAAATGGCGACTATGATTTTGAGTGCCTTGAGGCGATCGATACACAGAAGTTTAACGACGATATGTGCGCGCTGCTGGCAGGCGAGCGGGTGGAGCTTCCAACCTTTAATTTTGTGACGGGAAAGCGCGAGTACAAAGGTAATTTCAAGCAGCTTGGTGCTGACGACATCCTTGTCATCGAGGGGATCCACGGTCTGAATAACAAGATGTCCTACGCGCTCCCGGATGAGAGCAAGTATAAGATCTATATCAGCGCGCTCACGACGCTGAACGTCGATGAACATAACCGTATCCCGACAACGGACGGCAGACTGCTCAGGCGTCTTGTGCGGGATGCGAGGACGAGGGGGGCGACAGCCAAACGCACGATCCAGATGTGGCCGTCGGTTCGGAACGGGGAGACAGAGAATATTTTTCCGTTTCAGGAGAGTGCAGATGCCATGTTCAACTCGGCACTGATCTATGAGCTTGCGGTGCTCAAGCAGTATGCGGAACCGCTGCTCTACAGCATTGAAAAGGGGGAGCCGGAGTACTTTGAGGCGGTGCGGCTTTTGAAGTTCTTAAGTTATTTTCTGGGAGTCGGCACGGAGGAGCTTCCTAAAAATTCCATAGTGCGGGAATTTGTGGGAGGAAGCTGTTTTAAGGTATAAGAACACAGACGGGGACTTGAAAAAGCAGATGCAATGTGTTACGATAGGTTGCGGCAACTGTGGTAAATGATCGCGGCTTACCGGATTTATCCGGTGAGGTGAGGAAAGTCCGGGCTTCGCAGGGCAGGATGCCGGATAACGTCCGGTGGAGGCGACTCCAAGGCCAGTGCAACAGAAATATACCGCCGGCACTTAGTTGTGCGGAAGATACTGCAACGTCATAGCTGTGCGATTGTACGGCTTGACGACAGGATCGTCTGTTCGAGGTTGATGCCTCGTTCCGGTAAGGGTGGAAGGGCGGTGTAAGAGACCACCGCCTCCGCGGTAACGTGGAGGGCACATGTAAACCCCATCCGAAGCAAGACCAAACAGGGGACTATAGATCTGCCCGGTCTGTTCCCAGGTAGGTCGCTTGAGGCTGATGGCGACGTCAGTCCTAGATAGATGATCATTCGTGCCACTGTGGAAACAGGGGCACTGACATAACCCGGCTTATCGCCGCGGTTGCCGACAAAAGTACGCTGACCGTATTATAATGTAGTTGATTAGGGGTAGCATTAGAAAATGAAAAGAAGAGTATTATTCATAATTATTACGATAGTCACAGCAGCGTCGGTGACTTATCTGGGACTTGCATTGTTTTTTACCAAACATTTCTTCTTTAATACGATCATTAACGGTGAAAACTATTCTGTCAGTGCGATCAATTCTGTGCAGAACGGGTTTCTGGACACTTCCAATCAATATGTGCTGACGATCAATGGAAGGGACGGGGTGTCAGATACGATCACCGCTGCAGACATTGCGCTCAAGGTGACATTTGAAGATGAATTTGAAAACATTATAGCGGGGCAGGAGGCTTTTCTGTGGCCGGCATCGGTTTTCAAGGAAACAGAATATACTGTCAATACGATCGTGACATACTCCAAAGAAGCGCTTGATCAAAAGATCGACTCACTTTGCTTTTTTGATCCCAAAAACATCAGGCAGCCTCAGGATGCGTATCTGAGTGATTATACTGATGATGGTTTCCAGATCATTCCGGAAGATAAGGGAACAGTTCCGATCCGGGAGAAGATCTTCAGCACGGTGGAGGAGGCAGTCAGCCTTATGGAAGCGTCTGTTGATCTGGACGCAAAGGGGTGCTATACCAGCGCTCGGATCACATCGGACAATCGCACACTGCAGCGCAAATGCGAAGAGAGGAACCGCTATACAGGGGTTACGATTACATATATGTTCGGAGATCAAACAGAGGTGCTCGATGGCAATACCATAAAAGACTGGCTGGTAATAGATGACAATACAGTCGATCTTAACCCGGAACTTGTGCGTGAATATGTGAATGGGCTGTCGCGAAAGTATGACACTTTTGGAAAAAAACGTGAATTTCAGACCACGAACGGTGAGGCGATCACGATCACGGAGGGGGCATATGGCTGGTGGATGAACCGTGCAGGCGAGACGCAGGAACTGATCGAACAGATCAGGAGCGGGAAAAGCGGAGAGAGAACACCTGTTTACTATGCGGAGGCGGCACAGTACGGTGATGACGATATAGGGGACTCTTATGTGGAGATCGATCTTACGAACCAGCATATGTGGGTTTATAAGGATGGAGAGCTGGTGGAAGAGACGGATCTCGTATCGGGCAATGTAAGCAAAGGGTACAATACTCCGGTCGGCGTGTATGGCATCACATACAAGCAGCGCGATGCGACACTCAATGGGGCAACTTACAGTTCACATGTAGATTACTGGATGCCGTTTAACGGAAATGTGGGGATGCATGACGCTTCGTGGAGAAGTTCCTTTGGAGAAGAGATTTATCTCAGGAACGGTTCACATGGCTGTGTGAATCTTCCGCCGAAGAAGGCGGAGGTGATCTATGGATATGTGGAGAAGGGTGAGCCGGTTATCGTATACGGAGGAAAGACATCTGTACCAAAGCAGGAGGCGCCAGAGAACACGAACGCGCCAGAGGCTCCGCAGGACGATGCTGCTCCGGAATTGACACCGGAAGAACAACAGATACGGATTTTGATCGAGGCTGGGCTGTTAAATCCAGATGGGACGCCAATACAGCCGGCTCAGGAGATCCAGCAGGAGGTTCCGGCAGAAGAGATTCCAGTCGAGATGCCGCAACAGGTTTTGCAGGAATAGATTGCGTTTGATTAAATTCCTTTTCGGAGATAGAGTGAAATGATTCCAGTATGGTCGGTGTCCGTACTGGAATTATTTATGTACGTCACTATGCGGAGTAAGACGGCATGGCGCATATGTCCAAAGGAAATATTCATCAGGATCGGATATAAAAATGAAAAGATTTTTATGTGTTATTTGGGGCATAATGACAATAATCGGTGCATACATGATATTGGATGTCATGGAACACAGGATGCAGTTTGCTATAAGATCATGCGTGTCGGAACAAACGGCAGTCAAAGCGGCGGAGACAGCTGGATTGAAAATGACAGGTGCAAAGGAGTATGATGTGGAGGATATGGTGATGCAGATCGTTTACCAGCTGGCAAGGCGCAGCATCGTGAAAGTTGTAGTCAAAGATGCTGCTGGCAGCGGTGTTGTTTGGAGTGTTGCAGATGGGATCGTGATCGTTTCCAGCAGGCATCTGCTGATGAAAGATGTGACTGCAGAGATAATTTTTGGAAATGGCGAGACGGTTACTGCGGATGTGATCGGATATTCCCAACAGTATGATATTGGCTTTGTCAGGATACCGGAGCAATCTGTGACAGGCAATGTCCTGCGCGATATATATGAGGCAGTGCCGGTCTTGTATGAGGCGGAATCAGAGGAGGCAAAAGCAGCGTTTGCCTCGGAGTATGGACTGCGGCGTGTCATGCAGGTAGGAGCCGTGATCGATAGGAGTACTGCTAATATTTCAACAGGAAGTATTTTGGGATTAAGGTATGTCCCTTTGTTTAATACAAATGTATTGGAGACAGCATGTTTATCAAGAGCCGGAATGTCTGGCGGAGGAGTGTTTGATGAAGGAGGGCGGTTTCTGGGCATGATTTCCGGTGGGGAAGTGTCAGAGGGCGAAACGGCAAGAGAGGCTGAGATCACATACAGTATCCCGCCGGCGCTGATCGCATCGGAGTACGAGGAGATCAAAAGCAGGGCTGCCCAGTGATTTTGAAGGATAGGAGCATGAGACATGGTTAAGCCAGAGGGGAACAAGAGAATATCAAAAGTGGATGCATATCTGAACTGTGCAGAAAATTTTGCGTATCGGAGTACCTGCATCAAGAGAAAGTATGGGGCGGTCATCGTCAAGGATGACGCAGTCATCTCAACAGGATACAACGGCTCACCAAGGGGGTTCGAGAACTGCTGCGATATCGGGGAATGCCCCCGGATCAGACTGGACATGCATCAAGGGGAGGGGTATGCTATCTGCAGGGCAGTCCATGCGGAAGCCAATGCGCTGTTAAACTGTTCAAGAGAGCAGACGCTTGGGGCAGATCTGTACCTGGCGGGTATCAATCCTGATGATCTGTCCGTGCACAAGGCGAAGCCATGCCCGCTGTGTGCACGCATGATCATACAGGCAGGAATCCGAAATGTGTATTTGAGAAAGGGCGAGGGCGCTGATAATTACGAGGAGATACCGGCAGTTGAACTGCAGTGGTATATAGATGCATTCGATATCTGAATTTAATTGAATTTTAAAATATCAATATTTCTGCAAAGCCTTGTAATTGGAAGGAAAAGTCAGCATTTACAAGGCTTTGCGGTGCTTTCTTGGGTGTAAAAAGATATGGACAAAATTGCCCGATAAGAAACGGTTAGCGACAAATTAGTGACAAATTTATCTGCAG
>ERZ779626.64-NODE-64-length-72926-cov-9.548490_pt1 | contig 72926 bp, 80 predicted proteins | sample MGYA00514209_ERZ779626 | MGnify/ENA primary metagenome ERZ779626 (study PRJEB29562, sample SAMEA4376713) | mouse gut metagenome | isolation source: Cecum | study: EMG produced TPA metagenomics assembly of the A DSS colitis mouse model was used to assess the microbial...
GGTCTCCCGTACAATAGATCATTTCTTTATATTTTACAGATGGCACCTCAATGGTATTGCGGTGCATAACAGTTTATAAGTTTAACCTGTACGCGCTGGTTTCCCACTTGAAATAGTGTGGAAAATTCGCTATACTTGACTTGGCGCATTATATGCTGTGTGGGAGCCCTAATCTCCTGCATAGGGGTGTAGGGAATTGGCGTTCCCTACATCCTGCCTTTTATTATCTATCTCGCTATTCATTATACCGCCCCTGCATAAAATTAGCAAGGGGTTATATTTTTCAAATAGAATAAACTGTACCGTTTATCCTGACTTTAATTTTCTTTTACTTTCCTATTTTAAGTGTGATATAATATTTTATAGAAAGTAGGTGTGAAAGTGGCTCTGCTTATCAACGATTTAAGAAAGCTGTGTACAGACGATACTATTATAATGACTGCACATGTTATAAAACGGTGTAAGGAAAGAAATATTGATTCAGACAGTATTATAAAAGTCATTATGCAAGGCGAAATCATAAAACAATATGAAGATGATAAACCGTTCCCCAGTTGCTTATTATTGGGAATGTCAATAAACGACAAATACTTACATGTAGTTGTTGCAAGCGATAATATCAATCTGCATATAATAACGGCATACTACCCAAGTATTGACGAATGGGAACCGGATTTTAAAACGAGAAAGGGGCGTTAAATATGAATTGTTTTACTTGTGGAAGTAATCATATGATTGAAGCAACAACAATCTATGTTGAAAAATTAGAAAACGGTATCTTGATTGTGAAAAATGTTCCATGTAAAAAATGTTCCCAATGCGGCGAGGAATTTTTTTCAATGGCAATCATGAAAGAAATTGAAAAATTAAGCAAACAGGCAGAAAAAATTATCAGTGAAGTTATGATTATTGATTACAACAAGGCGGCATAAAAATATAATCAAGAGGGAATGAAAGATGGTGCGTCTTTTCATTCCCTCTTTTTCCTATTTTGTATTGGCTTCATCCGCTGTGTCAAGGGTTGCCCTACGGCGTATCGCTTCGCTTGCCCCTTGACACGCTATGTTTTTATTAAAAGATAAAGCAAAAAACTATTGTTATTTCATTCCAGAAGTGAAAACCAAAGTTGTAGACACACGGTAGACAGTGTGCATTCCTCCTTGATTTTATGGCCTTTTCGGGGCAAAATAAAGTTCGAGTCCCGTCTCGCGCTTTTTTATTTCTGTTTTATCCCTCCATCAAATTGTTTCGCCAGCGCCCTTTCTACCAAAATTATCGACGAAAGCAAGACCATACATTCCGCTGTTATCACCGCCCCACCCACCACGCCTACGATATCATCACTCTTTCCAATCACCAAAAACATCACCGTCGTTGACACAGGCAGCATGAACCATCCCATCTTCCGCCACAGTTTTCCACAATATAAATGGGAAAAATCCCACGCAGCCTGATTTTTCATTGATCTCCGCGTCCGATAACCGTAAAAGCCATTAATCTGTTTTGGCGGTTTTTTCATAAATACCTTTCCCAGCACAATCATCAGCACCGGCAATATGAGATTACTGACTGTCATAAAAAACCAGAACCACATCAGATATCCTCCCGCTTTCTATAATACATGCGGTTCAGCCTGTTATGATATGCAGCCATCGCAAGAAGACCGCCAAACACCTCCGCCATACACAAATACGCTGCAGTAAGCCCTCCAAAGGACATCCCGCACACATAACAGACAATAAGACCCAGTCCATATAAAATCCACATCAGACCGTGCTTCCGATTATAAGCACCCACATCCGTGATCTCCTCTTTCCGTGGCGGTTTCTTTCCCGCCCAGAACCCGACCGGCTCTTTGCTCCGATATTGCACAAACCCAAGAATGATAATCGGACTCGCACTGACCAGCAGCACGACTGATGAAAAAATCATTTCTGCCATTTCCCTACCTCACATAAATCCCTGCGAAACGCATATCTTCGTCGTACGTCAGCCGGTAAGTAACGCTCACGTTTTCATAGGTAACCGTCATCTCTCCGACCGCCAGGTGCGTGTTTCCCTGTATCACTTCCGCCATATACACCGCGCCGAACTGCTTTCGCTCTCCCCAGTCATCAGACAGCGTTTCCCGGATACTTTCTCTTGTCTCCGCATTTAGAAACGACTGCATCTGCGGAATGGCGTTTTCCTGTAATACGGCATACTCTTCCGCATCCAACAGCTCGACCGTTTCCTTCATCGCGGCTTCGACTTCCTCTTTGTCAAAAACCCTACTCTTCTCTATATCCACGGTTTTCGGAAATATCCAGTAAACTGACACTGCAATAAAAGTCAGTGCCAGAACAATGGGAATCACAATTTTCAACACCCTGTTTCCGGCATACCGCCTCTGCTCCTTTGCTGAAATACTCTCATTAAAACTTTCCGCAATCTCCTCCGCCTTACCCATCCGGGAAATAATTTCCTCCAGCCGTTCCCCCTGATTTTCACGCATCTGAATATCTGACAGAAGCTGCCTCTTGATCTCCTTTTTCCTTTTTCCGCCACACTTAAGCTTTCTCGCAACAGCGTTTACATACCGCTTTTCATCCATTGCCTAATCCTCCATAATCCTTGCTGCTCCATCCGAAATCCGCTTCCAGACTTCACAAATATCGGCAAGCGCCCGTTGTCCCTCTTCGGTAATTTCGTAGTACTTTCTCGGCACCTGCTTCCCCACGGCTTCGCTCCACTTACTTACCACCAGCCCATCATCCTCCAGCCGGTAAAGAATCGGATACAGTGTACCGTCCTTGAGCAGAAAAGTCTCTCCGCTCTTTTCCCTCATCTCCTGAATAATCTGATATCCGTATTTCGCTTCCGATTTCAGCAGCCGCAGGACAAGCATGTCCAGCACACCTTTCTTCATTTGTCTTTCATATTTATCATTCATAATAATCTTCACTTCTGCTCTCTGCACATACCGAAATTGCGACGGAAAACGCCCGGAACCAATCCCCTGTCCTTCCATTTTATAGCATCCTTCATTAAACACTATGTAATACTAAGTATATTATAAAACACACAGACAATAAAATCAACTGCTGCCAGATAATACCGCACAAAAAAAACGGTGAAAATGCAGCATTCCCACCGTTTACATTTACGTTTAGATTCGTGTCTAATTATCTAGCTTGTCTTTGCACTTGACCCGGTAAATCCGATTCAGGGACTCGTTAATCCGTTCCTCCGAAATCGTCCCGTCCTGCACTGCCGCAAGCACTGCATTGTACGCCTTCTCAAAATCCTCCGGCATGAGAAGCATATCTGCGCCTGCCTCCAATGCCATCACCGCTGCTTCCTCCGGCGTATAATACTCCGTAATCGCCGTCATATCCAAGGCATCCGTGATAACCACGCCTTCAAAGCCCAGCTCACCCCGCAAAACATCCGTGATCACTTTCTTCGACAGGGAGCTTGGCACATTATCCTCATCCAGCGCAGGCGCGGTGGCATGACTCACCATCACAAAATCCACCCCGGCTTCTATACCGGCGGAAAACGGCACAAAATCCGAAGTACGCAGCTCTTCTATCGACTTCGTAATTTCCACTCTTCCGTCATGGGTATCTTCCGTCGTGCTTCCCAGCCCTGGAAAATGCTTCAGGCAGGCGCTCACGCCCGTTCCTTCAATTCCGCCTACTGCACTGGCAACCATCTCCCCCACCATCTGGGGATCTGATCCGAAGGAGCGGTTTCCAAGCGCGCTTCCTTCTCCCGCGACATCCGCAACCGGCGCAAAGTCTACATTAAAGCCTATTTCCTTCAAATAGGAACCGATCGTTGTGCCGGCTTCTGCAGCCTTGGAAGCGTCTCCTCCCGCACCGACCGCCGCCATATCTTCTACCTTCTCTACCTCAACCTTACTGTTCGCAACCCTGCTGACGTCACCGCCCTCCTCGTCTACTGCGAGAAAAATCGGGTAACTGCTCTTGGAAGCCGTGCTTGACAGCATCGTTGTGATCTGTTCCTGATCCACAATATTCTGACCAAAATATATCAGACCGCCTACCGCATACTGGTTCAAAGCTTCCTGCGTGCCGTCTCCAGCCTTGGTCGCTGTACTGACACCCGTGATTGACTCCGGCGTTACCATGAAGAGCCCCGCTACCTTAGTTTCAATCGGCATCTCAGAATAATAGGACTCTGCCAGACCTCCCAAAAGATCTTCCTCCTCTACCGGCTCTTCTTCTGCCGGCTCCGGCGTGTCAATCACCATTTCCTCCTCCACTGGCTCTTCCTCCGCCGCCTCTTCCTCCGCCTTTGCCATCTCAGCCTCCTGCCGTTTCTGCTGAACAAGCGAGAATACCTTCCTTCCGATTGCGAACCCGCCCCCCGCAATAGCCATAACCACGAAAAAGATCACCAGATAAACTATAATCTGATTGCGGACCCTTCGTCTATGCCTGTATGCTCGGCGTTCCGACTCATCATCGTAATCTTCGTCCTCGTCATCTTCCTCTATCTCTTCTTCGTCCTCCTCTTCAACCTCGTCATCCTCAAAATCGTCCTCTTCTTCATCCAGTTCCTCGTCCGAATATCCTTTTCTCCTCTTGCGCAGTTTTCCCATCGACTGTATCCATGTCCTTTCCGAAATCTTTTATCCAAATGGTTTCCACATATCATGCTCCCAAAATCTGCTGCATACAAGATATAGTATGCATAAGTATACTATAACCTATTTTTAGCGGAAAAGCCACCCCGAGTTTATTAAGATTTACAGAACAAATCAAAAAAAGACAATGCGAAACGGGTATTCATTCTCTAAGGAATCAATACCCGTCTCTAAAACTCACTGTCCAATGGTCTTTACCTCCGTCTTTTCCCTCACGTCCTCTTTCCATCTCTTCTCTCGTATCCTAGATACTGTGGCGTCTGTTCCCTCTCTCCCTCTCGGATATCTTCTCTTTTCTCTCATCCGCTTTCTTCTCTTCTTCTATGGGAGCTTTCCCGGGACTCTTCTCTGATTCGCCATCTCTTACATGTACTCGATTCGGCTCGTCTCTTTGTGGTCTCCTATTCACTTGTAGTTCTCTGATGTGTTACTTTAAGTTTTTGGTGGACCGTACCTCTCTTTCTTTTAGTTTATCTATGTGAAGTGTTTCTTTATGAGTTTATTATATCACCTGAATATAATTTGTCAACACATTTTTGAAAATTTTTTTGAAAATTTTTTCTTCCCTTTATTTCGTCTATTATTTTCTCATTTTATTATATATATTTCTAAATTAACTGTCAATTCTGCCTGTAAAATCGGTAATGCACGTCTAATAGTTACAATTAACACACACCAGCTATTGCACCAATTTGCGGACAATCATGTGAATTGCAACACTTAATGCACACAAAATGCCAGGAAACCGGCATTTTTGCGCCAGCTCCGACACCATGCAGCGAGTGCATGGCGCAGGTCTGAAAAGTAACATCCAGTAACGTCTGATACCAATTGCCCGCTTGCGCCGCTGCAAGATACAGTGATACAATAAGGAAAAGCTTCAAAAATCATCTTACGGTATGGAGGAGATACAGATGTCACCGAAAAAAACGGCACTCGCCAGACAGGCAGAAACCATTATTAAAAATCTGGAAAAAAGGAATATGGAAGGCTATTACTTCGAGACGTCGTCAGACTGCGTCAATGCGATTCTTTCCGAAATGCCCTCCGGGGCAATCATCGGCTGGGGCGGCAGTGAGACACTGAAAGAATGCGGTCTGATGGACGCTATTCACGGCGGCTCCTATGAACTGCTGGACCGCAGCGCCGCAAAAACGCCGGAAGAATCACGGCAGATCTACGCCAGAACCGTTCTTGCCGACTATTTTCTCATGAGCACCAACGCCATCACCCTGGGCGGTGAGCTGATCAATATCGACGGCAACGGCAACCGTGTCGCCTGTCTGATTCAGGGACCTTCCAACGTTATCATCGTTGCCGGCATGAACAAAGTTGTTCCCGATGTGGAGAGCGGCGCAGCCAGAGTCAGAAATACAGCCTCTCCCGCCAACGCTGTCCGGCTGGAGCGAAATCTCCCCTGCGCAGCGACTGGCGTGTGCCATGACTGCCTCTCCCCGGAATGTTTCTGCTGCCAGATTGTCGTGACAAGGAGAAGCATGCATCCTGGTAGAATTAAAGTCTATCTTGTAGGCGAGGACCTGGGCTATTAATTTAAAGAAAATGCATATAGAAAGGACCGGAGCTGTCAAAACTCCGGTCCTTTTCTTTGATTGTATTATCATATTTAGCTGTTCAGTTCTGCGAGCTTATCCTTCAGATCACTGGAGATCGTGCTCACCATATCGGCTGAAGCCGCAATCTCCTCCGTGGAAGCCGCCAGATTCGTCACCCGCAGATTCACGCCGTCAATAACGTTGATCAGCTTCTTGGCATCTGCCAACAGCTCAGAAATCGCTGTCTGTATCTGCTCCTTATTCGCATCAGAGTCGCTCGCCGTATCTTTGGAAGAATCGGCAAGCTTCTTGATATTCTCCGCAATGATGGCGAAACCTCTGCCGGACTCCCCTGCTCTTGCCGCCTCGATGCTTGCATTCAGCGCGAGGAGGTTCGTCTCCTCAGCAACATTCGTGATTTCCTCGTTGTTTTCTTCCAGTTTGACAAGCAGGCGCTGGATCTTACCGAGCGCCTCATTCAGCTGATCACAGAAACTCACCACATCGCTCATGGAAGCCGAAATGCCCGTGCTCTCCTCCGCATTGCTGTTATTCCCCTCGGACATTTCACTGATGGAGATATCCAGACTGTCAAAGTCCACCTGCACTTCGGCAATCAGTTCCGCAATCTTTTCATTCTTAGCCTGAAGCTCCGCATTCTTCTGCTCTACTTCGGAAGCCATCGTTCTGGCGATCTCGCCTTCCTTCTCCGCCTCGCCCTTTACAAACTGAATACAGTTGTAGATATTGTTACAGCCATTGTGAACCGCCGTTGCCATTTTCTTACAGGTTTCGTAACCGCAGGCGGAACAGTTGATGCTGCGCTCGGCGTCTGTGCGCTTATCCATGGAAACGAAAATCTGCTCTAATTCGGCGGGGCTTGCCTTCTTTGCCGTCACCATCGATGACTTATCCGTATACCGTCTGATAAAATCGTTGATATCCAGTTCCGCAAACTGCCTGTTGAGTTTTGCCAGTCTCTGTTTCGGAGTCAGGCTCCTGCTGAAAGCATGACGCTTATCGTTCTTCTTGCTCGCCTCCCGGATCCTTTGCAGCTCATAGAGCGTATCGTCCGATCTTGTCTTCTCCTCCTCCACGCCCGGTCCGTAAATACATCCTTTTGCACAGTTGAGCGCATCTACCATAAAGGGCAGCTCTTTCTTGCCGAGCACCCTTCTCTTGTAATCACTCAGGAACTCGTAGGCATGCTTCTCGCCCTCAATCTGCCTGATAAAGATATCCTCACCGCAGAACCAGTAAACGTTTTCCTTTAAACCGCCCGGCATGGGATAAATGGAGCCGAGACCGTACTCGATTTCATCCGTCACCGCCGGACCGGAAATATTGTGTTCCCTCACATATTTCATCAGATGACCAAACGTCACATTATAGGAAACGTAACCGCCGCAGTTCGGATCGTCAATCTCGTTCTTCTTCGCAATACACGGACTGATAAACGCCAGCTTGTCCGGCACCTTCATATACTTCTTCACATAGATCGCGCCGCACATCATCGGGGAATGTACAGGCATCAGATTGGGAAGAAGCTCCGGCAGATACTTTTCGATGTATCCCACCACCGCAGGACAAGGCTGCGAAATGCCTCCCGTAAAATTGTGCTCCGTTATGTACCTGACATATCCCCATGTCGTGATATCCGCGCCAAAACTGATGCTGATAATACGGTTTACGCCCAGTTTTTTCAGCCCGCCTAAGACCGTAGCATACTCTCTCGGATAATTGGCAAGAAAAGCGGGCGCAAGCAGTAGCGAAATCTTCTCCCCCTTCTTTAAGTCCTCAAAAAAGCGCTCCGTGTCATCGTGATAACTTCTCGCATTATGCGCGCAGGCATCAAAACATGCGCCGCAGCTGATGCACTGGCTGCCATCCACAATAATCTTGTTCTTTCCCTTTTCCTCTACCGCACGGTTTGCCGTCAGCACAGGACATGCAGAAATACATTTGTTACATCCTACGCAATTGTCGTTGGTATAGACCAGCGCCTCCAACGGTTGATTCACCATCGTACCCTCCAAAGTCAATAATTATTGCTTTTGTTTATGCTATTTGTACAATATATTGGTTATTTTAACATAAAAAGGACAAAAAATAAACAATTTTTTTGTCCTTTTTAAAATACTTCCTCGTCATATTTAAATATTTTAAATCTGGGAAATCACGAAAATATCATAAATCGCCTTAATCGCCGTCTCAAAATCAGCGTTCGCCACACCGATAATAATATTTAACTCGCTGGAACCCTGATCGATCATCTTGACATTGACATTGGCATGCGCCAGCGCGGAAAAGATTCTTCCCGCCGTGCCGCGGGTGGATTTCATACCGCGCCCAACCACCGCAATCAGTGCCAAGTCCGCCTCTATGTCGATAGAATCCGGATCCGCCAGTCTGTGAATGCCGGAAACCACTTTCTGCTCCTTGTGCATAAATTCATCCTGATGCACGAACACTGTCATGGTGTCGATGCCGGAGGGCACGTGCTCGAAGGAAATCTCATTCTCCTCGAATGCCTGCAGCACTTTGCGTCCGAAACCGATCTCAGAGTTCATCATTTCCTTTTCTATATTGACCGCACAGAAACCTTTTTTCCCGGCAATGCCGGTAATCACATACTTGGACTTCTGACAGGTACTCTCCACAATCCACGTACCGTTGTCGTCCGGCGCGTTCGTATTGCGGATATTGATCGGGATCCCCTCGCTCCTTACCGGTAAAATCGCATCTTCATGCAGAACCGAAAATCCCATGTAGGCGAGCTCCCGGAGTTCCCTGTATGTAATCGTCTCCACACCCTCCGGCTTGTAGATAATCCGCGGGTCTGCAACCAGCACGCCCGAAACATCCGTCCAGTTCTCATACACATTCGCCTTGATCGCCCTCGCCACAATGGAACCTGTAATATCGGAACCGCCTCTGGAAAAGGTCTTGACCCTTCCATCCTCATAGGCGCCGTAAAAGCCGGGAATTACAGCCGCTTCCACACCTGCCAGCCTCTCTGTCAGCATCTGGTTGGTCAGTTCCGCATCATGCTCTCCGTCCGCCTTAAAGCGGATCACCGTTGCCGCGTCCACAAACTCAAAGCCTAGATACTGCGCCATGATAATGCCGTTCAGATATTCGCCGCGGGATGCCGCGTAATCGGAACCTGCCTTTTCCTTAAAGTTCTTCTCAATACCTTTAAATTCCTTATCCAGAGAAAGTTTCAGTTCCAGCCCGTCTATGATTTCCTGATACCTGACCCTGATCGCCTGCAGCTGCGCCGAGAAATCCTTTCCCTGCTCCGCAAGCTCATAGCAGGCATAAAGCATATCCGTAACTTTCGTGTCATCCGACGATCTCTTGCCCGGTGCGGAAGGTACTACAAATTTGCGCTCGCTGTCCGCGCGGATAATCGCGCCCACCTTCTTAAACTGCTCCGCGCTCGCCAGAGAACTCCCGCCAAACTTAACTACCTTGTTCATGTCCTTTCCCCCTGCTATGCCATGATCCGGATTCTGTTGATGCATCCGCCGATTTGTTCTATCTTTTCATTAAATTCCTTTTCGGTCATCTCCTGCGTCATAAAACCAAACTCCTTCATCAGACCTACATTTACCTCCGCCATCGCGTCAAATGCCGCCATAGCCGCTTCCCGCTTGTCTGCCGATATCCGAACAAAGAATTTTCTCCTCGCGCTCGTTACATCCGCAACCTCCACTTTTTCCTCGTCCCAGAAACACATGATCGTCTTGCCCTGATGCCTTGCACAGTCCACCACATCAGAGACCACCGCGCTCGCCGTCGGAAGCTTGCCTGCCCCGCGTCCATAATACATGGAGTCCCCCAGCATATTCCCGTGCACATACACCGCGTTAAACACGTCGTTCACGCTGTAAAGCGGATGTTCTCTTGAGATCAGGAAGGGCGCGACCATAGCAAAAAAACCGTCCTGCGTATCCCTGCTGAGCGCCAGCAGTTTGATGGACTTGTTCATCTGTTTCGCATACTTAAAATCAGCCGAGGAAATTTTTGTAATTCCTTCCGTGTAAATATCCTCATAGCTTACATTTTTACCGGACATCAAGGATGAAAGAATGGCTATCTTACGACAGGCGTCATAACCTTCCACATCAGCCTCAGGATTTCTCTCCGCATAGCCCTTCTCCTGCGCCTCTTTAAGGACATCCTCAAAATCAGCGCCCTCCCTGTCCATCTTGGTCAGGATGTAGTTTGTCGTTCCGTTCAATATTCCAGTAATGCTGTCGATATGTTCCGCTGTCAGGGAATAATTGAGTGGACGGATAATCGGGATTCCCCCGCCTACACTTGCCTCAAAAAGGTAGTTACAGTGATTCTCCTTAGCAATCTTTATAAGTTCCGGTCCATGCGCCGCAACCAGTTCCTTATTGGAAGTGCACACGCTCTTCCCGAGAAGAAGCGCCTGCTTCGTGAACTCATAAGCCGGCTTCGTACCGCCCATAGTCTCGCAGATGATCTTCACCTCCGGGTCGTTCAGAATCATGTTATAGTCGTGCACCACCTTGCTCTCGTAAGGGTCGCCCGGGAAGTCCCGCAGATCCAGAATATACTTTACTGCCAGAACCTCCGCCGCCTTTTTATTGATGTCCGTCTTATTCGTCTCAATCACTTCCACGACGCCGCTTCCCACGGTGCCGTATCCCAAAACCGCTATTTGAATCATTGTTATCCTCCGTTGCATATTTATTTTGCGACAGTGTAAATCATTCCAAGAGAATGCGGAGCATTCTCTCGTGTGAGATTTAGAACTTCTTCGCGAAGCAGCCTTTGCTGCGAGTGAATTAGAAGTTCTTCTCACACTGCTATACAAGTGGATACTTATCCGTCAATGTCTTAATAATCGCCTGCGCCTTACCGATACCTGCCTCACCTTCCTTAATCACGATGGAAATCGCTTCCGCAACCTGCTCCATATCCGCCGTATTTAGGCCCCGGGAAGTAGCCGCCGGCGTACCCAGACGAATACCACTTGTCACGAAAGGAGACTTCGGATCGTTGGGGATAGTATTCTTGTTAGCCGTGATATGTGCCTCGTCGAGCAGCTTCTCCACAGCCTTACCCGTCAGATCATAATTCGTCAGATCAACAAGCATCAGATGATTGTCCGTTCCGCCGGAAACGATCTTAATGTCCCTTGCCTGCAGAGCCTTGCAGAGCGCCTGCGCATTATCCGCCACATTCTTCATATAAACCTTGAAGTCATCGGACAGCGCCTCCTTAAAGCACACGGCTTTTGCCGCGATCACATGCATCAGCGGTCCGCCCTGAATGCCGGGGAAAATCGCCTTGTTGAAGTTATATTTATCCGCCACCTCCTGGCTGGACATAATCATACCGCCACGGGGACCGCGCAAAGTCTTATGGGTGGTGGTCGTCGTCACGTGCGCATAGGGGATCGGACTCGGATGAAGCCCTGTTGCCACAAGCCCGGCAATATGCGCGATATCCACCATCAGCACCGCGCCGACCTCATCGGCTATCTCCCTGAATTTCTTGAAATCAATGGTTCTGGCATAGGCGGAGGCGCCCGCCACAATCATTTTCGGTCTGCACTCCAATGCAATTTTTCTCACATTATCGTAATCGAGGAATCCGTCGTCATTCACGCCGTAGGGCACACACTTGAAATACTTGCCGGACATATTGACCGGTGAACCGTGGGACAGGTGTCCGCCATGGTCCAGATTCATGCCCATGAAGGTATCACCCGGCTCCATCACCGCAAAAAAGACTGCCATATTCGCCTGTGCGCCGGAGTGGGGCTGTACGTTGACGTACTCACAGCCGAAAAGCTCTTTCGCGCGGTCTCTCGCCAAATCTTCCACCACATCCACACACTCGCAGCCGCCGTAATACCTCTTGCCGGGATATCCTTCCGCATACTTATTCGTAAGCGGGCTGCCCATAGCCGCCATAACCGCCTTGCTCACCCAGTTTTCAGAAGCAATCAGCTCAATATGGGAATTCTGCCTGTTCTGTTCGTCAATAATCGCCTGCGCGATCTCCGGGTCAACGTTTCTTACCTCATCCAATGAATACATTCCTCGTTCCTGCCTTTCTGATAATTTCCACCCGTATACTCACATATTTTTCCTTCTATATTATTGTGTATTTATACAGATAATATAGTGACAATTTCAAAACAATATTATAAAGTATTATGCTATGTATTGCAAACAAAATTTATGATGCATTCCGGAAACACCCCGTAAACTGCCATGCCGGAAATATATCTTTAACATATTGGACAGTTTTTTATGGAAAATTAAGAAAACTTTATGGAAATCTTATTTTGACTTTTCCACTTGATCTGCTATTATTTAACTTGTTAATAAAAGTCGGGCGTCGGCACGCTCGATTCAAAGAGTGATTTACGCTGTCACAATTTCTTATAAAATATCAGTCAGACAGATTGTTGTGAAAGAGGAACCGTATCATTATGATGAAAGCCAGAATGAAAGTTGTGAATATATGGCAGCAATACAGACATGCACTGCCGCTTATCCTTTATGGAATTATATATATGCTGTGGTTTACTTATCTGGAAAAAACCGTGACAAGCCACTATCGGCTGATTCACTACAGACCGGACGACCTGATTCCGTTTTGCGAAGTATTTGTCATCCCTTACCTGTTATGGTTTGCCTATGTGGCAGTGGTCATCATCTACTTTTTCTTCCGAGATAAGGATGACTACTTCAGGGTATGCACCTTCCTGTTTACGGGAATGACCGTGTTCCTGATCGTCAGCACGCTCTGGCCTAACGGACACGATCTCCGCCCAGCCATTATGCCGCGGGACAATCTGTTCACAAGGTTGGTATCCAATCTCTACCGGGCAGACACACCGACTAACCTTTGGCCGAGTATTCATGTGTATAACTCTCTTGGCTGCCATATCGCGGTTATGAAGAGCGCACAGTTGGAAAAGAAAAAAGGAATCCGCGCTTGTTCACTGTGTTTATGTGTCTCAATTATTTTATCGACTATGCTTATCAAACAGCATTCCGTGTTTGATGTGACCACAGCCTTCATCATGGCGGCTGTGATGTACGGCATCGTTTACCGCTCCGATGTACTGCTGCATTTTTATCACAATGTACAGCACCGACGGAAACGCAAACCCGGCACGCTGGTCTGACCGGACAACTGCGGTTTAACCGCGGAATACGCTTCGCGGACGCACTTTTCTATGACAGAAACAGACAGGGAGAATCCGGCGCCGGATTCTCCCGTTTTTATGCTTACGTAATTTCGTGCAGTCTCAGTTAAATTTGAAAAACCGCCGACAAATCTTATACCCCTCCACGGATATCTTCCTGCCGCCCTTTCCCGGAAGATTCATGGAGTTGCCGAGCACACCGTAACGCAGCCGCATGTAGAGACCGATGTCCTTTTGTCTGATATATTTCCAAAGTTCCGTTTTCTTCTCCAGATTCTCCTCTGTGCCGGAGCGGATCAGCATAATTGAGGAAATCACTGTGATGATCTCCAGATAGTTCATCATATATCGCTTCAGTTTACCTTTGCCGTTAATTTTCGCTTTTTTGTCCACAAGATAATCTATCATAATTTTATTGACCTTTATCTGCTGGTCAATTCTGCCGATCATAACCTCCTCGTTGACCGACTGTCCCTCCCTGCCTATATAATAGCGATAGAAATTTACATCGAGATAATACATGTTTTTCACGAAAGGCAGCGGTTCAAACACAAAGATATTATCCACATAGAAAGTGTTTTCCGGCAGCTGCAGCTCACATTCCCGGAGGAGCTTCGTGCGGAAAATGACAGAGTGCATGAGAATATACTGTCCCTTGTGAAAATGCTTTACCTCATTCCAGCCGAATATCCTGTCCTGCGGAAGCGCATGGCGGTATTTCATCACCTTATGCTTCTTCTCGCCCTCCTTTTCGTAGACAAAATTGCTGATCAGCATGTCCAGTGTGGTATCCCCCGAAACGATATCCCGGAGCACCTCAAGAATTTTCATGTAGGCGCTCTCCTTCACCCAGTCATCGCTGTCCACCACTTTATAAAACAGCCCGGACGCACAGGCGAGCCCCGCGTTTACGGCAGAGCCGTGCCCTCCGTTTTTCTTATGGATTACTTTTACAATGGACGGATAAAGCCCGGCGTAAGTGTCCGCAATCTCACCCGTTCCATCGGTGGAACCGTCGTCCACAATCAGTATCTCCACATCCTCGCCGCCGGGCAGCAGCGATTCTATACACTTCTTCATGTATCCTTCTGAATTATAGCAAGGTATTGCTACTGATAATAACTTCATGCCAAAATATCCATGCCTTTCTCATTTCTGATTCTGTAAGCCGTTTTCCCACAAACAATCACCGTCTATTTTAGCATATAATTCCCCGTATGTTGTTACGTAATTCTTATATTTTCCTTATTTTTGCCTCTACGGGTCAGGCGATACCCCTCAAATCAGGGTCGAAAATTTTCCTTCAGCCTTCCTTACCACCCGGTCCTTGACCTCACTGCTGCCGTTTTCCCGTCCCGCGTCTCATCTCCACCCGCTCCGCATAGGCGGCAAACGCTGAGGGAATCGGGTAATCTGTCCGCGTCTGCTCCGGTTCAACAAAAACAAAACCTTCCATCTCCTGTCCCTGCCCTTTCGTCGCAAGCTCATCCACACGGACCAGATACCCGCTCATGTGCCATTCTTTGTGGGTAAACACATGTTTTGCAGGAGGAAGTCTGCGGATTCTGATCGGTGAAAGACCGATCCCTTTGAGATAGGCGCTGACCTCTGTCTCCTCACAGTGTCCCTCCAGAGAAGGAAATTCATACATGCCTGCCAACAGCCCTCTCTCCGATCTTTTGCGTAGCGCCACCCGCTCCGCATCCTGTATCACCAGAACGGTCTTTTCCTCAATGCTTCTCGGCTTCTTTTTCGCTTTCTTCGGGAAATCTGCCGTCCGTCCCTCCGCCCTCGCAAGGCAGAATTCTTTCCACGGGCACTCCTCACATTTGGGCGCTCCGTTCGGTATGCATACCATCGCTCCGAGTTCCATAAGCGCCTGATTGAAGTCACCGGGACGATCGCATGGCATCACGCCAAACAATTCATCCTCCACGGACTTTTTCACCTTCGCATTCAAAATATCACGCCCATCCGCCCGCAGCCGCGAGAGGATCCGCAGCACATTGCCGTCCACCGCAGGGTACGCCCTCCCGAATGCGATAGAAGAAACCGCGCCCGCCGTGTAGCTTCCAATTCCCGGGAGCGACTGTATTTTCTCAAAGTCGTCCGGCATCTCTCCGCCATACTCCGAGACGATTATCTCCGCCGCTTTTTTTAAATTTCTGGCACGGTTGTAATACCCCAGGCCTTCCCAGAGTTTGAGAAGTTTCTCCTCCTCCACAGCCGCCAGACTGCCGATATCAGGCAGCGCCTGCAAAAAGCGGTCATAATAGGGTTTCACTGCCTCCACTCTGGTCTGCTGCAGCATAATTTCCGAGAGCCATACATGATAGGGCGTCGGTTCCTCCCTCCATGGCAGAATCCGCCTGCCCGCATCATACCATGCAAGAAGGGGCTCTGCAATCCTGTCAAGGCTGTCCAGAAAAACCGGCAGTGGGGCATCCATCTCCATGCTGTCCTCCCTCACAAGACAGTCATAAGCAAGCAGCCGGACACCTTCTCTTCTGGCACGTTTAAGCGCTTCGCCAAACGCCGGCTGGGTATCCCAGTTCGGCTCCACACAGCAGACGCCCTTCATCTGAATCACAAACAGAAGATACGCCTCATACCCCTGTCCGCATGCCATAATCAGCTCCTCCACATGCCTGACCGCGCGCTCGGAAGGCGCATCGGGAAATGCCGCTACGCCCTCCCGCTCCAGAGTCACACCCTTGACCTCGATAAAAGCCTTCTTTCCGGACTCGCTCTCCACATAGAAGTCGAAACGTGAGCTTCCAAACGTCTTCTCCGGTCTGACCAGGCTGACATCCCTGTAGAGCCCGCCTGCACGCAGCCACTCGCCCACAACCTTGTTCGGCGCATTGGAGTCCATGTTGACCAGACGTCCTTCTTTCTCCACCGCCACAAGATCGTATGCGGTGGAACGGGTTTCGTTCCTGCTCCTCTCCAGATATACCTTCGCATGATCCGTCAGAAGTTCCCGGCATCTGCCTGTATTTTTCACATGCACCTTCGTCCTCTCGCCCATCAGTTCCACATAGGCGATAAAACGATTCGGACGCTCTATAAATTCAGCGGCGACAATCTCTGTGTATTTCATATCCTGTCATTCCTTCAACGCTGCCTCTGCACACGAACCTGTCTCTTCATCCATTTCCGATTCCGATCCCCGTGCAAAGATCAACTCTTTAGCTGCTATCCTTTTTCTCTATCTCAACGGCAGCTTCTCTATTTCTATAGGGTACCCGCGCCGCAGGCACCACCTCGGAAGCCGGGAGCGTATGGGCTGACTGGTCATCAAAGAATATGTGCGCGCCGAAAGCGTGCAGTACATCCTTCTTTCGAATGCCTCCCAGAAAGAACACCTCGTCGATGCGCACATCCCACGCCCGCAGCGTGCGGATAACACGCTCGTGAGCCGGCGCGCACCTCGTAGTGACGAGCGCGGTCCTGATCGGGCTCTCGTCCTGCGGATAGTTTCTCTGCAGCTCGGACAGCGTCTTTAAAAACTTCGCAAAAGGCCCCGCCTGTAAAGGATTATCCGCATTCCGCCTCTCATTCTCCTCGAACGCCTCAAGTCCTTTCTCCTGAAAAATTCTCTCCGACTCATCCGAAAAGAGAACCGCATCGCCATCGAATGCCACTCTGATCTGTCTGATCCTGTGCTCGCAGTCATAGGTCGAAATTCCTTCCGTACAGATGATGCCTGCCGCAATGTTCGAGTCGACGGCACGCTGCACATCCTCCTCCCATGCCGACAGAAAGAGATCTGTCTTAAACGCCTCCAGATATGGGGCGAGCGAGGCGCCTCCCGACAGTACGGCCCGGGTGATCCGCAGCCCGTAATACTCGATCGCCTTAAAGACACGCAACGACGTGCCCGGGCTGTTTCTGGACATAATAATCACTTCCACACGCCCTTCCATGCCGGGCAGTTCATTCAGATTTAAAAGCGCACGCACCAGCGGGAAACCGGGACCAGGCTGAAGCAGTTCGTCTTCGTGCTCCATCTGATAGCGGCTGTACGCCTCCATGCCCTCTTCCTCAAATATTTTATTTTCAAATGTCAGATCAAACAAAGTTCTGGACGAAACGCCCACCACGAGTTTGTTTTCCAGTTCGTAAGCCATAAAGCACCCCCATCCGTGATCTCTCCGGCGGGGGTGTGCCCTTATATAAACAGAAAACTGCCTATCTCAATCTGTTGCACTCAAATTTCTCAAAAGTTCGCAGACAATTCCTGAGTTCCAGATATCTGTCCTCCAAATCTCCCTCTTTAATCTCCAGATCTGACGATACCGCCATGGTATTGATCATGTCGTCCGTAATCCGATTATGAAGGGAATCGAGAATCATAAGTTTCTGCTCATAGGAATCCGCGTCCAGAAACGCCAACACCAGAGGATCAATATTCAGTTGTTCTTCCTCCGGCGCTGTCCCAGCCGGAATCATTTCAGACTCTGCAGGCTCCGCAGTACATGCCTTCTGCTTATCTTCCGCCTGTTCCGCCGTTAAAACGTCAGACTCCTTCCGCCCGGGAAGCTCCGGCAAAACAGCCGGTTCCTCGTATTCCATATCCTGCAGAAGTTCAAAGCGGTATCTCTGTTTCACCCCGGGATATTTCCCACGGTCTACCTCCTCCATAAACATGGAAAGCGGTCGCACAAATATCTCGAAAGTGCCGTACATCGCCTGATAAACCACCATCAGTTCTCTCGTCTCACTATGCTTCGCAAGACAGCGGATCTGGTATAAATTGCCCTTAAAATGCCTGTACATCTCCTGCGGTCTGGGATTATGTCTCATAGGAATCTCCTTTTTCGTAAATTTTCTCTATTAGTATAATCCCAAAATAAGCAAATGTCTATCCACGGCGCAGACTTGGCAGTCTGCGCCCAAAGAATTGCTCCGCAATTCTTTCTTAAATAGTTTTTGCTGTGGCTTCTTTCTTTTCGCCACGGCGCATGTCTCCGTTTTTAGAACGTTTGTTCTGTATTCTCATTTTAGAACAAACGTTCTAAATCGTCAAGCGTAAATAATGGAAATTTCCTCCACCTCGACGCAAAGCTCCCCGCAGCACAATTCTTCAGTCAGTCTCTCTCTTCCATCCTCATCAAGACTTTCAATCCACCTGTGATGAATCTCGACCCGATAGCTTCTCACACCGTCACTGTCTCTTGTCCATGTGACCGTCACGCCGCTGTCTCGATATCCGCGCTCCTCCAGAATCCCTTTCGCCCGCTCTCTGAAAGCATCCTCGAGCAGCGCGTACCTTTCATTTTCCTGTGTGTAATCATGCCGCTCCCTGCTCATCACCGTCCCGCTCACACAGAAAGCGGATGCCAGAACCAAAAACGCCGTTATCAAGCTTAAACCCCTTTTCATGTGTCACACCCCCTTGTTGGAACCACTATAGCATTTTATAAGTCCTATAAACGGGACAATTGAGTCAGAAAGATTTTGCGCATAAAAAAGAAACAGTAAAATCTGTTTTCTCAGATTTCCTGTCCCTTTTCACCTTCCATTTAGTTTACATAATTCTTCTATTCTTCGATAGGCTTATATCTGTCGAAAATCTTGTCACCACCGCACACATGTCTTGAGCCGTCACTCTCGGTAATAAGATAATCACCTTCGGCAATGAATGTCTTTCCTCTCTTATGAATGATATAAGGACATACAATAGCGCCGTTATCCTTCTTGATCTGGACAAGGGAATCCGTGACAAACCAGCCCCTGGTCACCACATCCGTCCACAGCTCGACGCCGTCCTCCATGCCCTTTCCAGCCTCATATTTCTCCACATCCACCTCAAAAGCCGCACGCATACATTTCATAACAAATTCCTCCCTTCACCGTTCCTTCGTACCGCTCCATATTACTGTCCAATCGCCTCCTTTAGGGCGTCAAACAGCTCCTCATACGTTTCATACGCCGGTATCTCCGGATACTCCTTTTTTATCTGTTCCGTGCTCCTAAACAAAAATCCTGCTTTCCCCGCCTGAATCATTGCCAGATCGTTATGGCTGTCCCCGGCTGCAACCGTCTCATAGCCGATAGACTGTAACGCCCTGACCGTGGTAAGCTTGGAATCTTTGACCCGCATCTTATACCCCGTTATCTCCCCGTCCGGCGCGACCTCAAGGGAATTGCAGAAAATCGTCGGTAACCCGAGCTTTTCCATCAGCGGTCCCGCAAACTGGGTAAAGGTATCGCTGATGATAATAACCTGCGTCATGTGCCTCAACTTGTCCAGAAACTCCTTCGCACCCGGAAGCGGGTCTATCTTTGCGATCGTCTCCTGAATCTCCTTAAGCCCGAGTCCGTGCTCCCGCAGAATGCCGAGCCGCCAGTTCATCAGCTTATCATAATCCGGCTCGTCCCTCGTCGTCCTTTTAAGCTCCGGAATGCCGCTCTCCTTCGCAAAGGCAATCCAGATCTCCGGCACCAGCACGCCCTCAAGATCCAGACAAACAATATGCATACTCATGTAATGCCTCCAATATCTGATCGTAGTAAATGACGGTAAATGATCATTCCATCCACTATTGTACTGTAAATATACCCTTTTGCGCAACCGGAAGTTTTTCACCCATCGGAAAACATCTTCCTGCCTGTGGCTTTTTGCCGGCTCCATGCCGCTGCCAACAGCCAGAAATTTCTCACAGCTGTGCATCTCAAGCCTCTACAGGCTTTTCTCTTTTCCCGGCTGCATACTCTCCCGCACGATCAGAAGCTCCACGCTCATCACGTCGTTCATCCTGCCTGTCTTGACTGCCTCCTCCGTTTCCACGCAGTCCGTAAGCGCCCGCTTCAACTCCGTCTCCTTAAATTTTGCCGCCTGACTGACATATTTCCCGGCGATGAAGCCCTTAAGCCCCACTTTCTCACCGATGCTGCGCGTATCACACCCTTTGTTCTTCAGCTCCTTCACCTGCAAAAGCAGGTTGAACTGTCTGGCAATCAGAAACAGAATGCGCATGGGCGGTTCCTTTAAGGTCAGCAGGTCATAATACAGCTCCATAGCCTTCTTCTGCTTTTTGTCCGCGACAGCCTCCACCATGTCAAAGATGCGGCTGCCGATCTGCCGGACGCAGACCGCCTCGATGTCCTGCGCCGTAATCACATCCCGTTCCAGAGCGTAGCAGACCAGTTTTTCCACCTCGCCGCGGATGTTTTCCATATCCGTCCCTGTCTTTTCCAGAAAAAAGTCAAGATCCCGCTGGGTAATCCGCTTTCCATCCTTCATGAGAAGCTCCGCAACCCAGCGTTTCAGCACACCGTCGTCGGGCGTTTTGCACTCGATCACCCGTCCCTTTGCTGCGACCGCCTTGTAGAGTTTACTCCTCCTATCGACCTCCGCCTCCACGAACAGGAAATAGGCGCTGGGTGCAGGATCCGCCAGATACGCCGCAAGGTCCTCCCCGCCCTTCTTGAAAAAACCGCTGTTCTCTATGACAAGGACCCGTCTCTCGGCAAGAAACGGCATGGTCTGCGCCAGATCGATCACCTCTCCCGGCACGATGCCTTTTCCCTCGAAACAGTTCAGGTTCATCAGATCGCCGTCACCCATAAGCGCCTTCTTCACCCTGTCCCTGTACTGCCTGCGCAGATACGCCTCATCCCCGCACAGAAGATATGCCTGTTTTAACGTTCCTTCCCGGATTTCTTCATTTAACTTTTTCATAATTAAAAGTATAAACTGTCATCCGCAAAAAAACAACTGTCGCATTTCATTTTCGCAAACCCTTCAAGTAACTTGTTTTTCCCTCATTTCGCCAAATACTCTTCCACACACACGCTCCCGCGCCGCACCCGGACCGTCACCGCCCCGCTCTCAGGCGTCTGATAAATCCGGCATTCCCTGTCTGCAAGCCGCTTAAGCGTCTCCTTATGGGGATGCCCGTAGGAATTATTCCGCCCCGCGGAAATAAGCGCAATGCGCGGATTGACCATTTCCAGAAAGGATTCCTCCGTGGAATTTTTCGAACCGTGGTGCGCTACCTTAAGCAGCGTAATCCGCCCGGCAAGCCTGCTTGTCCCGCGCATGTCCGACAGTCTCTCTGTCACAAGGCGCTCGCCTTCCCCTTCCAGATCCCCCGTAAAGAGAGCGGAAAAGTTTTCGTAAGTCAGATAGAGTACGACGGAACCCGCATTGGCATCCGAGTTTACATAACTTTCATCCGGGTGCATGCAGGTTAACATAAGTTTTCCACTCTGTAAACGTTCTCCCTCGTGAAGCAGCCGCACAGGAATGCCGCAGCCCTGCGCCAGCGCCGCCAGCTCCAGATAATTTTCATCCCTGCTCTCCTTTGCCAGATCAGGCAGATACAGACAGCCGATCCCAATTCCCGTCTCCCCACAATCCTCCATCAGCCCCATGATCCCGCTTATGTGATCCGCGTCCGAATGGGTGACAAACACCGCATCGAGCCGGCTCACGCCCCGAAACTTCAAAAACGGATCGATCTGATAGGTTTCCACTTCCTTCTGGTCGGAACTGCCGCCATCAATCAGATAGTGCCCGCCCTGACCGTCCGCCAGATAAATGCAGTCGCCCTGACCGATATCCAGCATGGTAATCTCGAAGCCCTGAGGTATCCGAAAGCCCAGAAGGACCACTGCGCAGATAACCGCGCACCAGAAATGTCCCTTTCCTCCCTTTTTCGTCTTCCCCGCCGTCAAAAACACCGCCGTCGCCAGAATCGCAAGATACGCTATAACCTGCCAATTTTCGGGACACCCCGTCACCCACCGCCGTCCGGGCAGTCTCAGGACAAACGTGGCGCATTTTTCATAAAATCCCAGAATCCAGACGCCTGGAACTGCCGCCAGACGCCCAAGCGGCAAAAGAAATGCAGCCGCCCCCATAACTGCAATCCCACTCAGGAAAAGCACACCCATACAGGGAATCACGATCAGATTGAGAAGCACGGAATAGGGCGGAAATTCATAGTAAAAGCACAGATATACGGGGAGGGTGCAGAGGGAAATCCAGCCTCCCGTAAACAGCGCCTGCAAAAAGCGGTTCCCCTTGGGAAAGCGGTCAGGCAGTGCAGGGAAATGGCAGGATACCGACGGCAAAAGCCCGATACCACAGACCGCGCCAAAAGAGAAGAGAAAGCCGCTCTGCGTCAGATAAAGCGGCTGCTGCACCAGAATCAGAAACGCTGCAGCCGTCATTGCCGTCAGCAGATCGTAGGTTCTGCCGCACAGGTCTGCGCACAGTTTCAATCCGAACATCACGAATGCCCTGACTATGGAAATACCCATACCCGTCATGATCCCGTAGCAGTAAATCAGCGCAACGGATAATATTATGTTAACTAATCCAGGGACATGCATACGATGTAAAAGCTTGTGAAAACCCATTCCCAGAATGGAAAGGTGAAGACCGCTTATCGCCAGAATATGTATGATCCCGTTTTGCTGATACAGGTTTTTGATTCCTTCATCCAGCGTCGCCTTCTCCCCCAGGAGCATCGCCCCCATAACGGATGCCTCTTTCTCCGGGTAACATGCGTCAATGAGGAGCGACAGATACTCCCTGACACGGTACAGCCCCTCACGGAAGGCGGAAAAACCGCCGCTCTCCGCCAGATACGACGCCTTCATCAGTCTGCCCTGCTGCCCCGAAACGCGGTAATAATCCGCCGCGTCAAACTCCCCCGGGTTTCTTGCATGGGCAAACGGGCGGAATTTCCCTTCCACCAAAATCATGCTTCCCATGGCGGGGCTTTCCTCCGACCCTAGATAGCATAAAATCCCCGTGATCTCCTCTGTGTCCGTCAGGCAGAGGTCCTCCCTGTTTTCTTCTATATATTTTCCTGTTTTCTTTACGGAATCTGCAGCAAATGAATGTAAATAGGCTGTGTCAGAATCTTCTAAGATTTGTTTCAGAACGGATACCTGGTTCGGTTTCAGAATGACGACCTGCTCCAAAGTGACCACAAGAACTTCCTCAAAACCGGAAATCCTGTGCTCCTTCCGCTCCACACGTCCCACGGCGGCGACCGTTTTCCCGTCCAGACCGCCGTAATCCGGCACTTCGTGCGGAATCAGATTTATCCCAAGAAGCAGAACCATCACAAATGCCAGCCCGAGCAGGCATAGTGGTCTGCGCATAGTTATCCTCCCTATATTTTAAATTAGTGCGGGTCCAATATATCCAGATTCCTCTCAAATACATTATTCAGGCTTATATTTTCCCGGTACGAAATATTTGACTCGCCATTTACGCTTATCTGCACCCGGTTCACATTGGACAGTTCCACCAGCGAGTTGGTGATCGAGTAAATGGTCACGTCGGACGCCACATTGTAGGGCTGGCTGAGAAAATCGTTGTTTAGGTCTACATAACATGTTCCGTCTTTCACATTAACGCTCACGATCTTTGTGGTCGGATTGACGGTTGGATACGCCCCCTCGGTCGTCGGTCCTTCCACCAGTTTCTCCACCACCAGCTTTTCCAGCGAAATATTGCTGTTGTACACGACGTTACGGCGGTTCTCCTCCACCAGGCTGTCCCCCGTCTCATTCGCAAAGTAAAGCTTCAAATCCACCTTTTCATAAGCGTTGATCTCATTGCCCGCATTCTCAATAAAGGTGTCCGCCGCCATCACGCCGACAGCTGCTCCCGCCGCATCCGTCAGCTGCTCGCCCCTGACCGTAAACGCCATGCGCTCCACATCCGGTATCTGCGTCAGCGTCCTCACAATGGAGGCGCGCACAAGAATCTCTCTCGTCCCCTTCAGATTGTGATAGCTTTCGCCAAAATCCAGCGTCAGCAGCCCGTTGTCCAGCGTATGCCCCTCCACCGAAATCTCTTTCCCGAGCAGCGTTTCATAATCCATTTTTTCTGATATGTGTGTCAGCTGCTCCAAAAGCTCCTCCATCAGAAGCCTTCCGTCCGTGGTGCCGCTCACATACTCCCGCTCGACAATCTTCGTCTCCTCGTTGTTTACATAATATATTTTATAAGCTGTACCTTCCTGCTCCTGCTGCCTGTTCCCACATGCCGTAAGCAACAGCAGCCCTGCCATCAGAACTGCAGCCCACAAAAGATGCCCCGCCTTTTTCATACAAATCCGTCTCCTCAAACCGCAATGTATTTTAAAGGGATTTTTACCGTAAAATCGGTTCCCTCGCCCTCAATGCTTGCCACCTTGATCGAACCTCTGTGCATGAGAATGGCGCTCCTCGTAATGGCAAGCCCGAGCCCCGTCCCTCCGATCTCTCTGGAACGGGACTTATCCACGCGGTAAAAGCGCTCATAAATATGCTCAAGCGCTTCCTTCGGGATACCCACGCCGGAGTCCTCCACTTTCACCGTGAAAAACTGGTGGTCGGCATCCAGCGTCACCTTCACGAATCCGTGTTCCTTATTATACTTGATCGCATTCTCCACGAGATTGGAGAGCGCAAGCGTTAGCTTCACTTCGTCCACCGACGCCGTCACGGGACGCAGGCTCTCATAGACAAGCTGCACGTCCCTGCGCTTGGCGATCGGGCGCAGCCGTCTCATAATCAGTTCCACAAGCGCGTTGATGTCCACCTCCGAGATATTCAGATCTGCCGAAGTCCTGTCCATCTTTACGAGAGAGAGCAGATCGTTGATGATCTTATCCTCCCGCTCTATCTCCTCCGCAATATCGGTCATAAATTCCTGATATACCTCTAACGGCACATCTTTCTGGGTAATCAGGGAATCCGCCAGCACCTTCATAGAGGTAATCGGCGTCCGCAGCTCATGGGACACGTTCGAAACAAACTCCTGTCTGGAATCATCCAGCATCTTCATGCGCCCGAGCACCCGGTTAAAGGCGTCGCCGATATGTTCCGTCTCCAGACAGTCCTTCACGGAAATCGGGTCGTTGGTATAACCCTCCTGCACCTGGTCTAAGGCCGCTATCATCTTTTTAAAGGGAGCGAACAGGAACTTGGACACCAGAAGCGCCAGCACGAAAATCATCACACCCACGATGGACATGATCACCACCGCCTGCCGGTTCAATATATCCATGGTCGCAATAATGCTGTCGTTGGATGCGCTCACCAGCATCACGCCCCGCACCAGATCAATGCGTTCCCCCGCCCCCACCGGCAGGTCCGCCGCAAGCGTCTCCGTGATGGGTATGGTCATCTCGATATAGCCGTTGTCCCTGTCGTACCTGTTGGCGCTCTCACCGCGCAGGCAGCGGATGACCTCCTCCGAGATGATGGTCTTTCCCTCGCTGATGCCATAAGTGTCCTTCACGATCCGAAGATCCGCGTTGATGACAAGCACACGGCCGTCATACAGATTCGAGAGCTGTTCCAGCTCCGCATTGATAACTTCGGAGGAAGTATCCTGCAGATAATGGTAGGTAATCAGATGATTTGCCAGAATCCTGACCTGGGTGGAAATGTCAGAAGTTCTGACATTTACCGCCCGCTGTTCATAATTCTGCAGGATCGCATAGCGCATGATAAAGCATGGAATCAGCCCGACAATGAGCAAAATCAGAAAAATGCGCCCCTTCAGGCTCTTTAAGAATGAAATTTGACGTAAATGTAATTTAAGCAAAGTAGTATCCAACGCCCCACTTCGTCCGCACATACGCGGGTTCTCCGGGCACTTCCTCTATTTTTTCGCGCAGCCTCCTGATATGTACGTCCACAGTCCGCACATCACCAGGATAATCGTTTCCCCAGACCAGCTTCAGGAGTTCTTCCCTGCCGTACACCTTTCCGGCGTTGCGCATCAGAAGCTCCAGCACCTCGAACTCCTTTGCCGTCAGATTGATCTCCCGATCCCCGATGTACACCCTCCTGCTCTCGCAGTCAAGGCGCATGTCGCCCCGCTCCACTGTCTTAACCGACTCTTTTTTCTCCGTCGTCTGGCGGTTCGTCCTGCGCATAATCGCCTTAATCCTTGCCTTTACCTCCAAAATGTTAAAAGGCTTCGTGATATAGTCGTCTGCGCCGTAGTCAAGCCCCAGAATCTTATCCATATCGTCACCCTTTGCCGTCAGCATGACGATCGGCACATTGGAAAAACCTCGGATCTGCTGGCACACCTCAAAGCCTGTCATTTTCGGCAGCATGACGTCGAGAAGGATCATGTCATATGCGTTCTCCTCCGCCAGTTTCAGGGCTTCTTCCCCATCGTAGGCACAGTCCACTTCCATACCGTCCTGCTCCAGACTGAACCGAATCCCTTTCACGATCAATTTTTCATCATCCACTACCAAAACTCTCTGTGCCATACTCCCTGCCCTGTCTTTCTTTCTAGTTTACACTGATGCTGTCCTTTATTTTCTCATACGTGCCTTCTTTAATGCCGTTTACTTTCATAATGTCTTCCGGCTTTCCAAAGGCGCCATGGGATTCCCTGTAAGCTGCTATCGCTGCCGCCCTTGTCGCGCCGATGCCCGGAATTTCGCAAAGCTCGGCTTCCGACGCGGTGTTAATGTTGATCCTTCCATCCGACGGCGCGCCTTTTTCTGCGCCCGCTCCGACATTTTGTCCTCCCGGGGATGCACCGCCCACAATGCCGATCTCTTTCCCCGCATTGTCCTGCGCCTTTCCCGCTGTCAGAGCCGCCTCCCGCTCCGCGGCTGCCGCCTCCTCCTGCGTGGGAATCACCAGTTTCACACCGTCCTCCAGAACCTGCGCTTGGTTTACATAATTTTTCTCTGCATTCTCCGCAAAGCCGCCCGCCTGCTCCACCGCCTCGTACACACGACTCCCCGCCGCCAACTCATAGACGCCTGGCTTTACAACCGCCCCGCAGACATGGACATAAATCACACCGGGATTTTCTGCCTGGGCATCCGCCTGTACAGGCGCTGATGTAAAGACCGCCTCAGCTCCCTGGCTTTCGCCATCCTGCAGATGCCGTCTCTCATCCGCCGTACCGCTCCCGGCTTCCGTCCCCGAAGCCGCCTGTCCTCCGATGTCTTCCGAATAAACAGACCGATCTTCCGGCATCTCTGCCGCGTTCTCCCCGTTCAACAAAAGGAGTTCTTCCTTCTTCGTACAGCCGCACAACAACAGCAGGGCGAACACCAAGCCCGCCTGCCGTCTCCTGTCCCTCTGTCTTTTCCCTTTTTTCATCTGCATAGTCTCCCTTCCGGGCTTCTTCGCCCTCTGGGAGGTTTCCCGCTATGCGCTGTATTTTTATTGTAAGATAAATCTCCGTCTATGTCCACTTAAAAATAACGATTCCCGCAATCATCACGCCTGCGCCCAGCACCTTTTTCATCTCAAGGGGCTGCTTTTCCACCCCGAAAAGCCCGAAAACTTCAATGACATAAGCGATAATGAGCTGAGATACCACGATAAACATAACTGACCGCGCGGGACCGAGCTGCTCCATACTTTTAATCACGGTGTACGTGATAAAAGTGCCGATCGCGCCGCCGAGCAGCATGTATTTCGGCTCCACCTCCAAAAGCGAAGCAAAGGAAGCGCGGTCCGTGGCAAGCCAGACTGCCAAACAGACAAGAAGCGCCGTAAACTGCACGAAAGCATTTGCCACCCAGATGCCCGACTGTTTGGTCACCTGCGTGTTAAAGACGCCCTGCACGCTCATCAGCGCGCCGGATAAAATAGCGATCCAGAATCCTAACATAATTACCTCCCGATCAAAAAAAATATCAACTATAGAAAAACAAGACGGATTATCCCGTCTTGTCTTAGGTTGACCATATCAGTCGGTAATTATTCGGTTTCCTGCTCTCCTTCTTCCTCCGTCTCCTCCACCGGAACGGGCACGTCGATATATTCTTCCGTGTAAGCTTCTCCGAGCACCTGTCCCATAATCTGCTCGGACAGCGACCTCAGTTCGTCGTTGGCGTCCTCGCCCTCCCAGATTCTGGCAAACGCAATCTCAAGCTGCACCCAGAAATTGCTGGTCTCTATCATCTTCGGTATCGGAACGGACCTTGCGTATTCCTCCAGAAACGCCGCCGCGTTCGGGTCATCGTAAGTATTCCCGTCGCAATACACAGGCAGTTTTCCCGTCCTCGCATAAAGTTCCTGCGTATTGTACTGCGTCAGATACACCGCGAAATCGTTTGCCATCTCCTTCTTCGTGGAATAACCGTTGACACCGACACACTGTGTCACGGAAAGGGATGCTGAGACAAGCTCTTCGCTCACATCCGGCACCCTGGTCACACCGTACTCATAGGAAAACTCCCCCGCATCACGCGCTTTCTCAAGTTTCGAGAGCGCGTCCGTCGTCGCCACCGTGTAAACGATCTTTCCGTCCAGAAAATCCTGCAGAACGCCGTCGTAACTGATTTCCTTCGTATCTATGGAGAAAAACTGGTTCAGATTCTGATACACCCGGAGCGCGCGAATCGCGTTTTCATTGTAGATCGCGATAGAATCCGCATTGTCGCCGTTTACGCCGCCCACATCAATATAGTTACCCACAATAAAATAATTATAAAAGATATCCGATACATCCCATTTGAAGACCGCCTCCACCTGCTCCGGCGCGTCGTAAACGTCCGCAAAAGACAGAATTTCATCTATCGTCTCAGGAATTGCCTCCTCGATTTTTGCCTCGGTCTCTTCTGCGGAAACCTCCTGCTCCTCGTGCGACTCCTGAATCTCCTCCTCAACCTCACCGCTGTCAGCCTGCTCCTGTGCATCCTCCGCCGCCGCCTGATCCCGCTCAGCAACAATTTGCTCTTTTGCCCATTCTTCCAGATACGTTCTGTTATAGAGGAGGCAGCTCGTCTCATAATAGAAGGGATAACCGATCTGCCTGTCATGGTATGTCACCGCCCGCACCGCCGTCTGCGGCAGCATTTCCTCCATGGACAACACACCCTCCGGCAGATTTACCTCGCAGGCGAGACCCGCCAGATACGCTTTTTCCAAAGCGTCGTTGCTGACAATATACAGATCAGGCACTTCCTCCCCCTGCAGGGACGCCTGATTGATCGTCTCCAGGTACTCCAGTCCCTGCGTATACACCGGAATCACGCGCACTTCGTCCTGATATTCACTGTAGGAAACTGCCACGCCATTCAAATAGTCCGTAAGCCCCTCATCCGCATACCACAGATACAGGGTTTCCCGGTGTTTAAACAAAAAATCCTCCTCCGTCTCTTCTTCCTCCCTCGGAAGGACAGCCATACCGAGCCTTCCCGCCCCGTAAAGACCGCCCGCAGCCAGGGCGAGGACGAGGATCATAAGTAATCTTTTCTTAAATGTCAATTCCGCTCTCCTTTTATATGCAAAATGCTTTCGCGCAGGATCGTTATCATATCGTCCACATTTTCTTCCGTGATGACAAGGGAGGGCACGAAACGGATAATGTTCGTCCCCGCATTGATCAAAACAAGCCCTCTCTCCATCGCCTCCGTGATGATATCTCCCACAGAGCAGCCGAATACAAGCCCCTGCATCAGACCTGCGCCACGCCTTGTCTCCACACAGGAAAACTCCGCGGCAAGTTCATTAAGACGCTTCTCCAGATACGCGCCCACCCTGTTTACGTTGGCGAGCACGTCCTGCTCTTCAAACAGATCGATCACTTTGCTGACCGCCGCGCATGCAAGCGGATTGCCGCCGTATGTGGTTCCATGGTCGCCGGCCACAAGGGAGTTAGCGCCGACCTTCTCCGTCATCAGAAACGCGCCCACAGGCACACCGCAGCCAAGCGCCTTCGCCGTCGTCATCACATCCGGCCTGACACCGTAACGCTGCCATGCGAACATTGTCCCGGTGCGCCCCATGCCGCACTGAATCTCATCCAGCATCATCAGGATATCCCTCTCGTCGCAGAGCGCCCTGACTTTTCGCATAAATTCCTCCGTGGCAGGATAGATGCCGCCCTCACCCTGCACGGTCTCAAAAAGAATCGCACAGGTTTTGTCATTCACCTGCGCCATCACACTGTCAAAATCGTTCAGCTCGGCGAAACGGATGTTGCCGATCATCGGCTCAAAAGCCTCCCTGTAATGCGGATTTTCCGTCACAGAGAGCGCGCCCATGGTGCGCCCGTGGAAGGAGTGGTTCATGGCAATGATCTCATGGTCCGTTTTCCCGTCCTTCAGATAGGCATACTTGCGCGCCGTTTTGATGGCTCCCTCTATCGCCTCCGCACCGCTGTTCGTAAAGAAAACCCGGTCCATGCCGGAAATCTCTTTCAGTTTTTTCGCCGCCTCAATGGCGGGCGCATTGTAATAGTAGTTCGAGGTATGGATGATCTTGTCAATCTGGCTTTTCAGCGCGTCGTTGTACGCCTCATTGTGATAGCCCAGCGCAAACACTGCGATGCCCGACACAAAATCCAGATATTTTTTCCCGTCCATATCGTAGAGGTACACGCCCTCTCCCCTGTCGAACACCACCTGATAACGATTGTATGTGTGAAGCAGCGCCTGCTCCGCCTCGTCTATATATCTTTGCATTTCTGCGCTCATGTTTTCTGCCTTCTTTCCATACATATTTATGTCATCGTTTCTTTGTCCCGGTCCGCAATAATTGCCGTGCCGATACCGTGATCGGTAAAGATTTCCAGAAGCAGGCAGTGCGCAATACGCCCGTCCAGAATATGCACCCGGTTTACGCCCTCCCTGATGGCGTCCGTACAGTTTCCCAGCTTCGGGAGCATACCACCGCCGATACAGCCGCTGTCAATCAGCTCCTCCGCCTGTGTGGCTGTCAGTCTTGAGATAAAGCTGGACTTGTCATTGATATCCTTGTAGAGACCTTCGATATCCGTCAGGAACACCAGCTTGTCCGCGCCCACCGCCTTCGCAATCGCGCACGCCGCGTCGTCCGCATTGATATTGTAAGTCATAAACTGGTCGTCCAGTCCGATAGGCGCCACGATGGGCAGGAAATCTTTCTCCAGAAGATCGTAGAGCACCTTCGGCTCCACGCCGCAGATCTCACCAACAAAACCGATATCCTCGCCGTCAGAGTATCTCTTCTTACACTGTAACAGCCCCGCATCCTTGCCGCTGATGCCGACCGCCTTCACGCCCAGTTCTTCCACCATCCTGACAAGATTTTTATTGACCTTGTTAAGAACCATCTCCGCGATTTCCATGGTCTCCTCATCCGTCACGCGCAGCCCGTTCACAAACTTCGCCTCTTTGCCGACCTTGCCGACCCAGCGGCTGATCTCCTTGCCGCCGCCGTGGACGATAATCGGCTTAAAACCAACCAGCTTTAAAAGCGTCACGTCCTTGACGACGTTTCTCTGCAGCTCCTCATTGCTCATGGCGCTGCCGCCGTATTTGACCACAATAATTTTTCTGTTGAATTTCTGGATATAGGGAAGCGCCTCGATTAAGACCTCCGCCTTCGCCAGAATTTTGTCCATTTCCTGCTGTTCCATATTACGTCTTCCCTCTGTTTGCTTTTCATCGTTTATATGTTATGTTAACCTTTGTGTCTCTTTCCTGTCTCCATACGCAGGCGCTGTCAGCTCCGATAATCCGCATTGATATTAACGTACTCGTGGGTCAAGTCGCAGCCCCACGCCGCGGCTTCCGCTTCGCCTCTGTGCATGTCCACGATCACGCTGACCTCGGGGGCGGAAAGGAGTCTGGTCGCCTCCGCCTCATCATAGTCTGTCAGCATGCCGTTTTTGCAGATCTGCATACGGCTTCCGGCAGCCTCACAGTAGAGATCCACCTGCTCCGGGTCAAAATCCACGCCCGCATAGCCGAGGGCGCACATAATCCGCCCCACATTGGCATCATGTCCATAGATCATCGCCTTGGTCAGGCTGGAGCAGACCACGGATTTGCATAAAGTCCGCGCCTCCTCCTTCGTCGCCGCATGGATGACTTTTGTCTCAAACAGGGCGGTCGCGCCCTCTCCGTCCCCTGCCATCTTTTTTGCCAGCGTCTCATCTATATAATGTAAGGCTTCCCTGAATTTATCGTAGTCCGCATTCCGCTCCGTGATCTCGGCATTGCCCGCAAGACCGTTCGCCATCACGACCAGCGTATCGTTGGTGGAAGTGTCTCCGTCAACGGAAATCATATTGAAAGTGTCCTTCACGTCCTCGCTGAGCGCTTCCTGCAAAAGCTCTTTGGAGATCGCGAGATCCGTCGTGATAAAGCCCAACATGGTGCTCATATTCGGATGAATCATGCCGGAGCCTTTGCACATGCCGCCCACGGTCACGGTCTTTCCTCCAATTTCAATCTGTACCGCCGCCTGTTTCGGCTTCGTGTCCGTGGTCATGATCGCCTCCACGGCCGCAAGCCCTGCCTCAGGCGTATGCGCTTTTGTCTGCACCAGCCTGTCCACACCCGCCGCAATCTTTTCCACGGGAATCTGCCATCCGATTACTCCCGTGGAAGCCACGAGAACGGCGTCGAGCGGAACCCCGAGCGCCTCCGCCGCCTTTTCTGCCGTCTGTCTGCAGCACTCATATCCCTGCTTTCCCGTGCACGCGTTGGCGATGCCAGCGTTGACCACAACTGCCTGCGCGTAAGGGGAATGCGCCACAATCTCCCTGTCCCACAAAACAGGCGCAGCCTTTACCACATTGCCGGTGAATACCCCCGCCGTGCGGCAGGGCTCCTGGCTGTAAATCAGCGCCATATCCTTTCTGTTCTGATATTTGATCGACGCTTCCACCCCGGCCGCCTCAAAACCCGCCGCCGCAGTCACGCCGCCCTCTATAATTTTCATGCCGTCTTTATCCTCTTTTCTTACTTATATTTACTCAAATCCGTGCAGAGAATGCCGCATTTCAGGCATTCTCTTGTGCGAGACACAGTAATTCTTGGCGTCCCGTCCAATGGCGGGACGTCTTTAGAATTACTTCTCGCACTAATATACAATAAAACGGCGAGGATTGCAACCTCGCCGCTATGCAAGCGTCTCCCCGATCACCTTCTCCAGCTCCGAAACCATAAGCTCCACCACTGAAACCGCCGCCGGGTCTTTAAACATCGTGTTCAGCAACAGGCGAACATTCAGCTCAAATCTTGCAGGCAGAATACTGCACTCTTCCATGCTGACCTGCACCAGACGCTTTTCCCCCGGATGAAGCTTTTCATTCAATGCAAAAAGGATATCAAAATAGGAGGAAAAGAAGCGGTCAACGCTCTGATTGATATTCACCATATCGCCCCGTTTCATCGCTTTCCCGATCTGTACCATAAAAGAAGGCATACCATATTTAATAAGATTCATGTGGTAGCTGATGATATTGTTTTTCAGTTCCTGCGGGTACGGCACATGATACTTTTCCTTCGCCGCCCCCAGAAGTCCGCCCTTGTCGTATGCGATTCTGCCCGTCATAAGGTTATGCCACATGCCCGTGGTACAGCCGTCCAGCACTTCATAGCGCACCACCACCCGGTCAATGCCCGCCAGAAATTCCTCAAGGTTACGGTACACAATATTCAGTTCTGTGCCGTCCTCCATAATACAGACGTCCTCATGCTCCCTGTAACGGTTGTCAAGCGCCATACTGCCGCAGTATTTCTCCAATACGCCTCGCCGAAGCTCCGTGGGAACCGGCTCCGTGCTGTAAACATACACATCATAATCCGAAAATTCGTCGTTCCTTTTGACGGCGCGGGAGCCGCCGATCGCCATGGCGCGCACCTGTGGAAATCTTGCGTACTCGTTGAAGATATCCTGTACCATATTTCACTCCCTGTCTATCCGGCCTTCCTATTCCCGACAGGCCTTCTTCCTGCCGATCTGGCTGCGTGCATTTTTGTTGCCGTTTCCGACGGAATAGTTGACATTTACAGAAGACTTTCCCACGCGCTCTCCTTAAAACCCGGATGTACGCCCTTCTCACTCACAAGAAGCGGCCGCTTCACAAGCATTCCGTCCGTAGCAAGGAGCGCAAGCTGCTCCTCCTCGCTCATGCCAGGTAGCTTATCTTTCAGCGACATCTCTTTGTAGAGCAGGCCGCTGGTGTTGAAGAACCGCTTGAGCGGCAGACCGCTTTTCTCATACCAGTCTCTCAGTTCATCCGCCGTCGGATTCTCCTCCTTGATCGGGCGTCCCTCGTATGCAATTCCCCTTTCCTCCAGCCATTTCAGGGCTTTCTGACAGGTGGTGCATTTCGCGTAATAAAGTACTGTGGGCTTCATGCTGTTTCCTCCGTTTTTATGCATAGCATCATTTTATCAGCACATGACACCTTTTGGCAATCCTTATTGTAAAAAATCGTCGCCTTCGCATTCTCCTCCGATGGTTTACGCTGTCGCACTTTCCTATAGAATAAAAAGTCGGCAGGCCATCCCCTCAGAATGCCCCGCCGCCGTACAGCTCTATTCTTCCTGTCCCATATTGTTCAGATAAATCATGTTATTGACCGTAATCTCCGCGCTCCACCAGTTCCGGCTGACTGCCCATGCATCCGGATAGTCGTCCCAGCTCCAGTTCACGGCGTAGCTGCCGTCCGACATCTGCGTCTTTCTGACAAATGCGCACTCATACTGCGCCACCTCACGATTCCTGTCATAAAAAACAGATTCCTTCCTATTAAAAAATTGGGATGGCTTACAGATATAGTCTGTCTCCCATTTGGAAATATCCTGTGTGATGGTTGCAGACACCAGCTCCTGCAAAAGCGCCGTCAGACAATCCATATCAAAACTGCCGGAAAGCCCTGCTGCCCCGATATCCTCCCACAACTGGACAAAGCAGGAGAGCACATGCATATCCTGCGGATCACCGAGCTGAAAAAGAGCCTCCACCGATTCTTTCGCGATACCGAGCGCCTTTTGCCAAAAATCACTGTCCACGTCCCCATATCTCAATATAAATCCCGCCAAAGACGCGGTCGGATTATACCGTCTGATAAACCTCTCCTTCTCCGTATCCTGATGCCATGACGCGTGAGAGTATGTCCACCATGAGGCATGGGGAAAGTCATTGTTGGAGGCAACTACATAGCTCCATTTCTCCCCGTCAAATTCGGACGTGCGCGCCAGATAACCCAGCAGCTTTTGGACGATCGCCTCCGATTTATGCAAACCCTCCAACTCCCGCAGAGCAACTGTCGCCCGCCATGCCTGCATGGGAATAGAATGCGGGTTCATATTGTCCTCCTCCAATCCGTGCCCAAAGCCGCCGTCCTCATTCTGATAGGCAGATAAAGCCGCAAGCACTTCCTGCTCGCTCCCGTTTTCAAAGTGATATTTCCACCTCGCCAAGTCAAGCGGTCTTGCGTTTCGATATACAAACCGCCTCGCTCTCTCAAATACTTCTCTGTCCTGTTCTCTCATAACCGGAAATCCTCCTTGTCGAAATATATTTGTCGCAGCTATTCCGTATTTTTGCCTCCATGTAAAATACACATGAAACCATAATTTCTCAGCCGTAAACACTTTTATCTGTACCAAATAACTGCATTTCAAAATTATATCCCGATTTTCCGATTCCCGTCTTGTTAAAATGCGACAGATTTCCCGGCAAGAGCGCGAGCCTGCGGAATCGTCATCCCGTGATACCGCTTAAATTCCCGCATAAGGTGTGCCTGATCCGTATATTGCAGCAGACAGACCTCATCCAAAATCTGCCTGTCCGGCCTCGTCAGGATATCCCGCCAGAGATTCTGATAGCGCACAAGCGAAGCAAAGGTTTTCGGCGAAACGCCCATATTCTCCTGAAATACGCGCTGCAGGTGCCTGCCGCTCACATGAATGTCCCGCGCCAGCTCATGCATCCGCAGAGCGCCGCGGTGGGCAAGAATCTCCGACACCGCATCCATGAAAACCGGCTCCTCCCGGCGCAGATCCATTCTCCCAAGCAGCGCTTCTTCCGCCAGACACACCCGCTCCGCAATCCCTGTCGTCTCCCAAAGCCTCTCTCCCAAAGCGCGTGCAAGCCATGAAAAATACCCGCCTGCATCACCGTAAAAATTCCTGCATGTCCGCATGGACTCCTCCGCAAAAAGGACGGCGCTCCATGCATAGAAACGGACGGCAAAAACCGATAAGCGCTGACTCCTCTCGTTTCTGCCACCATTATGAACAGCCCTGTCGTCTATGCCACAGAACATGTCAGACAGACTGTTATCCGTATAATTGACCGTAAATATAACATCCATGCAGGTATCCGGCACAACCACGTTCTCCGTGCCCACTCCGGCTTCCAGTGTATAGATATCCCTGCTTCCCCAAAAGCAGCGGATATAAGGCTTTAATGCCGCGCACGGCTCTATCTCCACATAAGACTCGCTGCGGCTGTAGGGCATCGCTGTGATAGGGGTATAGTTTTTAAAGCACTTCATAATTCAGAAAAACCTTCCCTCTGCAAAAATCAAACCATTGCGTTTGCATTTATCCGCTCAATTACCTTTCGGATTCCTGTCCAGACATGCATGTCCGTAAAAATCTCCACCACACTCCCCTTATCGGTAAAGGGCGATTCCTGTAAAACAGAAAAATCCTTCAGCATACCGTTATGGACAATGTATTCTACAATCTGATTGACAAAGTAAATCTGCCGGCTGTCCATATTCGTCCCATCCAGATATTCCGCAAATGCCTCCTTCGCCGCCTTCATATCAAGTCCGATAATCTCGCGGACAAATTCTCCAAGCGGTTTCTTTCCGTACTCCCTCTCATAGTCTTCCCTCGTGCCAAGCTCTCCCCAGAGGATTTCTTCAAGAGACCTGATATCAAATTCACTCAGCGGCTTATTGCTCTTTAATTTCGCAATTGCAATATGATTCTGATTCTGGCGGATATAATACTCCGCCTTTGCCTTATAATTCTTTAAATCGTCGTTTTCCAGTTCCGCCTCATGCCACTGCGTAGATAAAATATCATCCGAAAAATTTGTCTCGTATTTAACCGATTTCTGCGGAATATATTTCATCAGACTGCGAAGTTCCTCCCGCATATATTCAAACTCATCGATTCCGGCATTATCCACATAGCTTGTCTGTAAAATTCTCTGGATTAAATCCGTCTTTACCTGTATCTCCGGGATATTAGCCACACCCGCTATTGCCTTCACGTGTTTTTGCAAGTCGTTTTTTGCTCTTGTATACGGCTTATCCGAAAGGTAAGCCAGTTCCATCCCATACATCAGTGCATCAAACCGCACCGCGCCTGCGTCGTCCCCGTCCGGCAAAATAAGCGGCGCAAGCTCTTCTTTCACATCCTGCGTATCTTCATAACTGATAGACTGATAGCCTTTCACATCGGCATACAAATCAACATATTTCAAGTGCTGTTTTACCGCGAAATTTTCTCTGTTAAGTTCCCGCACTTTACCGCTCATCGTCTCAACCAGCTTTTCCCGATAAGCAGTCAGGCGTTTCACCTGACGGCTGGCATCCTGCAGCTTATAGGCAAGCTGAAATTCCAGATTAAAAATCGCACTCTGTAACGCCATCTGATTCGCCGTCGGTTTTCCCTCATTTACCCTGAAAAAAACAAAGTTTCCACAAAAATCAAAGATATAGAATTTCTGCTTGTCCTCCCCATCTATCAGTCCCGGACACAATCTGGTGCCCCTGCCAATCATTTGCCAGAATTTTGCCTTACTCAACACTTTCTTGAAAAAAACGAGATTTAACACTTCCGGCACATCAATCCCCGTATCAAGCATATCCACGGAAATCGCAATCTGCGGTAATTTTCCCCCCTCAGCGAACTCGTCTATCGCCTTTTGCGCATAAGCCGTGTAATTGTCAATCACCCTCGCAAAATCCTGCCCGTTCTTAGACAAGTGAGGATATTCTTTATTAAATATCTCATAAATTTTTTCCGCATGATTATGGTTCACCGCAAAAATAATCGTTTTTCCTAACTTCTCCCCGTAGTCAACCTTCAATCCGTCACCCATCACAACGTGAAGAACCTGCCTGATCGTATCCTCGTTAAAAAGCCATTTGTTAATTGCGGACGACTGTATTCTTTCCGGGAAATTGCCGTCCTCATCCTTAAAAGTAGCCTCATACTCCTCTTTGTCTTCCGTCGATAATTCTTCGTAGGCAATCCCCTGCTCAATAAATTTTACCTCTGATTCCACCGACAGATAATCAACCAGATATCCGTCCTTTACAGCCTGCGCTAAATCGTAACCGTAAGTCGGCACACCATCTTCCAGATCAAAGACAGCATACGTGTTTTTATCAATTTCTTCCTTCGGTGTCGCCGTCAGTCCCACCAGCAAAGCATCGAAATAAGTAAAAACATCTCTATATTTATTGTAAATGGACCTGTGCGCTTCATCACAAATAATCAAATCAAAGTGCCCGCAGGAAAAAATTCTCCCCTCCCGGTCAATCGCGTCATCAATTAGATTTATCATTGTCTGATAGGTGGAAAAGACGCATCTGGCATGATAATTGGACTTTTCCTCCACCACATTAGCAACAGACAACTCCTCCGGGAACTGATTGACGAAACTTCTCTTTGCCTGTGTGACAAGAGAATTGCGGTCAGCAAGAAACAGGATGTTTCTGATCCATCCCGCATCCATCAGTGCCTTACAGAGCGCAATCACCGTTCTGGTCTTTCCCGACCCTGTCGCCATGACAAGGAGCGCTTTCCTTCGGTTTTTCTCATCAAAACTGTCGCAAATCGCCCGGATTGCCGCCGCCTGATAATATCTTCCCGCAATCTTTGTATCCGCCACAATGTTTTTTAACGACATCCTCGAGTTTCGCAGATTAAACCATTTCTCCAGATCTCTCTTGGAATAAATCCCGGACACCTGCCTCTCCGGGTACTGTCCGTCTGCGATTCTTGTCTCAAAACCGTTTGTCAAAAAAACAATCGGTCTTCTCTTATATTTCCGCTCCAGACTATCCGCATAAAGCTTTGCCTGCTGCCGCCCTCTTGCCACATCTTCACAGGTACTTTTCGCCTCGATAATGGCAAGCGGTTTTTGCGCATCGTCATAGAGCACATAATCAACGCGCCCCTTTCCCGACTGATTCGGCATCCCGTCGACTTCTACCTCATTAAGCCAGTTCTTTCCCTCAATCCAGCCCGCATCCTTAAGCATTTCGTCAATGTAGATTTTCCGGGTCTTATATTCGGATAAATTCAAAGGTTTCGGCACATAGGCGGGCTGCTTTGCCTCTCTTCTTCTCGTGAGCTCTTCCTTTAACGCCTTATTCTCCTCCATCAGCGCTTTTAGGTCAACGTCCGCAAACTCACTGCGAACAGCCGTCTCTTCCGGCATTTCTTTTCTGAGAAGCGAAGCGTCAAACTGCCGCTCCTCATAATCCTTCGAGTAACAACATGCCACGAAATCAAGAAAGAGAAACAGATTTTGCAGACAGAGCGACGCCTCGTCAAAGGTAATCTTTGCTCCGGCATGAGCCGCCCGATTGCCTATCTTGCGTATCAAATCCATCCGCCGCCATAAATTCCGGTCAATAAGCGCATGAAATTCCTCCGTGCTCATCAGACTATGTAGATTATCCTGATAAGGCTTTTGCAGGGAATCATCGACAGAATACAGCCATTTTATTGCGAACTCCATCGCACGGCGGCAATTGATGACGCACGCCTCGCGGTCTATGGGGAGCAGTTTTTCGGAAGATATGGCGACCTCTGAGAAGCTGGCGAATTGTGGTTCTTTTTTTAGGTAGTCGAAATTGGTCATGGGTGGTCTCCGTCGCATATTGGCTCATTCGTTCAATAGTTCTTCTGTCCTGTAAGCAGTATATCCCTCATAATAATAACTGTGATCTATTCCCTTCATATACACTTCACGGTCATTTATTCTATCAATCAAAGCTCTTCTCAGCAGATACTTTATCTCAATATCTCTAATCGGACTTCTCTCCATGGCAAGCAGATAGTCCTCTTTATCAATCAAGCTCCAATCCACCACCATTTTCAGTTCCTGCTGCAACATCAAATCCAACCAGATTCTCATTGCCCTGCCATTGCCTTCCCGAAACGGATGCGCCACATTCATCTCCACATACTTTTCGACAATTTCATCAAAAGTGGTCTGCGGCATCTGTTCAATATTTTTAAGCGCCTCGTTCAGATAAGCAACGGGTGCAAACCGAAAATTCCCTTTTGCAAGGTTGACTTCCCTTACTTTGCCCGCAAAATCATAAATATCCTCAAAAAGATATTTGTGTATGCTTATCAGACTATCGAGTGTTCCGGCTTGCAGTGTGTGTAAATATCCACTCTCAAACAGAGAAAGTGCCTTTTTCTTGCTTATTTTTTCCTCTGCGCTGGCAAGCTGGGCGGAATCGGTTAGGTTGAGTTTATTTTTGAGTGACATAAGTGGATCCTTTCATGAATTTAAAAATTCATTCTTCATTTATTTTTTGCCATAACAATATGTAATGTCACCATTAAATCGGGTATAAAGCATGTATCTCCAGCCAATTCTTTATATTCTGTTGCATATCTTAATTCATAAAAAATCTGCGCATTTTCCTGCAAACACAATTCAAAATTCTCTCTTTTATCACTTCTATGGGGGAACTGATTCATAATTTCTTCTTTGGTATTTGAATTTAACAATCCATATAATTGATACAAAGAATGCCTGTCTTTTCCACGCAAATGCACCATATAATCAGTCTGTTCAAAACATAAAATAGCTTTCAGAAGCAGTTCACACACCAAGCCACAATTTGATAAGAACGGATTCAATACTTCTATAATCCGGTTCATATCCCCATTAGACGCTTTCAGAAGAAACAAATGATACTCTTTTGCATTCTCATAAAGAGCCTTCCATGCATCCTCATAATCTTCTCGTGTTAAACTTGTTCTATCTGTCTCTTTATCAAAAAATTTCTTCTTAGGATTTTTGTCTATCTGAAAAAATGCCATCTTTTATTCTCCGCCGATATCTTCAATCAGTACAAGAACTATCATAATTACATTTCATTCTCAAACCCCCAGTGTCAAACTTATATGATATTTATTTTAATACATTTCAAACACAATGTATACAATCCATTACCCAAAATATTTCTGCATTAGGCTGTCAAACAGAAGTTGGAGCTCATCAATGGATTGCTGGGTTGTGGATTTTAGCCTTTCTACTTGGCGGACAAATCGCTCAAACTCATTTTGCCTTTCCATACCCGGAACAGGAATCATAATCTTTCTAATTTCAGAAAGGTTTAATGTCTTTTGGGCAATACCTTTAACTTTCTCTTCAATTTGCCTCTGCGTATCTGGCGCCAACAAAGCACTGTGCAAATAGAAACTATTTATTACCTCACACTTAGGTTTCATATAAGCTATATGCCGTTGAAAAAGAAACTTTTTATCTTCTATGACCACCGCCGGATGACCATACGAACCAACAGTAGAAAGAAGTACATCACCTTTCTCAACAGGTGTCCTTTTTATCAGCTCATTGTAAGTATCTTCAGATATAAACTTCTCTGTATTATATGTGATCCTATTGTCTGCCAAATTAGAGACAAATATAAAAGGAATACCTTTCGTTTGAAACTTTGGTGGTTGATGTGTTCCATCTGTTATAATAGAACATAACTCAACTATTGAACCCCTATTTTTACAGCTACCAAACATCTCCACAAACCGAGATTTAATTAACGCATCATATTCTTTTATTTTCTCCCTCTGTTCAAATATCAAATCTCGACACTTTTTTAATATATTAGCGCAATTAATTTGTTCATCCAAATCAGGCAACGGAATTTCGATGTTTTCAACTATTGTTTTAGATATTTCCTTAAATGTTGCTCCTCGACCTAAAGAATTCAAGTAATCAGTTTTCCCCTTTAGATACCAATACAAATATCTATTATCTATCCGCTCTGAACATATAAGATTTTTAAATCCTTGATTACAATACATTTCTTTACCCGCAATAGCAACCTTACCGATAGGGGCTCTTGAAGACAAAATTACAGTTCCTTTAGGAAATGGCTTCAAACCAGTTTTTTGTACAGCGACATGCGTTATTTTTCTTTGACTTTTGGTAATAATATATGTTTCATCATTCAATTCTGCCGGTGTAATCCAATCAATATCTCCATCCCAGTATTTAGCTACACTTGTTTTAGGAGTACTTCCGGATACAATTTCACATATTTCTCCAAGTTTTATTCTCTCCATTATTCATCTTCACCCCCAATCCTTTATATAATACAATTCATCACCACCGTAACCATCATTTCCATCTCCTCTGGTCGTGACTCCGCAATCATAATGGTCAGTGCAACCAATGTATGATCGTCAATCAGTTTTTCCCCTTCTTGAAACAAAACGCCGTTCTTATCAAGGAAATAGAGAAACATTGCGGCAGCAATTCTCTTATTACCGTCATAAAAACTATGATTCTTTGTCACGAAGTATAATAAATGCGCCGCTTTTTCTTCAAGCGTCGGGTAAACGTCTTGTCCGCCAAATGACTGATAAATGTTTCCAATGCTTCCCTTAAACGAATCGTCCTTCTCTTTTCCAAACAGTTCTGACTCATCCCCAAAACGCATCCCCGCAATCACTTCTCTGCATTCCTCATACGAAAGCTCATAAGTGGCGGCGTTTCCTCTGGGTCTTGCCATATTCTGATGATCGTAGGAATCCAGCATTTCAAGCGCTTCGCTGTACTTTTCTATCACTGACAGAACCTGTCTGCTATCCAAAGAATTTTCCGTGCGTTTCATAATCTGTATTACCTCGCCAAGCTGTGCAATACGATTATTATTCACGGCATATCCCTGCAATATGTACTGCTTTAAAACAGTGTTTGCCCACTTGCGAAATTCCACGCCGCGCTTGGATTTTACACGATAGCCGACTGAAATAATGACATCCAGATTATAATATTGTGGAGGTCTAGAGGCATTATTTCCACTTCTGTCGAAAATTTCGACAGAAGTATTCTTATCCAATTCATTCTCTTTAAATATATTATTGACATGATAAGCAATGGAAGACCTTGCCGTGTCAAAAAGCTCGCTCATTTGTTCTTGTGTCAGCCACACCGTCTCCCGTTCCACAGGCACTGTCAATTTTATTTCTTTATCCTCACTCTCAAACAATACGATTTCGTTGTCCATTACCTACACCTCCCCCGCTTCTTCCAGCATCTCCTTTAGTTCCTCCAACTCCTCCCCAATCTGCCGTTCCAGCTCAAATATCTGTTCCAGTATTTGTCCTGTCGGCGGGTATTCTACGGGCACGTATTCCTGCTTCTTATATTTATTAATCGACAAGTCGTAGTCATTATCCGTAATCTCCTGCTTTGGCACGAAAAACGACTTCTCCGTTCTCGCCCTTTCTGTTTCCCTGTCCCTGTTGTTAAACCGTTCTATGATATACGGAATATCATTTTCATTTGTAGGGCTTCTCTTATCATCCAGACTGAAACCGTCCGCCTGCATATCATAAAACCAGACTTGATCAGTCCCGCCATGGTTGGTCTTTGTAAAAATCAGAATCCCTGTGGAAACACCTGCGTATGGCTTAAACACCCCGGGCGGCATGGAGATCACTGCTTCCAGTCTCTGATTTTCCAACAATTCTTTTCTGATATCTTTATGCGCTTTTGAAGACCCAAACAGCACACCATCCGGAACAATGCAGGCACATCTGCCGCCCACTTTCATCATCCTCACAAACAACGCAAGAAACAAAAGTTCCGTCTTCTTTGTCTTGCATACCTTAAGCAGATCCGCGGACACCGCTTCCGCATCAAGACTCCCCTTAAAAGGCGGGTTCGCTAAAATCAGGGAATACTTATCTGCGTCCGGATTTTGTTCCGACAAACTGTCCCTGTACTCGATAAAAGGATTCTCCACACCGTGGGTCATCATATTCATGGCGCCGATGCGCAGCATGGTTCTGTCCATATCATAGCCATGAAACATATGATTCATATAATGGTCTTTTTTCACTTTGTCATAGAAGATTTCTTCCTTGTGTTTTTCCTTCAGATATTCTCCTGCGGTCACAAGAAATCCAGATGTGCCGCAAGCCGGATCGCATATCACATCCTCCGCGGAAGGTTTCATCAGTTCCACCATCATACGGATAATATGTCTCGGCGTGCGAAACTGTCCATTTAACCCCGACTGCGCAATCTTAGAAAGCAGATACTCATATACATCTCCCCTGATGTCAACATCCTTCACCTGCTCCATCAGTGCAAAAATATCGTCCAGTGAATCCACCACCTTTGACAAAAGAAGGGGCGTCGGCAGCTTAAAGATTGCGTCATCCATATACTTTGCATAGGCGCTATCCTTGTCTCCATGCAGATTTTTCATGAACGGGAACACCCATTCCTGCACGACCGAATACATTTTCTGCGCCGGGAAGTCATGGAACACAGACCATTTCAAGTTTCTTCCCTCCACCTCTCTGTCTCCGACGCTTACCTGCCCGGCAAAAATACTCTGAAAGGGCAGTCCAAGCATAATACTCTCTTTCTCCCGCATGGTATCCGAAACATCCAAATCATGAATGAATATCAAATAGGTAATCTGCTCGATCACTTCCAGCGGATTCACCAAACCGCCCGCCGCAAACGCATCCCAAAGGGCATCTATTTTATTTCTCAGCTCTCCTGTAACCATCACGCCTCATCCTCCCAATTCCATTTGTATTTTGTATATCTGCCGCCGCCTATCTTAATAATCTTTCCATCCTTTACCAAATCGTTAAGCGTCCTCTGCACCGTAGTCTGACTGATATCAGAAAACATCTGTACCAGTTCTCTTTTCGTTATCACGCCGATATGTTCCTTTATTTCCTCTGCAATTCTGTCCGGTTTTGACATTTTATGCCGGGTAACTATTTTTGCTCTTTCAAAAAACTCCCGGTAAGCTGCTGCAGTTACGCCAAGCATATATTTTACAAAGAAGCTGTAATCATTCCGATTCTCATGCCAATCTGCCGAGCTATCTGCCAGTGCCTCGTAATATGCCTCCTTAGACTGCTCAATCAATTTTTCTATACTAATATACTTACCCACAAAATACCCTGCTCTGTACAATAAAAGCAGTGTCAATAATCTGCTCATCCTGCCGTTTCCGTCTTTGAAAGGGTGAATGCACATAAAATCCAGAACAAACATGGGGATGATCAGCAATAAATCCGCCTGTCCTTCCTCTTCAACCTTTCCATACGCCTCGCATAGCCCTTCCACCGCTTCCTTTGTCTCCCACGCCGGAACGGTCTGAAATCTCACCCTCTTATTTCCTGTTTCGTCCTGCTCTTCAATCACGTTATCCACAACTTTATAGACACCGCCTGTCCACGTTCCTTCAAACTTATACAGATCACGATGCAGCTGTAAGATAAAGGAGGCTCTCGCCGGAATATGCTCATAGTTCTCGTGAATCGTATTAAGTACATCGCGATACCCTGCTATTTCTCTTTCGTCCCTCGACTTAGGCTTCGTCTTATCTAAAACAAGTTTCCTCAACTGCTCATCAGATGTATAGATACCCTCAATTCTATTTGAACTTTCCGTGCTCTGTATTTTCGCAATCTGCACCAAATCTTCCAAAACATCCGCATGCCTGTCCGCTATCAGACGCTGTTCTCCCCGAAACTCATGTATCGTGGTTAAATATCCTACAATTTCAGGCGTCAGGAGGCTCTGCCATTTATTTCCATAATCATAATTTTTCAAACATATCACCCCTGTTATGTCAAAATTTCGAACAATTTATTCTATTATAATATCTTGTAATTACGTCAATGTCAATATTAATTTCGTCTTTAATCAAAAAAAGACTAAATTAAATCATAAAAAGGCGCATTTAAAACACCAAACTGAAACTTTCCATTCTCATTCTAATCGAGTAAGGAAGATTCTTCTTCCCCTACTCGCCGCGTGCCCCATGTGCCGCTTTAGCGGCATACTTCCTCAGCATGGGGCTGCGCATCAAAAAAAGAGCCCCGAAGGACTCCATCAAAAAATTCACGCTCAACAAAAATGTAACTTTGTCCAAATACTTTCATCCCATAGTCTCCCGCCGATACACCCACAACAGACAAAGGCACAAAAACACATCCGCCAAAAACCACGCGCACACTTCTCCCCAGAATACACCCGCCTGACCGATCTTCTTTGTCAGGAAAAAGGCGCATCCCACCCGCATAGCAAGCTGCAAAAAACTGGAGCACATGGGCAGCAGCGTATTTCCCATCCCCTGCACGCACGCCCTAATTATATAGAGCAGATACAAAAGCCAGAAAAAGGCGGCAAGAATTTCAAGAAACGCACAGCCGACTTCCAATGTCTGCGCCAATACCTTTTCCTCCCCCGAAAGAAAACACCTCAGAATGGGCTCGCCAAAGGTTAACATAACAAAAGACATAGCCACTGAGGTCGCAACCCCCAGCACACAGGCTGCGCCAAACCCCTTTTTTACTCTCTCGTAGTCGCCCGCTCCCACATTCTGCCCTGTGTAAGATACCACCGCATAACTGTAAGAAACCGCCGCCGTCTCCAATAAACCGTAAAGCTTATTCGCCGCCGTAAATCCCGCCACAAAAATAGTGCCGAAGCCGTTGATAACCGACTGCACAGCGACGCCGCCCATCCCGGTGATCACATTCTGCAGTCCCATTGGAATCCCAAGCGCAAGAAGCTGCCCGAGCCTTTCCGGCTGTATCGCAAAATCCGCCCATCCGGGTCTTACAAAACCGCCTCTTTTTATCGCCCAAAGACAATATACTGCCGAAAAAAGCTGTGAAAGCAGGGTGGCAAACGCCGCGCCAAAAACCCCCAGATGCAGTATCACCACAAATATGAAATCCAGAACAATATTGCAGACCGCCGCCAGAGAGACCGCAATCAGCGGTGTCCTGCTGTCACCCGCCGCCCGCAGAAACGCAGCCAGACTGTTATACCCAAAAGAAATGCACACCCCGCCATAGAGCGTCCGCAGATAGACCTGCGCCATCCCAATCATATCCTGCGGCGTATGGAGCAGCGCCAATATGGGTTTACATAACACTTCTCCAACCGCCGTAAATAAAATACTTAAAATAAGACAGAGGAAAATACTGCCGCCCATGTCTTTTTTCAGTTCCTCTTCATCCCTGCTTCCAAACCGTTTTGCCATACTGATAGAAAATCCCTGCGTGATTCCCTGCACGCACCCAAACATGACAAACACCAGCCACTCTGTCGCACCCAGAGCCGCCAGTGCCGTCACACCAAGATATTTTCCCACGATCATCGTGTCCACAAAGGTATACAGCTGTTGAAACACATTGCCGACCATCAGGGAAAAGGCAAATCCAAACAGCAGGGCAAACGGGCTGCCCTCAGTCATGTCTTTCGCACTTTTCATCGCATTCCAAAACCTGCCCTCTCCGCCTATTCGGAAGGAATCTCCGTTTCCGCCGTTTCCATGCCCTCCGGCATCCCCACATTCGTCTCCGCATTCTGGGACGCCTCAAAGGGATCTTCATACTCCTTCTCTTCCTCCTCGCCCCAGAGCGAATCCCATTCCTTGTGCTCACCCTCCGTATTCATTGCCGCCATCTCTTTCGCCATCTTATAGATATCCATGTTAAAATCCATCAGCTTCTTTTCGTCCTGTGCGGGCACGCGGTCGCCGCGGCTGATCCTTCTGGCGATCTCCAGACACTTCGCCATCTCCTCGCCGTACTCTTTCCATGCGTCGCCCTGCTGCTCTGCCACCACGCTGTTAAAGATGCCGACTTCCTGCTCTATCAGTTCGTCGAGGGTCTTCTCGTTTTTGTCGATCTGCCCGGAAAGCTCGTCGATTTTCTCCTGCAGTTCCTTTTCCCGCTGCAGGTAAGCTTCGGAGAGCTCAAAAGTCACGCCCTGCTCCTCGCTCTTCTTTCTCGCCTCCTCCATTTTTTTGCGGTTTTCCTCCCGCTGTTTTACAAAATCCCTTTTCTCTCCCCTTAAAAGGCTGAGCTGCTGTCTATACGCTTTTTGTGCTTCGCCAATTTTCATAAGTTGTAAACCTCCCGCCTGACTTCTAATTCCGCCCACAGTGTTACTTATAATATCGGCATCCTGGACGAATTTCAACAGGTTCAGAAATTTCTGCAGGCTGCAAAGAATTCCTATTGCCTGCCCCGGATTAGTCGTGGTATAGTAGTGTACATACGATTATCAGACATAAAAAACAGGGAGGTAAAAGCATGGCGGAAGAACATAAGAAGGGCTTAGATGCCGGGCTGGTAGGCAACGATTTGGAAAACTGCTGCAGAAAAGAGACGACATGCGGACAGTGTCAAAAAAGCAACTGTATCATCGGATACGGAAAACAGTGCATCAACGATTACAAACAGGCGCCTAAAAAGGAGGTTGCGCAGGGAATGGCTCATATTCCCACGATGGACTTCAAGGTGTTTGACGAGGTGGAACTGGAAACGGCGATCGCGCATATCTTGAAAGAGTGTAAGGACTGCAAAGAAGATCATACGGAGGACTGCATCATCAATGTCATAAGGAGCTGCTACGAGGTTGGGCTTTTAGGCGACGTGCAGCCGTATGAAGGCAGCGCCCTGCAATATCTGATGTATATCAAAGAGAACTTCCCGGATAAGTCTCTCCAGATCGCCGATCTTTACAGAAGCTGATACGGTATTCCCAATACCGGAAAGTAAAATACCTCGCAGGAACAGCAAATGAAACGCAGCCGCACGACATCTTACCGTCGTGCGGCTGCTTACGTGGTTAACGCTATTCTTTGATTCTGTCTGCCTTTTAATTAGTGACTGTTACTTGCTGCTAATATTATTCATAGTGGCTTTGCGGGAAAGTGTAAAGTCTGTTCATTTCCTCACAATCCGATAATAAGTCCTTGCCGTCATCACATAGCTTCCCCCGTAGAGGAGCGCCACCACCGCCGCCACACCCACACAACAGCGGATCAAAAGCCCGGTGTCGAAGAACCGCAGCGCCGCCAGAAGCCCGTTTACCATCACAAGTCCCGCCGCCGTGTGCAAAAGCGCCCCCGCCAGAGGCAGGAAAAACACGAGCAGGATCTGCCTGCGTATCGTTCCGCGGATTTCCGCATCGCTCATGCCGACCTTTCGCATAATCCCGAAACTGTCCTGATCCTCGTACCCTTCCGACACCTGTTTAAAGTACATGATGAGCAGCAGGCACATAAAGAACAGGAGCCCGAATACCATACCGATAAAGAGCAGGCCGCCGTTCATGGAGCGATCCTCATCCCTGCCATCCAGCCCGTTGTCGATGCGTAGAAAATCCTGCTGCCCCTGACACCACACCGACCACTCTTCGATAAAGGCATCCCGCTCCGTCTCCTTCCCGTCAAGCAGAATACCAAGACGCCTCTCACCGCTGTGCAGAAACCCTTCCAGATCGGTCACACCGTTCGTCACCGCCCATGCCGACACAAACCTGTCAAACACCTGCCGATCCTTCACCACAATCACATACTGGGCGGTAAAGTTGAACATCCTGTTTTTTGCCTGCGGAAAAGGATAAATCCGCTCCGGCTCCTCCCTGACAGATGCCTCCACGCCCATAAAGTTTACACTGTCATACCCAAAAGACGAACCCGTGGAATACAGCAGCACTTCGTCCTCCTCCAGACTTTTGCTCTGCCCTTCCAGACGGTTATAGTCATCCAGCAAAAGCAGCGTGACAGCGAACTGGTCGGCAAATTCCATTCCGGCGGCGGATACAAACGCATTGCTTCCCTCGGACTTTCCGCAGTTAAGTACCATGACGTAGTAATCGTCCAGCCGCCCTACCCCCTGCCCGTGCTTTTCTGAGAGTTCCGCCGCCTTCTCCCGCGCCTTTTCCATCACGTCGCTGCTCTCCGAATAGGAAGCCTCCATATCATAAGGGTAGTCGTAGTAGGCGATCTGATCCATCCCCGTCCACAAAGTGACCGTACAAGTCAACGTAATCAGAAGCATTGTGGAAAAGATGCAGATATTGGACAGTCCCGCCGCATTCTTTTTCATGCGGTACAACATGCCCGAGATGGTCACCTGATTGGACGGTCTGTAGTATATGTTTTTTCTTTTCTTCAAAAACCTCAGGAAAGCCACACTTCCCGAGGTGAACAGAAAATAGGTGCCGAGCACCACCAGAAATACCGCCAGAAAAAAATCCGTAAAAATCATGCTGTCCAGTTTGCTGGTGACGGAAATATAATAGCCGCACATTAACAGGATCACGCCCGCCGCAGTCCACAGCCCGATCCGTTTCAGCTCCTTCTCCCCCTTCCTGCTCTCAGACAAAAGCTCTGTCGGCTTCATGCGGTAAAAGTTCCAAAGGCTTTTGACATAAACGCAGAGAAAGACAGCCGCAAAATATCGGAGCGTCTCGATGACTGCATCCATGGAAAAGCGAAACGCCACATCCACAGGTAACCGCGACATGCGAAGCAGCAGGAGAAACATCAGCTTATTCAGCACAAAACCGAGTATGATCCCCGCCCACACGCTGACCAGATACAGTCCCAGATTTTCCCAGAAAAGCATGATGCCGATGTGCTTTCTCTCCAGTCCCAGAAGGCTGTAAAGCCCCAGTTCCCGCCTCCGCCGCTTCTGTAAAAAACTGCCCGCATAGATCAGAAACAGCAGCAGAATAATGGAAAGCAGCCCCTTTCCAAGATTGAGCATCAGCCACGCATACGCCGCCTTTGGCAGTCTCTCCATCAGGTCGTTATGCAGAAGGGAAGAGAACAGATAATAGCTGAACACGGAAAAAAAGCACGCCATGAGATAAGGACGGTAAACCAGTTTATTCTGCCTCACCCCTCTGAACGCCATAACAGGAAGTAATTTCATTTTATTCATAGTAACACTCGCCTCCGTTTCCCTCTATGCCTGCCCTTCCACATCCATCCCATCACCTGCCGCATATTCCTGCCCGTCCTGCGCCTGCATCACCGTCAAGGCATCCGATATCATGCGGTACATCTCGTCACGGTTCCGCTCTCCCCGATAAATCTGGTGAAACACACGGCCGTCCTTGATAAAAAGCACCCGCCCCGCGTGCGCCGCCGCCTGTATGCTGTGGGTCACCATGAGAATCGTCTGCCCCTCCCCGTTTATCTCCCCGAATAGTTTCAAAAGTTTCCCGGACGCTCTGGAATCCAGCGCCCCCGTCGGCTCGTCCGCCAGCACGATGTCGGGATCTGTGATCAGGGCGCGGCACACCGCCGCCCGCTGTTTCTGTCCGCCCGACACTTCGTAGGGGTATTTATCCAGAATGTCCGCGATCGCCAGTTTGCGGGCAAGGGGCAAAAGACGCTCCTCCATCTCCCGGTAAGGCATCCCCGCCAGCACCAGCGGCAAAAAAATATTGTCACGCAGGGACATGGTGTCAAGCAGGTTAAAATCCTGAAAGACAAAGCCGAGATGATCCCGTCTGAACGCGCACAGATCCTTCTGGCTGACTTTGGAAAGTTCCTGCCCATTAAGCAGCACTTGACCGCTGGTTGCCGTGTCCAGAGAAGCCAGAATGTTTAAGAGCGTGGTCTTTCCCGAGCCGGACTCCCCCATGATTGCCACATACTCCCCTTCCTCCACGGAAAAGTTCACGTCGTTTAACGCCTGCACCTTCACCGAGCCGAAGCGGGTGGTATATATTTTCTTCACATTTTTTACGGTTAACAGTGACATGTCGTCCTCCTTGTCTGTTTTCCCCTAATGATAAGCAAAAAGGAAATGCGCTGCCATGGATCCGGCTTACATTTCCCTCTCGTAACTTACATTTTTGTAAGATATTCTTTGGCTATTCTTTTATTCTGTCAATGTCTGTAAGATTAATGCCCGAAGATGTGAGAATTACTTTCAAGGTATTATATCTTACTTTCATAGCCTCATATACTTTAGAATCTTTATCCGCCAAAAGCATATAACTTTGTAACTGCACAAATTCCTCAATGTTCTTTTGCATCATTTCTTTTTCCGTCATTTCTAACACCTCCATGCCATCACCGCCTTCTAACAGCTATTACCTGCTACTATAATAATTATAACGATTTCAAGGGAAAGTGTAAAGCCGATTCAATCGTTCAACTGAGAAGCCTCCTGTGCGATGCCGAGAAACACCTTCGTCCCTCTGCCCCGCTCCGACTCCACATGGATGGACAGCCCCAGCCTGTCCATAATCTGCCTGCACAGATACAGCCCAATGCCCGTGGACTTATTTTCCATGCGCCCGTTGTATCCCGTAAATCCCCGCTCAAAAATCCGGGGCAGATCGCTCTCCTCAATGCCGATGCCCGTGTCCTCTATGACAAGATAACCGCACGCCTCTGTGACACGCGCGCCGCTTTCATCTGTCCCGTATATGGAGATGGCGCCTGTCTTCGTATACTTGAGCGCATTGGAAAGCACCTGCTCAATCACAAAAGAAAACCACTTGCCGTCCGTGACCACATAGGTATGACACGCCTCCAACTGCAGGCTGATCCCCGCCCCGCTGAACAGAAGCCAGAACTTTTTGAGCGCTTTCTTCACCAGCTCATCCACTTCCAGCCTTGCAAAAGCAAGATCAGAGGAAATGCTCTCCATTCTGGCATAGTGGAGCGCCATATCCACATACTGTCCCGTCTTGAAAACTTCCTCCCGGAGCTGTCTCGCAATCTGCGTCTCCCCGCCGCCGTCCGCCATCCTGTTTGCGGAAGAGACTGCGTCAGCATTCTGTAAAAGCAGATCCATAGCCGAGAGCGGCACCTTGATCTGGTGCGTCCACATGGTGTAATAATCCGCCATGTTCTGCTGCTTCTCGTCAAGCTGTGTCACCAGCGCCTTTTTCTCCGCCTCCTGCGCCATAATAATCTGCTGATAAACCCGCTCCATGCCGGAGGAGGTCTGCGGCAGGCTGTCACTTCTCTCTTCCGCCGACAGAATACGCGTCAAAGCCTTATACTTTTCCCGGTATTTCATATAATCCCACACAAGAAAACAGCCGCCGAAAAAAGCCGCAAGCCCCAGCGCATAGGTCATGTTCGCAAGCACACCCCCATAGCCGTAGAGCGCGGCTACCATCAGAAAAAGACATGCTTCTATCACATAAAATAAAACCGGGGCAAGCCGCGCACGCAGATAAGCCGCCGGGATATGGGTTTTCTTTTCCATTATTCCGTCTCCCCCAGCAGATACCCCACGCCCTTCTTCGTCTGAATCAGCTCCGACAGCCCGATTTCCCCAAGCCGCCTGCGCAGGCGGTTCATGTTCACCGTGAGGGTATTGTCATCCACAAAGCACTCGTCGTCCCAGAGCCGCTTCATCAGCAGATCCCTGCTGACCACGCCGCCCGACGCCTCGAAGAGTGTCTGCAAAATGCGGAACTCGTTTTTCGTCAGTTCTATGCGTCCGCCGTCTTTTTCCTTCGCCGCCGCCTTCTTTTCCAAAGCCGGCGGACAGCCCTGCATGTCTGCCTTATCCTTTACAGATTCTGCCATCACTTTGCGGCAGGAAAGTGACATATCCGTCATGTTTAACAACACACCCTTATACTCCAGCACCGTCCCCGGTGCCGTGAACGCATAGGCACGCCTTAAAAGCGCCTGTATCTTTGCCTGCAATATCTCCAGATCAAAGGGCTTTACCACAAAGTCGTCGCCGCCCATATTGACCGCCATCACCACATTCATGTTGTCCGAAGCCGACGAGATAAAGATGATCGGCACCTGCGACACCTTACGGATTTCGCCGCACCAGTAGTAGCCGTTGTAAAAGGGCAGACCGATATCCAGCAGCACAAGCTGGGGATCGCAGGATACAAACTGTCCCATCACATCCGAAAAATCTTTGACCGCCTCCACCTCATAGCCCCACTTCTCCAGATATTTGCCGATCTGCCCTGCGATGACCGCGTCGTCCTCCACCACAAGTATTTTGTACATTGTAATCATTACCCCTTTTCAGAAGCCCGTAAGCCAATTCGCCGCTCGCCCCGAGTGAGTAAACTCCCTCTGGCTCGCTTGCGCTCATTGTATCATAACTTCGGTTGCCTATCTATACCATTTCGGATTCTTCCGGCAAAAGAATCTGCAGACCCAAAAGTCTTGTCAAAAGGCTGATTGCTTCCTATAATGGAATTAAGTATATTACATAGAATATAGAATCATATGCTGCCGGAGAAAATTAGGAATTATGAGGAGATTACCGCATGGAAATCATAGCTTATGAAATGAAATACGAAAAAGAGCCTATTGAAAAAAGTGGTATCAAGTGTATTCCTTTTTCGCAAAAGTATTTTCAACAATACATGAAAATATATAATGCCTGCTTTTACGAAATGCGAAAATCTCTTGATATCAAGCCCTATGATTTTTTGAGCGATTATGAACAAATCAGAGAAAAGAGCAAAGATATTTTCCTTCTTATAAGTGAGACGGAAATTATTGGTTCTGTCGCATGTTATGGAAGTGAAATAGATGATTTGATAGTCAACAGGAAATTTCAACATAAAGGATATGGAAAGCAGCTTTTATTGTGGGGAATGAATTATATCCGCCAAAGTAGTAATGAACCTATTTCGTTACATGTCGCTAAATGGAATGAAAATGCTGTCATGCTTTACGAAAAAGTTGGATTTGTGATTACCGATATAGAAAGGGTACGTTAAGTTTCCCCTGTCAATACCATCGGCGTGTGGTTCGAACGAAATCTACCATCTCAAAGAGCTCTTTACTTATCCTATTGCTAAACCGAATAATTAACCGGCAGGCGTAGCATTCTCCTGCATCTCTCGGGTTTCCCCTGTCAATACCATCGGCGTGTGGTCGCTACGAAATTTACCACCTCGGCTAACTATTCGGGCAAAGCCATATTAATATATGCACATTATAAATCTCTTATTCCTTTTTGTAAAGAGGCTCGTTATTCCTGATAACGCATTCTTACAGACACAAACAAAAAAGACTATAACCATTATAGTCATAGCCTTTCTCTCAAAAATCATTCTATCATTATCTGTCAGCCGTCTCAGATTTCCTTCGTCTTACCAACAATCCCCCGTGCCGCCAACGCAATCCCTACAACGCAGCACCCGATCAGCGCAAGCCATCTGATATTGCCGTCAACCGTATCCACATTCCAGATCAAAGGATGGAACGCGGGAAGGGAATGCTCGACTCCGATCCACCTGTTGACCAGATAGTTAGCAAAGAATCCATAAACCCCGACTAGCGTCGTGCATATGCCGGCTTTCAAAAATCCGTTGCAGTTTACATAACGTATCAGCAGGAACACAAACCACGCAAGCAGCAGACACGGAAAGGATATCTTCGGCGCAAGATACCCAAACTCAGGGGATTTCACATACACCCCGATCACGGACATCATCAGTATATACAGGAACGTATCGACAGCCATCACCGTCAGCCCCTTATAGCTGCCAAGCAATACTTTTAACGGCTGTGCATATACCGCAAACGGCAGAAAACAGACCGAAAGTCCGAACAAAACCGTCGCCGAAACGAGGAAAAACCATGTTCCGCGGGTGTAAATGCATATCACCCCAAACAGCAGAAACAGGCTCGCTGTGAATGTCCCCATTGTCCAGAGCAGCTTATGATCCGGCATCATCAGCGGCACAATGCTAAGTGACGCCGCCACAAGCAAGGCGGCTAGCACGATAAAAAACCAATCAAGCGCCGCGCCGGTCGCCAAATTCACAATTAGGCAGACCAGCACCGGAATCATAAAAATACCTGCAATCGCCGCGCCGATCACAGCGGACTTCCTCTTAAAAAATTTTGCCTGCCTGTGAAGCACGTCCACAGCCTCTGTCTCCAGACTGTTCTCCATCTCCTCGTTCCTCATCTGCCGTAAAAGCGCGGAACAATCCGTGCAGTCCGTCAGATGTTCCTCCACAAGCCCCCTGCTCTCCTCACTACAGATCTGATCTGCATAGAGGGGAAGTAAATCCTTTATCACATTACAATTCAGTTTCATGAATCCCCATCCTTTCCATAAGCTTACATTTGGCACGGTGGTATGTAACCCTCGCCCAGCTCTCTGTCCTGCCGCAGATCCCGCTGATTTCCCGAAAAGACATCTCTCCGAAAATCCGCAGTTCAAACACTTTGCGGTAAGGTTCTTCCAGTTCATGCAGCGCCTGATGAATCTGGTAAGAAGTGTCCTTATCCTCCACTTCTCTGGCAACGTCAATGCCGCTGTCGGCATCCGCATCAGACGGCATGGGTGCGGCACGCTTTGCCTGCCGCCGCATTTCATCGACAAAAAGATTTCTGGCAATGGAGCAGAGCCATGTCACTGCGTTTGCTTCCCCACGAAACAAAGCGTTTGTGGTAAACGCCTTATAAAACGTCTCCTGCGTAATCTCCTCCGCCATGTACGTCTTTCCCGCAAGCGCCATCACATAGGAATACACCCGCATATAGTACGTCTGATACAACTTTTCAAACGCCTCTTTCTCCATCTGCCATCACCTCTTTTTCCGTGCTTTCATGGGTTAGACGGATTCATTTCTGTTTTGTTACAACAATTCTACAAAATTTTTGTACGCGATACATGTCATTAATGACCGAGCGCATTTTCAACCGCTTTCTTGATGACCGTGCTGGAATTGGTTGCGCCCGACACCGCGTCCACATCTATTTTCTGCTCCGCAAGCATGTCGCTGATAACCGCCTCCGCGGCTTTTCCCCGCTCCTGCTTATGCTCCAAAATAATAATGTCTGTCATCTCCCCGTTTCGCACCGTCACCTCCACTTTTGCATAGATAAAATTCACGTCATACTCCCCGACATAGACACCGTCGGGAATCGCGGAAAGATCCACGTCGCCTATAACCGTTTCCTTTACCGCATTTTGGTAATCCGCCACGCTTTTCAGATAGACAGCCGTGCAGAGCAGACCAATCAAAAATAAGAAAATGGCGATACACATAATGACTCTTCTTTTCGTAAATTTTTCTCTCATCACTACCTCCGTAATTCCGCTTCGTGGGAAAACTTTTCTCCCCTATTTTGCTGCGATCGAGCGGTACAGCATGGAAAATCCATAGTCCAGAAACTGCCCTTTCGACAAGCCCATCGCCTTCTCAATATATGCTTCTTTGTTTGCTGCAAGCTGTATCATTCCGGAAAACATGCCCCAAAAATTAAATATGGCAGGCATGATTTCCAAATCGTCCCGCAGCTCCCCGTTTTCCATGCCTGCTGTCAAAAAATCGCGGAGCTTTTCATTGATTTCTTCCCCGACCAGATACGTCTCCTTTTCCTCCGGCAGATAATCCCGGTTTTCAAAATCAATATTAATCTTACTGAGCGCCATATCGAAATAAAACGGAAACTCTTCCTGATACCGCACCAATCCACGGCAAATCAGCTCGTATCTGCCCTTCGTGCTTTCCTGCTGCGCCAGCGCGGAAGCTATGTACTCATAAAGTTTTTTCATACTGCCCAATACTAAAATGCCGACGATTTCCTCTTTGTTCTCGAAATATACATACAGCGTCGCCTTGCTGTACCCGGCTGCTTTCGCGATATCGTCCATGGACGTTTCCGCAATCCCTTTTTCCATAAAAAGTACGGATGCGGCGGACGCGATGTTTTCGCGGTGGACGCTTCGTGGTTCCTTTTTTCTTCTGCCCATTTGCTCCTCCTTCCGAAAAGTAATGTGTTGCATATTTGAGAATTGGTTCAGTTTCCCTTTTGCATTAATTAAACTTACAGTTTAATTATATGGGGCGTTCATTCTCTTGTCAATAGATTTATGTTTGTGTTTGTGGTAAGATAAGGATGCACTCCTGAACGCTTCCGCTCCACAGCAGAACAGGTACTGCCCCCATTTATCAAGCTATTTGAAGACTATGTTTCACAGATTACTCCGCTGATGGAGCGGGATCTTGCCATGCGCAAAGAAAACGCAGACGGGAGTCTGAGTGAACAGATCGGCGCGCTGGAAGAAGAAAGTAAATCGGTAAAAGACAGGCTTTTAAAAGGACACATCACCAGTAATATTTATGTGTCGCCATTTGACACGGTTCCCAGCACCTTTGCCTACTTTCATACCGGCGGAACGCTCCACTTTACCATGAAAACCGCAAAAAAGATTATCATTCATTCTTCATTTACAGATGAGGACGGCAATGATACATGCCACAGATTTATACTGCATCCTGTAGATGGAAAGTGGCTGATCGACTGGTTCGGTTATAGCTACGAAGGGGAGGAGGGATCATTTAAAAAGTTTGATCTGTAATAAAACAAACCGGGGCGGCACGAAAATGCCGCCCGTTCCATGACTCCCTATGTTCCCCATCATCTCTCCACCAGATGTAACCGCCGCAGAGTCGTTACCACCGGCTTATAAATCAGAAAGGTAATCCCCGCGTTCAACCCGCCCTTAAGGAGATTAAACGGCAGAAATGCCGTCAGCAGAAGCGCCTCCACCGCCTCCCGCGGATAGCCCATATAAACCGGGGCAGCCAGCCAGTTCCAAAGCATCATCACCGCAATCTGGCACGCCACCCCGCAGGCAAGAGCTGCCACAGCGCCGGACCGAGTGTGGCGCCTTTTGTAGAGAAATGCCGCCGTACACGCAAAGGAGCAGCTTGAAATCATATTCATCATACACCCCCAGACCCCCGTACTGCTGATCGTAACCATTTCCACGACCGAGACGATCACCGCCATCGCCAGTGAAGTGAGCGGTCCGAAGATCAGACCGCCGATCACGATCACCACGTCTTTCGGGTCGTACTTTAGAAAAAGTACAACGGGAATGCGCCCGACCGCCACCGCTATGTACGCGAGCGCGCACAGCATCCCTACTGTTGCGAGTTTCTTTGTCCTGCTGTTTTTCATTTGCAATTCCTCCTAAAATAGATTAACACCTGAAAGTACCGCTGCCTTTCAGGTGTTATTATTTTAGGTGTACTGAAAATGCCATCAGAGCAGTTGGACGATAAAGAGTGCACAAATCATTGCCAGAGTTCTTCTGACAATCTCAATACACCTTCTTTAATCCGGACTATACCGTCGGTTCCGGAATTTCACCGGACCCCGCGCTTTCGCGCCCGCGGACTGTCACCGCCGATCGGGAATTTCACCCTGCCCTGAAGACATTACGACTATTCAGTTGTTTGAAAGAGTATAGCATACGGAAAAAGCGGAGTCAAGCTCAGCTGTTAAACGCCGTAATATTCGCCTCGTTCAACGTGAAATCATAATAATTTAAATCCTCCCGCTTCGTCCATCCGATCTGTTTCCAGAACGCATTCCCGATATCATTCTGCGTGAAAGCGATCAGCGACACCTTATTGATATGTTCCGCTTTTAACGCCTCCATGCAAAATACCACCATGGATTTTCCGATGCCGCGCATCCGCCAGTCCTCTGCCACGCACACATGGTAAAGGCATCCCCTTCTGCCGTCGTGCCCGCAGAGAATCGCGCCCACGATCCTGCTATCCTCCACCGCCACCACACTGGTGCCCGGGTTCCTCTCAAGGAAACGTGCCACGCCCTCTCTGGAATCGTCCAGACTTCTTATGGCAAATCCCTTAATCGACATCCAGAGCGCTTTCACGCCGCCGTAATCCTCTATCGTCATTTTTCGTATCATAAGTATTCCCCGTTTCTATCATTATGTTAACCTATGTGCAAATTATGCAATTTGCTCCTCTGCGCTCGCCTCTTATTTTCAGAATAAGCGATTTCGCATGATGCAAACTACTCGCCCACTAACTCCACCACCGTATACCCGTGCCCCACATAGGGCAGAAACTTCTCCAAGACATCCTTCATCCGCAGCTTCAGACTCGATGTATTCACGCAGGGGTGGCAGCCCACAAATGCATCCTGCAAAAGTTCCCTGTCGATCAGAAGCCTTACCCTGTGATCTTTGTCGTTCATCAGCCCCATCACGCTCACAGACCCCGGCGTAATGTCCAGAAATTCTTCCATGTACGCCGCCTCCGCAAAGGAAAGCCTCGCCACGCCAAGCTGGGCGGAAAGCTCCTTCGTCTTAAACTTTTTTAGACCCGGCATCATCAGCAGATAGAAATCCGTCTTCTGCCTGTTACACAAAAAAAGATTTTTACAGATGTGAATGCCCAGCGCCTCATCCACATCATGGCAGTCCTCCACGGTCGCCGCCGCCTCATGGTCCACACGCTGATAAGATATTTCCAGCTTGTCAAGCAGCTCATATACCGCCATTTCTTTCAAAAGTCTGCCTTTAGGTGAGGGTTTTATGTCGACTGGCGTTCTTGACATCTCACGCGCCTGCAAGCCCTCTTTCTCTTCCTGTCCGCTCACTTTTCCTCCATTCCGGAGCATTCACAAATTCTTGGTTGAATCAATTGTTCTTCAAAAATTTATGTCGTCCTTTCCACTCAATCCGTCTCATAATATAAACAGTCAGCCCACTCCTGAATGCCGATCATACCCATACGCTCATCCGGCTTCACACCGTCCAGTTCCCGGTAAAAGTTTGCACTCTCCGTCCCAATCCGCGAAATCCGCCTGTGCATTTTCAAATTGCCGAATAAGGCAGGACCGCCATACTCGTATATTTCTGCGCCCTCAAGCCAGAAAAACCGACAGCCGCGTTGCTTCTCCAAAAACGACCTTGTCTCCTCTATCTTCTCATCCAGTTCTGCTTCCGGAATAAGCCCCTTTTGCTTCAATTCCTCCAGAAAGGCATAAAGCCGCTCCACGCCCTCCTCAAAATTACCCCGCAGCGCAATTTTAAAGGGGCTCCCGAATATACTTGACCTTACCCTTTTGGTTTTACAGCTCACCAGAATTTTATAGGCAATGGGAATATCATAATTGTATTCCGAAATCGCCACAAACGCTTCGTCTTTTTTCGCATACAAATAAGCTCTGTTTGCCATATTTTCTCCTCCTAATACCCGAACGTCCCCTCCAGAGACTCGTCCTCGTCGATCCACTGCTGCACCGGAATCACCCGGTACTCATCCTCGGTATCTCTCACATACACCGTCTCGATCCCCGCATTGATGATCTGCCTCTTGCACATGGAACAGCTGCAGGAGTTTTTCACATACTCCCCGGTCTCCGCCTCCACCCCGGTCAGATACATGGCGCTGCCGATCATTTTGTCCCTTGACGCGCTGATGATCGCATTGGTCTCCGCATGGACGCTGCGGCACAGCTCATACCGCTCACCCCGCGGAATTTCCATCTTTTGGCGGATACACTCTCCCACATCGGTACAGTTTTTCCTCCCTCTGGGCGCGCCCACATATCCCGTCGAGATCACCTCGTCATTTTTCACGATCACCGCACCGTAATGCCGTCTGAGGCACGTGGAACGCTGTGCCACCATTTTTGCCAAGTCCAGATAATAGTTTACCTTGTCTCTTCTCTCCATCTTCTATCCTCCACAACGTCAACTAAAATTCTTCAGCACCATCGCCGAATCATTCTCGTACTGCCTAAATCCATATCGTTCATAAAACGGAATCGGCGCACAGCACCTCCGAAGCGGTACAGGTAATTTTATCCTCACCTATGTCTGCCGAATGTGAAATATGGTCCCGGACAAATTCATAGGCAGTTTTGATAAAATCCAGTTCATAATCCGCCGTTTGAGACAATGCGTCAGACAACTCTGCCACAGTCTCATTATCATAATCAATCACATTGTCACATTTCAAATATTCTTCTATTGAATCCGAGTATGGAACAATGTTCATCGTTTTAGTTCCTTTCTCAATATAATCTCCAAAACCTCCCCCGGCAGCAACAGCGAGCCGCAGTCCGCATACCCGTTCTTCCGATAAAAAAACTGTGCCTGCTCGCTCGACAGAGTGGAAGTCAATACCATTTCATAACCGCAATCCGCCATTTCCTTCTCCCAGAAATCGAGCAGGCGACCGCCATATCCATGCCCTCTGTACTCTTCCAGAACATACAGCATATTCATAAACGGTATCTCATCCCAGAACTGATTGTACCGCAGCCAGCCCACGAAATGATTGTTATGATGTATAACCAAAACCCGTTTTGCACGGATCGCGTTTGTCAATTCCACTTCGCTGATATGTTTATCATGTTTTCTAACCGCTTCAAAGTCCTTTTCGTCGGCGTATCGGATCATAGCGACATCCTCTTTCCTATGCTATTCTTTAGTTCCTGCCAGTCGATCAGTGGTTTCACATCAACTTGCAAAAATCCGTCCTCATTCTTCTTTTTCATTTTATCAAACAGACCCATATTATTCCTCCCGTATTATTTCCACGGACGCTTTCGCCCGGTCCATCCCATTTCCTTCCAATACTTCGCGTCCCTCTCGTTAAAACCCTTCCTCTGCATCAGATGCATGGCAAAAAACCAGACTCTTGTCTTGATTCCCGGCTTTACTTTTCCATGCCGCTTCCTGATCCTTTTCGCCAAAGCGGTAGTCGCTTTATCAACCGAAACCTGCTTCTTTTCACTGACGCCCTTCCATGTAATCGCCGCCACGCCTTTCCCGTATCAGTATATTTTCCCAACACCCCAGAAAAACAGACTGTCCGCCATATCTTTATTGGTCGAGCTAAGACCAGCGCCCGCCGCGGTGGAAATGCAGACGCCCTGCTTGCGAAACATGGACTTTGCGGGGCGGTGCACCATCCACCGATACCCGTAATAGTCTAAAAACGCTTTCATGGCGCCCGTCGCGTGATACACATAGACCGGGCTTGCCAGAATGATCACATCCGCCTCATCCATCGCACTTGTGATTGGCGAAATCGCCCCGTAGTGTGGACATTTTTTCTCACTCTCCATAAAGCACTGGTTGCAGCCCACACAGAAGCTGTCAAAATCCCGCGGCAGGAAAAACTCCCTGCACTCCCCGCCGATTTTTTCGCCCAACGCGTGTGCGATATGATAAGTGGAACCTTGGTGGCTCTGCCCGTGTATAATGACTGTCTTCATAAACTGTCGCTCCCTCACCCTAACACCATCCCTCCCCTGTTCCTATCGCCCCGATTCCTCTCCGCCCGTATCAGCCTCTCCAGACAACCACTTCGCCATTCCGTTACGCCCTGTGTACATACATCCTCGACAGTTCCGGCTCCCCGTCCCCCTGCGCCATGCAGAAAAACTCCCAGCCGTACCGCTCATAAAAAGAGTCGTGGTCTGTCAGAAGGTAAAGCGTGTCGATGCCCCTCTCTTTCATGTCCTCGCAGACACCGTTTAGCAGCGCACCGGCAACGCCCATGCCGCGCCGGTTCTCCTCCGTATAGACAGCGCAGACGTTCGGCGCAAGGTCTTTCCTGTCGTGAAAGTCATTCTCAATCACGCCAAGCCCTCCTATGATCCTGCCGTCCTCCACCGCCGCATACCACTGAGGGAACGGCTTTTCGCCGGCAAGGCTCTCCTCCATACTTTCCAGATATGCGGCAAGCGGTATGCCCCATTTTTCGTGAAACCATTTTGCCGCCTGCTCCTTGATTTCCGGCTGATCCGCCAGACGTATGATTTGGTAATCCATTTTGTGCCCTCCTCTGGCTAATCTAAAGTCGGATTTTATTTTAAACATGCGAGCCAGGCTTGTCAAACAACTTTCCACGTTCAATAACCGCAGCCCAGATCCAATACCTTTCTTCCACGCAAATCCGGCATCAGGGAAAGCAGCGCCGGAATCTCAAACAACTTGTTTGCATTCACTTCATTCTCTCTGATCTTTCTGTATCCCTCGAAAAAAGTTTCATTATCATATATGTTCTGCTTCGCCATATTGCGTCAAACCTCCCTCTGAAAACGCCCTTACGCATAACTATACATCTGAAATGCATAATATACAACTTTTTTTTCATTTTATGCATACTTATCACAAATATTCATATAAATTATGCATAAATTTACACTTGCATTCTTCTCCGTCCTGTTGTATATTGTTTTAAGGACAAACGCACCCATCTGTGTTACCATTCACACACTCGCCAGATTTTGCGTCAATTTACGATTATTTCGTGTGAACTGTAGACGCGCACAGAATGCCGGGCAGAAAACAGCTTTGCATTTTGGCGTGGGTGTAAACAATAACAAATATACTACATATTTCAAATGGAGGAAACGAAAATGAAAGAAAAAGTAGTTCTTGCGTATTCCGGCGGACTTGATACGACCGTTATCATCCCCTGGTTAAAGGAAAATTTTGACTATGAAGTCATCTGCGTGTGCGGCAACTGCGGGCAGGCGGAGGAGCTTGACGGTCTTGAGGAACGCGCCCTCTCAAGCGGCGCATCCAAACTCTACATCGAGGATCTGACCGACGAGTTCTGCGACGACTTTATCATGCCCTGTGTACAGGCACACGCTGTCTATGAGAACAAATACCTGCTGGGCACATCCATGGCAAGACCTGTGATCGCCAAGAAATTAGTCGAGATCGCCCGCAAGGAAGGCGCAACCGCCATCTGCCACGGCGCAACAGGCAAGGGCAACGACCAGATCCGTTTCGAGCTTGGCATCAAGGCGCTTGCTCCCGACTTAAAGATCATCGCCGCATGGAGGAATGAAAAGTGGACTTTAAACTCCCGCGAGGAGGAGATTGAATACTGCAAACAGCACGGCATCAACCTTCCCTTCTCCGCAGATTCCAGCTACAGCCGCGACCGCAACCTCTGGCACATCAGCCACGAAGGTCTGGAGCTGGAAGACCCTGCCAACGAGCCTAACTACGAGCATCTGCTCGTGCTCGGCACCACGCCGGAGAAAGCGCCCGAGGAAGGCGAGTATGTGACCATGACCTTTGAGAAGGGCATCCCCACCTCCGTAAACGGCAAGAAGATGAAAGTTTCCGAGATTATCGCCACCTTAAACGAGCTGGGCGGCAAGCACGGCATCGGCATCGTGGATATCGTGGAAAACCGCGTGGTCGGCATGAAATCCCGCGGCGTGTACGAGACGCCCGGCGGCACCATCCTCTACGAAGCGCACCAGCAGCTTGAGGAGCTGATCCTCGACCGCGACACCTATGCGCTCAAGGCAGATCTGGGCAACAAATTTGCGCAGGTGGTCTACGAGGGCAAGTGGTTCACCCCGCTGCGCGAGGCGCTGCAGGCGTTCATCGAGTCCACCCAGCGGTATGTGACCGGCGAAGTGAAGTTCAAGCTCTACAAGGGCAACATCATCAAGGCAGGCACCACCTCGCCGTACACGCTCTACAACGAGAGCATCGCCTCCTTCACCACCGGCGATCTCTACGATCACCACGACGCGGAAGGCTTCATCAACCTCTTCGGCTTATCCTGCAAGGTTCGCGCCATGAAGATGCAGGAGCAGGGCGAAAAGCTGCTCTGATCTGAATAACGGAATTAATAAAGTTCCCCGCAGTTTTCTCTCAGAAGAATCCTGCGGGTGTTTTTTCTTTTTTTTTCTTCTCAAATGTGGTATGATGTACGCGACAGGCATTAAAGAATTACTAATACAAAAGGGAAAGTCTGGTTACCAATGGACGTAATTACACTTATTATTATATATTTAGCAGTCATCAACTTTATAAGTTTCACTGTTATGGGCATCGACAAGCTCAAGGCGAAAAAACGCGCATGGCGCATCCCGGAGGCAACGCTTTTTGTTCTCGCCATCATCGGCGGCAGCGTCGGCTCGATCATCGGTATGCACCTGTTCCGCCACAAGACAAGACACTGGTATTTTCTCTACGGAATGCCCGCCATCCTGCTCATACAGGTTCTGATTGTGGTGGCGCTGCTGTCGTCCCCAATTGAATTTATGATCCTGTAATCTGCGGTAATCCCACGAAACGAACCGGGAACTTTATCTCCTCCCGGCTGTCTTTACAATAATATAATCTGGAGGATTCTATATGCATATTGCGGTTTGTGATGATAATATTGCGGACAGGAAACAGATGGAGCGCCTTCTCGGGCGCGCCTCCGATAGGAGAATCCACACCACCGGCGTGCTCTATATTGACTCCTACGGGAATGTGGAAGCGGTGTTACGTTCTCCCATGCTCTACGATGCCTTTTTCATCGACATGACAAACGGACCGGTAAACGGTTTCCAGCTTGCCAGAAAGCTGATCGACGCGGGCGTTGTGGCGCCCATCGTGCTTTGCGTCTCCACCATCGACTACCCTTCCGTCATTGAAGCGGCGCTCGCCAAAGTGCCGGATGACGTCACGGAAGCCTCCAACCACGATATTCTGCGCAGGCAGCTCCAAAAGCAGATTCTCTATCTTAACAAACCAATCAAGGTGACCGAACTGGATGAAATGCTGGATCACGCGCAGAGTCTGAAAGCGGAAACGATTCCCACCATAGAACTGCGCGGCGAGAAGGACACGCTCTATGTCCATGAAGATGAAATTCTCTATGCGGTGAAAAACGGCAACTATCTCCATGTAGTGCTGACCGAAGGGCGCACTCTCGATATCCTGAGTACCTTGCCTAATCTCTACTCCCAAGTAGCCATGTTCACCCATTTTGTCATGATTTCGGAGCACTGTTTAGTTAACATATCTTGTGTGGAAAAACTTTCCCTGTTAAAACTTACCATGAAGGACGGGCAGAGTTTTTCCGTGTCACCGCTGGAACTTCCCAAGGTGAAAAAAGCGCTGCGGGAAAACACACCTTAGCATGTTCCGTCACAGCCAGACAGGAGAATGCCTGTTTCAGAGCGTCACAATCACTCCGCCGTCGTTGGCATACATGCTGCTGACCCCGGCGGTATCCATGATCAGGACACTTCTGTAAGAAGCCCTCTTCTCCATCAGCCCCCGCATAAACGCTGCCCGCTCCGGACAGTTGCAGTGCGTGATCATCAGCGTTCTCTCCTCCGGATTTTCCACATCTCCCACGATACAATCCGCCATCTTGGCGAGCGCCTTGTTGATGCCGATTGCCTGTCCCTTCTGCTCGATCACGCCAAGGTTTCCAACCATCACAGGCTTGATATTCAGTGTGGACGCCACCAGCGCTTTCACACTGCTTAAACGACCGTTCTTTCTCAGGGTTTCCAGGTTATCCAGTACAAAATAAGTGCGCATCTTCCGCTTAAAAGTTTCAACCGCCTTCACCGTCTCCTCGAAGCCGAGCCCTGCCTCCTTGCAGGCGATGATCTTTTCCACCAGCTGAGTCTCCCCGCAGCTTGCGGACTCAGAGTCCACCACATGAATTTTCTTATCGCCGTACTTCTCTGCGTAAAGACTCTTACCCAGCTCCGCGCTGTTGTAGCTGCCGCTCAAGTGGGAGGAAAGAGTCACCGCATAAACTTCGTCCGCTCCGTCATGGTACGCCTCCCGAAACCTTTCCGGGGAAGGACAGGACGATTTCGGGCACAATGGGTAAGCCGCCACTTTCTGCAAAAACTCTCTCTGATTAAAATTCGCGTCGTCCTGAATGATATAGTCGCCCACTTCCAGTCCCAGCGGAACGATCTCAAATCTGCTGTCGTTTTTATAGTTTTCGGGCAGCTCACAGCAGCTGTCCACAACAATCTTATAACTCATAAAGCCTCCGCAACCATCTCACATAGTATTTATTACTACTTATACTATCATAGAATACCCACTTTTGCAAATCTGAAATATGACAGAAAATCCGAACACCCCAGCACCCCACAACTAAATGGAATAGACTTTACACTTTTCCGCAAAGCCGCTATAATTATTATACCAATTAATAATCATATCAATTAAAAGGCGGTGGAAGGATGATCGACAGATATATTCCAATCCATGCCAGAAGATGATTAAATCCAGATAACCACAAAAATAAGCAGAATAATAAAACAGAAAGGCTGCACATGATTTCATTGCAGATAAAAAACATCAAACAGTTTATGAACCAGTTTCTTGCCGGGGACGCCTTCGACTCCTTTTTGCTGGAGCAGGCTTCCATCAGCACCTACAATACCTTCACCATAGACGGACGCGAAAACAGGGCGTTTTACACTTCCGAAGAATGGGCGGACGGAGAAACCAGGCCCTACGAATTTACACAGTGGAAGAAAATCCGGTCCGTCTGTTTTGATCTGATCAAAGGGAAACGCACACCCGCCGCTTTTCAATTCGTGCTGCATCTGATTCCCGAATATACGGCGTCCCTTCTGGAAAAAGGCGACACTGCCGTCACTCCGGATCAGGTGAAGGCTTTTGTACTCAACATAAAATATGACGGCGCCGCCCTCACGCTCATCACCGGCACCGCCTTCCACACCTTTCTCATGGATAAGACGCCGGATGCGCTCTGGGACAACGCCGTCAGACAATTTTTAACAAAGCGGCAGCTCGACTACGATGAGACGTAAATCCTACCACCAGCCCCTCTGATAATAATGGAGGGAAAACTCCGCCGCCGCCATCACCATGGCAAACAGGAGCATCACTACCATCATCAGAATCGCCGGAAAATCATACACGAACCTACATTGCTCCGCGCTGCTCTTATGGTTTTCCACCAGAATCTCCACGCCCAGCAAGACAAAAACCACCGGCCAGAACTGAAAGATCATTTCATAATGCAGCGTCGGAACCACGATATGTATGAGAAACAGCACGCCAAACAAAACAAGTGTCAGCCCAAAGGTTACGGAACCGACCCGGCGGGGCCGCAAAGTCCCGGATTCCTCCCTGTACATGTCTTTTTCCTGAATAGCCATGTGTCTACTCCCCCCCCTGCTCATTTTTATCCGCTTTCCCCGCATCATCGCTCTGACTTTCTACATTGTGCACTTCTGCATTCTGACCATACGCTTTCTGCTCTTCCGCAATTTTCATATCCGCTTTCGACGCTTCCGCAGCCGGCTTCTGCTCTCCCATAATCTCCACGTCTGCACTTTGCCCGTCCGCGTTCTCCGCATCGGCCTTCCGCTCTCCTACACTCTCTCCGGGCAGTGTCGCCGGCTTTCTGTCAACGTCCGCCTCAACCCGTCTGTCAACTTCCGCAGATTCAAACTTCTTTCCGCGAAGCAGCGACACACCGAACCAGATAATCGCTACGGCTATGATAATCCTCGGCAGCTCATTTCTCGTAAAGTAATAAATCTCCCTCATAATCGGATTATCCCAGCCCACGTAACTTCTCACCATACCGAAGGCCGAATCCCACAGCATACAGATGCCAATCACAATGCAGACCACCGCTGCAATATTTCGGTTTCTCTTGTTCATATTCAGCTTAAAACGGCTGGTATCCCACTCGCCGATCCCGAAGAGGTATTCGTCCTCCAAAGCCGCAAACTGCGCCGCATCCATCCCGCCGATATTGTTGGCATGGAAGAAAGCGTATATGTAGAGCGTGACGGGAAATACCGCCAGCACGGCGATTTCGGTAATTCCAACCACCGCAACCAGCCCCATAAAACCAAGCATAAAGCTCAGCCCCATCTTCATTAGTCCCATATACATATGTCCCGCCCCCGGACAGAGGGAAAATACAAACAGTAAAAATTTGTTTTTCTGCTTTTTCATATCATCAATCCTCCCAAATTCTATAATTTGTAAACTTTTCCGAAATGTTTCTGAAATATTTCTTTCTCGCGTACGCTCTCTCCTGCCCGTTCCGATACCGTTTCCATGTCTCCTCGATATCCCGCCGTCTCTCAAGGGTGTCCCGCTCCCATTCGTCCGCACCCTCCGTCTCTTCCTCATACAACGCTCCCGGAATACCGAACTGCGGTATCTGCGGCGCCCCCACGCCGTCCACCGGCACAAGGAACAGCACCGCCAGAGCCGCCGCCATACCTACCAGCACTTGAGCACGGTAAGAAAAAAGCGCGCGCCGCCTTTCCCTCCGTTTTCCTTCCTGTATCTGCGAAAATATATTTGCCCTCAAATGTCCCGGTGCGTGCAGAATCTCCCGCTCCTCAACCGTCTCAATCAGCCGCGCCAGTTCTTCCTCAGTCAAAGGAGCCGGGAGGGAAACGTCACTTCTATTCAGTTTTTTTCTCTCTTCCATCATATTATGTATCATGCGCCCTTCTCCTTTTCATACATCCTGCGCAGCAAATGTCTTGCCCTGTAAATCTGCGTCTGTATGGTCTTTTTCTTAGCGCCCCGCCGCCTTGCGATTTCACCCGCGTCCAACTCGTCATAATAATAAGCCTTGGCGATTTCATCGTAGGGCGGCTTTAAGGACAAACATCTGGCAAGCAGTGTCTCCCGAACCTCCTTCTCCAGGCAGATGCTCTCCGGCGTCTGCTGCACTGCCGCCTCATGTCCCCCTGCGGCTCCTGCGTTTATGCCAGAAACCGCTTCCGCGCTCCTGCCGGAAAACATTCCACCATCCGGCGCCCGTGCGCTTTCAAATCCTAGATCCGCCGTGGGGATGCTGCGCCGTCCCGCACTCTGCAGATAGTCCAGACATTTGTTTGTGGCAATCCGGCAGACCCACGCCTTCTCGTATCTTCCGTCAAACTCTCCCAGATGCCTGTAGACCGATAAAAACGTTTCCTGCGCCAGATCCTCGGAGGCAAAATAATCCGACGTCATTTTATAACATATCGAAAAAACAAGATGCTGGTAAGAATCAATCAGCGCTGACAATTGTTCTTCCCTGTTGATGGTATCTGCCTCCTTTCTCCCCGCGGTTTTGATACTCGCAAATCCGCGCTTCTATATGCTTCTATATATTTAAACGAGGCTGCCCCCGCCTTGTCTTCAACATTTTGCAAATTTTTATTTTTTGGGCTTCGGTTTAAAGATAAGGCTGGCAATATACCCAAACACAAGCGCCGCCGCGCATCCTACCGCGCCCGTCTTAAATCCGCCCTGAAACAGACCGATGAAACCACTCTCGTCCACGGCTTCCTTCACGCCCTTCATCAAAATATTGCCATAACCGAGAAGCGGCACGCTGGCCCCTGCCCCCGCAAATTCCATAAAAGGCTCGTACCATCCGACAAAGCTGATCACTGCTCCCACACAGACTAAAAGCACCATGACACGCCCCGGCAAAAGCTTCGTCTTTTCCAGAAGAACCTGCACTAGCGCACAGATCAGTCCCCCCACCCAGAATGCATTGACATAATCCATTATCTTTTCCTCCATATCCAGACCTTCCGATACCTTTTTCAAACCGGCATCAAAATCTTTTTACTGCCAGTACAGCGAATATTAAATATCAGAAATGACTGATTCGTTATTCTAGTTTCTGTCATTTGGAAAAGATTATGCAAAATCAAAAATTTTATTTTCTTCTCTATATACAGCGCAAACGGGAACGCTCCCACTTTTGACCCGGATACGTTCCCATTTCGTTTTCTTTCTGTATTCTTATATCTTCGCAGCTTCCTGCCCGTCAGAAACCGGCTGCAATCTGCTCTACGATCTCACGGATTGACAGCCCTTCACAGTCCACCGTAACGTCCGCATACCTCTCATAAAGCGGCTGCCGCTCCACATACAGCCCGTCCAGATCCTGCCCATCCCTCAATGTCACCCCCCGCTCCGTGAGGTCGCCAAGCCGCTCTCTAATTCCCTCCAGAGGCAGGGAAAGATAGACCACCGTGCCGATCTGCTTATAATGCGCCATGGCATTCTCCCCATAAACCGCGCTGCCTCCGGTTGCAATCACCGTCCGCCTCACGTCCATGGATTCTCCCACAGCCTCCTCCAACATCCAGAAACCTTCCACGCCGCGTTCTTCTATGATCTCGTGCAGAAGCTTTCCCTCCCAACTCTGGATCACCAGATCCGCGTCCACAAACGAATACCCGAGCCTCTTTGCCAGCACTACGCCTACCGTGCTTTTCCCTACGCCCGGCATACCGATCAGTATGATATTTTTTTCATTCATCACTTAATTAAACCTTCTCCCTGTTTTCCTTACTTTAAGTACGCCAGAACTTCCACCTCGCAGAGTACATCCTTCGGAAGCTGCTTCACCGCAACACAGCTTCTCGCCGGCTTCTCTGTAAAATACTTTTCGTACACCGCGTTAAACGCCGCAAAGTCCGCCATCTCCGCCAGAAAACAGGTCGTCTTCACCACCTTTGTGTAGTCCGTACCAGCCTCAGCAAGGATCGCGCCCACGTTTTTCATTGCCTGTTCCGCCTGCTCGGTCACATCATTGCCTTTGATCTCTCCAGTAGCAGGATCAATAGGAATCTGCCCAGATGCGAAGAGAAAGTCCCCCGCAATGATTCCCTGAGAATAAGGTCCGATCGCCGCCGGCGCTTTGTCTGTCGATACTTTAGTTAACATAATATCTTCTCCTTTCTATATTATCTTACACTCTCTGCGGTGAATGCCGCTTTTCGGGCATTCTCTTGAGCGAAACATAGAACGTCTTAACGAAGCAGCCTCTGCTGCTGAGTTTTAGAAGTTCTTTTCACTCTCTCCAAATTTTGCCTTCACATAGAAACCTCTGGCGTTTTCGATGACTTCCGTCACCACGCCCTCCCGCTCCAGCATCCGCTCCCTGAAAGGAAAGTTGCCCGACATGGCAAGCGACGGGTCTATCGTATAATAGTAATTGCTTGGCAGAACACCCTCTGTCACTGTAACCCTGTCGCCCTCTTTGAGAAGCCCCGGACGTTCCATCTTAAATTCCATTTCCCTCATGCCTGTCTCACTTCCTTCTCAATCAAGTCTACCACATACAAAGGCAGACTGCCACCCAGTTTTGTCAGCTGCCCTTAATCTGTGAATTGTAAATTTAAATTCTACCCATGCACCTCTCATATAGAACTTAGTCT
>ERZ779626.66-NODE-66-length-72532-cov-25.083833_pt1 | contig 72532 bp, 74 predicted proteins | sample MGYA00514209_ERZ779626 | MGnify/ENA primary metagenome ERZ779626 (study PRJEB29562, sample SAMEA4376713) | mouse gut metagenome | isolation source: Cecum | study: EMG produced TPA metagenomics assembly of the A DSS colitis mouse model was used to assess the...
TCTCTCCCTACTTTCCTCAAGTCGATGTATTCCATACGCTCCATTTTACCACACCTGTTCCTGCTTTCCTAGCTTTTTTCTCGAAAGTAATATTTCAGAGAAAATCAAGCCCCGTCAATGGGAAAAACTCCCTTGGAGATGGGTAGTTGAACGCACCCTCTCCTGGCTCAATCACTCCAGACGCCTCTGTAAAGATTATGAGATTTCCGTCTCATCTGCTGAGGACATGGTCATTATTTCTCACTCTCACACTTTGCTCAAACCCTTATGAATACAGGGTCTCAGATAAGCTGAATTTTACGACTTATGCAGTGGTATGCGGAGTGGAGAAACAGTTCCCCACGATGAAGCCGCTGGATTGAGCAAAAAAGGTTTGAGCGGACCGCTTACCCCTGGCTTCTGACACTCTGATACAGATTTATCACAAAAAAAGTCCTGCACCGCTGCGGTGCAGGACTTTTTTATAGCTTCCCCTCGGACGGGCCCATACCCTTTCAATCAATCGCCGGCCCCGCTCACCCGATCTCACCCCGCCCGATGGCGTCCGCCAGCTCCTTGGCATAGTAGGTGATCAGCATATCCGCCCCAGCCCGGAACACAGACAGGGCCGTCTCACACATGATCCGCCCCTCGTCCACCAGCCCGGCGGCGGCGGCAGCCTTGATCATGGCGTACTCCCCGGACACCGAGTAGGCGCACAGGGGAAGATCAAACCGGTCCGCGCACTCCCGGATCACGTCCAGATAGCTCAGCGCCGGCTTCACCATCAGGATGTCCGCCCCCTCGCCGGCGTCCAGGGCGCACTCCCGCAGAGCCTCCTTCCGGTTGTGTGGGTCCATCTGGTAGCCCTTCCGGTCCCCGAAGGAGGGGGCGGAGCCGGCGGCGGCCCGAAAGGGGCCGTAGAAGGCGGAAGCGTACTTGGCGGAGTAAGCCAGGATGGCGGTATTCTGAAAGCCGCTCCCGTCCAGCGCCCTCCGCAGCGCCGCCACGTGGCCGTCCATCATGTCCGAGGGGGCCACCATGTCCGCCCCGGCGGTGGCGTGGCTGACGGCGATCCTCGCCAGGTGCTCCAGGGTCTCGTCATTGTCCACCTCGCGGCCGCGGAGGATGCCGCAGTGGCCGTGATCCGTGTACTCGCACATACACACATCGGTGATGACGGTGAAGTCCGGATACCGGGCCTTGATGGCCCGGACGGCCTCCTGGATGACCCCGCGCTCCGCCCAGGCGGAGGAGCCGCACCCGTCCTTCTCCCGCGGCAGGCCGAAGAGGATGCAGTGCCGCACCCCGTGGTCCAGGCACTCCTCCACGGCGCGGCACACACTATCCAGGCCGTAGTGGTTCTGGCCAGGCAGGCTCTCAATGGGGCGCACCCCGGAGAGGGCCTCGTCCACGAAGATGGGGTAGATGAGCGCCTCCGGGCTCAGCCGTGTCTCCCGGTTCAGCCGCCGGATGGCGTCGGTCCGCCGCAGGCGGCGGGGCCGGTTGGTCAGATCCATAGGTGTATCCTCCTGCAAGTATAAAATGCGTCCTGTCGCCGCCCAGGCGGCGGATACGCCGGGAGGGCCGCGCCCTCCCTCTTCATTCACTCCTCCGCCAGCTTCACCAGCGCGTCGATGGCCGCTTTTTCCGCGACCCGCACAGGGATCCCGTACTTTCGGGCCTCCCCGGCAGTCTGCTCCCCGATGCACAGGCCCACAACGCGGCGGAAATCCGCGTCCGCGCCCACGGCGGAGACAAATCCCTTGACCGTGGAGGCGGAGGTGAAGGTCACGTAGTCAAATTCTCCGGCCTCCAGCTCCTCCCGCAGCCGGGCGGAACAGGGGTTGCCGTACAGGGTGCGGTAGACCGGAATGTCCTCGAAGTCGGCTCCCGCCGCCGCCAGCGCGTCCGTCAGGGCGGGAGAACCCTCCTCCGCCCGCAGCAGCAGCACCTTCCCGGCAGCCTCTTTTGCCAGCGCGGCCCCCATGTGGGCGGCGTCATAGACCTCCGGGATGAGATCGGCGGCGAGACCGCAGGCCTCCAGGGCTTTTCCGGCGGCGGGTCCGACGGCCGCCAGCTTCACGCCCCCCAGGGTCCGGGCGTCCCGGCCCATGCCCCGCAGGCACGTCCAGAACGCCTCCACCCCGGCGGCGCTGGTGAAGCCCAGCCACATGCCCGCCCCCAGCCGCTCCAGGGCGGACTCCATGGCGGGGCAGGGCAAAATGGCCTCCGTCCGTATGCAGGGGAACTCCGTCACATCCGCCCCCAGCGCCCGCAGCTTCTCCGAGAGCATCCCCGCCCGGTCCTCGGGCCGGGTAACCAGCACCCGCTTTCCGCGGAGCGGCAGGCCCTCAAACCAGCACAGCCGCTGCGCCAGAGCGCACACCTCCCCCACAATGATGAGGGCGGGGCTGTGTATGCCCATCTCCGCAGCCCGGGCCGGCAGGTCCTCCAGCGCCGCGCCGCACCGCCGCTGTGAGGGGAGCGTACCGTTTTCCACCATGGCGGCAGGGGTTCTCCCGTCCATGCCCGCCGCCAGCAGGCCCCGGACGATTACGGGCAGGGCGGTGACGCCCATGAGGAACACCAGCGTGCCCCCCGCCCGGACCAGGGCCTCGAAGTCGATGTCCAGCGCCGCCCCCTCCCGCGCGTGGCCGGTAATGATATGGAGGGAGGAGGCGCACCCGCGGTGGGTCACAGGGATGCCGGCATAGGCTGCCGCCGCCACGGCGGAGGTGACGCCGGGGACCTCCTCGAAGGCCGCCCCGGCCTGGGCCAGGGTCTCCAGCTCCTCGCCGCCCCGGCCAAAGACAAAGGGGTCCCCGCCCTTGAGCCGCACCACGCTGTGCCCTGCCCGGGCCTCCTCCAGAAGGATTTGGTTGATGCGGTGCTGGGGCACCGGGTGGCGGCCGGCCTGCTTGCCCACGTCGATCCGCCGCGCCCCGGCGGGAATCAGCGCCAGCACCGCCGGACTCACCAGCCGGTCATAGACCACCACCTCCGCGTCCATGAGAGCCCGCAGGCCCTTGACCGTCATAAGCCCCGGATCACCGGGGCCCGCCCCTACCAGCGTCACCTTTCCCGCCATGCGCCGCCCTCCCTCAGACCTCTGGCCAGCTCAGCGGCCAGGTCCGCTCCGTCTGCCAGGGGGCCGGAGACCGTCCCCTTGTATATCCGCTCCTCTGCGTCCACGTACATCCCCGCAACGGTGACGGCGTCCCCCCTCACCACAGCGTGGGCCGCCATGGGGGAGGAGCACCCCCCGTCCAGGGCCCCTACGAAGGCCCGCTCCGCCAGGGCGCAGACCTCTGCCTCCCTGTCTCGGAGGCAGTCCAGGACCTCCATGTCTATATCCCGCCGGCACTGGACCGCCAGAATGCCCTGTCCCGCGGCGGGCAGGATCTCCTCCGGGGTAAAGTAGCGGCTGACGCGGTGCTCCAGCCCCAGCCGGACGAGCCCCGCCGCCGCCAGCACCAGGGCCCCATAGGCCCCGCTCTCCAGCTTGCGCAGGCGCGTGAGCACGTTGCCCCGGACGGGCCGGACCTCCGCCGCCGGGAACAGCGCCCGCAGCTGGACCCGCCGCCGTGAGCTGGCGCTGCCGACGGGGCGCCGGATGTCCCACTCGGAAGCCCCCTCCGGCAGCACCAGCGCGTCCCTGGGGTCCTCCCGCCGGAGGAAGGCGGCCACGGGCAGATCCTCCGGCAAGTCCATAGGCAGGTCCTTGCAGCTGTGGACCGTCACGTCCACCCGGCCCTCCCGGAGGGCGGCCTCCAGCTCCTTGACGAACAGTCCCTTGCCCCCCACCTTGTCCAGGGTGCGGTCCAGAATGCGGTCCCCGGTGGTCTTCATGGTCACCAGCTCCAGCTGGAGCTCCGGATGGGCCGCCTGGAGCGCGTCCATCACCAGCCGGGCCTGGGCCACCGCCAGCCGGCTGTCCCGGCTGCCTACCGTCAGCTTCATCGCGCCCCCTCCTCTTCCGCCAGGGCCGCCCGCACCCGGCGGGCGGCGGCGGCCACGGCGGCGTGGTCGCCGCCGTCCCCCACAAGCCCCGCCACCAGCGCGCCGCTCTCGCAGATGGCGGGGAAAAAGAAGTCGCAGTCCGCCGGGCAGTCCGCCCGGTTGAAGGGGATGCCCAGACGCCGGGCCTCCTCCCCCACAGCGGCGTTCACCGCCGGGTCGCCGGCGGCGGCCACCGCCAGGAAGGCCCCCTCCAGATCCCCCGGCCGGTAGGGCCGGGCCGCGTGGGCCGCGCCCTCCCCCACCGGCCCTGCCAGCGCGGGGGCGATCACCGTCACGGCGGCCCCGAACCGGGCCAGCGCCGCCGCGCGGCGCAGGCCCACCGGCCCGCCGCCCACCACCACCGCCCGCCGGCCGGTCAGATCCACAAACAGGGGGAAGCGCCTATGTCCCATGCCGCTTCACCACCACCAGGGAGAAGTAGCCGCTGTCCTCCGGCGCGTCGGCAAAGCGGGGGCAGACCCGCTCCGTCTCCATGCCGCAGTTCTCCACCATGGATGCGCCCTCCAGCAGGCCCCGGTCCGCCAGGGTCGCCCGCAGTGCGCCGATCTCCCGGCCCGCCTTCATAAACACCAGATTGGCGTCCACCTCAAGGCAGTCGGACACATCCCGGTGGGAGGCCGGGACGATCAGCAGCCGGTCGCTGCCGTCGCACAGTCCGTCCCCCAGCGCCGCCGCCGCCGCGCAGAAGGAGGGCACGCCGGGGATGACCCGGGCCTCATAGCCCGCCGCCAGCACCCGGCGGTGGATGTACATGTACGTGGAGTAGACGGAGGGGTCCCCCAGGGTGATAAAGGCCACCGTCTTCCCCTGATCCAGCAGGGCGCAGAGCTCCGCCGCCGTCCTGTCCCGCACCCGGTCCAGCTCCGCCTGGTCCCGGATCATGGGGGCGGCGCAGCTGTGGAGGGGCTTGCCCTGGATGTACGCGCCCACGATCCCCAGGGCGGTCTTCTCCCCCGCCCCCTTGTCGGGGACGGCGATCACGTCCGCCTCCGTGAGGATGCGCCGGGCCTTCAGCGTCAGCAGCTCCGGGTCGCCGGGGCCCACCCCCACGCCGTATAAAATACCTCTGTTCATCTCCTATGCCTCCTCGCTCTGCTCCTCCGCGCTCTGCTCCTCCGCGCTCTCCGTCGCCGGGGCGGTCCCCCCGGACGCCGGGGAGGCCGCCTCAGCCGGCGGTGCGGCCTCCGCCGCCCGCAGGGCCTCCTGTCTCGTCACGAACAGGGCCTCCCGGCCCCTGGGATGCCGGCGCTTGTTGACCAGCAGCACCGTCAGACCCGCCGCCGCCAGCGCCACGCTGAGCAGCTGGCTGACCCGGATGGGCTGGCCGAACAGCTCCCAGCCGAAGAGATAGAGGCTGTCGGTGCGCAGTCCTTCGATCCAGGTGCGGCCAACGCCGTACCAGATGAAGTAGAAGCAGGTGTTCTCCCCGTCGAAGGTCCGGGCCCTGGAGATGACAAAGTAGATCAGCGCCAGGCCGATCAGGTTCCACACGCTCTCGTAGAGGAAGGTGGGGTGGACCTCGATATACTCCGAGGCGGAGGTCCACAGCCGCATCCGCCAGGGCGCCGTGGTCTCGCTGCCGAAGGCCTCCCGGTTCATAAAGTTGCCCCAGCGGCCCACGGCCTGCCCGATAAGCAGGCCCATGGCCCCCAGGTCCGCGAAGGCCCCGAAGGACAGGTTCCTCCTCCGGCAGAAGATGTGCAGCACAATGTAGGCGGTGATCACCGCCCCGTAGATGGCCAGGCCGCCGTCCCAGACCGCCGCCATCCGCCCCCAGTTGAGGGACCCGTCGGCATCCCGGTACAGATCCAGGTAGAAGATCACGTAGTACAGCCGCGCCCCGATGATGCACAGGGGGATCTGCCAGATGATCATGTCATAGACGTTGTCCTCGGTGAGGCCGTACTTCTTCGCCTGCCTGCAGCAGAACAGCACCGCCAGCACCAGTCCCAGGCAGATGATGATCCCGTACCAGTAGATCCCGTTGCCGATGGGGATGGCCACCGGGGAGGGGTTGACCTCCCAGTCCCCGAAGAGGCCGGGGAAGCTGATGGGCATGTCGTTTCTCGCGTAAACCATAATATCCTCCTTGCTCCGCCGTCAGGCCAGCGGGTCGATCCGTGACATAGCGGCGTGATCCGGCGTGATGTTTTCCCGGAGAAAGGCCTCCACGTCCGCCTTGCCCACGCTCTCAAAGACCTCCGGGAAGCGGTAGTAGTCAAAGCCCCGGAAGTATCCCTCCGTCATGCTCACGGCGATGTTCTCAAAGGAGTTGAGGCTGCGGAGCATGCCGCCGTAGGCCGAGCGGCGGATCTGCTGGTAGAGCGCCTCGTCCACGCCCTCCTCCCCCAGGCGGCGGGCCTGGGCGTTGAGCTCCGCGAAGACCCGCTCCGGCTCCTTGGCGTCGCCGCCCACGTAGACGTAGGCCGCGCCGGGCAGCATGTCGAAGTTGCCCCCCAGGCTGCCGTTGATGACCCCCTGCTCGTACAGGCGGGTATACAGAGGGCTGCTGTCCCCGAAGAGGACGTCGCAGGCCATGTCGCCGATAATGCTCTGCCGCAGCATGGCCTCGCCCTCCTCCGGGGGGCGGCACTTGTAGCCCGCCAGGAACATGGGCATGGAAACCTCCATGGCCATGCGGGCCTCCCGGGCGCCGGGGCGCTGCCCCTCCTCCCGGCCATAGTCCCTGGGGACCGCGGGACCGCCCTCTTTGGGCAGGACCTCCTCCGCCAGGGCCGCCGTCCGCTCCGGGTCGATGTCGCCCACACAGACGAGGACCATGTTGGAGGGGGTATAGAAGGCCTTGTGGCAGTCGTAGAGGGTCTGGGGGGTGATCCGGCGGATGCTCTCCACCGAGCCGGCCACGGGGATGCGGGCCGGGCTGTCCCGGTAGAGGCACTCCATGAGATTGGCGTAGACCCGCCAGTCCGGGTCGTCCTCGATCATGCGGATCTCCTGGGCGATGATCCCCTGCTCCTTGTCCACGCTCTCCTGGGTGAAGTAGGGCACGGAGACGAAGGAGAGGAGGATGCGCAGGTTCTCGTAAAATTTCTCGGTGCACTCCACGTAGTAGGCGGTGACGGCGCTGCTGGTGAAGGCGTTGTCATGGGCCCCGTTCTTGGCCAGCTCCTGGAGCACGTTGCCCTCCTGGGTGTCGAACATCTTGTGCTCCAGATAGTGGGCGATGCCGGCGGGGGTGTCCTGCCACCGGCCGTCCAGCCGGAAGCGCAGATCCATGCCGCCGTAGCGGGTGGCGAAGAAGGCGTAGCGCTTGGCATGGCTGGGTTTGCTGACCACCACTACCTCCAGGCCGTTATCCAGTTTTTTGCGGAACACCCGCTCCCCCAGCCTGGGGTAATCAAAGCGCCTCATGGGCCTGTCCCTCCCTTCCCCTGAGAAAATAGACCGTATCCGGCCGGACCGCCCCGGCGGCGGCCCGGATGCGCTCCGGGGTCACCTGCCGGACGGCCTCCAGCAGGCCGGGAATGGTCTCCTCCCCGCCGGCGGCCGCCTGGCCCATGACGAAGTCCTCCAGGGAGGCGGCGGAGTCCTCCATGGAGCGCAGGCCGCTGCACAGGGAGCTGCGGGCCCCCTGGAGCTCCCACTCCTCCCAGTCCCCGTCCCGCAGGGCCTCCAGCTGGGCGTAGATCTCCGCCAGCGCCCGGTCGTAGTTGGCGAACTCAATGCCGGAGGACACGGTGATAATCCCCTTCTGCCGGTGGTAGGCGCTGCCGGCGTAGTAGCACAGGGACAGCTTCTCCCGCACGTTCATAAACAGCTTGGAGGTGCTGGCCCCGCCGAACATGGCGTTCATGAGCATGGTGGCCGCCATGTCGGCGCTGTCCGTGCGCAGGCCCAGGCACAGCTTCCCCTGGGTCACGTCCATCTCCTCCACCGTCAGGCGGACCTGCTCCGGGGCGGGGCGGCGTGTGGTGGCCGCCGGCTCCAGCCGCCCCCTCCGGGGCAGGCCCTCAAAGGCCCGGGCAAAGGCCCCGGCCACCCGCTCCCTGGCCGCGGAGCCGCAGTAGAACAGCTCCAGCCGCCCCTGGGGCAGGATGGTCCGGTAGTGCTCGTCCAGCGCGCGCAGGGAGATGCGCTCCACGTCCTCCGCCCGGCCCATCCGCCGCACGCCGTAGGGCTCCCCGGCGCACATCTCCTCCATCAGGCGGCGGGCGGCGTAGGAGCGCTTGTCGTTTAAGTCGCTGCGGATGAGGTCCGCCAGGTTCTCCCGCTCGCTGTCCGCGTAGTCCTCCCGCAGGCGGCCCCCGTCGGCGGCGGGGCGGCAGTACATGTCCCCCAGCAGGTCCGTCACAGGCTCCAGCAGCCGCTCCCCGGCGGGCAGGAAGCGGTCGTCCACGCAGCTGGCCACAAAGCCGAAGAGCTGGTTCTCCCCCTTCTTGCGCACCGTGGGCTCCAGCCGGGCCCCGTAGAGCATGTCCAGCTCCCGGCCAATGGCGGCCATGTCCGGGCAGCGTGCGGTGCCCCGGCTGAGGACGTTGACCATCAGGGCGTTGAGCCCCGCCGTCTCGGCCCGCAGGGGGACCGCCATCTGGGCGCTGAAAAAGCTGGTTTTGAATTTCTCCGATGGAATATAGGTGAGATACACATTTTCCATGAGCATCTGTCGTGTCATGCCGCTTCTCCTTCTTCTGTCAAATCTCTCCTAGTATATACCTTTTTTCCCGGAGTTTCCATAGGGGGGCGCGGATTTTTACGGTTGGTTCACAAAAGTTTTTGCCGCCCCCCTTTGATCCGTTTTCTTGAGAGAAGCGGCGTCACCCCCTTCCGCTCAAGACGAACGCCCCTGCGCGTCTTGGATGTCCGCCCGGCGGCGGGAATTATACGGGGCGGCGCCCCGCTGTTCTGCGGGACGCCGCCCCTTCCCATGGAAATCAAATTTTAAGCGGGCATGCGCCTTATCAGCGACGGCGCCTTCTCCAGGGCCTTGCACACCGCCGCCACCACCACGCAGGACACCACCGCCTCCGGGACGCCCGCCGCCCAGGCGGTGCCCATCACCAGGCTGCCCACGCCGGACAGGTCCACGCCGTAGTAGGAGGAGATCACCTCCGCGCACAGGGCCCACAGGAGCCCCAGGTAGAGCACTGTATTCAGGGCGGAGCCCACAAAGCCCGCCGCGCCGCAGCGGATGACGGAGCGCCCCCCGTCCAGGGCAGGGACCTTCTTCAGCCCCGCCGCCAGCAGGCCGGACAGCCAGCCCATGAGAATCCGGGCCCCCATGCAGACCGCCAGGTAGGCAAGGGGGGCGTGGGCCAGCGCCAGGGTGGCGAAGGGGTCCGCCCCCGGCATGGTCAGCACCTTGATAACGGCGCTCAGGCCGAAAAAGAAGCCCAGGACCGCCCCCGCCGCGGGGCCCATCATCACCGCCCCCACAATGACGGGCATCTGGATCGTGGTGGCCGCGATAGGCCCGATGGTCAGATAGCCCAGGGGGGTGAATGCCAGAAGGAAGATGATGGCCACCAGTATCGCCATGCGTGTGATCTGATGGACTTTGCTGTTGCTGTTCATAGTGCTGTTCTCCTTTTGAGGGTATTTCACCTCGTGCTGTCGTCTCCTATTGTGGGAGTACGGCGCACAAATTATGTATAATACCGGCGGATACCGCCGCTATTACCGCTTATGCCTGCTGTTCTCGTAGAGGTAGCGCAGCCCCTTCAGCGTCAGGTCCGGGTCGTAGAGAATCTCCCGGCGGCAGCGGGCGCAGACCAGCTCCGCCGAGCCCCCGGTGGCCACGCACCGCGCCCCCGCCATGCCCGGCAGGGCCTCGTAGCAGGCGATGAACCCGTCCGCCGTCATGGCGCTGCCCAGCAGCAGGCCGCAGCGCATGGCCTCGGCGCTGGTGCGGCCCAGGCACGCCTCCTCCCCGCTCCCCAGCTCGATGGAGGGCAGCAGGGCGGCGGTCTCCTTCAAAAGGGCCGCGCTGGCGCGGATGCCCGGCAGGATGCACCCGCCCAGGTATGTCCGCTCCCGGTCCACCGCCGCGATGGTGGTGACCGTCCCCGCGTCGATGAGCACCAGAGGCGCGCCGTACTCCGTCAGGGCCGCCAGGGTGTCCGCCACCAGATCGCCCCCCAGCTGGGAGGGGTCGTCAATGCGGATACGGAACCCCGTGCGGATGCCGGGGCCCACCCGGACCACCTCCGCGCCGGTCACCGTCCGGGCCGCCGCCTCCACCAGCCCTGTGAGACCCGGGACCACCGAGGAGAGAATGCACCCGTCCACCGCCCCCCGGTCCAGCCCGTGGAGCCGCAGCAGGTCGTAGAATACCGCCGCGTACTCGTCGGCGCTGCGGCGGGTGTGAACCGACACCTTGGCCCGCATCCGCAGCGCCTCCCCCTGGAACACCCCCAGGGACACGTTGGAATTGCCGATGTCCACCGCCAAAAGCACGCCGCATCCTCCTCTCTCTGTTTTCGCCGTCATGATAGCACAGGTTGGGCAATCTGGCAAGAGCTTTTTCCCGTTCTGCGCCGTTTTTCAGAAACAATACATGCTGAAAAAGGCCACCACCCCCGGCCCGCAGTCGTACTCCATGCCGCACCGCTGGGCCAGCTCCTGGACAAACACGCAGTAGGCGGACATGCAGGAGTACTGCAGCTCCGGGAACCGGCAGGGCTCCCCCTGGGTGATGGCGCAGGGGGAGCACAGGCTGCACCCGCTGGCCCCCACCATGAGCCCCGGCGCGCCTGCCCAGTCTATGAGCTGGCGGGTCAGCCGGTTGTGCTGGCCCTTGGCGGGCTTGGTCTGGCGCTCGTCCATGGCGTCGTCGATGTCCCACATGGTCTGCATCACCAGGGCGCGGGGCCAGGACTGCAGCTTCCGGCGCATCTCCTCCACCGTGCCGCAGTCCGGCGGGCAGGCGTAGTTGACGCCGTATTTTCCGCACAGATTCTCCTGGCACAGGGGCCGGAAGGCGGGGATAAAGGTGACGTCCGCCGTGTCCACCAGGGCGGCGTTGGCAAAGCCCAGCTCCAGGGCCTTCTTCAGCAGCGCTTGCTCGTTCATAGGGGGTTCTTCCTTTCGGCGTAGTTTCTCCTCTATTGTAGCCCGTTTTCTGTAGAATTTCCACCAAAAGATCGTTGCAATTTGCCCGAAATTGTGGTATCATCCCCTTGGATTTCTGTTAAATACTTAACAAAGGAGATGCCGCTTATGGATATGGCTACCCTGCGGGCGAAGCTGGACGAGGCCCGCTATATCTGCGACGACAGCCTGGTCACCACCCTGCTGGTGGCCCTGAAGCTGGGCCGGCCCCTGCTCATCGAGGGGGCCGCCGGCGTGGGCAAGACGGAGGTTGCCAAGGTCATGGCCGCCGCCCTGGACCGGGAACTGGTGCGTCTGCAGTGCTACGAGGGACTGGACGAGAGCAAGGCGCTCTACGAGTGGAACTATCAGAAGCAGCTTCTGAGCATCCAGGTGCAGATGAACCGCCAGGACCCGGACGCGCTGACCCGGTCCCTGTTCGGCGACGAGTACCTGCTGGAGCGCCCCCTGCTCCAGTCCATCCGCGCGGAGAGGCCGGTGGTGCTGCTCATCGACGAGATCGACAAGTCTGACGAGGAGTTCGAGGCCTTTCTGCTGGAGCTGCTCAGCGAGATGCAGGTCTCCATCCCCGAGGTAGGGGTGGTGCGGGCCCGGTCCATCCCCTTCGTGGTGCTCACGTCCAACCGGACCCGGCCCCTCAGCGAGGCCCTGCGGCGGCGGTGCGCCTACCTCTACCTCCAGTACCCGGACGTGGAGAAGGAGGTGTCCATCATCCGCGCCAAGCTGCCCAACGTCAACGAGCACCTGGCGGTACAGGTGGCCCGGGCAGTCCACGGCCTGCGCGCCAGCGACGCCATTCTGAAAAAGCCCTCCATCGCCGAGACCCTGGACTGGGTGTCGGCCCTGGAGGCCCTGGGCATGCGCGACCTGACCCCGGAGGGCGCCCGGCAGACCATCGGCTTCGTCCTCAAGAGCAGCGAGGACATGGAGGCGGCGGGCCCCGTCCTCTCCGGCGGCGGAGAGGAGGGCTGCTCCTGCGGCCATGGCCACGGCCACGACCACGAGCACGGCCACTGCGGCCGCTGCCCCAGCGGGGACGGGACATGAGCGTCTACCTGGAGAAGCTGGCGGAGTTCTCCTCCCTGCTGCGGCAGGAGGGGCTGGCGGTGGGGCTGCAGGAGACGGCGGACGCCTGCGAGATTCTCTCCTGCCTGGATCTGACGGACCGGGAGACGGTGCGCAGCGCCCTCTCGGCGGTGTACGCCAAGAGCCGGGAGGAGCAGGCCGCCTTCCAGCGGGCCTTCGACGGCTTTTTCGTCAGCGCGGAGCGGCGGGACGCCCTGCGCCGCCAGCACGAGGCCGAGGCCAGGGAGCTGGCCCGCCGCCGGGAGGAGGCCCAGCGGGAGCTGCAGGTCAACGGCCGGCCCATGGAGCTGCGGGAGGACCTGGAGGAGGTCTACATCCGCATGGGCCAGGAGAAGCGGGAGCAGCTGCACCAGATGCTGGAGCGGACCAGGGGCACCATGGGCCGCAGCCCCGACAAGCTCTACGGCAACTTCATCCGCTCCGTCTTCATGCGCTTTCTGCTGGAGCAGCAGATGGTGATGGAGGACGCGGCGGTGGACTGCGAGGAGACGGACCCGGATCTGGCCCTGCTCTACCGGGACATCTCCCTCTTCAAGGACGCCGACGTGCCCAGGGCCGCCGCCCTCATCGCCGCCATCTCGCGGCAGCTGGACGCCGAGCTCTCCCGCCAGCGCCAGGGCCGGGGCCACAGCGGAACGCTGGACTTCAAGCGCACCATCCGCCGGGGGCTGGAGACCGGCGGGGCCTTCTACCGCCTGTCCTACCGGCGCAAGCGCAGGCGGCGGAGGCGGCTGGTGCTGCTGTGCGACGTATCCGGGTCCATGCTGCAGTTCTCCGAGTTCGCCCTGCGGTTTATCAAGTCCATGTCCGAGGTCGCGGAGTCGTCGGCCGCCTTCCTCTTCTCCGAGCAGGTCCGGCCGGTGGACCCCTTCGCCCTGCAGAATATGGACGCCTTCCGGGACTATGTGCGCTCCTCCGGCCTCTATGGCCGGGGCACCGACCTGGGCGCGGCCCTGGAGGCGCTCTGCACCCGCCGGCCCGCCCCCCTGGGCCCCTCCGTCACGCTGCTGATCCTGTCGGACACCAAGACCATCGACCTCCCCCGGGCCGCCCGGACCCTGCTGGAAGCCCGGCGGCAGGCGGGGAAGGTCCTGTGGCTCAACCCCATTCCCGCCCGGAAGTGGCCCTATGTGCGCAGCATCCAGACCATGGGTGCCCTGTGCCAGATGGTGCCCTGCAGCACCCTGGACGAGCTGGCCCGTGCCTGCCGGAAGCTGATGAAATAGCGCCTGAGCGGGGCGCGAAGCGGAACCCCCCGCCGCATACGCGGCGGGGGGTGCTCACGCCTTTTTGGCCCGGACCAGCAGCATCATGGGGCGGCGCAGCTCGTCCCGCATCCCCGGCTGGTCCAGCATACACGCCGGCGGCTGGGCCTCCTCCACCGCCTCCAGGCGGAAGCCGGTCCGGAGCAGGCCGCCGAGAATTTGGGTCAGGGTGTGGTGCTGCTTCACCACCCGCCGGCCCAAAAAGGAGGTGACGCGCCTGCCGGGGGTGAAGTAGCCGTCCACCGGCCAGTGGAGGACCCGGCCCTCCCCGTCCCGGACCCACTCCTGGTCCACACCGGCGGTAAACACCGGGTGCTCTATGTTCACAAGGAAGACGCCCCCAGCCTTGAGCGTACCCATGACGTTCCGGTACACCGCCTCCAGGTCCTCCACGTAGTGGAGCACCAGGTTGCTCACCACCAGATCGTACCGCTCCGGCGGGTAGCCGTAGGCGTCCAGGTCGCAGACCTCATAGCGCACCCCGGGCGCGGCGCAGCGCCGCCGGGCCTCGTCAATCATGCGCGTGCTGGCGTCCAGGCCCAGCACCTCCGCCGCGCCCTGCTCCGCCGCGTACCGGCAGTGCCAGCCGTAACCGCAACCCAGATCCAGCACCGCGCCGCCCTCCACCGGTGGGAAGAGCTCCCGCAGCTGATGCCACTCCCCCGCCCCGGCCAGCCCCTCCCGGCTCCGGGCCATGCCGGCGTAGGCGCTGAAAAAGGCCTCGTTGTCGTAGATGCCCGCCATCCATACCTCCCGCCGCCCGCGTCTTCGCGGGCGGCCTTTCGTTCCAATCGTCACCGGGCAGAAATCCTGGAAACACAGTAGGTCCAGTCCCGTAACAAAAGTTCTTTTTGATCCTTTTTCTTTCAAGAAAAAGGATGCCTGCCTCCCTGTCAGATCAGCCACCGGTTCACCGTGGGAATCCGCCGCAGCACCAGATAGGCCGCCAGGCTCAGCGCCAGCAGCACCGCCGCGTGGAGGGGGATCCCCCACCAGGGGGGCAGCGCCGCCAAGGGCGTCCTGACGGTGAGGGACTGGAAAAAGGGGTGGACAAGATAGACGCAGAAGGAGGCGGCGGAGAGGAACTGAACCGGCCGGGGCGGCCGGTTCCAATGGGCCGTGGCCCATTGGCATAAGCGGAACACCCCCGCCGCCATCAGCAGCACAAAGGGCCCGAAGCCGGTCAGGAAGAGCCGGTCCGACACGCCGTAGTGGACGCTGCGCACCCAGGTGCCCAGGAAGGTGACGGCGAAGCCCGCCGCGAACAGCAGGGCCCCCGGCCGCCAGCTCTTGGGAGGATGGGCGCGCATGTACCACCCCAGCAGGCCCAGCCCCGGACAGAGGAAGGCCTCGGGCAGCACGTAGTAGAGGAGGGATCCCTTCATCTCCCGCAGGGGCCAGAAGTACTGGAGGAAGGGAAACACCCCGCCGAAGAGCAGCCACAGCCCCAGCAGGTAGCGCACCTCCGCCTCCCCGCCCCAGCGGGCGATCAATCGGGTCAGGGGCAGGGCCAGATAGAGGCTGAAGGCGAAGTAGAAGTAGTAGAGGTGGTAGAAGCTCCGGCCGTAAAACAGGTTCTTCGCCGCCTGCGCCGCCTGCTGCGCCAAAGGCGCCGCCCCCCAGGCGGCGGCGATTCCCAGCAGCTCGTAGAGCGCCGACCACACCGCCAGGGCCGCCAGCAGCCGCAGCAGGTACCGGGAAAAGAGCTTCCGCAGCGGCAGGTCCCGGTCCGGGGCGTTCATCAGCGCCCCGCTGCACATCAGAAAGGCCGGTACCGCCCAGCGGGTCACGCCCCCATAGAAGTCGGCGGCCAGCCACGGCGGGGAGCCGATGGGGTGGAGGGTATAGTGGTCTGTCCCGCAGTGGATCAGCAGCACCGCGCAGATGGCCAGGGCCTTGACCAGATCCACGCCTCCGTCCCGGCGGGGTGCGACATGTTGTTCCATCAAGCGCACCTCACCCTCTCCTCCGATACCGCCGCGCCAGCTCCAGCAGATCCTCCTGCCGGAGCAGGAGCAGCAGCAGCAGGTACACGGCCGCCGCCGCGGCCCCCATGCCTACGCATTTGGCCACCAGCTGCAGCTTGCTCTCCAGGCCGGTGAGGACCAGGCCGGTGAGGGCGCACAGCCCGCCGCCGGTGACAACGGCCGCCGCCAGGCTCTTGACCAGCGGGGCAGTCCGGATCCCCCCGGTCCGCCCCAGCAGCAGCAGCGCCATCACCAGGCCGCCGGCGGAGATGGAAACCGCCGTGGCCGCCGCCAGGCCGGCCCCGCCCCAGCGGGGGCCCAGCAGCCTGTTCAGCCCCCAGTTGCACAGCAGGATCCCACCGTTCACCAGCAGGGGCGCCAGGGTCTTCTCCATGGTGTAGTAGGCCTTGCTCAGCAGATCCAGCACGCAGAAGCCCGCCATGGACAGGGCGTATACGGCGAAGATGGCCCCGGTGGCGGCGGTGGAGTCCGGCCCGAAGTTGCCACCCTCGAAGAGGACCCGGACGATGGGGGTGCCGAAGGCCGCCAGAATGGCGGAGATGGGCAGGATGAGCAGCAGGGTGCTGCGCAGCACCTTCCAGATATAGCGGAGATACGCCTCCCCGGCCCCCTCGGTGTACTTCTCGCTGAACTTGGGGAAGAGGACGGTGCTGATGGAGTAAACCAGGGTGGTGGTCAGGGGGGTGAAAAGCTTATCGGCGTAGTAAAAGGCGCTGACCGGACCGCCGGAGAGCTGCACGGTCATGCCGGAGTCCTGGAGGTAGCAGAAGAGGAAAATGGAGGTGGTCACCACCGTCACGGCGGCAGTCTTGAGGAAGGTCCACACATAGTCCGCCCGCAGATCCAGCGCGGGGCGCAGACGCACCCGCTCCCCGCGCATATAGGGCGCCGTCATGGCCAGCTGCAGCAGCCAGGCCAGGGCCACCGCCGCCACGTAGCCCCCCACGCCCAGCCGCTGCGCCCCCGCCGCCAGAAAGATGATCAGCGCCATGTTGTAGGGGATGGACATGCTGCCCTGGAGCATGAAGTGGCCCAGGGACTGGAACAGGGCCACCAGCAGGTACGTCAGCACGATCACCGGCAGGGTGAGGGCCATGACGCGCATATAGACGGCCAGCTGGGCCGCCTCCTGGGCGGAGCCCTCCCAGAGCGCCCCCATCCAGGGGGTGAAGGTGAAGGCGATCCACCCGCCCGCCGCCAAGAGGCTGAGCAGGACCGTGATGGTGATGAGGTTGCCGGCGGCGGCATAGCCCTCCCGCCGGTCCCGGCGCAGGCGCTGGGTGAGGATGGGCACCGCCGCCACGCACAGGGCGTAGGCCACGGTGGTATAGAGATAAATGGTGGTGTTGTTGGCGGTGGTGTAGAGCTCCGCCGCCGCCAGGGTGCCGAAGGTCCGGGCCTGCTGGGACTCCCGGACGATCCCCAGCAGCTTGGCAAACAGGGTGACCAGGGTCACGCCGCTGATGAGATGGACCGTACGATTTTCTTTCACGTTCTCTGCTCCATGATTGCGCGGATCAGCTCCTCGTTCTGATCCAGTTTTGAAATCAGCTCCTCCAGGCTCCGGGCCGTGCCGGCGCGGATGGCCTCCCGGTTCTCCATGGTCTCCCGGAAGGCCTTCTGGAAGCCCTCCAGGCAGAAGTTTTTCACCGTAAAGCCGCTCTCCCGCTGGATGGAGGCGAGGAAGGCCTCCACCTTCGGGTCATAGCTGATGCCGATCATCGGCACCCCCATGACGGCGGCGTAGATCAGCGAGTGGAGGCGCACCCCCACCAGCACGTCCATGCACCCGATGATGGACAGGGTCTCCTCCGACAGGTATTTCTCCCGCAGGCACCCCGCCTGGCCCCCCAGGCGCTCCGCCACGCCGGCGCACACGCCCACATCCTCCTTGTGGTAGAAGGGGATGAGCACCGAGTCCGCGCCGTAGGCCTCCCGCAGCCAGAGGATGCACTTCTCCACCTCCTGGAGGAGGTGCTTGTCCGGCTTCCGGGCTTTTACCGCCCAGCCCACGGTGAGCCGCCCCGGCCGGCGGGGACAGCCCTCCCGCTCCAGCAGCGCCAGCCCCTGGGCGGGGTCCGGCTTTTTGACCCGGATAACCGGATCGGCGGTGACGTGGATGAGGCCCTCCGGCACGCCGATGGCCTGGAGGCGGCACCGGCTCTCCTCGTCCCGGACCACGATGCCGTCGGTCCGCCGCAGCACCAGGGCGGTGAGGCGGCAGTTGACGCGCCCGGTGATGGGGCCGATGCCCTGGCTATAGATGAACGTCCGCTTCCCCAGCAGCTGGGCCAGGGCCAGGATCGCCAGATAATAGAGGATGCTCTTCCTGCTGGTGGCGTCCTGCAGCAGGCTCCCGCCCCCCGAGAGCAGCAGGTCGCAGCCTCTCACCGAGCAGAAAATGTCCGAGATGTTCATCCGCCGCATCGCCTTGACGCCGTACTTCTCCGCCGTCAGGCCGGGGTTCTGGGACAGGACGGTGATGTCCACGTCCGGCAGCTTCTCCCGCAGGTTGTCGATGACCGTGCGGAGGATGGACTCGTCTCCAATGTTGTTGAAGCCGTAGTAGCCCGAAATCAGTATCTTGTACATTATCTCTGTTCCGTCTCAAAATATTTTTTCCGCACGGCCCGGTACAGCCGGAGCAGCGCCTCGAAGCACGCCATATACACCGCTCCCAGCGCCAGCCCCAGCAGCACAGCGTAGCCCGTGCGCACAAAGCCCAGGTACAGCGGCGTGCGGATGTGCATGAAGGTGTTGCACACGCTGGTCATGCCGATGGTGCCCGCCAGGCCGAACAGAGCCGTCCAGAAGGGCAGGCGGCGCACCGCGCTGTACACCGCCAGCATCACGCAGGGGAAGGCCACCAGAAACTCCTTGGTCCGGGGCCGGGCCAGCAGCCAGTTCTCCAGATCATTGCGCAGCAGGATCTCCAGCGTGGACACGGAGACCTCCGTCTCGTGGCCGGTGCGGGCCAGGTAGTAGTACCCCGCCAGGGCCACCGCCCCCAGCAGCACCAGGGCCCACACCGGGATGTTCCAGCGCAGGGCGGTGACAATGTCCCGGACCTGGAGGCTGTTCTCCCTCCGGTCCTTTTCAAAGACGCCGTAGTAGGAGACAAACAGCAGGCAGAAGAAGGCCAGGGGCAGCAGCTGGGCCAGCTTGACCCCCCGGAAGATGCCCAGCTCCAGCATGAAATCGGTGGAGGACAGGGGCGCGGCGGTCATCATGGCCCCCGCCAGGGAGATGAGCACCGCCGCCAGCAGAATCCCGGCGGCGCGGGGGAGAATCCGCAGCAGCCCGGCGTCCGGGCGCAGGCGCTCCCCCACCCCCTTGGCGGCGCGCAGGAAGAAGGCGGCGGCCAGGCAGGCAAACACCACCGCCCCGGCGAAGCTGGCCAGCAGCTTAAAGGAGTTGGGCATCACCAGCCACGCCGCTCCCACGCACAGCCCGGCGGCCCCCGCCAGCAGCAGGGTCCACTTCCGCTTCATGGGCAGGAAGGTGTCCGGCAGAAGCGCGCCGCCCAGGCCGGCCCCCAGCCCCAGCGCCAGCATGGCCAGGGCGGGTACCTGATAGTTCTCCATCACCGAGGCCCTGCCCAGGGTGATACCGTGGGCGGCCAGGCGGGTGTTCAGGCTCTCCAGGGCCTCCCGGTAGACCTGGGGGTCGGTGATATAGACATGGCTGTCGTCGGTCTGCTTGAAGGGCTTGAAGTAGATCACCCGGATGTTGCGCTCTACGATGGCCCGGAAGAGGGTGTTGACAATCTCCTCCGTACCCTCATAGCCGTAGTAGCCGTAGCGGTACTGGACGTAGTCCCACATGGAGAACACCCGCACGGTGTTGTAGTCCGCCGCCTCAATGACGGCGTCCACCCCGGCCTGCATCAGGTTCTCCCGCTGCACGTTGGTCTCAATGAGGCCGACGGTGATGCCGTTATCCCGGATATAGTCCAGCAGGATCGCCTCCCCGCCGCCGTAGCCCACGATGGACTCGCCCCCGGCGATGATATACGCCGGGGTGATGCCGAAGCGCTCATAGCCCTCGATGACGGCCCGGGTGTAGCGGGCGTCGTTGAAGCTGTTGTAGCAGATGGTCCGGGGGGCCACCTCCAGCCCCAGGGACTGGATGCGCTCCACCTTCTCCGGCATCAGGCCCAGAGAGACGTACATGAGCTTAGAGGCCGAGAGAACGCTGCGGGAGGAGAAGGACTTGCCGGCGGTGGTGTAGTAGCCCTCGTCCCGCTCGTAGAGGGCGTCGTCCACGGTGGAGTTGATGAGGATATAGGCCTCCTCCCCCTGGTCGAGCACCACCAGATCCTCGCTGTGGAAGCGCCGCTCCACCGCGTCCACCACGAACCCGGCGGCCTCCCGGCCAAACACCTCCACCAGCACGTCAAAGCGGTCGTAGCCGTAGGCCTCAATGGCGCTGACGAAGGCGGCGGGGTAGCTCTCCGCCCAGTCCGCGTCCTGGAGCACGGCGTCCATCACCGTGGCGGTCACCGGCAGGGGGGAGTTCTCCATCAGGGACGCCAGGGTCTCCTCCGTCAGCGCCACCCGGGTCAGCCCCATGTCCCGGAACTGCTCCAGCCACCAGGACACGTCGCGGCCGCTCTGCTCGGCCATGAGCTCCACCTCGTTGTAGTCGATGAGTATATCGTACTGCTTATTGCCGGCCTCCACCCGCCACCGCCCGGCGATGACGGCTGCGCTGACCGCCACGGCGGCGGCCAGCAGCACCAGCAGCACCGCGTTTCTCTTCATGTACTCCTTCATTGGGATCTCCTTTCTATTCTCCGTCCACGGCGCGCCCTGTCCGCCCACTCCTCCGGCGGGTCAGGTACCCCTCCAGGATCAGGGCCGCCGCCACGGCGTCCACCGTCTTCTTCCGCTTTCTGGCGTCCTTGCCCGCGGCGGCCAGGATGTTGTGGGCGTCGATGGTGGTCCGCCGCTCGTCCCACAGGCACACCGGCAGGCCGAAGGCCGCCTCCAGCTCTGCGGCCAGCGCCGCCGCCTTCTCCGCCCGGGGCCCCAGGGTGCCGTCCATATTCTTCGGGTAGCCCAGCACCAGCTCCTCCACAGTATACTCGCCGATGATCTCCCCCAGGCGGCGCACCACCTCCTCCCTTCTGCGGGAGTGAATGGTGTCCGTATAGCCGGCCAGCAGGCCGGTCAGATCGGAGACCGCCACACCGGTGTGGGCGTCTCCGTAATCGATGGCCATCACGCGCATCGCGCTCCTCCTTTTTCTTATCACAGCTCTTTTTGCGGCCTCAGACCGCAATCACCCAGTATTATACAATATCCGCGCGGGAAAAAAAAGTGGATTCTCTGAAAAATTTATGTCAACTTTGCAAAAATTATATTGACCTGGCCGCCCGCTTGTGGTACACTTGTCCTTACCTGTGGAAATGGGGCTTTCTTTTTGCGCGCTTTTCGCTTCCCGCGCGGAGAGGCCGCCCCCTCCTGACAGGGAGGCAAATCAGTACGGGACGCGATCCCGCATACATGGATAAGGAGGTGCCGTTACAAATGCGTGTCAAGATCACTTTGAGATGCAGCGAGTGCAAGCAGAGGAACTACAACACAGTCAAGAACAAGAAGAACGACCCGGATCGGCTGGAGATGAAGAAGTACTGCCCGTTCTGCCGGAAGCACACTGTTCACTCTGAGACGAAGTAATGGAAAGGAACGTTCATCATGGCTGAAGAAAAGAAAGTCAAAAAGGACCGGGGCCGCTGGTTCCGCGAGATGAGAAGCGAGCTGAAAAAGGTCGTCTGGCCCACCCCTGAGAAGGTGGCCAAGAATACCGGGACCGTGATCCTCTACAGCGTGCTCATCGGCGCGTGCATCTGGATCTTCGACGGCGTGGCCGGCCTGTTCATCAAGACCATCTTCGGGCTCTTCAACACATAAGAGGGCGAGAGGAGTATGTCCGAAAACGCGAAGTGGTATGTTGTCCACACCTACTCCGGCTACGAAAACGCCGTGAAGACCACCATTGAGAAGTTCGTCACCAACCGCCACCTGGAGGAGATGATTCTGGACATCCAGATCCCCCTGGAGACCGTGACCGAGATCAGCGAGTCCGGCGCGGCCAAGGAGGTGGAGCGGAAGGTCTTCCCCGGCTATGTGCTCATCAAGATGGTGATGACCGACGACACGTGGCACTTAGTGCGCAACGTGCGGGGCGTCACCGGCTTCGTCGGCGAGGCCAGCAACAAGCCCATCCCCCTCAGCGACGACGAGGTCCGGGAGTGGGGCATGGAGAAGCACGAGGTCGTGGTCAGCTACAAGGAGGGCGACCGGGTGCGCATCAACGACGGCCCCCTGGAATCCTTCACCGGCGTGGTGGAGGAGATCGACGCGGAGAAGAACAAGGTCACCGTGGTGGTGTCCATGTTCGGCCGCGAGACCCCCGTCGAGATGGAGCTGGACCAGGTGGAGGTCGTCGGATAGGCGGCGTCCCGGATCCCGGCCCGGGCGGACAATATCCGCCCCGACAGCGCTTTTTCGCCGCAGCGCGCGGCACGTGGGAGGGGCACCTTTCTGAGCGCCCTGCTACCACCACATTATATCAAGGAGGTGCCTGAACATGGCACAGAAAGTCGTAGGATACGTTAAGCTGCAGATTCCCGCGGGCAAGGCGACGCCCGCTCCCCCCGTGGGCCCCGCTCTGGGCCAGCACGGCGTGAATATCGCCGCCTTCACCAAGGAGTTCAACGAGCGGACCAAGAACGACATGGGCATGATCATCCCTGTCATCATCACCGTCTACTCCGACCGCTCCTTCTCCTTTATCACCAAGACTCCCCCCGCCGCCGTGCTCATCAAGAAGGCCTGCAACATCGAGTCCGGCTCCGGCGTGCCCAACAAGACCAAGGTCGCCACCATCAGCAAGGCCGATGTGCAGAAGATCGCCGAGACCAAGATGCCCGACCTGAACGCCGCCAGCCTGGAGTCCGCCATGAGCATGATCGCCGGCACGGCCCGCAGCATGGGCGTCGTCGTGGGCGAATAAAGGAGGGCTTGAGACATGTTTAGAGGAAAGAAATATCAGACCAGCGCCAAGCAGATTGACAGGGCTGCCCTGTACGAGTCCAAGGACGCTTTTGAGCTCATCTGCAAGACCGCTTCCGCCAAGTTCGACGAGACCGTTGAGCTGCATGTGAGGCTGGGCGTCGACTCCCGCCACGCCGACCAGCAGGTCCGCGGCGCCATCGTCCTGCCCCACGGCACCGGCAAGACCGCCCGCGTGTTGGTCTTCGCCAAGGGCGACAAGGCCGACGCCGCCCGCGAGGCCGGCGCCGACTACGTGGGCGAGATGGACATGGTGGAGAAGATCCAGAAGGAAAACTGGTTCGACTTCGATGTGGTTGTGGCCAGCCCCGACATGATGGGCGTTGTGGGCCGCCTGGGTAAGCTGCTGGGCCCCAAGGGCCTGATGCCCTCCCCCAAGGCCGGCACCGTCACCCCCGATGTGGCCAAGGCCGTTCAGGAGGTCAAGGCCGGTAAGATCGAGTACCGCCTGGACAAGACCAACATCATCCACTGCCCCATCGGCAAGGTCTCCTTCGGCGCGGAGAAGCTCAACGACAACTTCAACGCCCTCATGGGCGCCATTGTCAAGGCCAAGCCCGCCGCCGCCAAGGGCCAGTATATCAAGAGCTGCGTCACCGCCTCCACCATGGGCCCCGGCGTCAAGGTCAGCACCGCCCGTCTGGTGTAAGCGGCGCTCCCCCCATGTGATCAAAAATCTTCCCTCCCCCCGGAGGGAAGATTTTTTTGCGCCCGCCGCCCTGCGGACCAGGCCGGGCCGCCCGCCAAAGAGGGCCCGCGCCGATTTTCTGTCGGATACGTCGGAAATGGTTGTCATTTCCGCCAGAGCGTGGTATAATAATAAGCTAAAGCTGAAAACCGCGATCTTTCGCTGTTGTGTATAGAAAACAAAAAGGAGCCAACACACCATGAGTGACAAAAAAATCATGCTCTCCGGCATCAAGCCCAGCGGCGATCTCACCCTGGGCTCCTACCTGGGGGCCATCAAGAACTGGGCCGCCCGGGCGGAGGAGTTCGACTGCTACTATTTCATGGCGGACATGCACGCCATCACCGTGCGCCAGGACCCCGCCGCCCTGCGCCGCCGCACCCTGGAGCAGCTGGCCCAGTATATCGCCTGCGGCCTGGACCCGGAGAAAAACACCCTCTTCATCCAGTCCCACGTGCACCAGCACGCGGAGCTGGGCTGGTGCCTCAACTGCTACGCCATGTTCGGGGAGCTGAGCCGCATGACCCAGTTCAAGGACAAGTCCGCCAAGAACGCCGACAACATCAACGGCGGCCTCTTCACCTACCCCAGCCTCATGGCCGCCGACATCCTCCTCTACCAGCCGGACCTCGTCCCCGTGGGCGAGGACCAGAAGCAGCACGTGGAGCTGACCCGGAACATCGTCCAGCGCTTCAACGGCGTCTACGGCGACGTGTTCAAGATGCCGGAGCCCTACATCCCCAAGGTGGGGGCCCGGATTATGAGCCTGACCAACCCCGCCGCCAAGATGAGCAAGAGCGAGAACGGCGACACCGGCCGGGTCACCCTCATGGACGACCCCGGCGTTATTATGAAGCAGTTCAAGCGGGCCATCACCGACAGCGACACCGAGCGCTGCGTCCGCTACGACCCGGAGAACAAGCCCGGCGTGGCCAACCTCATGACCATCTACTCCTCTGTTACGGGCAGGACCTTCCCGGAGATTGAGGCGGAATTCGACGGCCTGGGCTACGGCCGCTTCAAGCCCGCCGTGGGCGAGGCCGTGGTGGAGATGGTGCGCCCCATCCAGGAGGAGACCCGCCGGATCCTGGCGGACAAGGCCTACCTGGAGGGCGTCTACCGGGCGGGGGCGGAGAAGGCCTCCCGTGTGGCGGACAGGACCCTGCGCAAGGTCTATAAGAAGCTCGGCTTCGTGGCCAGATAAGCGGAGGCGGACGTCGACATGAATACCATCTTTGACCGGACAAGCGTCCTGCCCGTCATCCTGGCCCTGGGCGTGTCCATGCTGCTCAGCTTCCTCCTCACCCCCCTGGTCAAGCGCCTGGCCTACAGGATCGGCGCGGTGGACGTCCCCAAGGACAAGCGCCGCATGCACAACCACCCCATCCCCCGGCTGGGGGGGCTGGCCATCTTCGTGGGCTTCGTCATCGCCGTGCTCCTCTTCGCCTCCCCCGACCGGCAGCTGCGGGGCGTTCTGCTGGGGGCGTGCCTCATTGTGGCCGTGGGCGTGGTGGACGACTCCCACCCCCTGGGGGCGGGCATCAAGTTCATCCTGCAGATTGTAGCCGCCCTCATCGCCGTGTGGCACGGCGTGGTCATCCAGGCCATCGCCAACCCCCTCCCCTTTGGGGGCCCCTACTGGAACTTCGGCGTCATGGCGGTGCCCATCACCGTCGTCTGGATCGTGGCGGTGACCAACTCCGTCAACCTCATCGACGGCCTGGACGGCCTGGCCGACGGCGTGTCCACCATCGCGGCCCTGACCATGCTCATCATTGCGCTGCTGATGGGGAGCATGGAGATGGCGGTGATCTGCGCCGCCCTGGTGGGCAGCTGCATCGGCTTCATCCCCTACAACCGCAACCCCGCCAAGATCTTTATGGGGGACACGGGGGCCACCTTCCTGGGGTACATTCTGGCCACCGTCTCCGTGGCGGGGCTCTTCAAGCTGTACGCCATCATCTCCTTCATTGTCCCCTTCATCATCCTGGGCTTCCCCATTTTCGACACCGCCTCGGCCTTCACCCGCCGCATCCTCAAGGGGCAGAACCCCATGAAGGCGGACCGGAGCCACACCCACCACAAGCTTATCGACATGGGCATGAACCAGAAGCAGGCGGTGGCCACCCTGTACCTGGTGGCCGGCGTGCTGGGGCTGTGCGCGGTGATGATCGTCACCAGCGGGTATGTAAAGGTGCTTCTGTCCGCTGCGGCCCTGGTGGGCACGGCCTACACCGCCGCCCGCATCGCCCGCTATCCCCATGACCGCAAAAACGCCGCCCCGGAGGAGGAGCCGCCGGAGGCGCCGCAGGAAGAGGAGGAGCGCTGACATGGAACAGCTGCGTATTATGAGCGTCTTCGGCACCCGGCCGGAGGCCATCAAGATGGCCCCTTTGGTGAAGGAGCTCGCCGGGCGGAGGGAGATCGCCTCCCTCTGCTGCGTCACCGCCCAGCACCGCGAGATGCTGGACAGCGTGCTGGAGGTCTTCGATCTCAAGCCCGACTGGGACCTGGACATTATGACCCCCCAACAGACCCTCAGCACCATCACCAGCAAATGCCTGCTGGGCATGGACGAGGCGGTGGACAAGCTCAGGCCGGACATGATCCTGGTCCACGGGGACACCTCCACCACCTTCGCCGGGGCCCTGTCCGCCTTCTACCACAAGGTGCCGGTGGGCCACGTGGAGGCGGGCCTGCGGACCTACGACAAGTACTCCCCCTACCCGGAGGAGATGAACCGGAAGCTGGTCACCGCCATCGCCGACCTCTACTTCTGCCCCACGGAGAACAACCGGGAGAACCTGCGGCGGGAGGGGGTGACCGAGGGGGTCTTCGTCACCGGCAACACGGTCATCGACGCCCTGCATACCACCGTCCGGCCCGGCTACCGCTTCTCCACGGAGATTCTGAACGCCCTGCCCTACGACAGCAAAAAAATCCTCCTGGTCACCTGCCACCGCCGTGAGAACTACGGCCAGCCCATGGAGGACATCATGGCCGCCCTGGCCCACATCGCCCGGAGCCACGACGGCGTGGAGCTGGTCTACCCCGTCCACCTCAGCCCCGTGGTCCAGGCCTGCGCGAAAAAGCACCTGGGGGACATCCCCAACGTCCACCTCATCCCCCCCCTGGCCGCCGACGAGATGCACAACCTCATGGCCCGGTGCTTCCTGGTGCTCACCGACTCCGGCGGCCTCCAGGAGGAGGCCCCGGCCCTGGGCAAGCCGGTGCTGGTGCTGCGGCGGGAGACAGAGCGGCCCGAGGCGGTCGCCGCCGGCACCGCGAAGCTGGCGGGCGTGGCCTATGAGGACATCGTCTCCATGGCCCATCAGCTCATCACCGATCCCGCCGCCTACGCCGCCATGGCCCACGCGGTGAACCCCTACGGCGACGGCCTGGCCTGCCGCCGGATCGCCGACGCCATCCTGTGGCACTTCGGCCGCGGCCCCCGCCCCGGCGATTTCACCGCGTAATCCCGTACCAAAAGCGGCTCTGACCGCGGCGCATCACGCCGCCGGGCCGCATGCCGCGGCCCCGTAAAGGAAATCCCTTCTGTTATGGAGCACTCGTATCACTCGGAGAGGAGGCGCTGCCGCCTGGATAAGAAGCGGTTGACCTATTTCACCCTGGGCGTGGGCGTCCTGCTGCTGGTGGTGGTGATCCTGCTGGCCTGGAGCGGGCGGCGCTCCCCCGGCGGCATCGTCCTGCCGGAGGAGCAGACCGACAGCGACAGCGTGGAGGACAGCGGCGGCGAGAGCCGGCTGAACGTGGTGGAGATCACGCCGGAGACGGTGGGGGTGGCCATCAGCGTCCGCTCCCGCCCCCTGTCCTACAGCCGCACCCAGGTGGTGGAGACCTTCTGGAGCGGCGGCAGCGGCCAGTCCGTCTCCCAGGTGTACGTCAGCGGCAGCCGGACCCGGCTGGACACCCAGCTGCCCGACGGCAGCGTGCGCCACACCCTGGTGTCCGGGGACTCCGCCGGCGTGTGGTACGACGACGAGACGGAGTGGGCCGCCCTGGGGGCCGGGCCGCTGGCGGCGGACCAGTCCGCCCGGATGCCCACCTACGAGACCGTCCGGGACCTGCCCGCGTCCTCCATCGCCGCAGCGGACTACCGGACGCTGGACGGCCTGTCCTGCATCTACGTGGAGACCCGGCCCGACGGGGCGGGCTACGCCGACTTCTACTGGGTCAGCGTGGACTCGGGCCTGCTCTGCCGGGCGGAGCGCACCCGCCACGGCGCGCTGGTCTACCGCTTCACCGGCGATACGCCGGAGACCGCCTCCCCGGATGAGTCCCTGTTTCTCCTGCCTGACGGGACGGCTCTGCCCGCCGCATAACAACGATAGACGCTGAAACAGCCGAGGTCCGGGCGCACGCCCGGACCTCGGCTGTTTTCATGTTGCGTCCCGCAGCAGCCACGCGAAACTGTTGGGGTAGAGATGGATCCGGCGGATCTGATCGTAGTGGTTTCCGTACATCAGCTCCGTATAGCTCCCCTCCTGCTGGACGCCGGCGTCCAGGAAGAAGGAGCTGAAGTTGAACAGGCACACCAGCTCGCGCTCCCCCCTGCGGCGGACCAAGGCCAGCACGTGGCGGCTGCCGGAGTCCTCTACCCACACGTCGGCCTCCGGGTCAAAGCAGCGCTCCCCCGCCCGGAGCTCCTCCATCCGCCGCAGCAGCTGGAACTGCTTGCCCTGGCGGGTGGAACCGTCGCCCCGCAGGGCGGCCAGCTCCCACTGGAAGCGGCCCCGGTGGATATAGCGGCTGTCCTCCCGGCGCTCCGGGTCCTCCTTGTAGGACCAGTCGTTGAGCTGGCCCACCTCGTCGCCGCTGTAGATCACGGGGATGCCGCTCTGGGAGAGCATCCAGGCGTGGAGGGTCAGATCACAGGCGATGGCCCGCTCCAGCTTGAAGGGGTCCTGCTCATAGTCGGCGGCCTCCACGCCGCACAGGGAGGCGGTGGTGCCGCACAGCCGGGCGTCCCCCAGCCGGGGGTCGTCGTTATAGAGCTCCCCCCTGCCGCCGCTGCCGGGCCACTTCCCGGTAAAGTAGTCGTTGAGGTACTTCTTGTGGGCCGCCTCGTTGATCCCGAAGCGCTGGCCCAGCCAGGGGTAGTCCAGCCCCCAGCCGATGTCGTCGTGACAGCGCAGGTAGTTGAGGAACAGGAAGTCCTTGGGCAGGGCGCACAGGGCCTCCATCTGCCGCCGGAGCAGGGACACGTCCCCGGTGGCCAGGGTGTGCCAGGTGGTGGCCATGGTGGTGACGTTGTAGAGCATGTGGCACTCGGGCTTCTCGGTGGTACCGAAGTAGGGGGCCACCTTGGCCGGCTCCATCACCACCTCCCCCAGCAGCAGCACGCTGGGGCAGACGATCTCCACCGCCATGCGCAGCATCCGGGCCAGCGTGTGGACCTGGGGCAGGTTGCGGCAGTCGGTGCCCAGCTCCTTCCATATGTAGGGGATGGCGTCCAGCCGGACCACGTCGATGCCCCGGTTGGCCAGAAACAGCATGTTCTCCGTCATGTCGTTGAAGACCGCCGGGTTGGCGTAGTTCAGATCCCACTGGTAGGGGTAGAAGCTGGTCATCACCACCTGCTGGCAGTCCTCCAGCCAGGTGAAGCTCCCCGGCGCGGTGGTGGGGAACACCTGGGGCACCGTCCTCTCAAACTGCCGGGGAATCTCCCAGCTGTCGTAGAAGAAGTACCGCTCCCGGTACCCCGGCGCCCCGGCCCTGGCCCGTTTAGCCCACGGATGGTCCTCGCTGGTGTGGTTCATAACGAAGTCCAGGCACACGCTCATCCCGCCCTCGCGGCAGGCGTCCGTCAGGTGTTCCAGGTCCTCCATGGTCCCCAGCGCCTCCTGGACCGCGCGGAAGTCGCTGACCGCGTACCCGCCGTCGCTGCGCCCCCTGGGGGAGGCCAGCAGGGGCATCAGATGGACGTAGTTGACCCCGCACTCCTTCAGGTAGGGCAGCTTCTCCTCCACCCCTTTCAGGGTGCCCGCGAAGGCGTCCACATACAGCATCATCCCCAGCAGGTCCCGGCGGCGGTACCAGTTGGGGTCCGCCTCCCTGGCGGCGTCCTGGGCCCGCAGGGCCTCCTTGCGCTCCCCCCAGCACCGGCGCAGCATCTCCACAAAATAGTCGAAAGCGGCCGTGTCGTTGTGGTAGAGCTCGCAGTAGAGCCACCTGAGCTCCCCGTAGTGCCGCTCCAGGCGGCGGTCAAAGGCGGTCCGCTCCTCCGCTGGGGCGGGCGGCTTCCCGGCCCGTTCCACGGGCGTCCTCTCCGCCGCAGCGGGGACCTTCACCCCCTTGGCGGCCTTCGCCGCCGGCTTTTTTGCCGCCGGCTTCCCGGCGGTCTTGACGCTCTTTTTCCCGGCGGCGCTCTTTTTGGCCGCCGGCTTTTTCGCGGCGGCCGCCGGGGCCGCCTCCTTCACAGGCGCTTCCTTTTCATCCCGTTTCATCTCACTGTACTCCTTCCAGCTCCGCCAGCCTGGGCATGGCGGGAATCGCTCCGCTGCGGGAGCAGGTGACGGCGGCGGCCCGGTTAGCAAAGCCCAGAATCTCCTCCAGCTCCGGCCGCTCCAGGCCCTCCAGGGGCCGGTCCCCCCGGCGGCACAGCCGGCTGAGCACCGCCCCCAGGAAGGTGTCCCCCGCCCCGTTGGTGTCGGCCACCTGCGCCGGCACGCCGGGCACGGTGAAGCAGGCCCCCTGCCAGCGGCAGAAGGCCCCCCGGCTGCCCAGAGTGATCATCACCAGCCGGATCCCCTTCTCCTCCAGCACGCGGCTCCCCTCCTCCAGGTCCTCCGTCCCGGTCAGCAGGGGCAGCTCCTCCTCGGAGAGCTTGATGACGTCCACCAGGGACAGGGGCAGGGTCATCCACTCCAGGGCGTCCCGCCGGGTCCGCCACAGGGCGGGGCGGTAGTTGGGGTCGTAGCTGACCAGCACCCCCGCCTGATGGGCCGCCCTGGCCGTAAAGATGGTGGCGCTGCGGGCGATGCCCTGGGTGAGGCTCACGGAGCCGAAGTGGAGGATTTTGCTGTCCTGGGCCAGCACCTCGTCCACGTCCTCGGGCACCATCTCGCAGTCCGCCCCCCGGATAAAGCGGAAGCTCCGCTCCCCGCGCTCATCCACGGAGACAATGGCCATGGTGGTGGGGCTCTCCCCCACCTGGAGGCCGGCGTGGTCCACGCCGTTTTCCTCCAGCACCCCCCGCAGGTACGCGCCGAAGCCGTCGCTGCCCACCTTGCCGATGAAGGCGGTCCTGCAGCCCAGCCGGGCCGCGGCCACCGCCACATTGGCCGGCGCGCCGCCGGGATTGGCGGCAAATACCGGCACCTGCTGCTGATTTTTCCCCGTCTGGGTCAGGTCGATCAGGATCTCACCGATGGCTGTGATGTCTCTCATAGCGTGCGTCCATCCTTTCCGTCAATGTCGAATCACTTGATAAACAGGCCGTTTTTCCGAAAAAAAGCAGCATAAAAGCAGCCAATTTTTTCCACCGCACCTAAACGCTATTGTATCAGACCCGGACGCGTTTGTCCAGCCCCCCGCGCGCCCGTCAGCCGGGGGGCCAAGTCATATCCCGCCCCGCCAGCACGTGGAAGTGCAGGTGGGGCACGGTCTGCTGGCCCGCCTCGCCGATGTTGGACACCACCCGGTAGCCCGGCCCGGCGAAGCCCAGCTCCTCCGCGAGCCTGGCGATGACGGCGAAGATGTGCCCCACCGCCGGGGCGTTCTCCTCCGTCACGGCGGACACGGACTGGATGTGGGCCTTGGGCACCACCAGAAAGTGGGTGGGCGCCTGGGGATTGATGTCATAGAAGGCATAGCACAGCTCGTCCTCATAGACCTTCCTGCTGGGAATTTCCCCGGCAATAATCTTGCAGAATAAGCACTCAGACACGGAAAAACCTCCTTCTTATTGGAACGGCACCACGGCGAAAAACTCCAGGTTCTCCCCGCCGTCGTTGATCAAACTGTGGGCATGCCCCTTGGGGCAGTAGTGGCAGTCCCCTGCGGCCAGGGGGATGTATGCGCCGTCGTAGAGCACCTTCCCCGTCCCGGAGAGGATGTAGATGATCTCGCTGCTGGTGTCGTGGGTGTGCGCCCCGATGGAGGCCCCGGGCTCCAGACATGCCCGCATAATCTTGCACAGCTCGTCCACCCGCATCCTGGTGCGGAAGGTCCCCTCCCCGCCCAGGAAGCCGGGAATGGCCTGCTCCTCCATTTTGGAAAAATCAATCAGCATATCCTTTTCTCCTCTAGTCCTTCGCCCTCTCGTTCACGAAATCATCCAGCGCCGCCAGCGCGTCATCCAGCTTCAGCAGGTCGCTGCCGCCGCCCATGGCGGAGTCCGGCTTGCCGCCGCCCTTACCGCCGCAGATGGGGGCGATGGTCTTGATAATATCCCCGGCCTTGACGCCCTTGGCCACGGCCTCCTTGCCGCAGACGGCCAGGAAGGTGATCTTCTCCTCGTTGACGCCGGCCAGCAGGGCGGCCACCTTGGGCTCCTTGTCCCGGAGGAAGTCGCCCATCTTGCGCATGTCGTCCGCCGACATGCCGCTGCGGGACATGGAGACCACCTTCAGGCCCTTCACGGCCTTGGCGCTCATCAGGAACTGGTCCGTCTCGCTGACGAACTCCTTGGCCTTCAGCTTCTCGATGGTCTGGCGCAGCTCCCTGGTTTCAGACACCATCTGCCCCGCCCGCTCCTTCAGATCCACGGGCTTCACCTTCAGGGCGGCGGCGGCCTGGAAGAGCATATCCTGGAACCGGTTCATCTCCTCCAGGGCCCGCTTGCCGGTGACAGCCTCGATGCGCCGCACGCCGGAGGCCACGGAGAATTCGCTGTCGATGTGGAACACCCCCGCCTTGGCGGAGTTGTCCAGGTGGGTGCCGCCGCAGAACTCCACGGAGTACCCCCCGCCGATGTTCACCACCCGGACCACGTCGCCGTACTTCTCGCTGAAGAGGGCGATGGCCCCGGTCCTCTTGGCCTCCTCGATGGGCATCTCCCTGGCCTCCACCGGCCAGCCCGCCAGGACGGCGTTGTTGACCTCCTGGGAGACCCTGCTCAGCTCCTCGGCGGTCATGGCGGCAAAATGGGTGAAGTCGAAGCGCAGGTAGTCCTCCTCCACCAGGGAGCCCGCCTGGTGGACATGGTCCCCCAGCACCGTGCGCAGGGCCTTGTCCAGCAGGTGGGTGGCGGTGTGGGCGCGCATGACGGCCTGACGGCGCTCCGTATCGATGGCCGCCGTCACGGCGTCGCCCACCCGGAGGGAGCCGGAGGTCATCCTGCCGTAGTGCATGTACTTGCCGCCCTTGTTCTTCTGCACGTCTGTGACCTCAAACCTGACCCCCTCGCCGGACAGGACGCCGTGGTCGGCCACCTGTCCGCCCATCTCGGCGTAGAAGGGGGTTCTGTCCAGCACCACGATGCCCTCCACGCCGGGCATGAGCACCTCCGCCAGCTCGTTTTCCACCACCAGGGCCGCCACCTTGGCCCCCTCCACGGCGGTGCTGTCATAGCCCGCGAATGCGGTGGAGGGCACGTCCTTGCCGAACTCCACGCCGGCCCAGCCCAGGTCCCCCAGGGCCTCCCGGGCCTTCCGGGCCCGGAGGCGCTGCTCCTCCATCAGGGCCTTGAAGGCGTCCTGATCGACGCGCATGCCCTCCTCCTCCACCATCTCCGCCGTCAGGTCGATGGGGAAGCCGTAGGTGTCGTAGAGCTTGAAGGCGTCCGCCCCGGAGAAGGTCCTCTCCTCCTTGGCCTTGTGGCCCTCCAGCATCTCGGTAAAGATCCGCATGCCGCCGTCGATGGTCTTCGCGAAGCTCTCCTCCTCCATGCGGATGACCCGGGTGATGTAGCTCTCCTTCTCCCGCAGGTCGGGGTAGGCCGCCTCGTTCTCCCGGATCACCGTGGCGCAGACCTCGTAGAGGAAGGGCCTGTCCACCCCCAGCAGCTTCCCGTGGCGGGCGGCCCGGCGGAGCAGGCGGCGGAGCACGTAGCCCCGCCCCTCGTTGGAGGGCAGCACGCCGTCGCAGATCATCATGGTGGCGGAGCGGATGTGGTCGGTGATGACCCGCAGGCTCACGTCCACCTTGTGGCCCTGGCCGTACTTGGCCCCGGTGATCTCGCTGACCTTGTTGGTGATGTTCATGACGGTGTCGATGTCGAAGAGGGAGGCCACGTTCTGGCTCACGCAGGCCAGCCGCTCCAGCCCCGCGCCCACGTCGATGTTCTTCTGCTTGAGCTCGGCGTAGTGGCCCTGCCCGTCGTTGTCGAACTGGGAAAACACGTTGTTCCAGATCTCAATGTATCGGTCGCACTCGCAGCCCACGGTGCACCCCGGCCTGCCGCAGCCGTAGGCCTCCCCCCGGTCGTAGTAGACCTCGGAGCAGGGGCCGCAGGGCCCGGAGCCGTGTTCCCAGAAGTTGTCCTCCTTGCCGAACTTGAAGATCCGCTCTGCGGGGACGCCCACCACCTTGTGCCAGATCTCATAGGCCTCGTCGTCGGCGGGGGTGGTCTCGTTTCCGGCGAAGACGGAGGGGTAGAGCCGCTCGGGCTCCAGCCCCATCCACTCCGGGCTGGTGAGGAACTCCCAGCACCAGGAGATGGCCTCCCTCTTGAAGTAGTCCCCGAAGGAGAAGTTGCCCAGCATCTCGAAGTAGGTGCCGTGGCGGGCGGTCTTGCCGATGTTCTCAATATCGCCGGTGCGGATGCACTTTTGGCAGGTGCACACCCGGTGACGCGGGGGCTCCACCTCGCCGGTGAAGTAGGGCTTCATGGGGGCCATGCCGCTGTTGATAAGCAGCAGGCTGGCGTCGTTCTGGGGAATCAGGGAGAAGCTGGGGAGGCGGAGGTGGTCCTTGGACTCAAAGAATTTCAGGAACATCTCCCGCAGTTCGTTCACGCCGTAAGACTTGTGCATAGGGGTATTTCTCCTTTATAAAAAATTATTATTAATGAATGAAGGGCGGCCGCCGGCCGGGTTCCTGCGGGGTCCGCCGCACGTCGGTCCTGCCCAGCAGATAATCGGTGGAAACCTCAAAATAGTCCGCCAGGCGCTCCAGCATCAGAGACGGGATGTTGATTTCACCGTGTTCGATTTTTTGATAGTGCCGGTCCTTACAGCCGATAAATTCCGCCATGGCAACCTGTGTTACCCCTTTTTCCTTCCTGAGTTCCCTGATCCTTGCCGAAAATTTAGGCATTTTGATGTCCATATAATAACTCCTAAAGACAAGCTTGACACGCCTTTATATGTCGTGATATAATGTAAGCACGCCACAAAATATCGTGAAAGGAACATTTACATCATGAGCGAAACCTACGAATGGCTCTACGACAATTACGCCAAGGACCTCCTGGAACAGATCGCCGCCGGGGAGAAGCGGCTCATCGAAGGCACCCTCCGGCCCATGGCCCTCACCGACGGCCAGAAGGTCGAGCTCTACGACCTGCTTATGGACCTCCGGCTCCGCTCCGGGGCGGAGGTTTTCGCCCTGGGTCTGCAGCTGGGCGTCCGCCTCACCGCCTCACCGATAAGTTTCGATGCCGATGTTGTCCAGCAGGATCTCGCCTGACCCGTCAAACACCAGCCGGATGCCCGTCACCGCCGCGGGGTCGAAATCCCTCTCCGCCGTGAAATCCTCCACCGGAATGGCCGCCGTGGCGAAGGCCTTCTGATAGGTGCTGGTGTCGAAGACGAAGTCCAGCTTATCGGTGCGCACCGCCAGAATGGGGAACACCGCCGCGAAGTCGCTGATCCTGGCGGAGGCGGTCTGGCCCCTCCGGTCAGTGAGCACCACCTCCCCGTCCACCAGCTCCAGCTCCCCCCGCTCCACCGCCCGGCTGTCCACGTCGCACAGGTCGAAGACCACCCGTCTGCCGGTCAGGTCCTGCTGGGGCATATCCACGCTGTAGGAGGCCTCCCCCCGCCAGCGCAGCCGCGCCGCGTGGGTGTCCCTGCCGCCGAAGCCCACCAGCTCCTCAGTCCACAGCGCCGCCCCCTGGGCGGAGAGGGCGGCCCCCTCCATGGCGGCGGTCTCCAGGTCCGAGTCCTCCTCGAAGTCCGCTACGGGCACGAAGCCGGAGGATTCCCAGCACTGGACGTACACCGTCTCCGGCAGCTGTCCTGCGCAGCTGTCCCAGTCGGTCAGCAGCCGCCGGCAGCGCTCGTCCCCCCGCAGGGTCACATCCAGGAAGACCTTGATGAACACCCTGGCCACGGCCTGCTGGTCCTCCTCGCTCAGCAGGCTCTCCACGTTCAGAAGCGGGGCGAAGGGCCCCTGCTGGTCATAGGCGCCCCACAGCTCATTGAACTGTCCGTGGTTGGCCGTGCCTATGTACAGGGCGGTTTTCAGGTAGTCCCCCTCCCCGGTGAAGGAGATGTTTTCATACTGGGTCATGCCCATAAAGCGGCTCACATCCCGGTCCGCCGCCCCGTGGAGCAGCAGGTAGTTCACGTCCTCCAGCCGCACGCTGTGGTCCGCCGGCCGGTACTGGTCCACCGTAGGGGCCACCGCCACAATAGATTTGATGGGGAAACCGTAGTCAAACTCCACCGCGCCGTTTTCCGGGTAGCGGTCGTAGCCGTTGAAGAGGCAGGCGGTGGCCACCATCTCCCCGCCCCGGCTGTGGCCGCCGATGGCGATGCTCTCCCCATCCATCCGGCCGTACAGGGGGCCGCCCCGCTCCTGGTTGAACTCCAGCAGCAGCCCGATGTGCTCCAGCAGCAGCACCGCCCGTCCGTCGTTCTCCCCGGCCAGCATATTGCAGGCATTCTGGTCCACGGACACCATCACGTACCCATGGGAGGCCAGATACCGCCCTAAGTAGTCGTACCCCAGGTAGGAGGCGGTGGTGATCTCGTGGTTGCCGTGGGCGAAGAAGAGCACCGGGCAGTTCTCCGCCTCCTCCGGGTACCACACCCGCCCCTGCAGGGGCACCTGGGTCAGCTCGTAGTCCCAGTATACGTCCACATAATTGCCCACCAGATCGCCGGTATCCCGGCTCATGTAGGGGCTCAGGTTCACGCTCCCGGCCTCCAGCTCCCCCTCGGGGCCGTAGTCCAGCTTCGCCGGCGTATAGGGGCCCATCCCCAGGGAGGGCTCCAGCTCCGCCAGGCGGGCGTTCCGGTTCTGGTTGAGGGCCAGATAGGCGGGCGTCCGGCTGTCGCTGAACCCGTCGGTGAACAGAAACACCGCCAGCAGCGCGGTTCCCCCCGCCGACAGCAGGCCGGCCCCTACGGTGGCCGGCGTCGCCCGCCTGTGCCGCAGAAGGCTCCACCAGGACGCCGTCAGCAGCCACAGCGTGCCCGCCGCCAGGGCCGCGAACAGCCACACCCGGTAGGTCCAGCCCTCGCCGGCCCCCTGCTCCACGGTGTACACAGCGGACCCGTACGCCAGCCCCAGGGCCGCCAGCCAGCCCGGGTCCCGCCCCAGCCACCGCCGGCCCGCCTTCCGCGCCAGCCACACCGCCAGCTCCGCCGCACCCAGGCACACACACCACATCACCGCGTACCCGGCCCTCCTGGGCCAGAACGTGGCCGCCAGCGCCGTACCCGCCGCCAGCGCGAACACCCCCGCCCCCAGCTGGCACAGCGCGCCCGCCGTGCCGCCGAAGTGGGAGAGGATCCAGGAAACAGGACTGCGCTTGGATAAAAGAAGTTTCAACTAGGTTTGCCTCCATAGGTTGGTTGTCACTCTTTTTCTTGCAAGAAAAAGAATCAAAAAGAGCCCTTACCGGCACACCGGCCGGTTTTGGGGGGAACCCGCCGCGCCCGCGCTACTGCTTTCGAATCTCCAGCCCGATGAGGGCCAGATCCGGATCGAAGGCCAGCCGGAACAGGACCCGCTCCTTGGCGAAGCGGCAGTACAAAACCGCCACGCCGTAGTCCTCCCCGTCGGAGGACTGGCCGGTGGTCATGCTGCTCTCGACCCGCCGGAAGTCCCCCGCGCCCTCCAGCTGGCGTTCCGCCAGCGCCCGCAGCTCCTCCTCCGTGACCGTCTCCGCCACGTCGGGCCGCAGCGCCGCCCGGACCGCCTGGAAGTCCCCCGCCGTCACCAGCTCCAGCACCTCCCGCCCCGCCTCCAGCAGGGCCTGCTCCTCCATGCCGGCGGGCAGGGCCCTTCCCCGGCACCCCGCCAGCGCCAGCAAGCACAGCGCCAGCACCGCCAGCGATGTCAGCCGTCGCGTCATCTCCACCCATCCTCCTTTGCCCAAAAAGAAAAACCCACGCCCACACATAGGGGCGAAGGTCTCGCGGTACCACCCTAATTGTCCCCCAGGGGGGACGTCTCAGCAGCCCGGTAACGGGGGCCAGGCCGTGCGGCTCGTCGCCGCCCGCTCGGAAGTGGCTGCGCCGCGGGCTCTGCCGCGGGGCTCTCACGCTCCCCCGCTCGCTGCGGCCGCCCGGCCGGCGCTCGTTTCCTCATCGCTTTTGTCTGACCGTATTATAGCACAGTTTTCCCCCTTGTCAATACGGAAACCGCTGGGATGGCAGAAATGAATTGACGTTTTTTCCACACGCCGCCCCTGTACCGGCAGCAGAGCGCCGCCCGGCGGTGCCGGGCGGCGCTCTGGGGGGTTACTTCCCGAAATTCTCAATAATGTCCACGATCTCCATCCCGATCCGCTGCTGGGCCTCCTTGGTGGCCGCGCCGATGTGGGGGGTGCAGGAGACGTTGGGGTGGCTGTAGAGGGCGCTGTTGGTGGCCGGCTCGTCGGCGTACACGTCCAGGCCGGCAGCCCGGACCTTACCGGAATTGAGGGCCTCCAGCAGGTCGTCCTCGTTGACGTTGTCGCCCCGGCTGGTGTTGACGAACACCACGCCGTCCTTCATCTTATCGATGTTCTCCTTGCAGATGAGCTTCACCCCGTTGAGGGAGGGCGTGTGCAGGGAGATGAAGTCGGCCCGGGCGAAGAGCTCGTCCAGCTCCACGTACTGCATGCCCATCTGCTCCTCGATGCCGGGGACGTGGAAGATGTCCTGGGCGATGACCTCCATGCCGATGCCCTTGGCCATGCGGCCCAGGGCCTGGCCGATGCGGCCGAAGCCGATGATGCCCAGGGTCTTGCCGCCCAGCTCGATGCCCTTGCCGTAGGCCTTCTTCTCCCATTTGCCCTCCCGCATGGTGTGGCCGGCCACAGAGAGGAACCGGGCGCAGGAGAACATGTGGCCCATGGCCAGCTCCGCCACGGAGTTGGAGGAGGCGCGGGGGGTGTTCTTTACGGTGATGCCCGCGTCCTCGGCGTACTTCACGTCGATGTTGTCCACGCCCACGCCGCCGCGGATGATGAGCTTCAGCCGGCCGCCCTTGGCCTCGTCGATGTGGCTGGCGCGCACCTTGGTGGCGGAGCGCACCACCACCGCGTCGGCGTCCCGCAGGGCCGCGCCCAGCTCCTCGGGGGCGTAGAACTGCTCCACCACCTCGTGGCCGTTTTTCTTCAGCTGCTCCAGGGCGGTTTTGTCCATCCCATCGGTAACAAGGATTTTCATAGTATCTTCTCCCATCAAAAATTATTCAGGCAAATGCTTATCAATCACGACATGTCCGTTTTCATCCAGCAGCGGCGTCATGCAGGACAAGGAGAGCCCGTTTCCGTCCGCCGCCAGATAGTGCACGCCGGTAACCGTGTCGCAGATCACCGACAGCGCATACATACCGACGCCGTGGCTCTCCTTCACGACAAACCGCTGCGGCGCCTTCTCCCTGCCGAACATCTCAGCCATTCTCCGCCTCGAACTTCTTCAGGAACTCCACCAGGGCCTCCACGCCCTCCTTGGGCATGGCGTTGTAGGTGGACGCCCGCAGGCCGCCCACGCTCTTGTGGCCCTTGAGGTTGTCGTACCCGGCGGCCTTGGTGGCGGCCACCACCTTGGCGTCCAGGTCCTTGTCGCCGGTGACGAAGGGAATATTCATCAGGGAGCGGAACTCCTTGTCCACGGTACCCTTGAACATCTTGGAGCCGTCCAGGAAGTCGTACATGACCTTGGCCTTGTCGATGTTGATCTTCTCCATGGCCTCCAGACCGCCGATGCTCTTGAGGTACTTGAACACCTTGCCGCAGCAGTAGATGGCCCAGCAGTTGGGGGTGTTGTACATGGATCCGTTGTCGGCGTGGGTCTTGTAGCTCATGTAGAGGGGGGTCTTGGGGTCCAGCTCGGCGTCGTCGCGGATGAGGTCCTCACGGATGATGACCACCACCATGCCGGCGGGACCCACGTTCTTCTGCACGCCGGCGTAGATAAGGCCGTAGTCGCTGACGTTGCAGGGCTTGGACAGGAACATGGAGCTCTGGTCGCTGACCAGCACATGGCCCTTGGTGTCGGGCAGCCTGCTCCAGGTCACGCCGTGGATGGTCTCGTTCTCGCAGATGTAGACGTAGTCCGCGTTTTCCGGGATGTCCAGATCGGAGCAGTCGGGCACATAGCAATAGTTGCGGTCCTTGCTGGAGGCCACAACGTGCACGTCGCCGTACTTCTTGGCCTCGGCGATGGCCTTCTTGGACCACGCGCCGGTCTCCACGTAGCAGGCCACGCCGTTTTTCATCAGGTTCATGGGGATCATGGCGAACTGCAGCGTCGCACCGCCCTGGATGAACAGCACCTTGTAGTTGTCGGGGATGTGCATCAGATCCCGCAGGTCCTGCTCCGCCTCGTCGATAATCTGCTGGTAGACGGGGGAGCGGTGGCTCATCTCCATCACGCACATGCCGGAGCCCCGGTAGTTCATCATCTCATCCCGGATCTCCTCCAGGACGGGCTCCGGCATGGTGGCAGGTCCGGCGGAAAAGTTGTATGTACGGTTGTACTTCATGGATCGTTCCTCCTCAATATTACCAAAAATGGCAGGTGCTCCTGACAGGGCCAGTATAGTACATTTCCATAAAATAATCAACAGCAAAATAAAAAATTTTCAGCGTTTCAGAAAAACTTTCAGCACATCAAAAAAAACAGTTTGTCCCCCGCTCTTTTTCCGCTGAAATTGCCGTTCCAGCTTTCTTTTTTACCATGTTTTTGATGAAAACATCTGCTCAAAAAAGTACCGCCTCCCGGTAGAGAGGCGGGTACTTTTTACCACGCACAGGTGACGCTGCAGGTGAAGTCCTGGGGACCGCCGTCGCCCTCGTAGTGGAGGGTGATGACCGCCTGACCGGGGCCTACGGCAGTAACGGTGCCGGTCAGGCCGTCCACGGCAGCCACCGCCGGGTCGGAGCTCTCATAGGAGACGGCGTAAATACCGGCGGCGTTGACCAGGGTCAGGGGGAAGCTCTGGCCCTCGTACCACAGATAGACCGCATCGGGACTGACGAGGAGGCCGCCCCTCTTGTCCTCCTCCAGCCGGGACAGGAGCACGGCCAGCCGCTCCTCATAGGGCAGGCTCTCGTCCAGCTGGCGGTAGTAACCCCAGCTGTAAAGCAGCAGCCCGGCGGTCTCATCCCGCTGCTCCGGGGACAACTCGTCCAGAGTGATGGCGGCGAAACGGGTGGGGTTGCGGATGTACAGGCTGTAGAGGATGCCGGCATAGCCCTCGGCGTAGGCGCCGTCCAGCCCCTTGGTGCAGGAGAGAAGAATCCGGCACTCCTCCTCCGTCAGGCCGGCGTCCTGGGTCTCGACGTACCCCGCTACGGCCATCTGGGCCTCCATGATCCAGTCGGTCTCCTCCCCCGGCACGTAGAGGTCGCCCCAGGAGATGTCCGCCAGCAGGGGAAGCCACTCTCCCGCGTCTCCGCCCTGCTGGAGCTGCTCCCGGATGGAGGCGGCGGCGCCGGATGCCGGCAGGACGGACTCTTCAGCAGAGACAGGAGGTTCCCCGGCGTCGGGGGTGCCGGAGGGCTCCGGCGGCGCTTCCGGCGCGGGAGCAGCGGGGGCTGTGGAGGCAGGGGGGTCGGGCTCTTCCGTCGGGGGCGGCGTCTGGCCGCAGGCGGCGAGGAGAAGCGTCAGCAGGAAAAAAGGGAGAAGAAGACGGGTTCGTTTCATGGGTGATTACCTCTTTTCTAAAAAGTTAAAGGGAAGAGCTCAATTCCACGCACAGGTGACGGCGCAGGTAAAGTCCCGGGAACCGCCGGGGCCCTCATAGCGGAGAGTGATGACCGCCCGGCCAGGGGAGAGGGCGGTGACCGTGCCGCTCTCGTCCACGGCAGCCACGCCGGGGTCGGAGCTCTCATAGGCGGCGGCATAGATCCCGTAGGCGTTCACCGGCAGGAACTGGAAGGACGCGCCCGCCTGCTCCAGCGTCATGGCGGAGGGACCGGCGCTGACGCCCGCCGCAAGGTCGGCCTCCAGCCGGGCAAGGGCCTCCTCCCGACCGGGGACGGCGTCCGTGTAGGGCTCCCGGTGGAAGCTCCACTGGGACCGGATGCAGTCCAGCGCCCTGCTTCGCTGCTCCTCCGGCAGCTGCTCCAGAACCACATAGGCGAACTGACTGGGGTTGAGCGTATACAGTTGGTAGACCATATAGCCGTACCCCTCGGAGTACGCGCCGTCCAGGCCCTCGGCGGCGGAGAGGATGTAGAGGTACTCCGCCGCCGTCAGCTCCGGGCCGTTCTCATTGATATAGTGCCCCAGTGCGTCCAGGACCTCCAGCGCGGCGTCGTACTCCCCGGCGTCCACGCCGGCCAAGGCGCCCCAGTCCATGTAGGCCAGCAGAGGCAGCCACTCCTCTCCGGCCTGCAGGCTGTCCCACAGGGCCTGGGCGTTGACATACGCCTGGGGGTTCACGTCGTCCCAGGGTGAAAAGCTGGTGAAGATGTAGTTGGTCCCGTTCCAGACGCAGGCATAGTCGCGGCGCTTCTGGCCCAAAACGGTCTCCAGGTCCTCCCCCAGCACCTGGGTCCAGGCGACGATGACCGCTTCCTCGTCGTAGTACAGGGCTTCCTCCTCGCTGATGGGGAAAGCACGGACCGTCTCCTCGCCTGCATACACATTGGCAGGGCGGTCGGCCGGGAGGGCGTAGAGCTGCCCGTCCTCCTCCCGCAGCTCCCGGCAGGAGAGCAGGTATTCCGCCGTCTCCGGGGTGAACAGCGTTTGCAGATAGCCCCGCAGATCGTCGATGCCGGCAAAGAAGCCCACGGCGCACATGGTTCCCGCCTCGGTCTCCAGGGTGCTGTCATAGCGCAGGGACATGTATCCGCCCGTCATCATCTCCCAGGCGGACCTGGCCTCCCGATAGAGGAGGAGGAACCGCCTCTCCTCCGCCGTCAGCTCCTCCGGCCAGTCCGCCAGGGCGGCCTCCGCCGCCAGCCAGCCGCCGGGGACGGTGTACCAGTCCTCCGTCTCCCCGTCTGCCCACCGGACCTGGGGGGTGCTGTCGTAGAAGGTGAAGGGGCCCACGGTGGTGCTGCGCCAGCTCTTGGGCTCCGCCTCCGGCGCGTCCGCCGGGGTCCAGGCACAGGAGGCGAAGGCCTCCCGCAGCGCCGGCAGCCGGTCCGTGGACAGCTGAGCGATCGCCGGCGCGCCAAAGACGCCCCGGGCGTGGTAGCCAATACCATCCCCGCCGGACAGGGCCTCCAGCCGGGCCAGCGCCTCCCGGAGGGCCCCCTCCTCGTCGCTGGCGCAGAGCCGCCCGGAGCGCATGTAGACGATGTGCAGGTCCTGGGCAGCCACGGGCTGGGTGTACGGGTTGAAGAACCGGTCCAGCAGGGCGGCGGTTCCCTCCGGGTCCGCGAAGCAGTAGGACTGGCCTTCCACCAGATCCATCGACAGCACCGGCAGGGTGTAGGCCCGCAGGCTGTCCGGGGTCAGGGAGGCGGCCTGGCGGGCGAACCACAGCAGCTCCTCCGCCGTCAGATCCGTCTCCACGCCGCCGGCGGCCAGGACCGCCAGAGACTCCAGCAGGGGCGGATCCTCCAGGCACCTGCTCAGCGCCGCCTTCAAAAACTGCTGCTGGAGGGCGATGCGGTCCAAGTCGCCGTTTTTGTAGTAGCGGTAGCGGAGCATGCCCAGAGCCTGGGCCCCGCTGAGGGTCTGGAGCCCGGGCTCCAGGTGGATGGAGAGATTCTGGAACGGGTCCTCGTAGTCCATGCCCTGGGGCACGTCGTACATCACGCCGCCCACTGCGTCCACCAGCTCCGCCGCCGCGTTCAGGTCCACCGCCAGGCAGTAGTCCGGCAGAAAGCCCAGCAGGCGGCTCACCTGGACGCGCAGCTCCTGGATGCCGCCGGGCTGGGCACTGGCGGCGCTGAGGCGCTTGGGCTCCCAGTCCACATCGATATAGACGTCCCTGGGCAGGCTCAGCAGGTTCAGCTCCTGGGCCCGGACATCGTAGAGCGCGACGGCGATGGAGTCCACGCGGCCGGAGGGGTCCAGGCCCGCCATCAGGAAGGTATACACCCCCTGTCGGCGGTTGAGCTGCTCCCCGCCCGGCATCGCGCCGCTGAAATCTGCGGGAACCTCGGGGGCTGCGGCCTCCCCCAGGGCCCGGCCGCCGAAGGTGACCACCACTGCGGCGCACATCACCAGTACCACCGCCGCCAGCGTGACCTTCAGCATCCGGGGGCGGCGGGCGATGAGGGCGATACGCCGGGCCATGGCCCGGCCGCCGGCGGTCATGGTGGTGGCGGTGTGCAGCAGGTCCGCCGGGGAGCGGCCCGGCGGCACCAGCGCCAGAAGGGTCCGGCCGTAGTCCAGGCGCTGTGCCTCCCCCAACCGCCGTATGGTCCCAGCGTCACAGGCCAGCTCGCAGTCCCGGCGGCTGAGGGACGCCGCCAGCCAGACCATGGGGTCAAACCAATAGACCGCCAGGCAGAGGGCCCGCACAAGGGCCCAGATGTGGTCCCCGTGGCGGTAGTGGGTGTACTCGTGGGCCAGGACGTGCCCAGGACAGGCCGCCTTCAGGGCCGCCCCGTTGAGGTAGACGGCCGGGCGCAGCAGCCCGAAGAGGCACGGGGAGGCCAGCTCCTCTACTGCATATACCCGCAGCCGCCCCTGTCCGGCTCCCGCCGGCAGGTTCAGAGGCCGGCGCAGACGGTACAGCCGCAGGGCGAAGAGCAGGTTGCTCATCCCCAGGGCCGCGGCCATCAGAACCGCCCCCGCCAGCCAGATCCGGACCGCCAGCCGGGCCGGCGCGATCCCGGAGGATTCTCCGCCCGTCGGGGTCTCTTTGGCGGCCGCCTCCGGGACGTCCTGGGTCCGCTGTCCAAAGGAGGGGCCGTCCCCGCCGGGCGGCGGCAGAGCGCCGGCGGCCCCCGCCGAAGCCCCATACAGATCCGGCAGGGGCCGGAGGACAGCGGGCGAGCCGGGGTCCTCCGCCCGGTCCAGCAGGACCTCCCGCAGATCCGCCGCCGCCCCCGCCACGCTCACCGGCGCGGGAAAGAGGCTTCCGGGAATCAGCAGGCGGGCCGCCACCAGCAGCCACAGGGCGTATTGCAGCCCCGGCGTGATCCGCCCCTGCAGCAGGCGGCGCAGCAGAATGACCACCAGGATCAGCACCCAGGAGGCCAGAAGGCGCTCCATCATGCCTCCTCCCCCCTCGCCCTCTCCAAAATAGCGCTGAGCGCCTGGAGGTCCTCCTCGGTCAGGCCCCGGCCGTCGGCCATGGTGTTCACCAGCAGCCCCACGCTGCCCCGGTAGACCCGGCGCAGCAGGGACTCAGTCTCCTGGAGGGCCGCCTGCTCCCGGAGGACGGTGGGGCTGTAGAGCCGGGCGCGGGCCCCCTCGGTGTGGCGGAGGGCCCCCTTGGCCTCCAGCCGGGTGACCATGGTGACGATGGTGGATTTGCTCCAGCCGGTGGCAGGGGTCAGGGCGCGGACGATCTCCATCAGCGTCCGGGGGCTGTGCTCCCAGAGGCACTCCATGATCTGCCACTCCGCAGCGGAGAGGGACAGGGGTTTGCCGGACATAGGACGCTCCTTTCCTGGTGCGCGGCGGGGCCGCGCGGGCAGTTAGTTGACAAGTGTAAACTGATTGTAGCATGGGATTTTACAGTTGTCAACCATTTTTGCGGGGCCGGGGGAATGGGGAGACGCTTCATTTATATAAAGTTGTCAAGGTGCGCTCTGTGCGGTCTTCTTGACCCCGCCGCACGCGGCCCGGTACCTGGGCCTGGTCGCACTTACTTCCGGACTTGGCTACCGCGGTGGTGGTGCTCCCTACAAACTGTAGGGCGGAAACGGGGGGAAGTTGTACGCCGGCGTGCATCCGGCGGGAACATGTTTCGCAAAATGGGAAAAGGCGGCCGGAGAGCTCCGGCCGCCTGGGGTTCAGTCCGCTTCCATGATCTTGATCTGGTCGGTGGTGTAGGAGGTCTCGCTGAGCACGATGTCCTTGATCTTGGCCACGTCCTCGGTCTGCAGGCCGTCCTCGGCGGCGGAGACCACCACGCTGATGCTGTTCTCCCCCATGAAGGCCACGCAGTCGGCGTAGCCCTTGGCCACCACCAGGTTCTCAATCTGGCCCTCCAGCATGGAGTAGTCCGCCAGGGTCTGGATGGCCCGGTTGGCGTCGTCCAGCACCGTCTGCTCCACGTTCTCCTGGGCCGCCGCCTCCCGGAGGATGGACAGGGCGTTATCCCGGGACTGCTGGCGGCTGAGGCGGGCGGTGTCAAAGTAGCTGCCCGGCGCGGAGGCCGGGGCGGAGGCGTCCGTGTCCTCGCCGATGGCGGTGGGCACCCCGCCCACCAGGGCCGCGTCCCCCAGGACCTTGGTGTTGCTGTTCTCCTCCGGCTGCTGCTGGCTGACGGGCTGGGTATCGTCCGTCAGATTGCCGGCGTAGCGCCAGTTGAGATACACCGCCGCGCACACAAACAGCAGCACGGTGGCCACCACGGCATTGCGTTTCCATTGGTTTCTCATTGCTTCATTTCCTCCCCATTTTTGCACTTAACTTGCCATATCACGGTATTGTCCGGCGGCTTCTACTCCGCCGCGCCGCCCCCCTGCCAGCGGACCACGGCGATGCGGTCCGCCCCCAGGCCCGTGAGGGCCGACACCGCCGACACCACCTGCAGGCGCACCGCGTCGCTGCCGCCGCCGTCACAGACCACCAGGGCCCCCCGGTACTGGGGGTAGCGCTCCTGGGTGACCACCACGCCGCCGGAGCCGGTCACCGTGTCCGTGGATCGCTCGTAGCTGTCGGGGGACTGGGCGCTGCCGCTGTAGCGCAGGGAGGCGTCCTGGGCCAGCACCAGCTCGGCGCCGCTGTGGAGGGTGAGCATCAGGTCCACCCGGCCCACGCCGCTGATCTTGGAGAGAATCTCCTCCATGGCCTCCTCTGTGGCCCGCAGCTCCGGCGTCTGGGGGGCCGCCTGGGGCTCCTCCGCCTGCCGCCGGGTCCCCTCCCCCGACGGCCACAGCAGCAGCACCGCCCCCACCGCCGCCACCAGCAGCACATATTTGTAGCGGGATAGGATCTCCAGCGGCCCCTTCAGCCGCCGCTTTCCTTCGTCTCTGTCCATGCTTCCTCCTCCAGCCAGATGGTTTTTTCGGCGGGAACGCCCACCTCCTCCTCTACGCAGAGGGCCAGGGCCGCGCTGTAGGGCCCGCGGATGGTCACCGTGTCCGGCAGGGGGATTCCGCTCTCCCCCGCCGCCGTGGTCACCCGCACCTCACAGGCCAGCCCCAGCCGGTTCGCTTTGTCCCATATATATGCCTCCGTCTTCTCCGCTATGATAGCCGCCAGGACCTCCTGCTGATTTTTTCGGTAGAGCGCCTCCTGCTCCCGGGTGCGCTGGCGGAAGGCCGCCGCCTCCAGGGCCTCCCCCTCCCAGGCCGCGCCGGTCAGCTCCGCCAGGGGGGCCAGCAGGGCCAGGGCCAGCAGCAGGCCGGACACCAGGCGGACCATGGCCTGCTCCCGGCCCCGGGGGGCCAGCTGACGGGCCAGTCCCCCGGCAAAGGCGGTGAGCACAATGCCCAGCAGCCACTCTCTCACGCTGTGTTCTCCTCCTCTCCCGCCCTCATGGCGACACCGCCGTGACCGCCGACACCAGGGAGATCACCAGCAGCAGGGCCGAGGCGGCCGTCATGGCCAGCACCAGGCCCAGGGCGTCGGCCAACATGGCGATGAGTTTGGTCAGCTTCTTCGGCCCCGCCGCCGAGGCCACCAGGGCCGCCCCCTGGTAGAGCAGGTACTGGCACCCCAGGTGCAGGAAGGGCGCCAGGCACGTCCCCAGCAGGGCCAGAACCCCCACCGTGCCCACCATCCCCCGGAGGAGTCCCGCCCCGGCCAGCACGCTCTCCGCCGCCTCGGACAGAATCCCCCCCACCACCGGTACGGCGGCGGACACCGCCGTCTTGGCCAGCTTCACCGCCTGGGCGTCGGCGGAGCCGGCCACCGCGCCGCTGATGGTGAGGTAGGCGGTGAAGAGGGTGAGAAGGCCGCTGAGGATCCAGCCGGTGAGCTTTTTGAGCAGCTCCCCCAGCCGCTCCATCACGTCCCCCTCCAGCACCGCGCCGGCGGCGGCCGTGCCGATATACAGATACACCATGGGCAGCAGCACCCGCTCGATGACCGTCAGCAGGACGTCGGCGAAGAACACCGCCGCCACCTGCCGCACCGAGGCGGCGGTGATCCCCCCGGAGGCCGCTTCCGCCGCCGCCAGGGTGGGCAGGAGGACCTTGCTGAGCTGGGCAATATCCACGATGGCCGCCCGGCCCAGGCCGATGAGGGCCCGCAGGTCCCCGGCGGACACGGCGGTGATCCACAGGGCCCCGGTGACCGCGCCGCAGCGCCCCACCAGATCCCGGCCCGCCGGGGCGGCGCTCTCCACCGCCCCCAGCAGCAGCACCCCCGCCATCAGGGCCGCCGCCGCCCGCACGCCGGCCATGAGGCCGGTCCGGGCCTCCGCCAGCCCCTCCCGCAGCAGCGCCTCCACACCGGAGAACAGGCCGAAGCCGTCGGCTGCGTCGCCGCTGACCAGGGCGGCGGCCTCCGGCGCGGCCCGCTCCAGCTCCGGCGGGAGGGCGGGGAGCTCCGATGCCAGGGCCTGTCCCCCCAGGGCCCCGCAAAACAGCAGCCACAGCAGGGCCGCCGCCAGTCGTCGTCTCATGGGCTCTCTCACTCCTATGTAAAGTATCCCAGCAGCAGCTCCACCACCGCCCGCAGCAGTGGCAGGGCGATGAGCAGGGCCGCCACAGCCCCCGCCGTCTCCACCGCCGAGGCCAGGGCCTGGGAGCCCCCGTCCCGGCACAGGTCCGCGCACAGCCGGGTCACCAGGGCCGCCGCCACCGTGCGCAGCAGAATGGCCGCGTGGGCCGTCTCCACCCCCGCCCGCTGAAAGAGGGCGCGCAGCTCCTCCATCACCGGGGCTGCCGCCCGCAGGCACTGGGCCAGAGCCACCGCCAGAATGGCGATGGTCAGCAGCAGGGCCTGCTCCGGGGTCTTCCTGCGCAGCAGGAGCACCGGAACCAGACAGGCCACGCACAGGGCCGAGAGCTTCACCAGCTCCATGGCTAAAACCCGAAGAGGGTCTTGATGAGCTGGAAGAGGTCGCTGATCTCCCGCACCAGCATCATCATCACCACCACCAGGCCCGCCAGAGTGGTCATCAGCGCCTGCTCCTCCCGGCCCGAGCGGACCAGCAGCTGGTTAAGCACCGCCACCACGATGCCGATGGCCGCAATTCGAAAAATCAGATCAATATCCATATCACAGTAAGACCAGAATCAGCAGGCAGGCCCCCGACAGGCACAGGGCCGCGGTAATCCGCCCCTGGCCCGCCTGCCGGGCCGCCTCCGCGCGCACAAATCCGGTCAGCTCCTCTCTTGTTTCCTCAATAGCGGCCTCCAGGGTCTCCCCGCCCTCCGGCAGCAGCGGCCCCAGGGGGGCCAGCAGCCTGTCCAGCGGCGGGGGCAGGGCCCGGACCGCCGCACGCCAGCACCGGGGGAGGCCCTCCTCCCCGCCCAGGCGCTCCAGCAGGGGGCGCCACAGCCACACCGCCCCCAGGCCCTCCGCCAGATGCTCCGAGAGCACCCGGGGCAGCGGCGTGCGGCACACCCGCACCTGGCAGGAGAGCACCGCCAGATCCTCCAGCAGGGCCCGGCCCAGCCGGAGGGGCAGCAGCTCCTCCCGCCGCCGCTGGAGAAAGAGGGCCGCCGCCCCCCACAGAATCAGCACCGCCCCCGCGCCCCTCACGGCAGACGCTCCACCCGGCTGCGCCGGTCCGCGCCCCTGCCCTCTATGAGCACCGCCCGGCGGAATACGCCGCACGCCAGCAGCGCCCGGCCCACCGGCCGCTCCTCCAGGTCCCGGAGGGAGGCGGCGTGGACCGTGGCCAGCAGGGTGACTCCGCAGCCGGCGGCGGCACGCACCGCCTCCACATCCGCCGGCAGGGCCACCTCGTCCAGAGCGATGACCTGGGGGGTCATGGCCCGCAGGAGCATGGGCACCGCCAGGCGCTTGGGACAGCCGTCCATCACGTCCGTATGACAGCCCACCTCCAGCTGGGGCCGCCCCCGGTGGACCGCCGCCAGCTCCCCCCGCTCGTCCACCAGGGCCACCCGCTGGGGCGGGCACAGAGGGCCCCCCTGACTCAGCAGCCGGACCAGGTCCCGCAGCAGGGTGGTCTTGCCGCCCCCCGGCGGGGAGAGGACCAGGGTGCTCAGCGGGCGGGCGTCCTCCACCAGCTCCGGCAGCACCGGCTGGGCCGCCCCCTCCCGCACCCGCGGGATGCGGATGGTCAGGGAGCTCACGTCCCGCACCCCCTCGTTCTCCCCCCCGCTGGGCAGGGCCGTGCCGCACACCCCCACCCGGAAGCCCCCGGCGGCGGTGAGATAGCCGTGGCGCAGGGTCTCGGCGGCGGCGTAGCGGGAGTACTCCGTGGCCCGGTCCAGCACCTGCTCCAAATCGCTGCGGGTAACTCTGGTCTGGGGCAGCGCCAGCTCCCCCTGGGGCAGGGCCAGGTGCAGGGGCCTGGTGATGCGCAGGCGCAGCTCCTCCGCCTCCGCCTTCTGCCGCCGGTCGATGGCCATGGCCGCCGCCCGCAGCCGGCCCGGCAGCAGGGCGCAGGCCTCCTCGTACCGGGACGCCGCATATTCCTCCGTCATGGTGAATCCCTCCTGTGGATGTTCCTGGACTACTGTATGAGGGCTCGTCCGGGATTATGACCGGAGGGGGTGGGAATGAAATGGAAATCTCGAAAAAAGTATTTGACAATCGGCTCCGCGTCTACTATAATGTAGATCGTGTCTTTGCGAGGTGTGTTATGCTGGTAAATGTGCAAAAGATCATCAACGCCCCCGGAGAGCGGATTGATTTCCAGTTTTCGCTGGATCTGTCCGATGTGGACTTCGGCGGCCTGTATCCCGCCCAGAACCCGGTGGTGGTAACCGGCGATGTGCGGAATACGGCGGGGATGCTGCTGCTGCGCTTTTCGGCGGACACAGTGCTCAAGTCCGTCTGCGACCGGTGCCTGGAGAACTTCGACAACCCCAAGCGGGTGGCCTGCGAGTACCTCCTGGCCCAGGAGCTGGCCGATGCGGAAAACGACGACATCGTGCTGCTGGAGGACGGCGCCGTGGACGTGGGCGATCTGGCCCGGACGGCGATGATCCTGGAGATGGACGCGAAGACCCTGTGTTCAGAGGACTGCAGGGGGCTCTGCCCCGGCTGCGGCGTCAACCTCAACCAAGGGAGCTGCACCTGTCGGAAGGAAGTAGACCCCCGGTTGGCGGTGCTGGCCAGCCTTCTGAAGAAGGATGCCGATTCCTGAGTGACAAACAAAATTCAGATATATAGGAGGTGTCATCATGGCAGTCCCCAAGGGTAAAGTTTCGAAGGCGAGACGTGATAAGCGGCGCAGCTCCGTGTGGAAGCTGAAGGCGCCCGGTCTGATCGCCTGCTCCAAGTGCGGCGCGATGCGCCTGCCCCATAGAATGTGTCCCGAGTGCGGTACTTACAATGGCCGTCAGGTCAAGAGTGCCGCCAGCGAGGACTAATTCCCGGCGTGAGAAGCGCGCGCCGCTCCTGTCCGCAGACGGCAGGGAGGCGCGGGCGGAACGAGTAAACGCGACAAGCGAACAGGGGACCGGCTGTAAGGCTGGTCCCCTGTTTTTGCGCTTCGGGGGGCCGGCGGCCCGATTGACAAACCGGGCCGGGTCTGGTACAGTAAATTCATACTTTTTCAGGAGGCGCGCCATGGACCCTTCCTCTTTTCTCCCCGTCAGTCGGGAGGACATGCACCAGCGGGACTGGTGGTATTACGATTTTCTGGTGGTCACCGCCGACGCCTATGTGGACCACCCCAGCTTCGGCACGGCCATCATCGCCAGGGTGCTGGAGGCGGAGGGCTACCGGGTGGCGGTGCTGGCCCAGCCGGACTGGCACAGCGCCGGCGCCTTCCGGGACATGGGGCGGCCCCGGTACGGGGTATTCATCGGGGGCGGGAACATCGACTCCATGGTGGCCCACTACACCGCCGCCAGGAAGCGCCGGTCCGCCGACGCCTACAGCCCCGGAAACCGGATGGGCCTGCGGCCTGACCGGCCCACCATCGTGTACGCGGGCCGGGCCAGGGAGGCCTTTCCCGACGTGCCCGTGGTCATCGGCGGGCTGGAGGCCAGCCTGCGGCGGTTTGCCCACTACGACTACTGGGACGACGCGGTGCGCCGGTCCATCCTCTTCGACGCGGGGGCGGATCTGCTGGTCTACGGCATGGGGGAGCGGGCCGTCAGGGAGATTGCCGGGCGGCTGGCCAAGGGGGAGCCGGTGGAGCGTCTGACGGACGTCCGGGGCACGGCCTGGGCCGCAAAGGACCCGGACTGCCGGTTTGAGAGCGTCACGGCGCCGTCCTTTGAGGCGGCGGCTTCGGACAAGCGGGACTATGCCGCGGCGACAAGGATCGAATACGAGGAGCACGACCCCGTCCGGGGCCGGGCTATCCTGCAGCGCCACGGGGACCGGGTGCTGGTGGTCAATCCCCCCGCCATGCCCCTTTCGCGGGAGGAGCTGGACTTCGTGGCGGAGCTGCCCTACGCCCGGGAGGTCCACCCCATGTACGAGCCTCTGGGGGGTGTGGCCGCCATCGAGGAGGTGCGCTTCTCCGTCACCCACAACCGGGGGTGCTTCGGCGGGTGCAATTTCTGCTCCCTGGCCTTCCACCAGGGGCGGATGATCACCTCCCGCAGCCACGAGAGCGTGGTTCGGGAGGTGGAGGGGTTCACCAGGGATCCCCAGTTCAAGGGCTATGTTCACGACGTGGGGGGGCCCAGCGCCAACTTCCGGCACCCCAGCTGCGCCCAGCAGGTGAAAAACGGCATGTGCAGGAACCGCTCCTGCCTGGCGCCCACCCCCTGCAAAAATCTGGACCCCAGCCACGCCGACTACCTGGCCCTGCTGCGGAAGGTCCGGGCGGTGCCGGGGGTGAAGAAGGTGTTCATCCGCAGCGGCATCCGCTACGACTACATGCTGTGCGAGAGGAACAGCGAGTTCTTCGCCGAGCTGGTGCGCCACCACGTCTCCGGCCAGCTGAAGGTGGCCCCGGAGCACTGCTCCGCCAGGGTGCTGGACTACATGGGCAAGCCCCACTTTGAGGTCTACGAGCGGTTTAAGGAGAAGTACCAGCGGCTCAACCAGCGCTACGGCCTGGAGCAGTATCTGGTGCCCTACCTGATGAGCAGCCATCCCGGGTGCACCCTGACCGATGCGGTGGAGCTGGCGGTGTTCCTCAACCGGACGGGCCGCCAGCCGGAGCAGGTGCAGGACTTCTACCCCACGCCGGGGACGCTGTCCACCTGCATGTGGTATACGGAGCTGGACCCCCGGACCATGGAGCCGGTGTATGTGGCCAAGAGCCCCCACGACAAGGCCCTGCAGCGGGCGCTGCTCCAGTGGAAGCGGCCGGAGCTGCGCCGGCTGGTGGTGGAGGCCCTGCACAAAGCGGGCCGGGAGGATTTGATCGGGTACGGGAAGGAGTGTCTGGTGCGGCCGCTGGCGGCGCGGACAGAGGACGCGCGGGCTGGCCGGGCGGAAGGGAAGAGGAAGAAGGCCGACCTGAAGGGGGCGCGGCGGAGCGCGGGGAGCAGGGAAAGCGCCGGAAAAAACGGCGGAAAGCAGAGGAAGAAGGGGAGAAGGTAGGAGAGAGGCACTCTTTTCAGGAGGTGAAAAGAGTGCCTCGGTTTCATGCTTCGGATGCGTCCAATTCTTTCGCTTTTTGATCGGCCTGATCAGCTTCTGCAGTGCGGCCTAGGGTTCGCAATATTTTGCTTAAGGACCAATATAGACGCTTAGAATTCAAGCCAAGAGAGAGGGCTTTTTGTGCCTCCTCTATGGCGGCGTCATCTTGATTCAGCTTCGTCAATATGTCTGCTATGCAATAATGATAAAGGCCATAGTTCGGATTAAGAGCCGATGCCTTTCGATATTCACTTAATGCGTTTTCATATAGGTCCATGTCAAAATGCATTGAAACCAATTCAAACTGATTTCCAAGAAGAAAATGCTCATTTTCCCTTTCGGGATTGAGAGCAAGCGCTTTATATAATACATCCACTGCATTTTGGGCCTGCTTCAGCTTCATAAATGCAAATGACATATCTAAATAAATACGAAAACTTGGGCCTTCAAGCTCCAACACCCTGGAATATTCACTCAGAGCCGCATTAGCTTTATCTAAATATAAACAGGCCTCTCCCAAGCTTTGGTGATAGCGTGCGTTTTTACCATCCAGTTCAACAAGCTGCTCTAAAATTTTGATTGCTTTATCGTACTCGTGCTCCCGTATAAGGTTTGTGGCCTCCCGGTACATACGCTGCTGATCGGCTTGACTGGTAATCTTTTCGATGGCTCGATTAATGTCGCTTTCGGGTTCCGCAGATTTTGCAGGAGGAAGGGCCCGTTCCAGGACCTTTTCTGGACTGCCGGAGATCATTTCTGCAACATCAGTGGTTTTGGATGTGTCCGAAAATGCGTTGATCGCATCGCCCAGGGCCTTGTACCGGTCGCGGGCATCCCGCAAAAAGTCTTCTTCCTTTGGAAGAACATAGTCGAACGCGGCGCCCAGCTGGATGAACACATTGTCGAAACCGTCATGAAAAACATAGAGGCCGCTGCTCTTGTCGAGAAATTCTTGGATTCTCCCCTCCAGCTTGTCCTCCTTATACAGCATCCAGTAGGGGTGCTTCCACTCGTCATGGGCAAATTTCCCGGCGTTTTCTGACAGGAAGTCCATGAGGCTCTTATCGTTGCCCGCGTAGCCGATAAATACGGGGTGGTAGTTGGTGAAGATGAGCTCCAGGGCCCGCTTCCAGCTGTCGGGGAGCTTTTCCAGATCCTTTGACCTGCTCTTCGGGTCGAAGAGCAGGTCCCGGTGAATCTTGATGATGGTGGGGCGCACGGGCAGGCCGGAGATGTAGTGGGACAGGGCCTCGTGGCCGATGACAAGGGGCGTGTTCTGGGCGTAGTAGTTCACCGCGTCCTCTGTCAGGTGGTCAAAGTTGGTAGTGACCACCACGTTGTGGGGCGTCCTGGTCAGCAGGTGGGCCAGCATCACATATCCCGCGCTGGGGACGGCGGACTCCATCATCTTCTCAATGTAGTTATAGCCGTCTGCGGGACAGCGGCAGAAGCGCTTCTCGTAGTACTGGCTGTAGAAGCTGGACATGTTCTCATCGGTGATCCCCAGCTCTCTGCGCCACTGGCGGTAGACCGCCTCATTCCGCTCCCGCAGCTCCCTGTCCCAGATTTTAACCAGCTCCTGGCCGGACTTGATATGGGAGGCGCGGGAGGCGCCCGCGCCCAGGACAAAGCAGAACTTTCTGGGGTGGAAGCCGTCGGTGACCTCCTTCATCTCCGCAATAAAACCTTTCAGTGACAGCTGCTCGCAGGGCATGGCGGCACCTCCTGTCTGTTTCTATGGATGCGGCGCGCGAGTTTTTACGTTGGCACGGACCTTTTAAAGCTGCCGGTTCGATGATACCATATTTTGACGGCGAATGCAATCGCCAAATGAATATAGGGGGCTTGACGGCTGGAAAACTGCGACGAAAATGCAGGAGAAAAAGCCGGAAGGCCCTTGCATTCCGGCGGAAAATCCGATATAATATGCCCCATGTGACATTTGCCGGGACGCGCCGGACAACATAGAAGAGAGTGTGATTAGTTTGAAGTACGATTTTGCTGCGATTGAGCCCAAGTGGCAGGAGCGCTGGGAGGAGGCCAAGGTCTTCTCCGCCTCCGACAAAAGCGGGAAGCCCAAATTCTACGGCCTTATCGAGTTCCCCTACCCCTCCGGGCAGGGCCTCCACGTGGGCCATCCGAGGCCCTACACCGCCATGGACATCGTCACCCGGAAAAAGCGGATGGACGGGTACAACGTCCTTTTCCCCATGGGCTTCGACGCCTTCGGCCTGCCCACGGAAAACTACGCCATCAAAAACCACATCCACCCCGCCATCGTCACCAAGAACAACATCGCCCACTTTACCCAGCAGCTCAAGCGGCTGGGCTACGGCTTCGACTGGGACCGAGTGGTGGACACCACCGATCCCAGCTACTACAAGTGGACCCAGTGGATTTTCCTCCAGCTCTACAAAAAGGGCCTGGCCTACAAGGCCACTATGCCGGTGAACTGGTGCACCTCCTGCAAGTGCGTGCTGGCCAACGAGGAGGTGGTGGAGGGCGTCTGCGAGCGCTGCGGCAGCGCGGTGATCCGGAAGGAGAAGAGCCAGTGGATGCTGCGCATCACCAAGTATGCCCAGCGGCTCATCGACGATCTGGACGACCTGGATTTCATCGAGCGGGTCAAGACCCAGCAGAAGAACTGGATCGGCCGCTCCACCGGCGCGGAGGTCACCTTCAAGGCTACCACCGGCGACGACATCGTGGTGTTTACCACCCGTCCCGACACCCTCTTCGGGGCCACCTACATGGTGCTCTCCCCGGAGCATGAGCTGGTGAAACAGTGGATGCCCCTGCTGAAAAACGCCGGCGAGGTCCAGGACTACCAGCGCGCCGCCGCCTCCAAGAGCGATCTGGAGCGCACGGAGCTGAACAAGGAGAAGACCGGCGTGCGCCTGGACGGTGTTAAGGGCGTGAACCCGGTGAACGGCCGGGAGATCCCCATCTTTATCTCCGACTACGTCCTGTCCACCTACGGCACCGGGGCCATCATGGCCGTGCCCGCCCACGACGACCGGGACTGGGAGTTCGCCAAGAAGTTCGGCTGCGAGATCATCGAGGTGGTCTCCGGCGGCGAGGACGTGCAGAAGGCCGCCTTCACCGCCAAGGACGAGACCGGCATCCTGGTCAACTCCGCGTTCCTCAACGGCCTCACCGTCAAGGACGCCATCCCCGCCGTCACCAGGTGGCTGGAGGAGAAGGGCATCGGCGCGGCCAAGGTCAACTATAAGCTCCGGGACTGGGTGTTCTCCCGCCAGCGGTACTGGGGGGAGCCCATCCCCATGGTCTACTGCGAAAAATGCGGCTGGCAGCCCCTGCCGGAGAGCGAGCTGCCCCTGCTGCTGCCGGAGGTGGAGAGCTACGAGCCTACCGACGACGGCGAGAGCCCCCTCAGCAAGATGACCGAGTGGGTGAAAACTACCTGCCCCTGCTGCGGCGGCGCCGCCAGACGGGAGACGGACACCATGCCCCAGTGGGCCGGGTCCAGCTGGTACTTCCTGCGGTATATGGACCCCCACAACGACACGGCGCTGGCCTCCAAGGAGGCGCTGGAATACTGGTCCCCGGTGGACTGGTACAACGGCGGCATGGAGCACACAACGCTGCACCTGCTCTATTCCCGGTTCTGGCACAAGTTCCTCTACGACATCGGCGTGGTCCCCACCAAGGAGCCCTATCAGAAGCGCACCAGCCACGGCATGATCCTGGGAGAGGGCGGCGAGAAGATGAGCAAGAGCCGGGGCAACGTGGTCAACCCCGACGACATCATCAGAGCCTACGGCGCGGACACCCTGCGGATGTATATCATGTTCATCGGCGACTTTGAGAAGGCCGCCGCCTGGTCCGACAACGCGGTGAAGGGCTGCAAGCGGTTCCTTGACCGGGTGTGGAACCTCTCCGAGAGCTGCGCGGACGGCGAGGCGTACACCCCCGCCAACGAGGCCGGCATCCACAAGACCATCAAAAAGGTCTCCGACGACATCGAGGCCATGAAGTTCAACACCGCCATCGCCGCCATGATGGCTCTGGTGAATGACTTCTACGCCAACGGCTGCACCAAGGGGGACATGAAGACCCTGCTGCTGCTGCTGAACCCCTTCGCCCCCCACATGTGCGAGGAGCTGTGGGAGACCATGGGCTTCGCCGCCGCCGAGGGCGGGATGGCCTGTCAGATGAACTGGCCCGTCTACGACGAGAGCAAGACGGCAGCCTCCTCCGTGGAGATGGCCGTCCAGGTCCAGGGCAAGCTCCGGGGCACCGTCCATGTCCCCGTGGACAGCGAGGAGACCGCGGTGGTGGAGGCCGCCAAGGCTGTGGACAAGGTGGCCCGGGCCATCGAGGGCATGGAGATTGTGAAGGTGATCCACGTGAAAAACAAGCTGGTGAACCTGATTGTAAAGCCCGCAAAATAGGAACAACGTACGGCGGCGCGGTATGCCCAAACATACCGCGCCGCTCTTTACAGGGAGAATGATGTCATGGCGTACAAAAGAGAGGCGCTGCTGGAGGCAAAGCGGCAGATTGATTCCACGCTGCACAAGCTGGACGAGGTAATCAGGACCTTTGAAACCAAGGAGGATTCACAGCGGTATAAATCCCAGATCACCCTGGCCAGGCGGCGGGTGGAGGCGTTCACCATCGCCAGGGAGCTGATCGAGCGGGAGCTCAGGGGCGTACCGGAGGAGAGGGGCGGTGGGGCATGAACACACCGCGGCTGGAGACGGAACGGCTGATACTGAGAAAATTTACAGCGGACGACACAGAGGCGCTGTACCGCATCCTGGGGGACAGAGAGGTCAATACCTTTTTGCCCTGGTTCCCCCTGAAAAGCATCGAGGAGGCGCGGGCCCTCTTCGAGACGAGGTATGCGGCGGCCTACGAGAAAGAGCGAGGCTATCTGTATGCGGTCTGCCTGAAAGAGGACGACTGTCCCATTGGGTACGTGACCGCCGGCACGGAGGGCGGTTACGACCTGGGGTACGGGCTTCGGAAGGAATTCTGGGGCCGGGGGATTGTGACAGAGGCCGGGAGAGCCGTTATTGACCAGGTGCGGAGGGACGGACTGCCCTTTATCACCGCGACGCATGACGTCAACAATCCCCGGAGCGGCGCCGTTATGCGGCGGCTGGGCATGACGTACCGGTATTCATACGAGGAGCAGTGGCAGCCAAAGGACATCCTCGCCGTGTTCCGAATGTATCAGCTGAATTTTGACGGGAGCTGCGGCGTTTTCAGGCAGTACTGGGACAATTCCGCCGTCCGCTTCGTGGAGGAGGGCGTGTGACGGCCGCGGCGGCGTGCGGACGGCGGGGCGGAAATAATTTGCCGGAATAGGGAAAAGCCCCTTGACTTAGAGCCCGCTCCAGATGCTATGCTAGGGGCAGACAGCAACCGCGCAGGACATAGAAAAGGAGACAAGCAATATGGAATACCGTACATTGGGCCGCACTGGCATCCGGGTGGGAGAGATCGGCATGGGCTGCGAGGGCTTCGTGGGCAAGACGGCGGAGCAGATCCGGGAGATGGTGGACCTCATGGAGGCCGCCGGGGTCAACTGCATCGACCTCTACACCCCCAATCCCCAGGTGCGGGAGGACCTGGGGGCCGCCCTGGCGGGCCGCCGGGAAAAATTTGTCCTCCAGGGTCACATCTGCTCCGTGTGGAAGGACGGCCAGTATAAGCGCACCCGCAGCCTGGAGGAGGCCAGGGAGGGCATGGCGCAGCAGCTGCGCCTTCTGGGCACGGACTACCTGGACGTGGGCATGATCCACTATGTGGACGCCATGGACGACTGGGACGCCGTCCGGCAAAACGGCATCCTGGACTACGCCCTGGAGCTGAAGGCCGCCGGGACCGTCAAAAGCGTGGGCCTCTCCAGCCACAACCCGGAGGTGGCCCTGGCGGCGGTGAACACGGGGGAGATCGACGTGCTCATGTTCTCCGTGAACCCCTGCTACGACCTCCAGCCCGCCAACGAGGACGTGGAGGAGCTGTGGGCGGAGAAAAACTACGAACAGCCCTTAGTGAACATGGACCCCCAGCGCCAGGCCCTCTACGAGACCTGCCAGCGGCTGGGGGTGGGCATCACGGTGATGAAGGCCTTCGGCGGCGGGGACCTTTTGAAGGCGGACATGTCCCCGGCGGGGATGGCCCTCACACCCCTCCAGTGCCTCCACTACGCCCTGACCCGCCCGGCGGTGGCCAGCGTCATGTGCGGGGCCAGGTCCATGGAGGACCTGAAAAGCAGCATCGCCTACGAGACCGCCGGCGGCGCGGAGCGGGACTACGCCGCCGCCCTGGCCGCCATGCCCAGGATCAGCTGGGTGGGCCACTGCATGTACTGCGGCCACTGCGCCCCCTGCCCCCAGGGCATCAGCGTGGCGGACGTGACCAAATTCCTCAACCTCTGCCGGGCCCAGGGGGAGATCCCCGAGACCGTTCGGGAGCACTACGCCGCGCTGCCCCACAAGGCGGGGGAGTGCGTTCGGTGCGGGGCCTGTGAGAAGCGCTGTCCCTTCGGCGTGGGGGCGGTGGAGAACATGCGCCAGGCGGCGGAGCTGTTTGGCGCGTAGCGGGACGGGAGGCGCGTGATGACCATTGCCGAGGTAAGCAAAAAGTACGACATTACCCCCGACACCCTGCGCTACTATGAGCGCATCGGCCTGATTCCGCCGGTGCCCCGGACCAAGGGGGGCGTCCGGAACTACGACGAGACCTCCTGCGGGTGGGTGGAGCTGATGAAGTGCATGCGATCCGCCGGCGTGCAGATCGAGGCCCTTATTGAGTACGTGGCCCTCTTCCGCAGGGGGGAGGACACCGCCGCCCAGCGCAAGGCCATCCTGGTGGAGCAGCGCAGCCAGCTGGAGGAGCGGATGGCGGAGATCCAGCGGTCCCTGGACCGGCTCAACAGCAAGATCGCCGGCTATGACCAGTGCCTGCGCAAAAAGGAGCGGGAGCTGACCGACAGGCTGCTGCGGGAGGGCGGCGGCCAGGAGGATTGAGAACAAGCATGGAGAGGCGGCCCGACGGGCCGCCTCTCAGCTTGTCGAAAAGCGGCCTGACCCGGAAGGAACCAGGCAGGCCGCAAAATGCAGTATCAATTCATCATCAAACGCTGCGCTGTCGTGGACATTTCCGGGGGTGACCACTGCTTCCAACACGTAACCGCTCTTGTCACAAGCGGTTCCACGATTTCGTACAGTTTCTCGAATTCTACTGCTGCATCCATCTGCCGCTATAGATGACCGGGCGGCGCCAGACTTGCTGTGTCCACCATCTCTATAACCACACGTTCGTTCTTTCCTCGTTCCAGCATTTTCGTCATCCCTCCCTGTTTTACTGCATTTATTGCAAAAAGTCTGCCCAAAGACAGTCTTTTTCGACAAGCTGAGGCCGCCGGCAAAGCCGGCGGCCTCATGTTTTATGCACATTTCTCAGCGTCGGGGCAGCTCTCTATTCCCGCGCCGCCCGTCCGAGGGGCGCATCCGGAAAATACCTCTCCACAAAGTCCGCCCGCTCCACCTGAAACGTCCGGCCCCGCAGATACTCCAAGCACCCCGCGTCCGTGGGGAAATCGAAGCGGAGGAAGTAGCTGTACAGCGCCTGCCTTGTCTCGCCGTAGCGCCGGTTCACGTCCCCGCGGCCGTATTTGCCGTCCCCCAGCAGGGGGTGGCCGGCGCCGGCGAAGGAGGCCCTGATCTGGTGGGTACGGCCGGTGAGCAGCTCCGCCTCCACCAGGCTCAGCTCCCCCCGGCGGCACAGCGTCCGGTACAGGGTGACGGCGGACTTGCCGCCGGGCACGGGGCGGCGGTAGACCGCCACCTGCTTTTTCCCCTCGTCCTTCAAAAGGAAGCACTCCAGCCGCCCCTCCGGCGGCGTCATGGCCCCCAGCACCCCGCAGAGGTATTTTTTCGTAATCTCCCGGTCCCGGATCTTGGCGGTGAGCACCCGCAGGGCCTCCCCGTTCTTGGCGGCGATGACGATGCCCCCGGTGTTGCGGTCGATGCGGTTGCAGAGGGCCGGGGCAAAGGCGTTCTCCCACCGGGGGTTCCACTCCCGCTTCTGGTAGAGGTATGCCTGGATGTGGTTGATGAGGGTGTTGACCTTCTCCGTCTCGTCGGCGTGGACCACCAGGCCAGGGCGCTTGTCCACCAGCAGCAAGTTTTCGTCCTCGTAGAGGACGGTGAGCCTGGGCTGGAAGAGGGTCAGAAACAGATTGTCCTCCCTGGGCTGGTCGAAAAACTCGTCGTTGATATACAGCTGCAGCACATCCCCCGCCGCCAGCCGCTGGTCGCGCTGGCACCGCGCGCCGTTGCACTTGACCCGCTTGATGCGGATATACTTCTGCAGCAGCGCCGGCGGCAGCAGGGGCATGGCCTTGGCCAGAAAGCGGTCCAGCCGCTGTCCGGCGTCGTTTTTCCCGATGGTCATCTCCCGCATGGCCTTCCTCCTCCCCTCTTCCCCGCGTCACGCCTCCGCCAGCATCTCCTCCAGGATCTCCACGGCGGCGGCGATGTACACATCGCAGGACTTCCTCAGCTCCAGCCGCCGGGCGGCGGGGCTGATCTCCGGCCGCGGGGGCAGATCCCGGATCTCCCCGCACCGCAGGCCGGGGACCCGCTCCAAAAACCGCCGCTCAAACTCCATCATCTTCTTGGACACAAGGGACTTTGCCTTCATGTCCCGGATCTCCGTATGGGGCCACCGGGCCCCCAGCACCAGCCCTCCGCCGCTGAGGGCCCCGCAGATCTCCCCCGCCCGGAAGCCGCCGCCAAAGGTCCCCGTGAGGGCGGCGATCCGCTCCACCGGCAGTCCGATCACATCCGCGAAGGCGCAGGCCACCGCCTGGCCACAGTTGTAGCCCTGGATATGGTACTCCGCTGCTGTTTTCACACGATCCATCCTATACGCTCCTCTCACACCGTGACGCTCTCCCCGCCCGACAGGTACCGCATCCTCTTCTTCAGCCGCCCCGCCAGATACCGGAAGGCCGGTTCGCCGGTGCAGTGGCAGGTGCAGAACGTCATATCGTACCGCCCCATCTCCCCAGCGATGCCCGCAAGCAGGTCCTCCGGGGCGCTGCGGCGGGAGGAGGGGCTCCACAGGTGGAAGCCCCCCACGCACAGAGCCGGCCGGTAGGGAGCCGCCTTCTCCAGGATATTCACCACCCCGCAGTGGCCGCATCCCATGATCAAAACATTTTTCTCCCCGAAGATCAGCAGATTCTGCTCGTGGGCAAAGTCGTCCGGCCCCTCCGGCCCGTACAGGGTCTTGTTGGCCGGCGAGGGGTATCGGGAGGCGTCCTCCACCGTGAACAGCAGCAGCTCCCCGTCAATCCGCCGCTCCCCGTCCACCAGGACCACCTGGGGGTGGTCCGCCAGCCGGGGGTCCAGCCCAACGCTGACCTTCACCAGCCCCAGGGCCTTGGAGTAGTGGGGGGCGAAGGCCCGGCGCTGGACATACACCCGGGCCGTGTGATTGACCTCCAGAAAGGCCGCCAGGGCCCCGCCGTGGTCGTAGTGGCCATGGGAGATCACCACTGTGTCCACCCGTCCCAGATCGATCCCCAGGCGCCCGGCGTTTTTCAGCAGCGTGCCGTCCGGCCCCAGGTCGAAGAGCAGCCGGTGCCCCGGCGTCTCCACGTACAGGGACAGGCCGTGAACCGCCTTCAGATCGCCCTTGGCGGTGTTCTCCACCAGCGCGGTAATGGTCATGCTCCTCCTCCTTCTCATGTGCGGCTCAGCTCCACCAGCTTGCGCAGCCGGTGGTTGAGACAGCTCTTGGTGATGGGCGGGTCAAACTCCTCCGCCAGCTCGCTGAGGGTCAGCTCCGGGAAGGCCTCCCGCAGGATAATGGTCTCCTTCAGGCGGGGGGGCAGCTCCTCCACCCGCCCCAGCTCGTAGAGCCGCCGGATGGCCTCCAGCTGCTCCTGGGCGGCCTCCACCGCCTTGTCCAGGTTGGCGGCCTCGCAGTTCACCCGGCGGTTGACGCCGTTGCGCAGCTCCTTCTCCGCCCGCGTGTTCATCAGCGCCATGGCCGACAGGGGCGCGCCCATGAGGGTCAAAAAGTCCTCAATCTGGTCCCCGCTCTTGAAGTAGGTCACCCGGCAGCCGCCCCGCACCGTCTGCTTGGGCCGGCGGCCCATGTCCGTCAGCAGGGCCAGCAGCTCCCGGCTGGCCTGGGCGTGGCTGGTCACCAGCTCCAGGTGGTACCGCTTCCTAGGCTCCGTCACGCTGCCCCCCGCCAGAAAGGCCCCACGCAGGAAGGCCGCGCGGCAGCACCCCTCCTCCAGCAGGCCGAAATTGATGTGCAGCACCGGGCTCTGCCGGGAGTCAAAGCCGAAGGCGTCGATCACCCGCCCCAGCTTCTCCCCATCGGTCAGCTGGAAGATGTACTTCTGCTCCCCCTCCGCCGGCAGGCGGTCAAAGTCCAGCGCAAAGGCCCGCCGGAGCAGCTCCGGCAGCCGCCGGGCAAAGCTCTCGCTCTCGGTAATGATCCGGGCCTCCCGCGCGGTAAAGGTGTGGCAGTAGAGCAGCGCGCCATACAGCTCCGCCCGTGCACAGCAGGCGCGGGTGGGCTCCACACGGCACAATTCGGTTTTAACATCGCCGGAAAAAGACATGAGGATACCCCTTGCGTTAATTTTTCGCCGCTCCGCAGACGGTGAAGACCCCAAAGCGCCTCACTACCGCTCCTCCGTCCGGCAGGCCAGGTAGTCCAGCGACACGCCAAAATGGTCGGCCAGGGCGCAGCAATATTCCAATCCCGGCAGACACTCCCCCGACTCAAGCTTCTGGTAATACCTGCCGGTTGTCCCAATGGCCAGCGCGACCTGGACCTGGGTCTCTTTTTTCTCCTTGCGCAATTCCCGCAATCGTCTCTTAAATGAATCGTTCAAATTCATACGCGCCCTCTTGACACACCTTATCATTCGTGTTATAGCGCTATTATACGCCTTATCATTCGTGCTCAACAACTTTTCTGAAAGGAGAAACATACCATGACCGACTTCATGCGCTGGCTGTACGCCAACTACATCAAGCCGCAGGTTGAACAATCCGACATCACCGGTTACGAGGAGGCCTTCTCGCTCAAGGGCACCTCCCTGTGTCCGGACATGGAGGAGGCCTGCGACCGCCTGCTGGAGTTCTACGCCGGGAACGCCTTCCTGCTGGGCCTCCGCACCGGCGCGGGCCTAGAGACCTCCATGGGCGGCAGCCGCCTCCCCCATTGAAGAATCCCATTCAACGGGGCCCGCAGTGCTGCCAAAAGCTCTTTTTGATTCTTTTTCTCTCGAGAAAAAGAATGTATGCCTACTCCGTCCGATACTTCCCCAGCCCCGCAATCCGCACGCTCCTCTGCGCATGAAGCTCCAGCAGCGCAGCCGCCAGAAGCTCGCTGTCGTGGCGGACGAGGCCGCCGCGGACGGTGGAGACGGGGCGGCTGACCAGCTCGACGCCCAAAGCGGCGCAGGCGGCCTTATCGTAGTGCAGGGGCTCCGCGCCCTCGGCGGCGTAGGCGGCCACGGTCTCCGGGGGGATGGTGGCGGAGTTGACCAGGCAGAGGGGGAACAGGCCGGGAAGGGAGTGCTGGAAGATGGCGCGGATGTGGTCGGCGTTGGTATAGCCCTCGGTCTCGCCCTCCTGGGTCATGACGTTGGCGATGTAGATTTTCAGCGCGCCGGCGCCGGCGATTGCCTGGGCGATGCCGTCCACCAGCAGGTTGGGGATGATGCTGGTGTAGAGGCTGCCGGGGCCCAGGAGGATCATGTCGGCCTCCCGGATGGCGGCCAGGGCGGGCTCCAGGGCGGGGGGCCGCTCGGGCAGGAGGCGCACCCGCCGGATGCGGCAGTCCTCCCGCTTTTTGCAGTAGAAGATCTTGGACTCCCCCAGCACGCGGGCCCCGTTCTCAAACTCGGCCTCCAGCTGAACATTGGTGTTGGTGACCGGGATCACGCGGCCGGTAATGGCCAGCACCTGGCTCATGCGGCTGACGGCCTGGTCGAAGCTGCCGCCGGAGATGCCGTTGAGGGCGGCGAGAAACAGGTTGCCGAAGCTCTGTCCCTTCAGGGAGCCCTCGGTGAACCGGTAGTGCAGCAGCTCCCCCATCAGGGGCTCCACGTTGGCCAGGGCCTCCAGGCAGTTGCGCACATCCCCCGGCGGCAGCATTCCCAGCTCCTGCCGCAGCACACCGGACCCGCCGCCGTCGTCCGCCACCGTGACGACGGCGGTCAGATTATTCGTGTGGCGCTTCAGGCCCCGCAGCATCGTCGACAGGCCTGTCCCTCCGCCGATGGCAACGATTTTTGGTCCCTTTCCGCTGGGACCGCGGTAGATATATGTCTCACTCATTGGCAAACCTGGCTTTCTTGGCGGTTTGCCGCCCCGGAGGGGCGGCAAGAGATGAATGGTTCTGCCCTACAGCTTGTGGGGCCTGGGCGGCCCCACGCCCCCCTCGCCGCCGGTCGGGCGGCGACGCCCCTACACCCTCGTCATATCCCGATGGTTCTCCGTCACCTGATACCCCAGAGAAGCAATGTACCCCGCCAGGGAGTGGGTCACCGCCACAGACCTGTGGTGCCCGCCGGTGCAGCCGACAGCCACCACCAGCACCGTTTTCCCCTCCTCCCGGTAGAGGGGGAGCACAAACCCCAGCAGCTCCCGGAGCTTCTCCAGGAACTGCTCCGTCTCCCGGAAGGAGAACACATAGTCCCGGACCTCCTGGTCCAGTCCGGTCTTGTTGCGCAAATTGTCAATATAGAAAGGATTGGGCATGAAGCGCACGTCCAGGACCAGATCCGCCTCCATGGGCAGACCGTGCTTGAAGCCAAAGGACACCAGGCTCACCAGCATCTCTCCCGCCCGGTGGCTGCCGCCGAACAGGCGCAGCAGCTCGCCCCGCAGGCGGGCCGTGGAGAAGGTGGTGGAGTTGACCACCACGTCCGCCTGGTCCCGGACCGGGGCCATCATGGCGATCTCCCGGTTCACCGCCTCCTCCAGGGAGCCGCACTGGTCCTGGAGGGGATGGCGGCGGCGGGTCTCCTTGTAGCGCTTGATGATGGTCCCCACATCCGCCTCCAGAAACAGCAGCTTGCAGTCGTACTCCCGCTGGCGCAGAGTGGCAAGCACCTCCAGGAACTCGTCGAAGCTGTCGGCGGTGCGCACGTCGTACACCAGGGCCACCCGGCTGTACCGGCCGCTGCCCGCCGCGCAGAACTCGGCAAACTTGAGAATCATGCCCGCCGGCATGTTGTCCACAATATAGAAGCCCACATCCTCCAAAAAGGATGCCGCCTTGCTCTTCCCGCCGCCGGACAGGCCGGAAATGATCAATATCTCCATCTCTCTCTTTCCCTCCTCTGTCTCTCCGGGCCAGGCCGCGCACGCCGCGATACGAAACGGGCTCTCACAACACTACCTTGACCTCCGGCTCCAGCTGTACGCCGGTCCTCTCAAGAACCACCGCTTGAATATGGGCGATCAGCGCCAGCACGTCGGCGCAGGTGGCTCCGCCGGTGTTGACCACGAAGCCCGCGTGCTTGGGCGATACCTGGGCGCCGCCCACCCGCGCCCCCTTCAGGCCGCAGGCCTCGATCAGCGCCCCGGCGTAGTGCCCCTGGGGGCGCTTGAAGGTGCTGCCGGCACTGGGCAGCTCCAGGGGCTGCTTCTCCCGGCGGCGGCGGCCCAATTCCTCCATCCGCGCGCCGATCTCCGCCCTGTCCCCCGGCTCCAGGGTCAGCTCCGCCTCCAGCACCACGGCGCGGCCGTCTCCGAAGGCGCTGCGGCGGTAGCCGAAGCCCAGCGCCTCCCCCGTCAGGGTGCGGACCCCCTGGCCGGGCATCCAGGCGGTCACCGCCGCCGTCACCTGTCCCATCTCGCCGCCGTAGGCCCCGGCGTTCATGCAGACCGCACCGCCCAGGCTTCCGGGAATGCCGTGGGCAAACTCCAGCCCCCCCAGGCCCTCCCGCTGGGCAAAGGCGGCCAGCCGGGCCAGACTCAGCCCCGCGCCGGCCCTCACGCTCCGCTCTCCGGCCCGCTCAACACCGGCCAGCTTCCCCGTGTGGACGACCAGAACATCGACCCCCCCGTCCGCCGCCAGAAGGTTGGACCCGTTGCCCACCACCAGCACCGGCCACCCCTCGCTCTCCGCCAGGCGCAGCAGCGCGGCCGCCTCCTCCGCGGAGGCGGGGCGCGCCATTCTCCTGGCCGGTCCCCCCACCCGGAAGGTCGTATGGCGGGCCATGGGCTCCTCCCGGAGGATCTCCATCTCCGGGAAGCGCCGGGCCGCCTCGGTATCAAAGGTCTCAAACCACATAGATGCTGTTCTCCTTACAAAAGAGTGGCGCGCCGCCGCCTGACCGGCGGCGCGCCTCTGGGCGGGCGCTCACAGTCCCAGCAGCGCCGCCCCGATGATCCCCGCGTCATTCCCCAGCTTCGCCTTGACGATCCTGGGCCGCCGCGGGGCCTCCCGTCCAAAGCACTGATCCAGCACCATGCTCTGAAGGGGGAGCAGCAAGTCCTCGTCCCGCTCGTGGCTGACGCCGCCGCCCAGGCAGATCACCTCCGGCTGGAAGATGTTGACGTAGTTGGCCAGGCCGTCGGCCAGATAGGCCAGGTACCGGTCCACCACCGACCGGGCGGCGGGGTCTCCCCGGCGCATGGCCTCGAAGGCGGTGCGGCCGTCCACGTTGGCCAGACTGCCGCCGGTCATCTCCCACATGGCAGAGCTCCGGTCCGCCTCCATGGCGGCGCAGGTCTGGCGGATAAGGGCGTTGGCGGAGGCGTAGCGCTCCCAGCAGCCCCGGCGGCCGCAGGTGCACTGCTCCCCGCCGTGGACGATCACGATGTGTCCCCCCTCGCCGGCGCAGCCGTTGATGCCGCTGTGAATTTTTCCGTTCAGGATGATGCCGGTACCGATGCCGGTGCCCAGCGTCACCAGGATCAGGCTCTCCACCTGTTTGTCCTCAAAGTGGTAGTACTCCCCCAGGGCCGCGCAGTCCGCGTCGTTGCCCAGGTGGACCGGCACGCCGGGCCAGCGGCGGTGGAACATCTCCGCCACCGGCATGGAGTGGATGGGGATGTTCACCGTCTTGATGACCACGCCCCGCCGGTCGTCCACCGGTCCGGGGAAGCCCATGCCCACCGAGGCCACCTGCGCCCGGTCCACCCCGTTTTCCTCCACCAGGGCGGCGGCCATACCGGCCAGGGTCTCCCCCATCTGCTCCATGGAGGCGAAGTGGAGGGGCATCTTCTTCGTGGCGGTGATCCGGTAGTGCTCATCCACCAGTCCGGCCTTCAGGTTGGTGCCGCCTATGTCAATTCCAATGTAATACATGCGCTCTCCTCCCTATGCACGCTAGCCCCGCTGGACGTGGCGCTCCAGCTCGTCGGCCAGCTTCTGGGCGGCGTTGAAGCCGTACTTCTTGTGGCGGTTGTTCATGGCCGCCACCTCCACAATGGTGGCCAGATTCCGTCCCGGCTGGACGGGGATGGTGATGATGGGAATATCCACCCCCAAAATGTTCACCCGCTCCTCGTCCAGGCCGAAGCGGTCGTAGAATTTGTCCTCCTGCCAGCGCTCCAGGTGCACCACCAGATCCACCTGGGCCTCCGGCTTCACGGCGCTCATGCCCAGCAGCTGCTGCACGTCGATGACGCCGATGCCCCGCAGCTCGATGTAGTGGCGGATGAGCTCGGGCGCCTTGCCGTAGAGCTGATCCGCCACCCGGCGGATGTCCACCGCGTCGTCCGCCACCAGCCGGTGGCCCCGCTTGATGAGCTCAATGGCCGTCTCGCTCTTGCCCACGCCGCTGTCGCCGGTGATGAGCACCCCCTCGCCGTAGATGTCCAGCAGTCCGCCGTGGCGGGTGATGGTGGGCGCCAGGGCCTGGGTGAGATACTCGATCACCTTGGAGGTGAACAGCACCGTGGTGTCCGCCGTGTGCAGCAGCGTCCGCTGGTGCTTGCGGGCCATGGCCAGGCACTCGGGGTAGATGTCCAGGTCCCGGGAGATCACCAGGGCGGGGATGTCGTACTCGAAGAGCTTGGAGAAGCTGCGGGAGCGCTGCTCCGGGTCCATGCTCTCCAGCATCTTGGTCTCCGCCATGCCGATGACCTGCAGGCGCCGGTCGTCAAAGTAGTCAAAAAAGCCCACCAGCTGCAGGCCGGGGCGGTTCACGTCCTTGATGCCCACCAGGGCCGTGTCAAAGCTGCTCCCCTTGTTCACCACAGCCAGATTCAGGTGCTCCACCAGCTCTGCCAGATGGACGCCGCCTTTCATCTCATCTTTCTGTATCATATGCACGCTTCCTCCCTTTTGCCGCGGCCCCGAGGCCGCAGGCAGGTGCATATATTATAGTATAAATCCCTCTTCTTGGCAAGGGAGGATATGGCAGAAAATTGGCGGCCGCCCCGCCGCAGGTCCCCCACCCCCTCCAAACCGGGCCTTCTCAGAAAAAGTTTTAGGGAAATGCAAATAAACACTTGCATTTTGTGTCAAACTCTGCTATTATATCACACGGTGTCTTTCACAACATCCCGATTTTTGAACAGCAAGGAGGTGCAACGGATGGCTAAATGTCAATTCTGTGACAAGGGTGTTACCTTCGGGATCAAGGTCTCCCACTCCCACAGGCGTTCCAACCGCATGTGGAAGCCCAATGTCAAGCGTGTGAAGGCGATCGTCGACGGTACTCCTCGCCATGTATATGTTTGTACCCGGTGCCTGCGTTCCGGCAAAGTCACCAGAGCTGTCTGACATATCGCAAGAAAAGCTCCTCCGCCTGGGCGGAGGAGCTTTTTTGTCATTCCTCAGAGCCAGCTGGCCCCCCTGACCGGCGCTCAGTCCCCATGGGGCGGCTTGTGCTCCGCGTACCACATGTTCCAGCACAGGCGGTAGGCCTGCCAGCTGGCCTCGTCCCCGCACAGTATGGTCAGGCTCTCCGCCTCCGGGTGCTCATAGAGCACGTCCATGACGGCCCGCAGCACCGCCTGGGCGGCCCTGCCGTTGTCGAAGCCCATGGAGACGGCGGTATCGAAGCAGGTTATGCCCAGCGCCCGCTCCCCCTTCTCCAGGGCCCAGCGCAGGCCACCCACGTACCAATTCGCCAGAAGCTCCGGCGAATCCAAATAGATCAGCGGCACCGGCACATGGTCCCGCCGCTCAAAGCGCACCTTCTCTGTCACAGCGCGTTCCCTCCTTTCATCAGGGGTCGGCAGCATACGCCCCATACGCAGAAGAGGCGGCCACCGGGCAGGTGGCCGCCTCGTTCACACAGAGACGAATCAGCTGTTGACGTCGATGACGACGCCGGAGCCAACGGTACGGCCGCCCTCGCGGATAGCGAAGCGGAGGCCCTTCTCGATGGCGATGGGGGTGATCAGCTCAACGTTCATGTCCACGTTGTCGCCGGGCATGCACATCTCAACGCCGTCAGGCAGGTTGATGACGCCGGTCACGTCGGTGGTACGGAAGTAGAACTGGGGACGGTAGTTGTTGAAGAAGGGGGTGTGGCGGCCGCCTTCGTCCTTGCTCAGGACGTAGACCTGACCCACGAACTTGGTGTGGGGCTGGATGGAGCCGGGCTTGCACAGCACCTGGCCGCGCTCGATGTCGGTCTTGGCCACACCGCGCAGCAGGCAGCCGGCGTTGTCGCCAGCCTCGACGTAGTCCAGGGTCTTGTGGAACATCTCCATGCTGGTGACGACGGTGCTGCGCTTCTCGTCGGTCAGACCGACAATCTCAACGGTCTCGCCGGCCTTCAGCTGGCCGCGCTCCACACGGCCGGTGGCGACGGTGCCGCGGCCGGAGATGGTGAAGACGTCCTCAACGGGCATCAGGAAGGGCATGTCGGCCTTGCGGTCGGGGGTGGGGATATAGCTGTCGACAGCGTCCATGAGCTCCTTGATGCAGGCATACTCGGGAGCGTTGGGATCGGTGCTCTCGCTGACCAGGGCGTTCAGGGCGGAGCCCTTGATGATGGGAATGTCGTCGCCGGGGAACTCGTAGAAGCTCAAGGTCTCGCGGACCTCCATCTCCACCAGCTCCAGCAGCTCCTCGTCGTCCACCTGGTCGCACTTGTTCAGGAACACCACGATGGCGGGCACGCCCACCTGGCGGGCCAGCAGGATGTGCTCCTTGGTCTGGGCCATGGGGCCGTCGGTGGCGGCGATGACCAGGATGGTGCCGTCCATCTGAGCGGCGCCGGTGATCATGTTCTTGATATAGTCGGCGTGGCCCGGGCAGTCGACGTGGGCGTAGTGGCGGGCGTCGGTCTCGTACTCCACGTGGGCGGTGTTGATGGTAATGCCGCGCTCGCGCTCCTCGGGAGCCTTGTCGATGCTGGAGTAGTCGGTGTAGTCAGCCTTGCCCTGGAAAGCCAGGAACTTGGTGATGGCGGCGGTCAGAGTGGTCTTGCCGTGGTCAACGTGGCCGATGGTGCCGATGTTGACGTGGGGCTTGCTTCTTTCAAATTTCTGCTTGGCCATTTGGAAAATCCTCCTTAAACGGTTAAAGAATTGGATGGGATCAGCATGAAAACTCAATATGCTGATATTTTACAACAAGTCCGACGAAAAAGCAATCCTAAAAACGGACTTCACAGGGAATATTTTGGGTATTGCCCCTTACCGCATCGCCCGGCCGCCCATGCGCTGGTCGATGATCTTTTCCCGGATGCTCTTGGGAATCTCCAGGTAGCTGTGGGGCTCCATGGTGTACTGGCCGCGGCCCTGGGTGCGGGAGCGCAGGTCGGTGGCGTAGCCGAACATCTCCCCCAGGGGCACCAGCGCGTCCACCTGGACGGCGCCGGGGCGGTTCTCCTGGCCCTGGATCTGTCCGCGGCGGCTGTTCAGATCGCCGATGACGTTGCCCAGGTACTCGTCAGGCACAATGACGCTGACCTTCATAATGGGCTCCATGAGGGTGGGATCCGCCTTCTGGCAGGCCTCCTTGAAGGCCATGGAGCCGGCGATCTTGAAGGCCATCTCGGAGGAGTCCACCTCGTGGTAGGAGCCGTCGTACAGGGTGACCTTCACATCCACCACCGGATATCCGGCCAGCACGCCGGAGAGCATGGCTCCCTGGATGCCGGCGTCCACGGCGGGGATATACTCCTTGGGCACCACGCCGCCCACTACCTCGTTGACGAACTCGTAGCCCTTGCCGGACTCGTTGGGCTCCACGCGGATCTTGACGTGGCCGTACTGGCCCTTGCCGCCGGACTGGCGGGCGTACTTGGTGTCCTGCTGGACGCTCTTCTTGATGGTCTCCTTGTAGGCCACCTGGGGCGCGCCCA
>ERZ779626.67-NODE-67-length-72404-cov-35.138385_pt1 | contig 72404 bp, 69 predicted proteins | sample MGYA00514209_ERZ779626 | MGnify/ENA primary metagenome ERZ779626 (study PRJEB29562, sample SAMEA4376713) | mouse gut metagenome | isolation source: Cecum | study: EMG produced TPA metagenomics assembly of the A DSS colitis mouse model was used to assess the...
CTCGTAAAAATGCCGTGTCTATTAGTTTCAATTATTCTTCGTGAAACAACCCTGGTAGACTGTGATGCACACTCTATACAATATTTCGACAGTGATGCAGTGGCATCGTCTGGAAATTTTAACGACGCAATGGCAGGAATGATTTTTCAAACACGCTCTAGTTTTGTTAGCAAGATTTATCAACTGGAAAGCAGTCGTGTCTATGGAAAGGCAGCCGTAACCGTGATAAGATAAATGTGACAAGATATAGATCATTATTGGAAGAAAGGAATACAGAGAATGAACACCCACATCGAGATCAAAAACGCAAGAATCCACAATCTAAGAGGGATCGACGTTAGCATTCCCAAGCAGAAGCTCACTGTCATCACGGGCGTGTCGGGCAGCGGGAAGTCAAGCCTGGCATTTGACACGCTCTACGAGGAGGGAAAGAGAAGATATCTGATGTTCTCCGGCACGGAATTCATGGTAGATTCCGTGCCGTCATTTGACAGCATCACGGGGCTCTCGCCGACAGTCGCGGTCGAGCAGAGGATCATACGGCAGTCCAATCCGAGAAGTACCGTGGGGACCAAGACAAAGATAAGCGCCATGCTTGCGGCGCTGTATGCCAGTTACGGAAACTGTCTGCCGGAGTACGATGACAGACAGCACATAGACATCTCCATGTTCCAGCGCAATTCGCCCAAAGGAATGTGTGTGAAATGTCTGGGCAAGGGCATCATCAAGTGGATCGATGCCGACAGGATGTTCGCCGACCGGAGTCAGCATATTTGCGAGGTCGCGTGCGACCTGGGCAAAAAGGGAGCGACGAGATCGATGCTCGAGGAATTCTGCCGGAGCCATAACATGGATCTGTGGAAGGACAGGCTGTCTGATCTGACAGAGGAGCAGATTGACCTGCTCAAATACGGGGACGGCGGGAAGTCAAAATTTTACGGCTTCATTCCGTGGATCACCATGCTCACCAACGGCGCTGTGTCAACTTCCGGAAGAACGGCGTACCTGTTAAAGAATGCGGGCATGATGGCGGAGCGGACCTGTACAAAATGCGGCGGGACGGGACTTGGCGAACGGGCTTCCCACACAACCTTTGCAGGCAGGACCATCAATGAGCTGGAGGACATGTACATCAGTGATCTGCTCGATTTTTTGCGGGAAAGTTACAGGGCGTGCGGCGGGAGGAACCCGCTGTTGAAGGAGATCGTCACAAAGCTGTCCTGCATGGTCGATGTGGGGCTCCATCACCTGGCGCTCTCGCGTCCTGTCCCGTCGCTCTCGGGCGGTGAGATCCAGCGATTGTTCCTGGCAAGCTACATCATCGCGGAGATGGACTCCATCGTCTTTGTGTTTGACGAGCCCACGATCGGGCTGCATGAGATCGAGAAGGAGAATCTGATACGCATTATCCGAAAGCTGGTCGTCAATGGAAACACTGTCGTGGTGGTGGAGCACGATGAGCAGTTTATCCGCGAGGCGGACTACATTATCGATATGGGACCCGGCGCCGGGATCCGGGGCGGCGCGAAGATCTACGAGGGTGCCTATGAAGCGTTTTTGCGATGTGCAGGATCAAAAACGGCGCCCTATCTATACGAAGATCCGCTCGGCGCAGGCGGGCGGGAAGGTTTTCAGATCAAGAGGGCATACCGCGGGGTCGACAGGAGCAAAATGCTGACGATCGCAGGCGCGAAGCTGCACAATCTAAAAAATATCACCGTCGAGATCCCGCTCGGTGTCATGGTGGGGGTGGCAGGTGTGTCGGGCAGCGGCAAATCCAGCCTGATCGCGGACACGTTAGTGCCTGCCTTAAAACAACAGTTAAAAGCCAAGTGTGTCATGGATGGGGACGACGAGGAAGAGCAGGCGGAAATTCCTGACAGGAGTGTCACATTGACGGGTGCAGGAAATATCAGGCACTGCTTCATTATTGACCAGCGGCCGATCGGTCGGAGCAGGACTTCGTGTCCGGCTACGTACACAGGTATTTTTGACCGGATTCGAAGCCTGTTTGCGGCGAGTGACAAGGCAAAGGAATGCGGTTATACAGCAGGTATGTTTTCCGTGAACAGCAAGGGCGGTTGTCCTAAATGCAAGGGTGACGGTGTCATACATTACCATGTGGGCTTGGGCAATTTTATGGACATTGACTGCGATGCGTGCGGCGGCAGCGGATATATCAGGGAGGCGATGGAAGTGACTGTCGACGGGAAGAATATCCGCGAGGTGCTGGAGATGAGTGTGGACGAGGCGAAGGATTTTTTTGCCGCGAAGGACAGTGCCATCGACAACATGCTCACGGTCCTGCAGCGCGTGGGAATGGGCTACATCAAATTAGGACAGGCGACACCGACGATCTCCGGCGGCGAGAGCCAGCGCATCAAGCTTGCAAAGGAGCTGTCAAAGGGAAAGAGCAATAAGGGCGCACTGTACATATTGGATGAGCCGACGACGGGGCTTTCCTTTTATGACAGTGAACAGCTGATGCACCTGCTGGATGAGCTTGTCGACATGGGAAACTCCATCATAGTCACAGAGCACGATCCGTACATACTCTCCAACTGCGACTACATCGTCGAGCTGGGCGAGGGCGGCGGAAACGAGGGCGGCAATGTGATCGCGGCAGGGACGCCTGCGGAGCTGAAAAGGACTCCCGGATCAGTCATAGGGAGGTATATGAAATGAATATCAAGGAAAAAATAGATCGGTACATAGCAAGCCGTCGCTATCGGCAGGTGAACAGTGTCCTGCTGTGCAGGGACGACGAAATACTGGTAGAATGCCATTATAATGGTTTTCGGGAAAACAGCAGAAATGTGGTCTTGTCCGTGGCGAAGAGTATCATGTCAGTCTGTGCGGGGATCGCGCTGGACAGGGGGCTATTGCAAAGCCTCGAGGATCCGGTTTATCAGTATATCCCGGTGTTTCGCGAATGCCGCGATCCGTTTCACAGAATGATCACGGTGCGCCATCTGCTGACGATGACTTCCGGGATCTGCTGGAACGGAGGTGTCCACTACCACTGTCCCATGATGCGGCAGCTTCGGGATTCGGGGGACTGGATCTCGCACATTGCGGACTGTGCGGTCGCCGATGTCCCGGGAACGAAGTACAATTATAAGGAGTGGGACGTGATCCTGCTGGCAAAGCTTTTGGACAAGGCGTGCGGTGACATGTTTGATTTTATGGACGAAAATCTGTTCAGACCCCTGGGGATCGAGAGTGCGCGCTGGTATCAGAGTCCGTGCGGCGTGTACTACAGTGTGGGAGACGGTGCGGACAATGACAACGAGACGAAGTTCGCACTGACGGCGCTCGACATGATGAAGATCGGACAGCTTTTTCTGTATGAAGGAATGCACAGGGGAGAGCGGATCCTGTCCGCGGAGTACATTCGACAGGCAGTGACGCCGCTCAAGTCGAATCCCGCGTACGGTTTTCTGTGGTGGGTCGGGGACGACTGGTACGGCTGCCGCGGATACGGCGGTCAGAGCGTCACGGTGATTCCGGCTGAAAATGCGGTAATCGTGACGCAGGCAACGCCGACCGACAGAGGAATGGGGTATTTTGACCTGGTGGGGTACTGCAGGGAGGTATTACAGGAGGACTGATACTGCAGGCGGATATTGGAGCATCGAAATCATAAAATAGTAATTGCTATATCAGTGATATCACGCGCGCGTCTTTGGATCTGCAGCGGTTTTTCCATCAGATCAGGCTGATCTTTCCGCCCATGAACGGGGCGTTTGCGCCGAGTGATGAGGAGCTGTCTGCCAGACCGGATCTGGAAGAGAGACTCTGCGATTACTGTATCGGGGAGGATATCATCTATCTCTCGCTTTCCTATTCGGTTGCGGACAGCGCATACGACCTGGTGAAGCGCGCTGCGTATTTTGCGGGTGTCGGCTTCTTTTCGCCGTCGGACGGCGGGGAGGCTTTGGTCTATTTTGAGAGCCGCTGCCCGATGCTTCTAGAGGGCGGGTGGTTCCAGGCAGCAAGTGTGTCTGATTTTGGCAGCGTCCGCACGAAACTCGGTCAAATGACAGCAAAAGAGCGCAGTTATCTCTATCTGACAGACCCGGTTGGCAGCTATATCCAGGTCGGCGGTTTTGGGGATATTTTCACAGTCGAGAGACGCGTATATACGGACTGCATGTCGTACACACACCAGAAAGCAGGATATTTATCTGCAGGAGGATCAGATGAGGAAGGCTGCGTGGAGATCGCCGGAAATCAGGTGAGCGTAAAGCGGCATCAGATCTTATCGGGTGGAACGGTGCAGCAGTTATTTTGGGACTTTTTCCGGCAGACGGAGACGGCGGACCAGATCGGGTGGACAGAGATTCAACTTTGAGGGGGCTGATATGGACAGCAGTACGATGGTGAACATAGGGGAACAGCGATTTGACAGGGTGATCGGGCAGGATAAGTTTTATATCGACAAAACGGATTTTATCAGGGAATGGTGGGAGACTGGTTCGACAGTGACACTCATTGCCCGCCCGCGCCGCTTTGGCAAGACACTCAACATGAGCATGCTCGAGTGCTTTTTCTCGAACCGGTATGCGAAAAGGGGCGATCTGTTTGAGGGGCTTTCTATCTGGAAGGAGGAAAAGTATAGACAGCTGCAGGGTACTTTTCCAACCTCGCGGACACGTACAGGATCCGCTCAAACCGTGAAAGCGGATATGGCCGCTATGATGTGATGCTGATACCGCTCGATCGGAGTGGAAAGGCGTTCATATTTGAGTTTAAGGTGCTGAATCCCTATGAGGATGAGAGGACGCTCGAGGAGACGCTCGCAAGCGCCCGCGCACAGATTGAAGAGAAGCATTACGAGGCGGAACTCATCTCGGAGGGCTTTGCCCCGGGGCAGATCCGCAAATATGGATTCGCGTTTCAGGGAAAGACATGTCTGATCGGCTGAGACGCACAATAACTGCGGGGGCAGTCGCGGAGACGCGGCAGTGGGTGCAGGCAGGTGTGCAGGTGAATATTAAAAAATTGCAAAAGTATATTTACGTTTGCATTTTTAATTATAAATTGGACAAAGTAACCAAAAAGATATACAATTTACATAGAACTATTTGTATCTTTTTGGTTATTTTTCGTGAAATATTATGCGGAAGAACGTCCGCTTCTGCATAACTGGCACCTGCGCATGTTGTCGTCAGCCGATGATGCCGCCGCGAAACAAAAGCTATTGAAAAAAAGGAGAGGAATTATGCTGAAAAAATTGAATCAACTAAAAATCAGGGATCGACTTGTTCGGGCATTTATCATGATCGCGTGCATGCTGGCTGCTGTCTCTGCCGTGGTTCTGATCACCATGATCGTCATGTCGCGCCTCTACGCCTCTGCGATCGCTGACTATGGGTTCGCGCAGGGAGATGTAGGAAAAGCAATGGCACAGTTTGCCGACACGCGTTCTGCGATGCGCGGGATCATCGGGTATGACGATATGAGTGCCGTCAATACGCTGCTGGAGAACCACAAGACATACAAAGACAATTTTACCAAGGATTTTGAAAACCTTGAAGCCTACATGATCACAGACGAAAATATGAAAGTGTACAATGATATCAAGGATAGGCTGGATGACTACTGGAAACTCGAGGACGAAATCATCACGAAGGGGGCTACGGTCGATATAATGCAGTCGAGGGCAGCCCAGGACAGGGCGGTAAATGAGCTGATACCAGTGTACAATGAGATCTACGACCAGCTGACGCAGATCATGGATATCAAAGTGGACGAGGGCCAGACGGTATCAAATGTTCTTGCGATCGTCATTATCATACTCACAGTTATCATTGTGATTATTATTGGGATCTCCATCGCTTTCGCAATTTCTCTGGGCAAGGGGATTGCCAACAGTATCGCGGTTCCGCTCGACCAGATCATGCAGCGCCTCGATATCTTTGCAAAAGGGGATCTCTCGTCGCCGTTCCCGACAGTCGACACACAGGACGAACTTGCAGATATGGTCACGGTGACTACCAATATGGCGGCTTCCCTGCAGTTTATCATCCACGATGTAGCCCAGGTGCTTCATCAGATGGCATGTGCAAACTTTGCTGTCATCAGTAAGGACCGGAGCAAATACGTCGGCGAGTTTGAGGGCATCCTGACGGCGATGAAGCTTTTGAAAAAACAGATGGCTGAGACGCTCAGATCTGTAGGTGAGGCGTCAAACCAGGTATCGGCTGGGGCGAACAACCTTTCCATGGCGTCACAGAGTCTCGCGGAGGGTGCGGCAGACCAGGCTGGCGCCATCGAGGAAATGCAGGCGACCATCACCACGATTTCCGATGACATCCGGGTCACTGCAAAAAATGCCGAGGAATCCTACACACAGGCGCGTACATATGCGGACGAGGCAGAGCGCAGCCGCAGGGAGATGAAGGCGATGATGGGAGCGATGTCGCGCATCAACGAGGCATCCCAGCAAGTTGGCAACATTATCTCCGAGATCGAGGCCATCGCATCCCAGACAAACCTGCTCTCGCTGAACGCCTCCATTGAGGCGGCGCGCGCCGGCGAAGGCGGACGTGGATTTGCAGTCGTTGCGGACCAGATCCGGCAGCTGGCGGAGCAGAGTGCGAAGTCCGCTTCCGAGACCAGATCTTTGATCGAAACTTCTTTGAGTTCGATCGCCGACGGAAACAAGGCGGTAGATGTGGTCAACGTCTCGATCGACAAGGTGGTTGAGGGGATCGAATTGATCGCCGGCTCCTCGAGGTCCATCAGCGAGATGGCAAATAACCAGGCGGAGGCGATGAAGCAGGCAGAGCAGGGTGTCAATCAGATCTCCGAGGTGGTACAGTCCAACTCCGCGACAGCACAGGAGACCTCCGCAACCAGCGAAGAGCTGTCCGCGCAGTCCACGACGCTGGATTCGCTGATCAGCAGATTTCAGCTTCCGACGGAGTAGCATGCGCAAGTTTTCGTGAACTGCGCTGCGCACGGCAGAGAAACTGTTCCGCAGCAGCGCGGTTCGGACTGGATCGGTCGCGCCTCATAGCGTGATCCAGACATAATTTCGCTCCGCAGTCGCTCTTTCGATTTTCCCGCCGTTAGCCAGTGCGACGTGAAGTGACGGTGTGTTCTGGCTGTTGACAGTGATCAGCAGCCTGTCCATGCCCATCTTTTTGCTTTCCTCGATCAGGAGGGACAGCAGGATCTTGCCAAGTCCTCTGTTCCTGTCTGACGGGCGTATGGAATACCCGATATTTCCGCCCTGTTCGAGCAGTTTCTCTGTCAAAAAATGGCGCAGATTGCCGTAGCCGACGGGTCTGCCGTCCTCGAACAGCCAGAATGTTGACTGGGGAACCTTCCAGCCGTCCACAATGCCGATCTGTTCCGCGGCCAGTACTTTTCCCTTGAGCCATTCTTTGTATTCTTCAAACTGCATACCCGCTGCATTGTTGATAAAACCGTTTTCATCGGCGGGCAGCTCCTGCAGCATTTCGTAGATATCCATGCCGTCCGTGACGGCAGCTTTTCTCAATTCGATTCCCATTATAAATTCCTCCTTTACGTGTTCAATATGACTCATTTTAAGGTGCTTCATAAAATAGATGAGGCGTGAAAAGATGTATTGCCATTATAGCATACATGTCTGCCGCGCACAAGTATTTCAGGGATAGCGCAAAGACTGTTGCTGCTGCATCAAAATCAGCTGGGGCGTGAACAGGAACCAGTTCAGAGCATTCAAAATACATTTTAAGACAATTGGATTGTATCGCAAAAGGCGGTGTGGTAAACTATATTTTTTAAGAGGAGGCGTGAGTGTGGTTCGCATAGCAGTTTGTGACGATGAGCAGTATATGCTGAATAAGATCAGTGCGATGGTGTCTGCCTTTTTTGGAAAGAGTGGTCTGCAGGAACGCTTGCCCCGATCGGTAGAAGTGACACCGTTTTCGTGCGGTGAGACCCTCCTGCAGTCGGACAGGGCATTCGATGTCGTGATCCTCGATATCCAGATGGCGGGCATGGACGGAATGGAGACGGCGAGACAGCTGCGCAGCCGCGGCTTCAGGGGATATCTGATCTTTGTGACGGTTTTGGGGGAAATGGTATTCCGGTCATTTGAGGTACAGGCGTACGACTATCTGGTCAAGCCGGTCGGGAAAGAACAGTTTGAGCGAACGATGGAGCGTCTGCTCGCCTCCCTGATGCAGAGGGAGGCGGGGAAAAAGCTGCTGGTCCAAAGAGGGTATGACAGCAGCATCATCGCCTTTGATGAGATCGTCTACTGTGAGATCATTGGCAGGAAGATCTATCTGCATCTGGTGTCGTCGGAGGTGATCGGCTATTACGATAAGATCGAAAATCTCGAGACAAAGCTGGACAGCAGATTTTACAGATGCCACAGGAGCTATCTGATCAACATGGAATACCTGCGCGGCTACAGCAACGGCGCGGCAAAGCTGGAGGGCGGGGCAGAGATCCCGGTATCGCGCCTGCGCAGCAAGGATTTTTCGGAAGTGATACTGCGGTACATGGAGCGGGGAAAGGGTTAGGTTATCTTGGAGGGCTGTCTTGATTTTTTTAATGAGTATGTCATGGGAATCGTTCAGATCAGTGTCGGGTTCCACTATTACACAAAGTTTCTGAACAGGAGGGCAAAGCTTGTCCCCCGCCTGCTGTTTGTTGTCTGCGGCGCCATTGTGCTGACGGTGCAGGCGGGCGGGCTGCCCGCGTTTGCAGCCTATGTTCTGCTGCATGCGGCTGTGGGGAGGATCGCATACAAAGAGGAGCTGCTGTCATCGGTATTATATGCTATTGTGACTGGGGAGGTCATGCAGCTGTGCTATGGCATTTTCAATGCCGCACTGTGCATGGTGTACCCGCTCGTGCACGCGCTGCCACAGAAGGTGGTCAGCGTTCTGTTTATGCTGTTGGGTAATCTGGCGGTCTTTGCGATGATTTTCTGCTACCGCATGATCTACCGGTATTTTGTGTGCAGCGATGCCGACGGCGGGGTGAAAAAGAGTCCATACGCGGTTCTGATCCTGATGCCGACGCTGCTGATCTTTCTGATGAGCGCGTATATCAATTACACTGTTTATGGAAATGCGATCATCACGGACAGGAGCGGAAAAATAATGAATACTGATCACAGCCAGACATTTGTGATACAGCTTTTGGGGATCGCGAGTCTTTTCTGCGTGATGTACGCATACCGGAGACTTCTTGAAAATGTGCGGTTGAGCACGCAGATATCCCTGCTCGCACAGCAGGAGCACGATCTGAACCAGTATGTGGAGGAGGCGAGAGCACATTATGAGAGCACGAGATCCTTCCGCCATGATATCAAAAACCATCTCACAGTGACGCGGGAGCTGCTGCAGAATGGCAGATGGGATGATGCGCTCGGCTATGTGACAGATCTCGAGTTGGGCACCAGGGAACTGTCATTTCCGTGCAGCACAGGCAATCCGGTGGTTGATATCCTGCTCGGAAACAAACTGGGGATTGCAGAGAGGAGTGCGATCGACGTCCACTGTGCGCTGACACTGCCGTACCCCTGCGCGATCCGCGACATTGATTTCTGCATCATTCTGTCCAATGCCCTGGACAATGCGATTCGCGCCTGCAGAGACATGGACGGGGAGCGGTATATCCGTGTGACAGGAAATGTGCAGGGCGACTTTATCCGGATGGAGGTGGAGAACAGCTATCAGGGAAAAGGGTTGTTCAGGGAGGGCACAGGGCTGTCCAACATCAGGAGGACTGCCGAGAGATACCAGGGGGCGGTGCATATGAAACTTGAAAATGGATCGGCTGTCCTCAACGTGCTGCTGATCGTTCCGCATTGAAAAATCATTGGCTTCCGGATAAAGTATACTTCATACAGATCAGTTCACGACATCGAGAAAGCATTTGAATACGAAACGATTTACTTGCCGGTGCTTGTGTCCGATAATGATTGTGAAGGCAGGATATACTGCCGGATCAGTACACAGAGACGAGGAGTTGCAGATATCATGCACAAGGAGACTGCGAGATCCTGTCAAAAGAAATGGAGGGGACAGTATATGGCAATGGAGATTAATGGAAGCTATGGCAGCTGCAATACGGATTATGAGGAAGCGCTGAGGGCGAAACGCCAGGAGCGGGCAGAGGAGGCGGAGAGGGCAAGAGAAGCAGGAAAGGACGCCAGCGCAGGACCTGTTCCAAAGGACGAGTACATCAGCAGTGAGGCGTCGGGAAATAGACCGAGCGGGCTGTACCGGTTAGGGCAGGACGAGGACGGCAATCCGAAGGTGTTGTACGACGATCCCAAAAAGCCAGCCTGGAACAGGGCTGCGGAAAAAGCGGATCAGAAGTCTGTCGATGCAGATCAGGACGAGGATCCAAAGGTGTCCGGGCAGAAGTGCATCGGCAACACGGACCGGGTTGACCAGGAGATCCGAAAACTCAAGGAACAGAAGAAACAGCTGCAGCAGCAGATCAAATCGGCAGCCGGTGACGAGGAGAAAGTCAGGCAGCTGAAGGCAGAGCTGGCGCAGGTGGAAAACGAACTGAGCCAGAAGGACAACGACACATACAGGAAGCAGAACACAGTTTTCACAGAAGCATGACCACATATAGAAAAAAACAGCGCGAAAAAGACAGTGCTATGATAGAAATAGCATTCATTTGGAAAGAAACGCGATCACGCGGCTGTTAAAATCGTTTGCCTCCTCGTAGGCAGCGTGACCGAGATCCCTGTACAGATACAATTCACTGCCCGTGATCTGCTCAGCGGTCTCCATAGAAGAAGCGCCTGTCACGATCTGGTCTTTGCCGCCGCCGATGACCAGGGTCGGGCAGGTGATGTCATGCAGAGACTCGTAGGCGTCGTGCTGTGCGCAGGAGGCAGCCTGCACGATAAAGCGGCTGAAATCCTTTGGCTTTCCGATGTTTGCAAGAAGCGGATAGAGGCGGCGGTATCGTCTCAGGTAATTTTCTGAATAAGATTTTTCTGCGGTGTCGATCATGAGTGCTCTGTAATCGCCCCGCCTGGCAAACCGGATCCAGCTGTCGACGACATGCCGGACCGTTTCATTGGGTCTTGACAGCGTGACGGCGAGCACAAGCCTGTCGACAAGTTCGGGATGGTCGATCGCCAGATACTGTGCGATCATGCCGCCCTGGGAGACGCCGAGCACCTTTGCGCGCGTGATGCCGAGTGTCTGCATGCCAAACGCCAGATCTTCTGCCATATCTCTCGTGGAATAGCCTTTATTCATAGTTTTCTCAGCATTTTTCTCCACATATTTTTCCAAATGATTTTTCCGGCTGAAAATATATACCCTGTAGTCTTTGGCGTACATGCGGTAGGTGTACGCCAGCGGGAGCGCCATGCCCTTCACTGTCGTGAGTCCGTCCCCGAGTCCGGGGATCATGACCAGGACGTCGTCTCCCTGTCCGAATGTGATATAGTCCATATCAGTGTCCTCGATATGGATGCGCCCGCCTTTTGCATTCCAAAACATCTCTGATCCTCCACTCTGATGAGATTCTAACGATATAGGATAAGGAACTGTAGAAAAATAACTGACGCATCTTGACTTGTCTATTTCTCCGATTATGTATATCAAAAAGCCTCGCCGTAGCCCGCTACGCCTACGTTTTTTGACAATTGCTTTAGCAATTTCACCTCGAAGAAATATCCTGCGCAAGCTGCATCGGTTATTTTCCTACAGTTCCTAAGTATAGACTTTTTTGTGAAAGATGTAAATAGGATCGAACAGAGTTTACGGAATGTGGTTTTTTTGTTATGATATAGACGAAATCCTCGGCTGCAGGCAGCGAAGGGAAGGAGTGGGTTCCTGCACAGAAGAGTGGCTTGACGCGTGGGCAGAAAGGGTGATCCGGGAAGTTGACAGTTCCGAGCCGATCTCTGCGGGGATGATGTGCAACCTGCCGCTCGGTCCGATCATGGAAGATTTCATTCGCTGGAGAGGATTTATCCTGAATTTGACAGGCTGACTGAGAATGATGTGATGGTTATGGAGGATGAGGTTGCGCGAACAGGTGTAATAAAAAATAGTTTACGGAGGTGCTTATGTTAGCAATGAAGAAAATCTCGATTGAGGAAGAAATCAGGGAAGCGATGAAAAAGAGCAAAAAAGCGTTTTCAAAAGAGACGCTGGACAGGCTGACGGTGCTGCTGGGACGGCTGGACGAGAAGTGTCCGCCGCAGCCGTATCTGCCGCTCAAGCCCATGCGCGCCGCGTCGACAACCGTGTTTGACAGCAAACTTGGCGGTGTGCCATATTTCCCCAAGGGCATGGAATATCCCAGTGTTTTGGAGGGGGAGTTTGCGGGGAAACCGTTACAACTCCTGGCGCAGTTAAATTTTGCAGAGCTTCCGCATTTGGAGGGATTTCCGGAAAAAGGGATCCTGCAGTTTTTTGCTGGCTGTGACGGTGACGACGTTTATGGCGTTGATTTCAATGATTATTTTGCCCAGAATGGTTTCCGTGTCATCTACCATGAAAATATCATCGAAGACACGGGCAAGCTGATGTCTGTGGAGGATCTGCCGTCACTTGGCAGTGGCGGGGAGGATTTACCTTTTGCAGGGGAGTTTTTGCTCAGGGCAGGGGAAACGTGCTTTCGTGGGATCGCGCCTTCTGATTTTCGTTTTGACAGCGCTGTCGCAGAAAGTTTCAACGAGCTGTTTGGTGGGGATGTAGCGGGCATGTGGGTGGACTGTGATGGGAAGAAGGGGATCTTCCAGGTGGATGAAGCGCTCTACCATGCGATCGATGAGGTGCGTTCCGCTTACGGCACCGGCATCGGTGGTTTTCCGTATTTTACACAGCAGGATATCCGCTCGTGCGATGAGAGATACAGAGCGTGTGATACAGTGTTGTTCCAGCTCGACAGCGAATTCGGTGAGGGAATCGACAGCTGGAAAGATGAAATCATGTGGGGAGACAGCGGTGTGGGCAACTTTTTCATCAGTGCCGGAAACCTTGCGAAACGCGATTTCTCGAAAGTTCTGTATACATGGGATTGCTGCTGATCCGTTTTTGCTCATCAACCACAAAAAAGTCAAGCCGCCGCAATGGAGAGCTGATATACTTGAATCACATCGCGATGGAAAGAAGGAAATGCAATGAGTTATTCGGCTATGGCGCACGCCCTGACAGGTTATGTGGAGGGGCATCTCGAGTGCTTTGACATCAGGAGCATGTCGGAGTGCTTTGGATTCTCGCAGGCGTATCTGCGGGAGCTTTTCCTGAAAAATATGGATATGCCCATCATGCAGTATTACAGACGGCGGAGACTGATAACGTCCGCGTCTGAGCTGCTGCACTCCGACAGGAGGATCATCGACATTGCCCTGGAAAGCGGGTTTTCGAGCCATGAGGCGTACACGAGGGCTTTTCGGAAACACTTCGGAATGCCGCCGAGCCAGTTTCGGCTGGTCAGACCGTCCATAGGGCGAAGACAGCTGGAGTCGGGCGTGTTCGGGCTGGAGCGCATTGCCGACGAAGAGAAAAGGAGCAGTGGTCTGATGACAAAACAGAATGAAAAGAGTACGGTGCTGTACGGGATCCGAAAGGTGGAGCAGGGCGCGTACGGGAGCAATACGATGTACCCGATCTGTGTCAAGGCGGTGTCGGAGTATCTGGGAGATGACGTTTCCTACGCGTATATCATGGCGGCGACCGGGGCGGCATTCCGCCTGGTGTGGAACCGGGAGATGTGGGATCTGAGCAATGTTGACATTTACCACACACTGAGAGAATCCAACGACATCTACGCGTGCGGGGCAAAAGCCCTGGGAAGGGAGTTCTCGTTTTTGGGAAGGGATGAGACGGCGACGAAGGAGGCGTTCACGGAGTACATGAAGGAGGCGATCGCACAGGGATTTCCGGTGATCGCGCTGGGGATCATCGGACCGCCGGAACCGTGCATTGTCGCAGGGTACGAAGCTGACGGGGCGCTCGTCATGGGCTGGAACTTTTTCCAGAACGATGCGGAGTTTGCATCCTCGGCGCGCACGGCGGACAACGGCTATTTTCTGTGTGACACATGGTGGGAGAATACGGACACACAGGCGCTGATGTATTTCGGGGCTGTCAGCGAGGAGAGGCGGAGTTTAGGGGATATCATCAGGATGGCGGCAGACATCATGGAGGCGCGGGAAGAATACACTTACGCAAAGGGGATCCTCGCATATGACGCGTGGAGGGAAATGCTCTTAGACGAAAAGTGGTTTGAGAACAATGCCTCCTTTGACGGGCTTTTTGAGAAGCTGCTCGTCCACAATGACGCGATGGTCTGCATTCAGGACGGAAGGAAATGGGGCGCAAAGTTCTTTGAGGAGACAGCTGCAGCGTGCGGGGAACAGGATGCCGCATGCTGCGCTGAGATCTCGCGCCGCTTTCACAAAGTCAGTGCGCTTGCGGGTGAGATGATGGCGCTGATCGGAGACTGGGGCGATGTGGAGAAAATGCTGAAAAATCTTGCAGACCGCTCCGTGCGGGAAAAGACCGGAAGACTGATCGATGCGGCAAAGGCGGAGGACGGCAAGGCGCTCGAGGAGATCCGGCGGCTCTGCGGGCAGATGTAAACAAATCAGGCACGGCGCCACAAGAAGCGTCGACAACCTCAGTCTCCATGCAGCGAAAGGGCGGATCTATGGACTGCTCGGGAGAAACGGAGCCGGAAAGACGACGACCATGAAAATGCTTCTCGGATTGACAAAGCCCACGTCCGGCGAGATCAGGATGTGGGGAGAGCCTTTGCGGGGAAACGAAAAGAAACTGCTTCCGCGCATCGGCAGTCTGATCGAGACGCCCGGTTTTTATCCCAATCTGACCGCGACGGAAAATCTGCACATTTTTGCCGCTTTGCGGGGCGTGCCAAACCGCCACGCAATGAGAGATGCCCTGGATCTGGTCGGCTTGCCCTATCAGGACAAAAAGCGGTTCTCGGAGTATTCCCTTGGCATGAAACAGCGGTTGGCGATCGCCCTTGCGATCATGCATGACCCGGAGCTGTTGATCCTCGACGAGCCGATCAACGGGCTTGACCCCATTGGCATAGCAGAGATCCGTGTATTGCTGCGCCAATTATGTGAAAAAAGGGGAAAGACGATGCTCATTTCCAGCCATATATTATCCGAGGTCGCGCAGCTCGCGGACGATATTGGCATCATCGACAAGGGGAGGCTGCTGGAGGAGGAAAGCCTTGCCGAACTGGAACAAAAAAGCGGCAGATATGTCCACTTCACGATATCCGACACGGCACAGGCGGCAAGGATCTTAGAACAGGTCTTATGCGAGAAACAGTTCCTGATACAGGACGACCACAATATCCGGCTGTATGATCTTGCGCTGCCGGTGACAGAAATCGTCAGTGCTTTTGTTGAAAACGGCATAGCGGTTTCCGGAGCGTGTATCTGCGAGGACAGCCTGGAACAACATTTCAGACGGATCACGGGAGGTGAGGGGATTGCTTAAACTGTTCAAATGTGAATGTATGAAATTGAGACGCTCAAAGTTTCTTCTGATCGGACTGCTGGGGACACTGATCGTTCCGCTGTTCGTGTATGTGAAAGCTGTCACAAACTATCTCTCGGATCCGACTCGCACAATCAGTGTGTTTTCCCTGTATGACGATGCGCTGATGTTTCTGATGCTTTTATTCGCACCGATCGTGTTAACGATTTTGGGCGCATGGATCATCAGCCGCGAATACACGGACGGAACGCTGAAAAATATTTTTGTTATCCCGGTTTCCCGGACAGCGTTTCTTTGCGGCAAACTGCTTTTTTTCGCGATGCTGTCCTTACTGTTCATGCTGCTTTCATGGCTGGAGATCATGGTGTTAGCTCTGTTGTGCAACTGCTTTGTTCTGGTAGCGCAGATCACGATCCCGTCATTTCTGTTTTTCTTTGTGAAGATGTTTCTGGGCGGGGTATTCCTGTGTGCCACGCAGACGCCGTTTATCTACCTGACGATCAGGACAAAGGAGTTTGTCGCACCGTTGATCGGCGTCGCGGCGGTCAGTCTGATCAATGTTGTCCTGTCAAATTCGGGGATCGCGGGTTTTTATCCGTGGTCGGCGTCCTATCTGCTGGTGATGGGACGCTTGTCCAGACAGGGCTGCCCCCGGGAGATCTCATTGGCGGTCATTTTCATCATGAGTCTGCTGGGGATTGCCGCAAGTCTGTGCCGGTTTCAGAGAGAGGAGGTCCGATGAGCGATTTAAAGGTTCTTTTCCATATATCCGCAGGTAAACGGAAAAAAGTCGAATTTCTGTGTGCCAATGTGCCGGAAACCCATTGTTTCGTACCAGTGTCGTAACAGGGTGTTTTCCTCCACAATCCCGATATTCAGCTTGATGCAGCCAAGCGCCTGCGCTTTTTCGCAGGCGTCATCAAGCAGTTTTTCGCCGATGTGTCTGTGGCGGTACGCGGGCAGGACACACAGATTATTGAGCTCGCATTCGTGATCTTTCTGCAGCGCAAGGGAGTAGTAGCCAACGATCCTGTCCGCTTCCTGGTAGGCGTACATGGGGCGGTGGTCATGCTCCAGCTGGTATGCGAGACGCTCCGCTGTCGTTGCAAAAGCGGTAAAACGCGGAGCATTTTCGCGGGTAAAGCCCATTTCGTCCGCCACCGTCAGGAAGCTTGCGCAGATCACGTTCACGCATTCCGGAATGTCATGACAGGTTATTTCTCTTATCATAGTTATAGTACCTCTATAGTTATAGTAGCTCGACTAAAAATTGCCAGATCACTTACGGGTTATTTTCCGCATGCCGGAACCGCAGTGCTCGTGAGGGATCAGCTTGAAGCCTTTCTTTTCATAAAAGGTCTCTTTCCCTTTTTCGGCGGTCAACTGGACACTGGAACGTCCTCCGATGGGTGTTTCCCTGTCCACGTAGTCGATCATCATATCAATGATCGCGCTGCCGATCCCCTTTTTCTGATGATCGGGTTGTACCACGATGTCAACGATCAGATAATACAGCCCGTCGCCGGTCATTCTTCCCATTCCGACGACTTTGCCATCGTCCTCTGCGACCACGGTGTACAGGCTGTTGTTCAGGGCTTTCTCTGTCTGTTCTCTTGAAAAGTTCAACCATGCGACACTTTCCCGGAGCCTGTAATAATCGTCATAGCTTAGGGTATTTTCTCTGTAGATCATATTGTACTGTCACCTTTCTGTTTTTGTATGTGGAAATATATATTCTTATTCCTTGATGCCAGCCTCCGCAAGCAGCTTTCTGAGTTTTGCGATCTCCGCGTCTTTGTCAGCCAGTTTTGCATCCTTGTCAGCCAGTTTCGCATCCTTGTCAGCCAGTTTTGCATCCTTGTCAGCCAGACGTATCTTAAATTCTACGATTTCAGGCGCCAGCAGTTCCTTCAATTCCTCACACATTTGATCACCCTCCTGTATCATTCTCTTAAATAGATCGTAACAGTTCAGCCTTCGGCTTCCTGTTACAAGCATCAAGCCATGCAAAAACCGCTACGCGGTTGGATTGATGCATCTAGACTGCTATGCTTTCTCACGGACTTCGCAGCATAGTGCGAAGTCCTGGCAGAACTGTTACAACAGTTCTATATTTGCCTCCGATGCCACGTTGACAACGGAATCCGCATTCCGCCTGTCCTCGTCGCTGCCAAGTCCCGCGCAGTTGTCGAGAAGCTCCCTTGCATCCTCCCTGCTCAGCGTCCGTGTCAGGGAGGTGATCCACACGTGGGATTCCCTGGCAAGTTCCTTCGTCACAAGAACCTGCATCGGAAAGATCATGCCGTCGATGCGGTAGATCCCCGCTTTCTTTTTGGTCACGGAGTACTTTTCGCTGAGCTGTCCCAGCAGTTTTACAGGCTTTTCCTCCCTGACGATCGAAACCGTGGTGTCCGCATCAAAGATATCAGCAGTGCCTGCCTCCGCTTTGTACAGGCACGCGTAGGACAGTGCCTTGTAAAAAGTCCCGGCGTTCACGTCATCGCCCGGCGATTTGTACTCAAGGATATTATTCCCGAGAAAGAAATCGGCAATATCATTTTTGATCACGATGTCATGTCTCTTTTTGATGATGAGCAGGTCTATTTTCAGGGGCATTCTGCCCAGATTATGCTCCCGCTCATAGGTCAGATATTTCTTGTATTCCCGCAGTTCCAGTTCCACATAAGCCGTGCGCATGCAAGAGAACGGACATCATGGCGATATGTCCGCCGGATGAATTTCCCATTAAAAAGATCTTGTCTGTGTCGATGTGAAAGATATCTGCGATACCCGGGATGAATTTCAAGGCGTTGCACACATCTTCGACCTGCGCCGGGAAAGTGGCAAGATCGGACTCGCGATACTCCATCGCGGCAACCACAAATCCCCGTTTGGCGAGAAGGGCATATTGCGGGATGTCATTGTACATTTCCTGTTTGTGCCAGGCAGATCCGGGGATCAGCAGGATCAAAGGGTACTTTTCGTCCGTTTTCATCGCCTGCCTGTATGGAAAGACCATCTGCAGATGCCTCTTGCAGTCACCGTAATCATGATACACCACGTCCTGTGAGTATAAACACTGTATTTCATTTGAGTCTGTTTTAACCTTTATGTTTTGTTTCATTATTTCCTCCCCCAAATAGTTTGCTGGATATATATACAGCAGAACGTCTGATGTCGTTACTAGAGCGTGTTTGAAAAATCATTCCCGCCATCTATATAACGACGCCATAGCGTCGTATTCACCACTTTGCGTGCTATTTGCACCAGTCCTGCGTTGTCGTCAGTCAATGATGCCACCGCATTGCCTCCTTCCTCCGCCTTGTCCTGTCACAAATATCAGGCACTGTTTTTCACTGTTATTTAGGCAACACTGTACTAAAGCGGATAGATATATGCCTTCTGTACGAATCCATTATAGCATACAGGATGATCCAGGTGCAATCAGATCCTCATTATAGACAATGTCTCTGCCACAAGTAAGGAACTGTTCTATAAAACGGATAAAAAACAGATTTGAGTATTGACAAATCATTTCACGTGTAATAAAATGATTACACATGATACAAAAATAAAAATGAAAAATGAAGGGAGAATGTATATGTACAATATCATGCCAGTGATCGGGGCAGTCGGCGCGATCGTTATCATTGTAGTTTATCTGATCGTCAAGGGGATGGAGCGGAAAGTCCAGTACAGCTGTCTGGATCAGGAGAAGTTCAATCATTTTGTGGAGGAGATCCGCCGTGAAAACGCAGAGATCCGAAAGGATCTGCAGACTGTGCGGACAAAGGTTGAATCGATCGACAAAATGATGGAAGAGATCTAGCTATGGAAAATTTTGTTGGCGACTTGAGTCTAAAGAAGTATGAGGACTATGTAAATGTCTTCGATGCGCTGTCCCACCCCGCAAGGATCAAGATCATCGGGATCCTTGCGGAGGGACGGCAGTATGTGAGCGAGCTGGCAAGGCTGGTAAACATCAGCAGACCGCTGCTCTACATGCATCTAAAGAAGCTGGAGGCGGCGCAGCTTGTGACCAGCACGATGGAGCTGTCCGACAGCGGAAAGGCAATGAAGTTTTATGCGCTGGAGGATTTTGATCTGCGGATCACGCGGGAAATGCTGAGACAGCTTTCAGAACATATCATCATTGAGAATCCGGATGGAAAGGAGAGATGACCGCATAAATTCATATTTTCAAAAGAATGATTTTAGTGTAAGATAGGATTATACAGGCTGAGTTACAGGGGCTCTTGGAATCTCTTTGCTTATCCCATTGCGGAGCGGTTCTGAGAGCTCCTGTTTTAATAGGAGATATGAACGTATGGTGAAGTATGAAAGAGAACCTAAGGAGGTATTCCGTCTGCACTTTGAGACGCTGCGGCACAAGCACAGACCGTATGTACTATCTGATGATAGAGTTTGAGCACACAGATCAGAAAGATCCGGAGCTTGCCTTCGGGGGGCTGCGAATGGTATCTGTGTTGATTTGTTGATTATGCGAGGGGGCGGGAGGTGAAGATTATTCTGAACGCGCCGAGGGAGAGCAACGCCGAAGAGTTTGTGCGGCTAAAGTCGATTGGGCTGGGGACGGTTCCGGCGGATTTCGATGCGGATATCTCCCATCTGTAAAACGTGTCGCCGCACCCGCAATGTTGCAGAGTGCACCTTCAAATTGGTTCAGTTTTTGACATGAAAGGATTAGAATAACGATGACAACAGGTGAAAAGTTAGCACTGCTCCGGAAGAAAAAAGGGATCACGCAGGAGGCATTATCGGAGATCTTGAATGTCTCGCGCCAGTCGGTCTCGCGCTGGGAGATGGATATTGCGTTTCCCGAGACGGACAAGCTGATCAGGCTGAGTAAACTGTACGGATGCAGCGTTGATTATCTGCTCAATGACGATATTCAGGAAAGCAGCGCGGCACAGGTGTGCGCAGATGTGGATGTGTATTATCAGTTCCTACAGGAATGCGGTTATTTTTTCCTGGCGACATCGGTTGATGACAAACCCAGACTGCGGCCCTTTGGAATGATCTATTCCAGCGATAAGCATCTGTTTATCGTCACGGACAAGCGAAAAAAGGTGTGCGCAGAGCTGACGGAAAATCCGCAGTTTGCGGTGGCAGGTTACAACACGGGAACCCGCAGATGGATCCGTATCAGCGGCAGGGCGGAGGTGGAGACATCGAGTGTGGTCCGGGAGGAAATGATGGTGCGCTATCCGTCGCTGCGACAGAAATATCTCGATGAGACAGGGATATACATTGTGATCTACAGGCTGCTTATCGAAGATGCAGATATTATGTAAAAAGGAGACAAACCAATGGAGAAATTGAATGAGGAAACAAAAAAGCTGATGGATGAGCGCTTTGGGCACGACAACGTGATCGCGCTTGCGACGCAGGACGGTGATATGCCAAGCGTCCGCTATGTCGACGGGTATTATGAGGACGGGGCATTCTACGTCATCACCTACGCGCTCTCCAACAAAATGCAGCAGCTTGCCAAAAACCCCAACATAGCGATCGCCGGAGAATGGTTTACCGCGCATGGCAGAGGCGTGAACCTCGGGTATTTCGGGAAGGAAGAGAACAAAGCCATTGCGGGTAAACTGAGAGAAGCATTTGCGGCATGGATCGACAATGGGCACAACAACTTTGATGATGTGAACACCTGCATACTTTGCATCCGGCTGACGGACGGGGTACTCTTCTCGTATGGGACGAGGTATGATATTGCATTTTCATAAAGATGAGGCGCACAGGGACTGTCAGGATCAGCCAGCTTGCGGCGATAAAGCAGTCCCTTGTCACACAGTTGTTTCAGCACGGCGTGCGTCGTCGTGCTCTTCTAGGTACAGGATGCAGGTTTTACCAGTTCCGATGAAGGGATCTGCAAAGATCCGTCACAATTGTTTCCGGTTCAGCATCGCAATGCCCAAGAAAGCAAAGGCGGCGCCGGATAAAACGGTCACAACAATGGATAAACGGTACGAGGATGCCGCCGCAGCGCCGCTCAGCAGGGAAGGCGAATCAGCCAGCATGAGCGGCGAGAATCTCCTGGCTTTCGGGAATAGACTGATCACGTAGACGCCCACAAATACTGCGCCCGTCCCGACCAGAACACCTGTGTTGGCTCTGGCGATCGTGGACAGCAGCACTGACAGCAGGATCCCCCACACGCCGAGCAGCCACCAGCACGCGGCAGAGAACACGAGACTGCGGGCGGCTGTATTGTCCCAGAAAAACGCGTTGTAGCCGTAGGTGATGGCAAAACAAGACCAGAGACACGCCGTCCAGAGCAAAAGCAGCATGACAGATTTCGAAAGAACGACTTTGTACCGCTCGAATCCTTTGGTTAAAGTCAGAACAAGAGTTCCTGATTGGTATTCCTCCGTGAAAATGCTGCTCTCAAGCAGGAGAAACACAAGCAGTCCCATCGGTATGTTTTTGAAAAACTGCGTCCAGGAGGTCATGGCATCGACCGTGACCGCAGTGACTGCCAGACCGCTTTCAGAGAGTGTATCTGCCAGTGTTCCAAGCAGCCACGGAGTCATCTTTGCGATCGCGGGATTCATGATCCCCAATACGGCGAACAGGCAGCCCAGGATCATCAGACGCCCTGTCCGCAGCTGCGCCTGCCATTCTTTTTTCAGAAATGCGATAAATGATTTCATTTTTCTACGACCTCCATAAACAGATCTTCCAGCGACGGTTCCATGCGCTCGATCTTTTGGATCGGTATTTTCCGGGCGGTTATATACTGCAGTACATCGTACAGCGCATTTCCGTCGTCGCGCAGTGTGACCTGGTTCTTCTCCAGTTTTTTGCAGTGCCCAAACGTGTTGATCAGGGCTGGGATGTCGCTTTCGAGCTCCAGCTCGATCCGGTATTCTTTTGAGCGGTATGCCGCCTTGATGTCTGCGAGTGTTCCCTGGATGCTCACAACGCCGTCCTTCAAAAAAGCCGCGTCCGTGCAGATCCGCTCCACGTCGGAGAGGATGTGCGTGGAGAACAACACCGTGGTGTGCGCTCTCACGGACGACAGGATATCGAGGATCTCTTTTCTGCCGACAGGATCGAGCGCGGAAGTCGGCTCATCGCAGATCAGCAGTCTGGGGCGGTTTAAGAGCGCCTGCGCGATGCCAAGGCGCTGTTTCATGCCCCTGGAAAAGCCCTTGATGCGGTGCGTCTCGCCGCCAAGCCCCACAAGCTCCAGCAATTCCCGGCTGTACTGCGCGATTTCCGATCGGGGCATGCCGGTGATCTCGCCGCAGAAAGTGAGGTACTCGGGAGCTGTCATAAAGGGATAAAATTCCGGTACGTCAGGCAGATATCCGACAAAATGATTGCTCGCGGACTGCCCGTATGTCACCCGGGTTCCCGCCACATAGACCGCGCCGTCGTCAGGCTGCAGCAGCCCTAATATGATCTTCATCGTGGTTGTCTTGCCGGCACCGTTTTTCCCGATAAAGCCAAATATGCTGTGTTCGGGAACGGACAGCTCCAGATTCTTTAGAACTTCTTTCTCCCCAAAACGTTTTTTTAGATTCGTGATGTGCAGCATCTTCTTATCTGAATTTGAAGTCATATCCTAATGATCCTCCCTGCCGAGCAAGAAGTAGAGGACAGGTCCTACAAAGTTCATGCCCGCGATGGAGACGGCAACCCACAGCGCGCGGTTCCCTCTCCTGTAATGTGTGTGCGTGAAAATGTGGTGCAGGGTATAGCCAAGCAGCAGGAATTCCACGATGACCAACGGGATCAAAAATGGAAGGTATTGCATGATTTCGTTCATGATTTCGTTCATGATTCGTTCTCCTTTCTGTTATTTCTGTAAGTTTCCACACAGAAACCATTGTGTCTGCAGGAAGTGCACGTCAATTTTCTGATGCTGTGTGTGTGCCTGGACAGCACAAACCGCTGAAAAGACGGGCGGAATACGGTGTGACACTCCGGACAGATGTAGGCTGTCTGCTGATAGTAGGAATACACGGTAATGCCGCCGACGGCTGCCACAACACACAAGACGGCGGCAAACGGCAGCCAACAGCCTTTGATGATCCACAGGGCGAGCATACCGATCTGTGCAATGTCCATGAGTAAACCGACAACAAGCAGGCGTGTCCGCAGCCTGCGCAGCTTTTTTCTGTTTGCCATGATGTGGGCTACATCGCCGATCGATTCAACAGAAAACCGTTCCACCTTTTTCAGGGACTGCTTTAAAGCTTCCAGTTTATTGTATCTTGCCTGTCTTTCGGCGATTTCCGTCTGCAGTGCTTTTTCCTGTTCGTCCAATATAAGCGTTATAACTTTTTCAGGATGCTCATCGTACATCAGTTCCTTTATGCTGTTGATCGGGACGTCAAGCTCGCGCAGAAAGCAGATGGCTTTCAGCTTTTTCAGATCCTCTTCGGAGTAGATCCGTCTGCCGCCCTCGCTCAGCTCGGACGGGATCAGGATGCCGCGCGTATCGTAGTACTGGACGGTCCGCACAGACACCTCGCAGAGTTTGGCGATCTCGCCTGTTGTGTATCTCGACATAGCCCTTCACCTCCTCTCTGTTGTGACGCTTATGCGATTTCCATGCGACGCCCGCAAGATGCTTATGCGATGCGCGTGTGACGCCCGTTCGCCCGCCTTGGCGGGCACGCCGATCAGGAGCGTGAGACCTCCGATCACACTAACCTCCATGATTTCAATGCGGAGAATGCCCGTACTTTGGGCAATCTCTTGTGTGAGACTTAGAACTTCTTCACGAAGCAGCCTTTGCTGCGAGTGATTAGAAGTTCTTCTCACACTATAATCTAACACATTACGCTGCGTCACAAGCAATACGTCACGCAGGGGGATATTTTTGAAATGCAGAGAATCCATTGACCGATACCTTCCTTTTGGCTATTTTCTTATATCTTGTATCGGTTGTTTTTCAGTATTTTATACCGCTTTTTAAATTCGTTTGCACAGCGGAATTTGTTCATGCTGAAAAATCTATACGGATTTTTTCTCGATGCGGGAACGGAAAACTACGCTGCGAAGTCCGTGAGGAAGCATAGTGATTGAGAAGCATCAAGCCAACCGCGAAGCGGTTTTTGCATAGCTTGATGCCTGTAACAGGAAACAGAAGGCTGAACTGTTACGAACTGTAACTATTTTGTCAATATTTGAACAGTTATTGCTTGATTTCAGATTAAAATAAAGATACAATAGGGAAGTAGTTCAATAACGAAGGAATTTGACAGTTCCTAAGGAGGGAGATAGTAAAATGATTGAAAAGTTATTCAAACTCAGGGAAAACAACACGGATGTGCGGACGGAGGTCATAGGCGGCATCACGACGTTTATGACGATGGCGTATATCCTTGCGGTCAATCCGTCGCTGCTTTCCGCGGCGGGAATGGATGCGACGGCGGTGCTGATGGCAACGTGTCTGGCATCGTTCATCGGCACGGCGGCGATGGCGCTGATGGCAAACTATCCGTTTGCGCTTGCACCCGGCATGGGACTGAACGCGTACTTTGCGTTTACCGTCTGCGGCGCTTACGGCTATGACTGGCGTGTAGCGCTCCTGGCAGTGTTTGCGGAGGGCATCATTTTTATCATTCTGTCGCTCACGAATGTCAGGGAGGCGATCTTCAACGCGATCCCGAGCGGCCTCAAGAAGGGCGTCAGCGCAGGGATCGGTCTGTTCATCGCATTTGTCGGCTTGCAGGGCGGACATGTGATCGTGAACAGCGACTCGACGCTCACGACATATGTGAGTTTTGCGTCGGAGTTCCACACATTCGGGATCTGTGCGCTCCTTGCGATCATCGGAACGCTGCTGATCGCAGTGCTGTACGCGCGCAATGTAAAGGGGTCTATTCTGATCGGGATCATCGTGACCTGGATCCTTGGCATGATCTGCTAGGCGGCAGGCATCTACAAAGTAGATGTCGAGGCCGGATTTTATTCGCTGTACCCGACCTTTGCGATCACGGATTTCACAGCGTTATCAAAGACGTTTGGCCAGTGTTTCGCGGGTGATTTCTCGAATGTCAGCATCGCGAACTTTGTCGTTGTGCTCCTGGCATTCCTGTTTGTGGACATGTTTGACACGATCGGAACACTCGTGGGTGTCGCGACCAAGGCGGACATGCTCGACAAGGAGGAGAAGCTTCCGAATATCAAGCAGGCGCTCCTGGCGGACGCGATCGCGACCTCGGCAGGCGCGGTGCTCGGCACTTCCACAACGACGACTTTCGTGGAGAGTTCAGCAGGTGTCGGCGCGGGTGCCAGGACAGGTCTCGCATCGATGGTGACAGGATTCCTGTTCCTGGTCGCGATATTCTTCGCGCCGATCTTTACGGCGATCCCGGGATTTGCGACGGCTCCGGCGCTGGTATTTGTAGGATTTCTGATGGTGTCCTCGATCATTAAGGTTGACTTTGACGAGCTCTCAGAGTCGATCCCGGCATATCTGTGCATGCTTGCGATGCCGCTCGCATACAGCATCTCGGAGGGTATCGCGATCGGCGTGATCTCCTACGTGGCAGTGAACGTGTGCTGCGGCAAGGCGAAGAAGGTGACACCGCTGATGTATGTGCTGGCTGTGCTGTTTATCTGTAAATACATATTCCTGTAAAGACGGACAACTGGTAACAGTTCAGCCTGGGACTTCGCACTATCTGTCAATCTAAAAAGGCGCAAAGTCTGCTTCATGCAGGACTTTGCGCCTTTTGAGCAGTTGGGTGACGAGGAGGCTAACGCATCTGCCATGGAACAGTTCTTTAAGGACAATCTGTAGGCGGCGAAGGAGGCAAATATGATCTTAATACAGGGAAAAGGGGTTTCAAAGGGTGTTGCTAACGGTCCGGTCTATTTCTACCAGCGTCCGGGAATCACGATTACGGATGCTCCTGCCTCCGATTTTGAGACGGAAAAGAGACGTATTATAGCGGCCCAGGAAAAATCGATCAGCCAACTGAATGCTTTGGCTGAGAAGGTCCGGCAGGAAGCGGGAGAGGAAACAGCGCTCCTTTTTGAGACCCACGCCATGTTTGTGGAGGATGAGGATTATGTGGAGCATGTGATGGAAACACTGGCAGAGAAGAAGTGCACTGCAGAGCGGGCGGTGGAAATTGCCGGTGAGAAATTTGCTGCCATGCTTGCAGCGATGGATAATTCTTATATGCAGGCGAGGGCTGCGGATATCAAAGATGTGACCCGCCGTATACTCAATAACCTTATGGGTGTTGTTGAGGGCGGTATTGATTCGGATGTACCAGTGATACTGGCTGCGGATGACCTGGCACCATCCGAGACGATCCAGCTTGACAAAAATAAGATCCTTGGTTTCGTCACGCAGGGCGGATCGGGTAACAGCCATACAGCCATCCTGGCTCGCACGATGGGCATTCCCGCCATTTCAGGGCTGGGCGATGCACTGAAACCAGAGCTTGGCGGGCGCATGGCATATATTGATGGGGAAACCGGACAGGTAGCGGTTGAGCCGGATGATATTACGCTGGCTGCCTTTCAGGCAGAATATGAAAAACAGCAGGAAATGAGAGCGTTGCTGCAGGACATGAAGGGACAGGAAGATGTGACGTTGGATGGCAGGAAGATCATGGTTTACTGTAACATCGGCTCCCCTGAGGATATCGCAGCAGTTTTGGCAAATGACGGGCGGGGAATAGGGCTGTTCCGTTCGGAGTTTCTGTATCTCGCTTCCGATGACTATCCGTCCGAGGAAGACCAGTTCCAGGCATACAAGGAAGTGGCGGCTGCCATGGAAGGCAGGAGAGTGGTCATTCGTACATTGGATATCGGAGCTGACAAGCAGGTAGATTATTTTGGGCTCCAGAAGGAAGAAAATCCTGCGCTGGGGGTACGTGCGATCCGAATCTGCCTGAACCGTCCTGAGGTATTCCGCACCCAGCTCCGGGCGCTGTACAGGGCTTCCGCTTATGGCAAGATTGCGATCATGTTTCCGATGATCACATCCGTGTGGGAAGTAAAAGAATGCAAACGAGCGTGTCAGAAGGTAATGGCAGAACTGGATGCCGAGGGCGTTCCCTATCAAAAAGGCACGGAGATCGGCATTATGATCGAGACGCCGGCTTCGATCCTGATTGCGGAGGAACTGGCAAAAGAGGTTGATTTCTTTTCCGTTGGAACCAATGATCTGACACAGTATACCCTGGCATGCGATCGACAGGCAAATGACCTTGGAAAGTTTTTTGATCCCCATCATCCGGCGGTTCTGCGGGCATTGAAGATCGCTGCGGACGCTGCGCATAAGGCAGGCATCTGGATAGGCATCTGCGGGGAATTGGGGGCGGATCTGTCTCTGCTGGAAACTTTTCTGGCAATCGGAATCGACGAGCTGTCGGTATCACCCGTCTCGGTATTGCCGCTCCGGGCTCGGATCCGCCAATCCATTGCCAGGACGTGCACGCTGGAACTGTTGGAGTGCTGAATGACGGTTCAGCCTTGGCAGTTGTCCCGGAGAGCAGGATAGGATCCTGCTCTCCGGGATATGTCCTCAAATAGAAAGTTTACTCCTTTCGCAGTTGTTTCATTTTGGACAATGTCCACACATGTCGCTGTTCCTGGCATTCAGCAGTCTCGATGGCAGACGCGCTTCTTATGAGATCTTCAGGATCCGCACTTCGCTGGCGTGAAATACGTCATCTTCAAAACTGCCCTTGAGTTCCACCGCCCGTGTTAGTTCCAGATCCTGGGCGGAGGCATCGGCGTCCTCGTGCGTCTCACCGTTATAGATTGTGCGCAGGCAGAAATGGGTGTTCTCGTCATAGACTACCGGGATGAGGTCGGAGTCGGGAATCGTTACGCCGGAAGCGGCAGAACTGCTTACGACAGAGCTGTCCTCTAAGAGTATGGTCTGCGTCTCCGAGATATAGAAAGTGTTGCCCTCGATCTTGCAGATATCGCCCGCAAAGTCTGCGTCAACAGCCGCCGCGACATCGGGAGAAAAAACATGCCATCGCCCTTCGGTGTCACCAGAGTTCGCGTCATCCTGTACTGGCTCTGTATCGCTCTGCGCACTGGGATCACCAGTGTCGTCCGGTGTCGTCTCTGGCTGGGAAGGTGCTGTGCTGTCGGAAGCGGCAGGCGCGGGCAGCTCCACAACCTGATCGTCCGCAGATGCGGGGGAAGCGCCGCAGCCGGTTGTCAGTGCCCCCGACAGGCAGACGGCGCAGATAAGTGCGATCGTGTTTCGGATCTGTTTTTTCTTAGATGTTGTCATAGATAAATTCCTCCTTTGTAGGTGTTTGCTGTTTCCGTTATTTATTATAGTAGGCTTATCTCTAAGTTGGCTCTAAAAGGAAAAGTTATCTATTCCGGACTGCAATAATGCTGATACAGTCCGCATATTTTTTGCTGCATCAGCGCGATCAATTCCACGGGTTCTGACACAGTGGCGTTGTCCCCAAACGGCAGGAGGTAATCGGCAACCCACGCCAGAGCATCATGGCTTATCTCCATATCGATGATACCGCCGCCTGCGGGAAATGTTTTTAATCCGCCTGCGAGCAGACATTCGCTTTCGCAGCGTTTCACGCCGGCGTCCGTCAGTCGGATCTTTAGGTGGTGATCATTCGGGATCTCTGTTTTCTCAAGATATTCCTGAATGGATGCCGGGATCGGATAGTTCTCTTTAGGATAGGGTTTCTCCTCCAGGATTTCCCGGATGCGGTCGACCCGGAATACTCTGATCTGACCTGCCGTGGTACAGTAGGCGGGGCAGTACCAGAGGCCGTTCATGGCGTACAAGCCGATCGGTATGATCGTGCGTGTACTCTCAGAATGGGTGGACGAATAGCGTATCGTTGCGGCGTGATGGTTTACCACGACCGAAAAGATCGGTTTGAGCAGGGGGGAATCGCAATGCCTGTCCGGGATCCAGAACACGACTTTGTTTTGAAGCTGTGTGATACTGTTTTGCACATCCAGTGGCAGACAATTCAGGAATTTTTTCAGGACGGATATGGTTTCCTGCTCAAAAGGCAGGTCGCGGTAATATTGCAGGGCTTGACAGGCAAAGAATATCGCTTTTGCCTCGCTTTCCGAAAAAGCGATCGGCGGCAAAACACGTTCTTTCAGGATATGATACCCGCCTGCCGCCCCGACCTCGGAGTAAAGGGGAAAGCCCGCCCGCTCCAGCGCCTGCAGATCGCGCAGGATCGTTCTTTTTGACACGCAAAATTCATTCGCCAACTCGCCGACTGTAAAATCTTTTTTGGCGTTGATCGTGATCATCATTTCAATAAGACGTTCTGGTTTTGACATTGTTAAACTCCTCTCCAAATAGTGACAGCTTTTGTCACCATTCTATGATAAACTATATATATGCTGAATGCAATGTAGAACTTAGAAGCCGTGCGGCGCGCGTTTTCACTGCTTTGATGGCGCGTGCGCAGTGGACGAAACTTGTGGATAGACTCTCGGAGTCTCTTTGTGCCTGATATTGTGAGAAGATTTTTTGTCAGATGTGCACAAATTTATGAGGCGTACATTGATTAAATTTGTGTGCATATGACGGTAAATCTGCCACAATAGCAGGTGCAATGGAAATTCCGAGAGGCTGTGTGGATGGAAAGGAGAAAACGAATGGAAAAAATGATGTACATGATGATGATCAAGAAGAGCAAGACCTACAATAAACTGACCAGGCAGGTAGTTGCGGAACACGTCGAGAACATAAGACGGCTCGACGATGAGGGGAAGCTGGAGATCTGCGGTGTCTTTAAAGGCTATTCGGGAATGGCTGGCATGTATATCCTGAAAACCGAGAGCCGCGAGGAGGCGGAAGAGATCTGCAAGGCAGAGCCGTTAGTCATGGGAGGGTACGCAACGTATCAATTATATGGTTTACAGATCGCGGACCGGGAGAATAATTACCTGCTGTAGTTTTTGCAGCGGGAATTTTGATTTTGCGGCAGTTTGGTCGATAATAGGATCCAGGGCGCTGTGATCTGCACCACTGTGACTGCAGCGCTTTCTTCTGGGTGGGATCGTATTGGATGGTTCTCTTTGCTTTCGGGCTTCCGATGAACAAGCCCCTCGACCGCCCTTTAGTTACTCAAATATTATTATTTATTTAATAAATATTGTTGTATTTTCTTTTGTGATAATCCATAATAGGACTAAATAGGCATATTATAAATTTGAACGAACTTTAGCACACTTGTAAAGATGGGGCGAGGTGAGGAAGTTTCACTTAGCGTACTCACAAAAATATGTGATAAGTATGACTGTGATTGTGGCGATTTAATCAGTCTTGGAAAAGTACAGAATCTAACAGCGTAGATAAACAGATTTCAATACAAGGTGGTATGGAAATGGAGAATACAGCAGTGAAATACGCTCCTGGCATGAGGATCATTGTCAGAGGAGAAGAGTGGATGATTAAAAAAGTTGAGACAAACAGTTTGGGCAATCAGACATTACATGTGATTGGTCTTTCTCAGCTTGTAAAAGATTATGATTCAACGTTCCTGGTGGATGTTGAAGAAGATATAGAAATTGTAGATCCTGCGAAAGTATTACTTGTTCCAGATGACTCAGCTTTTTTTAGAAAAGCAAAAGTATATATCGAGAGTCAATGGAGAAGAAAAATTCCTACAGATAATAAAATACATATTGGAGATAAGGCGGCAATGGATTTAATGCCTTATCAGCTTGAGCCTGCCCAAATGGCTCTTAATAAGACTAGGCAGAGAATATTGATCGCAGATACGGTTGGTCTTGGTAAGACGCTTGAGGCAGGTATTTTAATGTCTGAGCTTATAGCAAGAGGCAAAGGAAAGCGCATTTTAGTGGTGACGGTAAAGAGCATGATGACTCAGTTCCAAAAAGAAATGTGGAACAGATTCACTATTCCATTAGTACGCTTAGATTCAGCGAGAATCCAGAGTGTAAGAGCAAAACTTCCTAGTAATTACAATCCATTTTTTTATTATGATAAGACGATTATTTCCATTGATACATTAAAGAACGATCTTGATTACCGCACTCATTTGGAAAATGCGTGGTGGGACATTATTGTAATCGATGAAGCACATAATGTTGCAAAACGTGGTGAAAGAGGTTCACAGAGAAGCAAGCTTGCATCTTTACTTGCCAATAGATCAGATACCTTGATTATGCTTACAGCTACGCCACATGATGGAAAAGGACAGTCGGTTGCTTCTCTTATGAATATGCTTGATCCGACGGCAATTGCTGATGAAGAGAATTATACAAAAGAAGACATTCAGGGATTATTGATTCGAAGATTCAAAAAGGATATTCAAAATCAGGTGGCAGGTTCTTTCAAAGAGAGAAAGATTACTATTGAGAGATGCCCAGCATCAGCAAGAGAAGAGTACGCGTATAATTTTTTTGCGGAAATGAGACTTGAGATGGATGAGTCTGGAGCAAGAGGAAAGGGAATCCTGTTTAAGACAAGTTTAGAGAAGTCATTATTTTCAAGCCCTGCAGCATGTATTAAGAGCATTGATGCAAGAATTAAAAGTTTAACAAAGAAATATACAGAATTTGAGATGCCGGATATTGCAAAACTTCGTGAATTAAAAGAGGCTTTGCAATTAATCAGCCCGGCTGATTTTTCAAGATATACTACATTACTTAACTTGCTCAAAAGTAAAGAATACGGATGGACACCATCTAAGAATAATGACAGACTTGTCATTTTTACAGAGCGAATTGAGACGATGAAATATCTTGCTGAAAACATTAAGAAAGACATGAATCTTTCAGAGAAGCAGGTAGAAGTGATGCACGGTGGTATGAGTGACAAGGAACTGCAGAGAATCGTTGATGAGTTTGGCAGAGCAGAATCACCAATCAGAGTAATTGTAGCATCAGATGTTGCATCAGAAGGTATCAACTTACATTACCTTTCACACAGATTGATCCATTTTGATATTCCGTGGTCGCTTATGGTGTTTCAGCAGAGAAACGGTCGTGTAGACAGATATGGTCAGCAGGCACAGCCGGATATCAGATATATGCTTATTGATAGTGATCATCCAAAGATGAAAGGCGATGCACGAATCATGGAAATCCTTGTTCAGAAAGAGGAGCAGGCATTCAAGAATATCGGTGATCCTGCAATGCTTTTTGGAAAGTTTAATCAGGAAGAAGAGGAAGAAGAAACAGCAAGAGCAATTGAAAATGGCGTTGGAGAAAAGTTTGCTGATCAATTAGATGCAGGAAAAGAAGAATTTGATCCGCTTGAACTCTTAATGGGATTAGGAGACGACAACTCGGTAAAGATTGAGTACAGCGACGAAGAAACATTATTCTCAGATTTGGACTATGTAAAAAATGCCATTGATGTATTCACGGATACAGAAGAGATTAAATATCAGGATCTATCAGCTGCTAAGGGAATTGAGATAAAGTTAACGGATCGTGTTAAGAAAAAGATCAGTAGATTAATACCACCTGAAGCAATGCCTTCAGATGACTATTTAAGATTATCTCCTGATAGAGCGTACTGTATGAAGGATATGCAGCGTTGTATGCAAAATGAACTTGCGGAGGCGGCTTGGCCGGCGACACAGTATTTGTGGAAACTACATCCGATCTTCAATTGGATTGAGGATAAAGCAGGAATCTTTTATAAGAGAAATGAAGTACCTGTACTTGGATTACCAAATAGTCTTCAAGCAGATGAATTGATTTTCATTGTTGCAGGAATGATTTCAAATAGAAAATCAACAACGGTTGTAGAGGAATGGTTTGGTGTTTATTATAGAAATTGTCAATTTATACAGATATTATCAATGAGTGAGGTAATGCAGAAAACGCATATGAATGCAAAAGAGCCAAATAAGCAACAGGTATCAGGGCAACAGATTGTAAATGGTCAGTCGTTGCTTCAGGACGTAGTAGAACAGGCAAAGAAAATTATGGCGCAGAAATGTGCAGAGTACAGAGCAAACACAGAACCATATATCTATGAAGAAATGGAAAGACTAGTGGCTCTTGAGAACAGGCATAAAGATGCGCAGCTCTCAATTTTTGATTTGGGAATTGCAGGAAATGAAAGAAAGAAATCAGAAAAAGAACGCGAAATAGAAAAAATCTTTAATGATTTTATGGAATGGGAAAAGGATACTCTTGAGATAACTCCTGAGACAGAAGAGAACCCATATATCAGAATTATCGCAGTTACAACGGGGGTAAACTAATATGGAAATGGATCTTGTTGGGATTAAAAACCAAAATGAGTATTATACAAACCATTATTTTACGTCTATTTTCGAAGACAATGCAGAGGATACAATAAAGGGATGGAAGACTAGAGAAAAGGAAGAAGAAATACAGCTTCCCTGGAAACGATTGCGTGACATTTCCAGACAGTACTATCGTATCAGAGAGCGATATCAAATCTCCAAAAATGAAAACAATAGTAAGGCACAAGTACAGGAATTGGCTGAATTATACCTCAGTGCATTGGGGTATGAAGCCAGAAACAGTGTTACAGTTCAAGTGGCAGACAGTATTACGGTGCCAGTATTTCATGAGGAAACAAAAGTGAATGGAGCGCCGTTGCTTTGGGTATTTCTATGCGTAGCCAAAGAGCGCGGAGATGATATTCTTCAAGGAGAGATTTTTGAGAAAAGTGATGATGAAGAGGAAGCAGGAAAGGCAGTTGAATATAACAATGATGATATTTTAGCGAAGCTTTTCTTTGCGGGAGAGGAAGCGCCCAGATTTATCATGTTTATCGGAATCAATCAGATCGCATTGATTGATAGAAACAAATGGAATGAAAAAAGATATCTTCAGTTCATGATGGAGGATATTTATAGCCGTCATGAAGAATCAACATTTATGGCAATGACAGTGTTGTTACATAGGGAGAGTCTATGTCCAAAAGGTGGTACATGTATACTCGACAGTCTGGATGAAAATTCGCATAAGCACAGTGCAGGAGTGTCGGATGCCTTAAAGTATGCATTGCGTGAATGTATAGAGATTCTTGGGAATGAAGTGATTTATGACATGAAAACGAGACAGGGAATCGATTTATCACAGAATCCGGTAGATGCTTCTGAACTAACCTTGGAATGTTTAAGATACATGTATCGTTTCCTGTTCATGTTATTTATTGAAGCCAGACCAGAACTTGGCTATGCGCCAATGAAATCGCAGACTTATGTCCAGGGCTACTCTCTTGAAGGATTGAGAGATGTATGCGACAGGGTAAAAGAAGAAAGTGAAGTGGTATCAGAAGGATATTATATTGATGATACCATTTCTAAGTTGTTCAGAATGATCTATGAAGGATATCCAGGTGATCTGGACGCATATAAAAAGGCACTGGAGCAGGATTCGCTTCATGATGTATTTACGATTGAAGCCTTGAAGGCTCATATCTTTGATCCGGAATATACAAAGCTTATTACAAAAGCAAAACTTCGTAATAGTGCAATGCTGCAGATTGTGGATCTTATGAGTATATCCAGACCAGCAGGAAAAAATGAAAGAAAGGGAAGAATTTCGTACTCTGCACTTGGTATTAACCAGATGGGGGCTGTATATGAAGCACTTCTCAGTTATAGAGGTTTTATTGCAGAAGAAATACTTTTTGAAGTAAAGCGCAAAGGTGAGAAATTTAATGAATTGGATGTAGGATATTTTATTCCTGAGAGAGAACTTGATAATTATGAAGAAGATGAGCGTGTTCGTTACGAGAAAGGGGAACAAAAAGGACAGTTAAGAAAGTACGAAGAGGGGACTTTTATTTATCGACTAGCAGGAAGAGAAAGAGAGAAGTCTGCATCATACTACACGCCGGAAGTATTGACAAAGTGTCTGGTAAAGTATGCATTGAAGGAATTATTGAAAAATAAGACAGCAGATGAAATTCTGAATCTTACTATCTGTGAGCCAGCGATGGGAAGCGCAGCATTCTTAAATGAGGCCATTAATCAATTGGCAGAATCATACTTGAATAAAAAGCAGGAAGAGTTAGGAGAAACAATTTCTTATGATCAGCGGTTCGAAGAATTGCAGAAGGTAAAAATGTTTATTGCGGACAGGAATGTATATGGTGTGGATCTGAATCCAATTGCAGTTGAATTAGCGGAGGTATCGCTGTGGCTTAACACAATCTACAAAGGAGCTTACGTACCATGGTTTGGCACACAGCTTGTCTGTGGGAATTCATTAATTGGTGCGAGAAGACAGGTATATTCGCAGTTTCGACTTGAAGTAGGAAAATGGTGGGAAAATGCACCGACAAGAATTATGCCGGGAGAAACAAGAACAAGAAAAGGTCAGCATGAAACGACAAAAGGAATTTATCATTTCCTTCTAGGTGATCCTGGAATGGCAAATTATACAGATAAGGTTATCAAAGGTTTAGAGCCTGATAATATCAAGACGATCAATAACTGGAGAAAAGAGTTCACAGCGAAATATGATGAGAATGATATTCAGACTTTATTAAGTTTATCTGAGAGTATTGATGATCTGTGGAGCAGAACTGTTGAACTTAGAAAGAAGGTAAAAGAGGCAACTTTTGAACCGCTAAGTGTATTTGGACATGATGAAACAGAAGCTGGTTCGCATACGACAATTAGAGAGAAGGATGAGATCTACAAGAAGTTATTTAAATCAGAACACATGAACAACGCAGGTCCATATGCACGTTTAAAGGCGGCAATGGATTATTGGTGTGCACTTTGGTTCTGGCCAATTGATAAAGCTGATTTGCTGCCTGACAGGCAAACATTTTTCTTTGAAATGTCGTTATTGTTGGAAGGTACATTAAATGCAGTTTCTACAAATGCGTCCGGACAAATGAGCTTTATCGATAGTTCCGGTAATGCATCGTATGATGAAGCCGGAAATTTGAATTATATTGTAGAGGGTTCTCAGATTGCTCTTGAATTCCGATCACAATATGCGACTTTGGGAAGAGTAAATCTTGATGAATTGAGAGCAAAGCATGAGAGATTGGCTATTGTGAATCAAATAGCTGAGCAACAGAGATTTCAACATTGGGAATTGGAGTTTGCGGATGTGTTTGAGGATAATGGGGGATTTGATTTAGTTATTGGTAATCCACCTTGGATAAAAATTGTCTGGTCAGAAAATGAATTCTTAGGAGATTGTAATCCTATTTTTATAATAAGAAAAGAAAATTCTGAAATCAAGAAAGCAAAGAGCAAATACTATGGGATGCCTAATGTAAGGGGTGATATGCTTAAGGAATATGCATATGCAACTGGTCAAATGGCATTTCTTAATGCTGTAGCAAATTATAATGATTTGAAGGGGCAACAAACGAATTTGTATAAATGCTTTTTACCACTAGCATGGATGATTAATAATCAAAAAGGATATTCAGCTTTCGTACATCCGGAAGGAGTATTCAATGATCCAGCAGGTGCTTTACTCAGAGTAGGGATTAATAAACGCCTAAAATATAGATTTCAATTTGCAAATGAATACAAATTGTTTGTCGACATAAAGGATTATATAATTTATTGCTTAAATGTGTATAGCAACAATGGAAATTATACTTTTGATATGATTTCAAATTTATATTATCCAGCAACAATAGACGATTGTTATTCGCATATGGGAGAAGGAAGCGTTCCAGGAATTAAAGATGAAAATAATAGATGGAATATTCGTGGGCATCAGCAACGAATAATTCATGTTGATAAAAATACACTTTCTTTGTTTTCAAAATTATATGATTCTAATGGAAAGTGGAAGCAGGCAAGAATACCAGCACTTCATGCAAAGGATATGTTAAAGGTATTAACCTTGTTTACTGAGCAGAAATACTTGTTAAAAGACAAAAAAGATATATATACAACACAAATGTTTGATGAGACAGGGGCGCAAGATTCTGGAGTTATTAAGTATAATCCTCATACTGCTAAGGAACTTATTGATGTAATCTATTCGGGTCCATTAGTTGGTGTTGCTAATCCAATTCTAAAAGCGGCTAGGAAAAAATGTCTATTGAACAGTGATTACGATGTTGTAGATTTAACTGCAATTAATACATCCTTTATCCAGAGATGCAAATATGAAGTCAATAAGAATATGGAATTTTATGCATCGCAGATCCCAGAAACAAGGTGGGGAGTGAAATATCATTTATTATACAGGTTAGTGTCTAGAAAGATGATCAATTTGAGTGGAGAAAGAAGTTTAATGTCAGCAATTATACCTCCCAAAACAGGACACACAAATGGACTGTATGGAATTGCCTTTGAAAAAGTATATGATTTAGTTCTTTGTGCAGGATTATTTGCATCCATCCCATATGATTTTTTCGTTAAGAGTATGGGTGCAGCTAATTTGTTGGACAATAATGCTGGAAAGCTTCCATTTATGTATACAAAGTATGATAGTGCAATCATAGCTAGAGCACTAGCATTAAATGCTTTGACATCTAATTATAATGATTTAATAAAAGAATTAAAAAAACCATATCTTGATACGTGGGCAAAAAAGGATGATCCAAGACTTTTACATACCCAAATTGGATATTCTGATGAGATTAGAGATGAAGAAATTATTAGAAGTGATTATGAACGACGTGAGTTATTAGTAGAAATAGATGTTTTAGTGGCTATGGCTCTAGGTATGTCATTAGAACAACTCATAACTATTTATCGGTTACAATTTCCAGTTTTGCATCAAAATGAAGAGGATACATGGTATGATGCTAGGGGACGTATTATATTTACGCCTAATAAAGGACTTTTTGGCGTAGGTATTGATAGAAAAGAATGGGAGAATATTCGTAAGACAAACAAAATGATACACGAAAAAATAATAATTGATAATGCAATTAGTGATGAGGAAGAAAAAAGAAAAATAGAGTATGTAGGGCCATATACGAGATGTAGCCGTGAAAATGACTATAGAGCTATTTGGGGATATTTTGAAAAGAGATTTACTGAATAATATTGCGGCGGAATAATAATGTTGCTGCCCATCCTTGCAAGATTATATCAGGAAGGCCTGGTTGATTATTATAGATACCTTATTTTCTATAACGAATTCAGTCTTTAAGAATTCGTTATAGCGAGGTGTTTTGTACAAAAGGTACTGTATTTCATGAACCATATGTGGCAGTACGTGTTTCTATATGATGTAGAAGGAAAATAGGGAAAACTGCTTCATGCAATTCATTCGGATTATAAGGTTTTGTTTTTCAAATATGGAGTAAAATAATAAAGAAATAATAGATGGAAGGTGATGAAATGAAGATAAACAGGCTTGAACTTGAAAATTTCAGATCATTTGACAGAGCAGAATTACAATTAGATGGTAAAAGTACAGTGATTTTCGGCGTGAATGGAACTGGAAAAACATCTGTGCTAACAGGTATCAATCTTTTATATGCCAATATCGTTAACCAGATTGTGAACAGAAAAGAATTGAAACAGAATTTCAATTTGGAATTAGATGATATTAAATATGGAAAAACGCAGACGAAGATAAAAGCAGATTTCGATATGGAAGAGCAACGAATTACCTATTATAGATCTATGGTCAGAAAAACAGGAAAAAGGGCACATGATTTAAAGGCTCTAAAAAATATTGTATCTCTTTTCCATGAAAAGTATATAGATGATGAGAAACAAGAGAATATCCCGATATTCGTTAATTATGGAACAAACCGTCTGGTCCTGGACATTCCAATGAGAATAAGAAACAAACACACATTTGATATTTATTCTGCATTTGATAAAGCGATAGAAAATAGGATAGATTTTAGAACATTTTTTGAGTGGTTCAGAGGACAGGAAGATTATGAAAATGAATGCAAAGTACAGAAAGCAGACCTCGAGTATAAAGATAAAGCCTTAGAGACTGTAAGAAAAGCGATGCTTGTTATGATGGATGGATGTACAGATCTCAGAGTTGCGAGAAAACCTAAGTTGGAGATGAAAGTTGAAAAAAATGGAATCAGTCTCAATGTATCTCAGTTGTCTGATGGTGAAAAATGTACGATGGCAATGTTTGGGGATCTTGCTAGAAGACTTAGTATCGCAAACCCGCTTTTAGATAATCCGCTTTTAGGTGATGGAGTAGTACTAATTGATGAAATAGAGCTTCATATGCATCCTTCGTGGCAAAGAAATATGTTAAAGCAGCTAAGAGAGACTTTTCCGAATATTCAATTTATCATTACAACACATTCGCCCATTGTGCTTAGTGAAGTAAATGATGATTATCATGTTTTCTTTATGAGAAATTCAGGTATATCAGGAGAAATCGTGGAGTTCAGAAGACTTGATGGTTTTGATGCAAATTATATTCTTGAAGAATTTATGGGAACAAAGTCGATGAATACGAAAACAGAGAATCTGATCAATGATATATATAGGCTTATTAATCGTAAATCTTTTGATGAAGCAGAAAGGAAAGTGAAAGAATTAGAGAAAATAACAGATTCAGTCAATAAAGATGTATTGAGAGCTAATATACTGATTAAGAAAGGTCGTTTATGATGATTTATATAGACAAACATCAAGAGCCTGAATGGTTTGCTGAATTTAAGAAAAAGTATCCAAAAGCTACGTATGATTCGAAAGAATTCAAACCTTATATTCCAAGGCTCAATGAGGAATTGATTAAAGAACAAAAATATATTTGTGCATACTGTTGTTGTGAAATTGATACGAAAAAATCACATAATGAGCATATTGAACCCAGACATTCAGGCACAAATGTGAGTAAGAGAAGTTTGGATTATTCGAATTTAGTAGCGTCTTGTTACGGATTTCAGGGAGAAAGGACTTGCGGTCCGAAAAAAGATAATAATTATGCTGAGAAGAAGTTCGTTTCCCCTTTGGATCCGGCATGTGAAGATATATTTAGCTATTTTCCTAATGGCGTGATCGATGGAGATGCTTATACGACAGAGCTCCTGAATCTGAATTCGCATAGATTAAAGCAGGCTCGTGAGGCAATTTACAGGACAATACAAGAGCTTGATGAAGAGTTAATCCGTTGCATTTATCCGGATGATGTAGAAAAGTTGTCACCGTTTATAAATGTCGTCAAATGGTACATAAAACAAAATTTTGAGAATTAGAGGAGATGGAAAACATGTTACCATCCATACTTGCAAGACAATATCAGGAAGGTCTGATCGATTATATAGAGACGTCATTTCCTATAACGAATTCAGTCTTTAAGGATTCGTTAAAAAATATGTTACATACAAAAGATGCTGTATTTCATGAACCTTATATTGCAGTGCGTCTTCCTTTCAGAGTATATGAAGGCGAGAATAATCTGTTTCAAGCGATTCATCAGCAGTACAGTCCATATGTGCATCAGCAGAAAGCATTCGAACGACTTACAGGTGAAGATGGCAGATCAACCTTGGTTGCTACCGGAACTGGATCGGGTAAGACGGAGTGTTTCCTGTACCCTGTTTTAGAGTATTGTTACCGACATAGAGGCGAAACAGGAATCAAGGCATTGATTATTTATCCAATGAATGCTTTGGCATCTGATCAGGCAAAGCGTATTGCGGAATTGATCGATGGCAGTCCTGAACTTAAGTCTGCAGGCGTTCGCGTGGGAATGTATGTAGGTGGACAGGAGAAGTCTGCTGCTAAGATAATGCTTCCGGATAGAGTCATAACAGATCATGAGACTCTTCTTGCAGCACCACCAGATATTCTTATGACGAATTACAAAATGCTGGATTATTTGTTAGTCCGTCCAAAAGATGCTGAACTTTGGAAACATAATAATCCCGAGACACTGAAATATATAGCCGTAGATGAGTTACATACATTTGACGGTGCACAGGGTACAGACTTGGCGTGTCTTCTTAGGAGATTGAAGGCGCGTCTTAATATTCTACCGGGACAGATTTGTTGTATAGGTACTTCTGCAACTATGGGAGCGAGAGATAGTGCGAAGAACATTTTAGAATATGCATCAGATGTATTTGGAGAAATGTTCGAAGAGGATTCTGTTGTAACTGAAGACAGAGTATCGGCACGGGAATTTTTTGATGGTTGTGATGTAACAGATTACAAAGTACCTGACATGAAAGAGGCGCTTGAGCTAAAAGGACTTTCATCAGGTGAAGATGAAGTTGAGTATTTGAGGACAGCTGTCAAAGCCTGGTTTGACGAGAACTTTGTAGTTTCAGATGTTATGAGCAATGAGGCTAAGGTTGAGATCGGTAAGCATCTTATGCATCATAATTTTGCTCAAAGTATTATCTCAGAAGCAAATGGATCTTACATGCAGGATTCATTTGCTTTTGAGAATCTTGTAAAAAGATTCCCTGGGCTTGGAGAACTTGGAGAAGACCTCGCGTTCATAGTAATTGATGCTTTATATGCACTTATTTCTCATGCGCGTACAATGACTGCATCGGGAAAAGTGCGCCCATTTTTAAATGTTCAAGTTCAAATCTGGATGAGAGAACTTAGACGATTGGTGGGAGAAGTAACAGATAAGGACATTCAGTACGCTCTTTCAACGGATTTGAATGAGCAGCAGGCTAAGCATTATCTGCCAGTAATAAATTGCCGTGAATGTGGTCAGACAGGATGGGTTTCAATAGAGGATAATGGAAGCGTTGAGATGCGGGATATAGGAATATTTTATAATGCTTTCTTTAGTGGTGATTCAAAGGTTCGAATGATGTTCCCTCATAAGGAAGGAGACACCGCATTTGATTTGCCTAATAGACAACGCCTGTGTCCGCAGTGCATGGAGATAATGTTTGATGAAGGTAGAGAACTATGTTCAAACGGACATAAGACAATTCCTGTCTGGATACCGGATTTGAAGCCGGAAGGAAAAAATAATTCCAAGGTATATTCATGTCCATTTTGTAAAAGCAAGGGCAAGCTGTCATTGATTGGGTTAAGAAGCGCCACAGCGATAAGCGCCGGAATCTCTGAATTATATGCCTCTAAATTTAATGATGACAAGAAGCTGCTTGCATTTACGGATAATGTTCAGGATGCTGCTCACCATGCAGGTTTCTACAATTCCAGAACATGGAAGTTCGGCTTGAGAACAGCAATTTCGCAGTTTGTTAATTTAGATCAGGAAGAGTATTCATTTGATGAATTTATTCAGAGAGCAGCAGCTTATTGGAGAAATTATTTGGGAGAGGAGCATTTTGTAGCGAATTTTATTCCAGCGAATCTCACTTGGATGAGGGCTTACGAAAGAATGTGCAAGGAAGGCACATTAAGAAAAGACGATGATGCAGCCAACTTGGTAAGTTTCGTAGATCAGAGATTTCGGTATGAGACTTTGATGGAATATGGAATCTTGTCAAGAATAGGTCGTACTCTGGATAAGGCTGGATGTTCCATTCTTTCATTTGATTTTGGCGAGGCAATTCCGGCAATATCAGAGCGAGTGGCAAATGAAGTTGGTCGTTTGCAAAGTGCAGACGCCGCCACATTTTATAAAATGGTGATGGGTGTCCTCTATCAGATGAAGGTAAATGGAGCTTTTACATACTATGTATATGAACAGTTTATTCAAAGTGGAGCAAATTATTATTTTCTCAGTAATGATAGAAAGAAGTGGCTGCCAGGAGTAAACCGTGGTCTTAATGTTCCCAAATTTGTTGCTGTAAACAGAGGGACCAGGAAGATGAAAGGTTTTGATCAACCAGACAGTCGTTCTTGGTATGGAAGATGGATAAACAAGTATTTACCAGAGTTTTCTTTGGAATCAGATTCTTTTGATATTATGAAAATAATATTAGAAGAATTGACAAAAGTAAGAGTATTAGACAAAACTGAAACATCGGATAATGTAGATGTCTGGTCGATTAATCCGCAAAAATGTAAGATTGTGCGAAATGTTAAACAGATGGGGTGCGATGTCTGTGGCGGTCAAATATCTATATCTGAAGATAATGCGCAGATATTTGAAGGGGCATGTTGTACAAGGCATGATTGCAATGGACACATGCATGTTATTGAAAAAACTGATTTAGATTTCTATGGAAAGCTTTACAGTCAAGGAGAGTTCGTTCGAATTGTTGCAAAAGAGCATACAGGCTTGCTGGAGCGTGATGATCGAGAAGAATTGGAAAGAACATTTAAAAAGCCGAAAGAAGATAAGCATCCATGGGATGTGAACTTATTATCTTGTACCCCGACATTGGAGATGGGTATTGATATTGGTGATTTATCGACAGTCATTTTAAGTTCGATTCCGCCTGCACAGGCAAATTATGCTCAAAGAGCAGGACGCGGAGGACGTAAAGACGGAAATGCTCTTACAGTTGCAATCGCAAATGCAAGACCTCATGATCTGTATTTTTATCAGGATCCAATGGAAATGATTGCAGGAGCTATAGAACCGCCAAAAGTATTTTTACAGGCTTCTGCTGTGTTGGCTCGTCAGTTTACGGCTTTTTGCATGGACTGTTGGGTAAAGAGTGGAAACGCATTCATTCCAAAAAATGTGGGAGCATGTCTTGCAAAATTAAATGAGACCACAAAGGATAGATTTCCAAATAATTTTCTTTACTATGTTCAGACAAATATGGCAAAACTGGTAAGAATGTTCATTCAGACATTTTCTGTTAATAATGGTGGATTGGATGAGAATTCTATTAATGATATCAAGGCATTTGCCATGGGTGAAGGAACAACAAAGAGCCCCATGCATATCAGAATATATAATGAATTTCTTGATCTGAAGAAACAGCGTAACGGTATTCAGGAGAGCATAAAAAATCTCAGTAAAATGATAAAAGAATTTGAGGCGAAACCTCAGGATTTATCATATGATGAGCAAATAAAAGAGCTTAAAGCTGAGCGCGGAGCCTGGTCTAAAATAGTAAAAAATATAAACGAGAAGGACGTATTCAATTTTCTGTCCGATTCAGGCTTATTACCAAACTATGCATTCCCTGAGGCTGGAATAGTACTAAAAGCTATTATTACCAGAATTGATAAAGATGATGAAAACGAAGGTAAAAAGAAATACACTCCGATTTCATATGAATTCAGCAGAGCTGCATCATCAGCTATTAGTGAGTTTGCGCCATTAAATACATTTTATGCGGGTGGGCACAAGCTGACGATTGATCAGGTGGACATTAATACTGCAAAGGCGGAGCCATGGAGACTATGTCCCAATTGTTCACATGCTGCAATTGAAAATTCCAGTGCTCCGGCAGGAACATGTCCTAAGTGTGGCAATTCTGGATGGGCTGATGCTGGTCAGGTGAGATCCATGTTCAAAGTCCAGATGGTTTATTCAAACATGAAGGAAGAAGAGAGTCAAATTGGAGACGAAAGTGATGACAGAGCAACTATTTTCTATGACAAGGAATTGCTTGTTGAGGTTGATGATGATAAAGATGTGATCCATGCATACCAGATGGATAATGATGAGTTTTCATTTGGCTATGAGTTTCTTCAAAAGGCAAATATGCGAGAGATTAATTTTGGAGAACAGTCTATCACAGGTGATAAACTCTTTGTTGCCGGTCATGAGGGAATTAGAAAAGGGTTTACTATTTGCAAATATTGTGGAAAGATTCAGGTACAGGGAGAACAACCAAAACATTCCAGATTTTGTAAGATGGTAAAGGATAATACAATTATTTCAGATCCTTACGAAGAGTGTCTGTTCTTGTATAGAGAATTTGAGACAGAGGCATTGCGTCTTTTGATACCAGCCACAACTATGGACGCATCAAATGTTAGGGTTGAGTCGTTTGTAGCGGCATTTATGTTGGGTATGAAGAAGAAATTTGGTAACGTAGATCACCTAAGAGCAACAGTTAGTGAGGTTCCTGTACCAGACGCAGATTATCGAAAACAGTATTTGGTAATTTATGATTCTGTCCCAGGTGGAACCGGATACTTAAAGCAGCTTATGAATGATCAGAATGGAATCTTTGATGTATTTACACTTGCTTTAGAGACAATGGAACACTGTAGCTGTAATGATGATCCGCAAAAAGATGGTTGTTATAGGTGTTTATATGCATATAGACAAAGCCAGCACATAGGAGAAATTTCAAGAAATACAGCTATTAGCTTATTGAAACAAATTTTAAGTGGCAAAGATAATCGAGTTGAGATCAAGAAGCTGGCTCAGGTTGATACAAATCATTTATTTGATAGTGAGCTAGAGAGAAGGTTTGTTGGTGCATTTGAAAAACTAAGCACTTCGGAAAGGCCTGTTAGGATTCATAAGATTTTGGTAAATGAAAAAGAAGGATATTCTTTGCAGGTTGGTGATGCACTTTGGACAATAGAACCACAGGTGGATTTTGATGTATCTATGGGAATCGAAGTGCAATCCAGACCTGATTTTGTACTTAGACCTAAGAGAACAACCGGGGATCAGAAACCGATTGCCATTTTTACGGATGGTTTTTACTATCACAAGGACATTGCTGAAGAAGATACCCTTAAGCGAATGGCGATTATGCTTTCGGGAAAATATAGAGTATGGTCACTTACATATAAAGACGTTCAAACGATTTATCAGGATCAAGGAGATTATAGAACGGCTACATTGATCTCTGCGAAAATGCCTTCAGGAAAACTTTATATGTCAGCTGTAAAAAGTGCTAATGCCGAATGTATCAGACCCGAAAAGGAAAATGCATTTGAATTGTTAGTAGATTATTTAGCAACACCAACTGCTGAGGAGTTATTCACTGTACATGCAAAGGCGTTTGCAATGTCTATTATGGACGCTTCTTTGATGAGAAATCAGGTCGTTTATGGAGAGTGGAAGAGCAAATGTCAGGCAGTCCTCAAGGCGCTGAATTCAATCGAAGAAGTAGATGATTTTGGACAGGCTATGTTTGGTGTATGGAAACCAAGACAGGATATGGGAAATCTTGAAATGCTTGCTGAGGTGTCTCTTGCGGATATGTCCGTATTTAAGATGGGAGCACCAGCAAAGATTATAGCTATACTTGATGATGATCCAGCTACCAGAACAGATAAGTATGAGGCAGACTGGAATGGTTTTTGGCATTTTGTAAATGTAATGCAGTTTAATAGTTCCGCGGCTTTCTTGACAAAACTTGGTATGAGTAAAGCGATATACACAGTGTTAGGAAGCATTATTTCCGAGGAGAATCAGCTGGTAGTTGAAGACATATCAGAGATTGTAATTGATGAATCATGGAATGATATTATGGAGGACTTCATTGACGATATTGCTGTAACATGTGCAACAGAAATGAAGAAGAATGGGATTCCGGCACCAGATACAATAGGATTTGAACTTGCAGATGATAACACAGGAGCAACAATAGCAGAATCTGAAATGGCTTGGACGGATAAAAAGGTTGCATGGCTTCTTCCGGAGCAAGAAGAATGTGCAAATACATTTAAAACAAAGGGATGGACTGTACTATACAGCAGTGAAAAGGTTGATATTAACGTTTTTGGAGGTAGAGTAAATGAATCATAAACCTACAGTAGCAATATCTGCAGATTTTCTAACTTCTTATGCAGCATTACCTCGCCAGAAGCAAGGGAAGGTAACAGCGTTTTTCAATAAATTTAGAAATAATCCAATGCATCCAGGAATTCATTTTGAGAAGATTGAGGCTGGAATAGATAAGAATATCTGCTCGGTAAAAATTGATGATACTTATAGAGCAATAGTGGCACGCCAACCTGAAAGTGGAGTATTTATCTTACTTTGGGTTGATCATCACGACGAAGCTTATGATTGGGCAAAGAGGAAAAAATGCTCAGTAAATAAAATGACAGGTAGTGTACAGATTTTTGATGTACAAGAAGTAGTCGTTGAAAAAGAAGATGCAGAAGAACCAGGTCTATTTGATGCAGTATCAGAGGAGGTATATGCAAGAATCGGATTACCGGAAGAACAGATTCCGATGATAAAATGTATAAAAAGATTGGAAGACCTTTATGCTAAAAAACCTTTAATACCGGAAGAAGCCTATGAAGGATTGGAATGGATCGGGAATGGATTTGCAATTGATGAAGTATTGTCAGAGTTATATCCGGAACAGGAGACTGTAGATATCAATGCAGATGATTTTGCCGCGGCATTACAGACTGATGCAAGTAAGAAGAGCTTTGTCATTGTAGAAGGAGAAGAGGAACTTGAAGCTATTATGCAAGAACCTCTTGAAAAGTGGAGAATATTTCTTCACCCAACACAAAGAAGAGTTGTGAATAAAAAGTTTAATGGTCCAGCCAGGGTTTTAGGTGGAGCAGGGACAGGTAAGACTGTTGTAGCTATGCACAGAGCCAAGAAACTTGTAGCGGACCTTAAGAATGGGGAAAAAATTCTCTTTACAACATATACAAAAAACTTGGCAGAAGATATAAAGGATAATCTTAGAAAGATTTGTACTGCAGAGGAAATGAGAAAGATTGAGGTTATCAATCTTGATGCCTGGGTTTCAAATTTCCTTAGACAGCAGGGATATGAATATCAGGTTGTATATGATGACGAGTCGGATAAGGCCTGGGAAGAAGCGCTATCTCTTGTTGGGGGGAATTTAACATTCATAAAGAATTTCTATAAGGATGAGTGGGTAAAAATCGTTCAGGCTCAGGAAGTGTATGATAAGGCTGCCTATTGCAAAGCATCAAGAATTGGACGAGGAGTGCGTCTTGACAGGAAGGTACGTTTTCAAATATGGGAAGTATTTGAGGAATATCAGAATATCATGAATGAAAAGCAATATCGAGATGTTGAAACTGCTATGTATGAGTGTAGAAAGATCATTGAAAAGAAGAACCTTGCAGGCCAATATGTTTCTGTGATTGTTGATGAAGGACAGGATCTCAGTCCAAGTGCCTTCAGGCTGCTAAGAACTCTTGCTGGTGATGAGCATGAGAATGATATCTTTATCGTAGGAGATTCACATCAGCGTATTTATAAAAATAAAGCTGTTTTATCAAAATGTGGAATCAATGTACGAGGACGAAGCAGCTATCTTAGGATTAACTATAGAACGACTGAGGAAATACGTAAATTTGCTTTTGGACTGCTTAACGGCGTATCATTTGATGATTTGGATGAAAATTATGATAACGGAAAAGGCTGCCAATCACTTACTCATGGCGAGAGACCAGAAATAAAAGAGTTTTCTACCCCTGAGCTGGAGATGGGATATATCATTCGTAAAATTAGAGAGTTAGAAGCCGCAGGAGCTGAGCAGAAAAATATTTGCATAGTGGCAAGAACGCATAGATTACTTGACAATTATGTTTCAGGTCTTCAGAATGCTGGAATTAAGTCATATGAGATAAAGGCAAATAAGACAGATGATAGAACCTTTGATGGTGTTCGTATTGCAACAATGCATCGTGTAAAAGGTTTGGAATTTGATCATGTATTTGCAGCAGCTGTAAATAAAAAAGTACTCCCTTTTGGAACAAAGGATGATTTCGAAGATGATATTTCTTTGGAAGAGTTTAGAACAGGAGAGAAATGTCTGATTTATGTCGCGCTTACTAGAGCAAGAAAAAGTGCATATGTAAGTTGCTATGGAGGATTAAGCGAATTGATCAAGTAATAGTAAGGAAAGTCATGAAAACAGTGCCAAGAGATAAGAGAAGGAACTGTGCAATGGAAAAGCTGTTTGCAGGTTATGTGAATGCAAGGCTGGACAGTTGCTTGATGATGCTGGAAAATGATGCTGGAAAAATAGATATCTTTTGCAAAAGCTTGTAAACTACTATATAATAAATGAAGCAGTCACATTTGAAATTTATGTTAGGAGGTATTTTGATGACAGAGCAGGATAAAGAATTAGCCATTCAGACGATCAAGGACATTCTCCATGTCCTTCACGAAAAAAGATACGAGGATCTGCCATCCTGCGTGGATGAAATGGAGTGGGATGATACAGAGGTGATTCGGGAGTGTATTCAGGGTACATTGGACATGAACGATTTTGATACGTTCGATGAGTACGGTGTTCCCTGCAATTTCCACCCTCAATATGAGTACCATCATAAAGTGGAGTTTTATGAGCGCCCCGAAGGTTTTGATGCAGAGTATGACCTTACCTCTGGAGGAGAACTGGTCGATCTGCGTTTGCAGCTCAGATTTATATACATGGAAGGCAGAGTAAAACGTATCTTTCACACGATCGATCCAATGTGACAATAAAAACTACAAAAAGGAAACATAGAGCAAGAGTAGCTGAAGGGTAGCCTGTGGATAGATCACCTAAAGGTAATCGTCCCGGATCAAAATCATAAAAGAAGGAATATTCATTGTATTACGCTGTTGTGCTATCGGTTGAAAAAATTGAAAATGGCGAAGCGTTATAGTTTTGAATGAAGGGACGACTGACAATAAATGGAGGAGCCAAGCATGGATCTGTTTGAGACGGCGGATATTGTAATCTATATCAAGGGCAGGGGAGTTGTAGTAAAGGAAAAATCTTTGTTAGCGTTTGATACGATAAGCAAAAAGGTGGTGGCGACAGGAAATGATGCGGAGGATATGCTCAGGAACCCGCAGGAGAATATTGAGGTCATATCTCCATTGCGCAGGGGGATGATTGCAGATTATACGGCAGCAGTAGAATTGATGCGTTCTCTTTTACAAAAGGCATGGGGAAAAAAGCCGCTCATCAAACAACCTGTTTCTGTGTGTGTGCCAAAAGAAATTACAGACGTGGAAAAGAAAGCACTTTTGGATGTTTTATATCAGTCAGGTGCAAAAGAACTTTTTATTACGGACATTTCTATGGAACAACTGTTAAGAGAACTGCCCAATTTTCCAAAGAATCAGCAAAACGTGAAAACTTTTATCAGCATCACAAAGGAAACGCCAGAACGTTATATTGCGGAGCAAATAGCAGAGATGCTCCGGTATGCCGGACAGGAAAGCATATCAATGGAAAGGGTAAATGAGATTTTTCAGGAGAAAGCGGAAGCGTTCAGATCAGCTGATGAAATCGTTTGATTGTCTGCTTTTACAAGATGTTGAGTAGAAAGTAAACAGCGTGTTGTTTTACTTTTGTGAAGTTGTGTGATAGCTTGATATTAGAAAGCGGGATTGGTAAGGTTCGAGGAGGAAACTTATGAACACAGAGAATTTCGGAAAGAAAATATTGAGCATCAGGCAAAACGCCAACTTGACGCAGGAGGAACTGGCTTTGCGGATGGGCGTAACACCTCAGGCGATCTCTAAGTGGGAGAGAGGTCAGGGGCTGCCGGATATTTCCATCCTGAGTGATCTGTGCAGGCTGTTGAATGTGAGTTCTGATTTGCTGTTGGGGCTGGATTACAAGAATTTTACTGAAGACAATGATGCCAAAACACAGGATGTTATTTTACGAAATTTAGGGATTTGCCTGGATCCGGCAGCGATTATCTTCGGTGTAGATTTGGTTCAGGTTTTTACAGATTCTCCATATGCAGAATTGATGACTGCAGAGAGAATGCAGATGTCAAAGGAAGGATTTTGGCTTCCCACGGTAAGAATTCGGGATGATTTGCAGTTGAGACCCCGGGAGTTCATGGTGACGATTTATGACAGAGTCGTATACGATGAGCAGGTGGAAGTGATAGACGACACCACTTTGGAGCATATAATCCGTACTTTCGGACAGGAGATAAGAAAAAAATATGGAATGCTTTTGAGCAGGGATATTGTGAAAAAGCTTACGGACAATTTCAAGATAAGCTGCCCGGCATTGATAGAGGGCGTGGTTCCGGAAAAAATTTCCTATTGCCTGCTGCAGGAGGTTTTGAAGATATTCCTCTCCAGAGGGAATGCTCCCAAATATCTGCCCAGAGTCATAGAGAGCTTGGAGAGTGCCCTGTACAGAAATCCGGATGCCTCGGTGGAGCAGCTTGCCGAGCAGGTGTGCATTGATATTGAAACACCGGATAATATTGCTGCTTTTCTAGTGCTCCATCCAGACAGAAATTAGAGTTGTGGACTGCATGGTTCGTGCCAGTGCTAGGCAAAATTTCGAAGGCGATGCGGTGGCATCGTCTAGAAATTTTAACGACGCAATGGTGCGAACCAGGCAGTTCACGATGCTAATTTCTGACCGGATGGAGTACTAGCTCAAAGGCAGTAACTGTGCCAACGAGCTCCCGGTTTGCAGGATTGCAGCCAAAAGAAAACGGAATAACTGCCGCTGCATTTAACGGCACACTAAGACAGGAGATCAGGAGAGGGTTTCCTGTTTTTTTGCGCTTATTTCTGGCATCTTGAAAAGCTTCCGTGGTGTTGTAAGCAATGAGGAGAGACTTTCGCCGGAGCGCAACAAACCAGCCGCAAACAGCCGGATAGTAGGCGAACAGACCACGGAGCGCAGTTTCTTGAAGATTCTACCACAGTGCAAAAAATCGTGCTTTAGGGATTGACAAAAACATAAGACTGTAGTAGTCTATTAACAGATACTACTGTAGTCTTATGAAAGGAAGGGTTGTTTATGAATGAGGACACAACAAAGCTGTTTGATTCCGAGTTAAAGGTGATGAACGTGCTGTGGAGGGACGGCGATGTGCCGGCAAAGCACGTCGCGGACATACTCAACAGGGAGCTTGGCTGGAACAAGAACACGACGTACACGCTGATCAAACGGTGCATGAAAAAGGGAGCGATCGAGCGCACAGAGCCGAATTTCATGTGTCATGCGCTGATCCCGAAGGAAAAGGTGCAGGAGGCAGAGACGGACGAGCTGATCGACAAGGTATACGACGGTTCTGCGGATAAGCTGTTCGCGGCATTGCTTGGCAGGAAGAAGCTCTCCTCCGAGCAGATCGAAAGCTTGAAGCGGATCGTCGAGACGTACGGAGCGGATTGAGCTGGTATCTTGTCGCAGTGTCTGCCGATTTCGGGCAGACTGCATATGGGAGGAGGGGAAATATGAGTTTATTGCAGATGAGTTTTGCCGGGGCAGTCATGATCACGGCGGTGATCATCATACGCGCGTTGGCGGTCAACCGACTGCCGAAAAAGACATTTCTGATCTTGTGGGGGATCGTGCTGATGAGACTGCTGGTGCCGTTTTCGATCCCGTCGGAGCTGAGCGTTTACTCGCTGGCACAGCGAAATGTGTCAGGGACGCTGCCGGGGGAGGAGCTGTCGGAGCAGGCGTCACTCACAGAGCGCGGTGAAGATCACGGTATCGACAGGCATTTGGACACAGACGCTTTGACGGACGCTGATATGGGGCGGTACGGCGCGATGAACGGTGATCGTATGGCGATATCGCCGGAAGAGAGCAGCGTGCCGACAGACGGGGAACAGCGCAGCCGGTCTGAAAACAGAACTGACAAGGCAGCCATCGATGATACTGAAAATGGATCAGAGGACAAGTTCGATAAAGGTAATCTGACGAATGCGGCTGATCGCCCGGCGCAAAAAGATGACACAGTTGTCAGTTCTGACAGATCAGCCCAATCAGCGCAAGGAAATGACACAGGTGTCAGTATTGACAAGACGATCCAATCGACACAAAAAGATGACACAAATGTCATTTATGATGCAAAATACAGCACAGCTGACAAAACTGACAGCAGTGTCAGCTCCACGCAGACACTGCGGAGCGGAATGCTGTATTTATGGGAACGGGTATGGCAGTCTCGCCGGCTGTTTTCCATGATCTGGCTGACTGGTTTTCTGGCTTGCGCGCTGTATTTTGCAGTGTCCTATCTGCGCTGCCGGTTCGAGTTCCAGGCTTCGCTCCCGGTTGAAAATGACTTTGTGCAGGGATGGCTGCAGCAGCGATCGGGCAGGTTTCAGAAGTCGGGATCGTCTGATCGAAATGCTTTGGTATCTGTGATGAAACGGCTGGGAGCGCACCGCGGCACAAGCGTCAGGCAGTCGGACAGAATTTCAACGCCCCTGACATACGGTATTTTTCACCCTGTCATACTGATGCCCAAAAGCACGGACTGGGAAAATGCGCAGCAGCTGCAGTATGTCCTGACACATGAGTATGTGCATATCTGCCGTTTCGACGCGCTGACAAAACTGCTGGTCACATGCGCGCTCTGTGTCCACTGGTTCAATCCGATGGTGTGGATCATGTGGCTGTTTTTTAACCGGGATGTGGAGATCTCCTGTGACGAGAGTGTTGTGCGCCGCATGGGAGAATCGTCCAGATCGGCATACGCGATGATGCTGATCCGGATGGAGGCAGACAGAAGCGGCGTTGCACCGCTTTGCAGCGGACTGTTATCGAAGATCGGAAAGAACGCAATGGAAGAGAGGATCACAGCGATCATGAAAATGAAAAAGAAATCCACGCCCGCAGTAGTCGCGGCAGCCATTCTGGTCATCAGTGTGACGATGGCGTTTGCCACATCTGCGGCAGAGAACAAAAACACTGGAAAAAAGGAAAGCACAGCGGCGTCATCGTCGGGTACGGGCTTTTCGGAGGAGGAATACAAAATGCTGCTCGCACTCAGACTTGACGGCTGCGAGAATATGACCATCTCGGAGTACCGGGACAAGGTGAGGAAATTGACGGACACAGAACAGTACAGTGATATCATAGACCGTTTTTTCCGGGATGAGACGATATATGCAAGGTATGAGACCATGAAAGGAACGGACAGCAAGGAGACATATGATTTCCTGTACAATGTGTTCGGACCGGTCATGTCAGGGCAGCAGACGATCTGTTTGGGGGGAACACAGTCACCGATTTTATCAGCGCGTCAGAAAACGCCTCACTGGAATATACAGTCACACTTGATATTCTGGATCCGGACAGTCTTTCCATAGGCGAGTACATCTCAGCGCGCCGCATGATAGAGGAGGAGATGGTAAATATCCTGCAGGGGCTGTTTGTCGGGGAACTGCGCGACGAGGAATTCATGAAGGTGCACATTGATGAGTGCATTCAGAATATTACAATGACATATCAGAGTGACCGGTTGCATGTGGGTATAGAATATAAGTATGCGCCGCTGAACGGTGTGGCAGTCGATGAGATGGAAGACTGGCAGAAAGAGCGGCGTGACGAGTGGGATGAGATGATGGCGCCCTACGTGCCCTTTGGGCTGACATATGATTATGACTGGGATACGGATGATTACAAAATGTTTTTCGATGGGACGGAGGTGCGGGGGATCTACGACGAGGAAAAAAACGTCTGGATCTCGGAGCACGCAGGGATCGGGGAGGATATCTATGCCGCAGATGCAATCGAGCTCGTTGTGCTATATGAGGATCATAAGATTGTCGGACTGCGCAAAGCCAACGCGCAGGAGATGGCGGAGATCACCGAGAGGCGCCAGGCGGTGACAGATGAGCATAGAAATGAGTTTCAGGAGATCAGGAGGACGACGCCTGCCACAGAGGAGGATTACCGGAGTCTTTTCACCCTGAAAACAGCAGATTACCAGCAGAGAACCGTCGCGGATTTCAATGCGGAATATCTCGACTGGTGCAATAACAATTACGAGCGGATGGACAGGATCAGCGAGGATCATGGGCTGGGCGATTACCGCGCTGCGCTGACAGAGGAGGAGCGATCCTTTGTGGAATTGACGACATGGCTTTCCAACATGGAAAATGCGGAGTATGTCAGAAGCATTACAAAGAACGAACCAGAGCAGGATATCTGCACCAACGTCTATCTGTCCGGCAGAGAGGAATCTGCACAGAACGGTTACGGTATGGCATGGTGTTCGCTGGATTACTGTTTTTCCTATCATATTGCGGACAAGGAAAAAGTCACCATCGGGGAGCGCGACGGACAGATCGGCAAAATGATGCGTGAGATACAGGATTATTGGGCGTCGTCGGATATTGATGAAATACTGCAGATGACAGAGAGCGACATGTCGGAACTGCTGCACGCCGCCGCGAAAAAATACAGCACCCGCAACATCACCATCACAATTCTCGATGATGGGACAAGATTCGAGTGCATGGACGAGCGGGGGATCAGGTGAGCATGGATCTGATCGGTTACAATTCACACCTACACCAGTTTTTATCAGATTATAAGTTATTAAGGTGTGAATTGTAGCGCAGGTCTGCTGATTTTACTGTTGTTAAATGGCTTTTGTTTTTATATAATGAAGACAATGGGATACTGCTCCTGCGATGAGGAGACGCAGGGGAGTAAAAAGGGAGGTGTTTTTATGGGGATCTATCTGAATCCCAAAAACAGAGGATTTCAGGAAGCGGTCAATTCCCAGATCTATGTGGATAAGACCGGACTGATCGAACATACGAACGCATGTCTGAATACAAAACAAAAGTATATCTGCGTCAGCAGACCGCGGCGTTTTGGGAAATCGATGGCACTGGAGATGCTTGCTGCCTATTACAGCCGCGGCTGCGATTCGAAGGATTTGTTCAGGGGACTGACAATAAGGAAGAAAAAGACATTTCGGAAGTACCTGAACCAATACGATGTGATCTACCTGAACATGCAGCATTTTTTGATCAGGGCAAAGAATCAGCGCATGACAGCGTATCTGGAACAGGTGGTACTTGAGGAGCTCAGGGAAACGTACGGGGAGTTATTTTCGAAGGGAGTCGTCATTTTAGCCGAGGCGCTGGAGAAGATCTATGCAAAAACAGATCAGCAGTTTATTTTCCTGATCGATGAGTGGGACTGCGTGATGCGTGAGCGGCAGGAGTCTGAGGCGTTGCAGAGGCAGTACCTTGATTTCCTGCGCAGCCTGTTAAAGGATCAGCCCTATGTCGCGCTGGCGTATGCGACCGGGATCCTGCCGGTAAAAAAATACGGACAGCACTCTGCGCTGAATATGTTCTGGGAGTATTCGATGACAGACCAGCATGATCTGGAAGCGTACACTGGTTTTACGGAAGATGAGGTACAGGCGCTGTGCCAGAAATACGAAATGGATTATGCCGAGACAGGCAGTTGGTATGACGGCTACAGGTTTCGGAAATTTCAGCATATCTATAACCCGCGTTCTGTGGTATCAGCGATGGTTTTACGGAATTTCTCAAGCTATTGGACTTCCACGGAGACGTATGATGCGCTGAAAGTCTACATTGAGATGGATTTTGACGGACTTCGGGATGATATCGTACAGATGCTCGGCGGCGGGCGTGTTAAGGTCAATACGTTAAGCTTCCAGAATGACATGCAGAATTTCAAGGTCAAGGATGACGTGCTGACGCTGTTGATCCATCTGGGCTATCTTGGATATGACGCAGAAGCGCAGGAGGCGTTTGTTCCCAACAAGGAGATCATCATGGAATTTGAAAATGCCATGAGTGTCGGCGGCTGGCCGGATGTGATGCGCGTCCTGAAAGCGTCCGAAACGCTTTTGGCTGACACGTTTGCCAGCAACGCGAAGTGTGTTGCCGAGGCGCTTGACAGGGCGTACACAGAGGTGGCGTCGATCCTGACATACAATGATGAGAATTCGCTTGGCTGCGCGATCGGTCTTGCCTACTACAGTGCGAGGAAAGATTATAAACTGATACGGGAGCTTCCAGCCGGAAAGGGATTTGCAGATGTCGTATTCCTGCCGCTGCCGCACACAGACAAGCCTGCGATCATCGTGGAACTGAAATACGACGGGACTGCAGATGCGGCGATACAGCAGATCAAAGACAGGCAGTACGTGCAGGCGCTTGAGGGCTACAGTGGGGAGGTGCTGCTTGTCGGGATCAGCTATAACCGGGATGACAAAGATAAGCCGCACAGCTGTGTGATCGAAAAGTGCGAACCACTTTTCCCCTTGGAATTATGATTTGTATGGTTGTGATGAAGCCGAAAACTGAACTGTTACGAATTTAACAAAGAATGCCATATAAAATATTGACAAAGCGGGCAAAGAATATTATATTGATTTGTGAAACGGGGTTCGTAACATCTGGAGCGTAACATCAATGAAGTGATAAAAAGAATACTGGAAAAGAGGACACGACAATGAAGTATCGTATGAAAAAAGCGCCTATGGGCTGGAACAGTTACGATTATTATGACACGACTGTCAACGAAGAGCAGGTAAAAGCCAACGCGGACTATATGGCGGCGCACATGAAGGATACAGGCTGGGAGTACATCGTGGTGGATATCGAGTGGTACGCAAAGGACGCCGGCACGATGCGGGACAAATATCAGTATATCCCGTTCGGCGACGAGGAGATCGACGAGTACGGCAGGCTGCTTCCGGCGCTGAACAGGTTTCCATCCGCGGCAGGCGGAAAAGGCTTTGCGCCGCTGGCGGAGTACATACACAATCTCGGATTGAAATTCGGTATCCATATCATGCGCGGGATCCCGAGGAAAGCAGCGCATGAGCATATGCCGGTACTCGGAACGGATATCACTGCGAATGAGATCGCGGATCCGTCCTCGATCTGCGTGTGGAATCCCGATATGTACGGGGTTCGCAGGAATGCAAAAGGAGCGCAGGAGTACTATAACTCGATCATCAGCCTTTACGCGGAGTGGGGTGTTGACTACATCAAATGTGACGATATCTGCAATACCAACGCATACCCGCACAATCCCTACTCGGCAGCGCACGAGGTGGAAATGCTGCAGCGTGCGATCCAGAAGTCCGGAAGGGACATCGTGCTGTCGCTCTCCCCGGGACCGGCACTGATCGAGAAGGCATGGCACTATGAAAAATATGCCAACATGTGGCGCATCACCGATGATTTCTGGGACAACTGGGACTTGCTGCGCAACATGTTTGACAGGTGCGAGCTGTGGCAGAACCACGTTGCAGAAGGTTCCTATCCGGACTGCGACATGCTTCCGCTCGGGAAACTCGGAAAGGGTTTTGGCAAAGCGGAGTGGAACACGAACTTCACGAAAGACGAGCAGGTCACGATGATGACACTGTGGTGCGTCTTTGGTTCGCCGCTCATGATCGGTGCAGAGCTGACACTGTTGGATGATTGGACGCTGGATCTGCTGACCAGAAAGGATATTCTCAGACTCGTTTCCAATGATTATGTCGGGCAGCAGTTTGAGAAAAATGAGGATCACGCCGTGTGGAGCTGCAGGAACCGCGAGACAGGCGAAAAATTTATCGCACTTTTCAATTTCGGCGACGCGGAGCAGGAGATCGAGTGCGACCTGAAAGAAGTGGAGCAGTTTGCAGATGCGGCTGTGGATGCGCGCTGTGCGAAGGAACTCTGGAGCCGGCAGGAAACGGCGATACATGAAAATGTGCTCAAAGACACGGTACCGTCGCACGGGGCGAAATTATTTGAGCTGCATTGATCCGATGCCGCAAAATTAAATTGCGGCGCATGCATTGTATAATATGTTCCAACAAGTGCAATTCTCTGCAATGGCTGGGATCATTGCTTACAGATATGCGGGAATAGAATATTGTCAAAAGATGAGGGGTAGGAAAAATGATCAGTAAAAATATAATCTTGAGAGATCAAAAACAGGTTATGGAATTTGTGGATACTGTTGTACAGTTTCCGTATGCTGTGGAGGTCTCCCTGGGCAGGGAGACCATGGATGCAAAGTCTGTTCTTGGAATGCTGGCGCTTGGTTTCAACCGTGTCTTGAACATGAATATCCAGGCGGACAATGCAGATGATCTGTTGGAGGCGGTCAGCCAGTTCCTCTGCACGCAGTTCGGGCAGGCTGTATAAAGCATTTTACTGCTGTAATTTCAATATCGCGATCAATTCTTCGCCGTCCATTTCGCCGGTCTCATGGAATCCAAAGGAATGGTATAGATTTTTGGCGGAAGTGTTCTCGGGTTCATAGGACAGCCAGCAATAGTCAGCTTTTCCACAGGGCATCGTGTTGATAAAGTCCAGGGCAAGCTTTAAGGCTGTCTTACCGTAACCTTTATGCTGATAGCGCTGATCGATCATGAGGCGCCATAGATTGTAGTTGTTTCTGGCGATCCTGGGAGGGTTCTCCCAGGAGTCGTCAGTGTCATAGCCGATCATCAGGAAGCCGACCGGCACGCCGCTATCGTATATGCCGAAAGGGAATGCAGATCCTCCGCCAGTGATCGTGGTGTATGCCTCAATGATGCTGATATCGTTGCCGGCGACAAAGTTCTGCTGCTCTTCTTTCACATGCAGCTGCAGTATTTCCCAGACATTTCTTCCTGTTACTTTTTCTAATGTCAACATTTATGTTTTCCTCCGTTTTTATGCACACGGGCAACCAGAGGAAGAATGTCAGCAAAAGCTGACGGGTGCCCGGCGCGCGAGTAGTGGAGAATGTCATTCCCCTACTCGATTTTGTGAACTGCACAGAGACAGACAAGTCAAGGTGTATAGGTTATTTCTGTACAGTAAACACATGTTCCTGCTTTGCAAAAAATATTTCATAAGACTAATATACACGAAAAGGCGACAAAAGGGAATCCCTGATTCCCCCATGCGTGTTTTACAGGCACATTATAGCCGGACATTTCATAGAGCCTTGCGGAAGTTTTTTCCTTGTCTTTTTCAGTATGGCGGCAAGTGTGTCCCCAAAATCAACCGTCCCACATAAGTAAATCACTGCAAAACTCTGCAGTCAGCCGTCTGGATAATTCCTGAAGAATATACTTTCCATAAGCTGCACGCTCACTGCCATTTTGCTCCTCATCTATGATCAGCCGTCCAGCCTCATAATAAGAGTAAACCATTGCCATATTCACTGCCATGCTCATCTTGCGTTTTGCATCCCGAAACAACTGCACAACGTGACCAAAAAAATTATCACCATTTTTCATATCCTGCATTGTAAATATCCCTTTTTCCATATGGCAGACAGATATCCATCCGAAATAAATCGTAATGTCTATAAGAATGGCACAAATAATACCACAGACGGATAATGTGTCAAAGCAGGAGCATAACCTCCAATCCAAAGCTGCCAAAGAGTTACAAAAATATTTCTTGACACATAAATAGAATTGTGGTAAGTTGATAAAAAAGTTTAGGAGAACATGGAAATGCAGAACTTACATTTTACAATGAACTATATGTACATGTATTACGGACGTACTTGGAAGTAATTGTGTTTCGATTGGGTGCACAGTTACGCAGGTAGGTCTGATATGTCTGTGCATATAAATCGGTAGGTGTAAGTTATAATTTTTATAAGATGCTTGTGATAGCCGATCGTTTTAGAAGTGCACTGGACATATTGTATGTTTGGTGCTTTTTTGTTTGGAAAGGAGTTTTTATGAAATCATCAAATGGAACATAGGTTGTCACTCAGCTGTATTGTGAAGAAGATGCGGAAGAAATTGTCAGGCTGATTCGTAGAAATTTCAGGGAAGTCAATGTGAAAGATTACGGGGTGAAGGCTATGACGGTACTCTCTGCAAAGGTCGGATTTAGGGTAAGGGATGACTTGGTTTACAGAAATAAAAATATACATCAAGTTAAAAGGGTTGATTTTATTTAATACGGAGACTGTATATGGAAATAACATTATTAAGGGCAACTATTGACGACGCAAAAGAACTACATGCCATGCAGGTTGAAGCGTTCAAAGAATTATTGGAAAAATATCAGGATTTTGACACCAATCCCGGAAATGAAAACGTGGAAAAAGTAGAAGCACGCTTGAAACAGGACTTTACATTTTACTATTTTATCTGTATCGGACAGCAAAAAGCAGGAGCTATCCGTATTGTTGACATGAAGGAAAACGGAAAAAACAAAAGAATTTCTCCTATATTTATACTGCCGGAATTTCAAGGGAAAGGCATTGCACAGAAAGCGATCCAGCTGTGCGAAGAAACGCACGGAAACGAAAATTGGGAGTTGGACACAATTTTGCAGGAATCTAAAAATTGTTATCTTTATGAAAAAATGGGGTATCGTAAGACTGGCAAAACAGAAGTCATTAATGAGAGACTTACATTAGTATTTTATGAAAAGAAAGAGGCGGACATAACATGAATGTAATCATACTTGGTTCCGGGGGCTGTGTCAGTACGCCAAGAGCATGTTGTAACTGCCGTGTATGTACAGAAGCGCGGCAGAAAGGATTTCCTTATGCAAGAACGGGGTGCAGTCTGTTTGTTGAAGATATAAATCTACTGATTGATACGCCGGAAGATATCAATGCTTCCTTGAACAATTCCGGCATACGGAAAGTCGAGCATATTCTATACAGCCATTGCGACCCGGACCACACAATGGGAATGCGTGTGATTGAACAATTGAAAATGGACTGGCTTGCCAATTCGCTGGGAAAGAAACCGGATGATCCGATAGAAGTAGCTTCTTTGCCTGCCATTCTCGCAGATATTAAAAAGCAAGGTACAAAGTATGGTTCAGCCATTGAATATTATGAAGCCAAGGGTCTTATATATACAAAAGAGATCCGTGCTTTCAAAAAAGGTGATATTGTGATTGAGCTCGTTCCGGTAGATGAACAGGAACATGTGGCAATATTTATTATTTCCTCCAACAGTAAAAAGATAATTTATGCCCCATGTGATGTAAAGCCGTTTCCAAAGTCAGAGAAATTTCAGGATGCAGATGTTTTGATCATCGGTAATACAATTGTCGGGGATATATTAAAAGACGGCTTTGTATTAAATGAAAATAACCCACTGCGAAAAGAACTGTTTACTTTAGATGAAATTGATACAATACGAAAACAGTATGGAATCAAAAGAGTTATTATTACACACTTAGAGGAAGACTGGGGAAAGTCATATGATGATTACAGGGAATTGGAGAGGGAATTGGATTTAATACATTTTGCGTATGACGGATTGAAAATACAGTCTTGAAGCGCGGCGGCAGGATTGTAAAATCCTGTTCCCCGTTTTCGGCGGCGAAATGGCAACGGCAAAAATACTGTTCGTCCCTTGACGGTCCGGACAGTCAAAACGGAAAGGGAACGGGGATTGTTTTCAGCAGGAAGAAGTGCTATACTCGATTCAACAAATCAACTGATAAATCAGAATTTGCAGATGATTTTATAGAGTTTTCCCTATTTTTCAAGGCTTTTTAAGCCTCATACAGTGAATTGATATGTATTTTCCCTTGTTTTTGCCCTTATGGGCAGTTTACAAGGGAAAGTTTTTTCTGAATGTATCTAATCGTTGCCTGCCACTTTATCCAAGAGCCTATCGGAAGTCCGCTTTGCTTCCCTTGTGGCATGGGCATACACATTCATGGTGGTACTCACATCAGAGTGTCCCAAGAGTTCCTGCACGTCCTTCGGTGCTGCACCGTTTGACAGCAGATTGCTTGTATAAGTATGGCGGAGCTGGTGGAAATGAAAACCCTCAAATCCGTCCAGTTTCTTTGCGAGTGTCCGGCAGACGATACTCAATGTACTTGGCGTTTCAAGGCAGCCGTCCGGTCTTAAACATACAAATGAGATTTCGTTGTAATCCGCCGGAATATCCTGCGTGTTCTCCATGCTGTAATACTCATAGTAAACCCTGTTTTTATCCTGCACTTCCTTGTAGTAATTGCGGTGGTACAGTTCCCCGTACTGCATCTGATTTTTAAGCTGTTCTTTTCTTGCTTTTCTCAGTATGGCGGTAAGCGTGTCCCCAAAATCAACCGTCCGCACTTTCTTACGTTTAGTAGGTCCGATAATCGTTTTGTGCTTTGCGCCATCATAGCGGACACTCCGCTTTACCGTTAAATACTGTTCTTCAAGGTTGATGTCCTGCCAAGTCAGCCCGCATACCTCGCCAATCCTAAGACCTGCATAGTAGGCTATCTGTATCGGCAGAACCGCAGAGACATTTTTCTTTTCAAGATAAGCGATAAGTTTCTCATAGTCATCATGGGAAATCGGCTGTGTGCCTGTCTGTCCCATATCTTCCTCTGAAAACAGATCCACTTCCTCCGCCTTTCGTTTCAGCTTGATGTACTGCATTGGATTGAACGTAATCAGCTGCTTTGGGAATACCGCAAAACGGAACGACTGCTGTAAAACTGCTGAGAAAGAGTGGATATAGTCTTTGCTCAATCCCTTCTTCACTTTTCCGTCGGGATAAGTCCCTCCGAAAGTAAGCAGGTCAAGGAATGTCTGCAAATGTTCCGCTGTTACGGTTTTTAACCTTCGGTCAGCAATAGGGTGTTTCTTAATGCAACGTATCGCACCAAGATAATTCTCTACTGTGCCGTTACTAAGCGTGCCGACTTTCAGTTCTTCTTCTGCCCAAATATCGAGCAGTTCCCCAAGCGTGATGTTGTCAGCCTTTGCAATGAATTTCTTTTCTTCGTAATCCTCCATTGCCTGCCTTAACAGCTTTTCCGTCTCGCTCTTGCTTTCCGTACCCGTAAACTCTTTCTGTACCAAGTTGCCGCTTGCGTCCTCCACATAGAAGCGGTAGTACCATTTCTTTCCTTTTTTTCTTACAGAACCTTTTGCCATAATCCGTTCTCCTTTCCAAAACGCAATGTGCCATTGCGTTGGCAATCGGAACTGATGAAATGCTTTCTGCGTGTAAGTATATCATAACTCCGATTGTTTCGCTATACCGATTCGGATTCTTCCCCCGATACCATAGAAAGAAGATTTGCAAGCCTTACGGTGGCTGTTTCGGGATTTTTGGAATAGAGCCTCACAATATCGCCCATATCATTAAACATATTTACGGTGTGGGTGATTTCCCGAAGGAACATAATCTCGTTATATTCCTTATTCGATTCAAACCCCATTGTCCGGGCAAGTGTGGCATTTTCTGCATTGTCCTTAAAATTCTTACAGGCAAACTGGAAAGAATCCACGAACAATTCATACTCCTTTAACATCAGCAGCAGTAAATCCTTTGTAAAGTCTGACTCCGTCTGTTCCATATCAAACGGCAGCTTTGCGAGAATGGAGGACATCGCATCACGAATGAGTAATTCCCTTTTATCCGTAATGTCCGTTTCGTATTCCTCTGTTTCCCCCTTCAGCCATTCCACTGACACATGAAGTGCTTCCGACAGACCTTCCAAGACCAGCTTCTTTGTGTTATCGATTGTCCCTGCCTCATAGCGCACGATTGTGGAAGTGGCTACTCCTATCTTCTCCGCGACATAAGGCTGGTTCAATCCCAACTCAACCCTCCGCTGTTTTGCCCTGCTACCGATCATCCTGCGCAATTCTTTGTCTTTCATGTTGATACGCCTCCTTTGTCGGTATGTTCATACTATACCACACAAAAAGAAATAACGCAATATGCAATATAGAAATAATTTTTGAATTATCATAATGCTTGACAAAGAAATATAAAAGCGGTATAGTATCAGTACACGCAAAATTGCGTAATGCAATTCAAAAGGAGGGAAGTTGATGACAGAAACGAAGATTGCAATGACAATCGAGGAGGCGTCCGAGTATACGGGGATTGGCAGGAACACCATGCGGAACCTTGTGGAATGGGGAAAGCTGCCAGTCTTAAAAGTCGGACGAAAGGTACTTATCAAAAGCGATATTCTTGAGAAGTTCATGGAAGTGAATGAGGGGAAGAACCTGCGGCATCATTTTAGATGAAGTGATAGCGTTTTTTGCCATCACAAATGGAAAAGTGCCATCATTTTTTGCTATCATGGCGGCAATTTTTACAGGTATAATTCGAGCGTCATAGGGGAGATTCCTTTCTTTTTAAGCCCTCGGCGTTTGAGAGCGAAATACACCCATTGCACAAACTTCGTTTATGCAATGGGGATTTCGTCCCTGCGGGGAGCTAAGTCACGTCAGCGTGACTTGTTCCGCCCTATGGCGGATATGTTCGTAAACGTGCCGCCTATACCGCCCACTCACAATCTGTCTTGCCGTACCTCCGCTTGCTTCGATTTGATACTGCCATTTGCAGAAGGGAGGACAAAGCACAATACAGAGACATCCATTTATCCGCATGAGCAAGTTGCCCGATGTCAGGGGCAGGATTACCTATATATCCAGCCGCGCAAAGCAGGAAAACCTGTATGCGGTCTATGAAACGACAAACCGTCACTACTGGACGGAGCTTGCGAAATGCAATCAGCAGGAATTTGAAAAAAGCGGTACGGAGGGGAAGTGCATTGAGGCAAGGGAATTTATCATTGCCCTGCCCGAATCATTCCCAAACCTCTATGAGCCGGACAAGCTGTTGCAGCTTTTTACAGACCGCTTCAAAGAAAAATATGGCGTGGAGTGCGTATCAGCACTGCACCATAACAAACGAAAGACGAATTATCATATCCATCTTATTTTTTCGGAACGGGAACTGCTGCCAGAACCCATAGAAAAAAACGCTATACGCAATATGTTTTATGACGAGCAGGGAAAACACGTCCGCACCAAAAAAGAGATACTTGACGAAAAAGGAAATGTCCGCAAAGGCTGTAAAATGGTGAAGAAAGGCGAAGTATATGAGCGCAATCTCTTTACTGCCAAGAACAAGCTGTTCAAGCAGGAGAATTTTGTTGACGGGGTAAAGCATTTCTATACCGACCTTATCAACCTTCTTGTAAAAGATGACAAAGAAAAACTCCATGTGTTCGACAACAGCGGATTGTATCTTGCCACCAAGAAGATAGGGAAAAACAACCCGAAAGCGGAACAGATACAGACCGATAATAAAATGCGTATGCGCTGGAATTGTGAGGTAAACAAGCCAAATTGCCGTGGCAATTTGGCTTTGCAATTGTCAGCGGTGTTTCTGAAACGGAGATACAACAGATAAAGAAAAAATATATCACAGACCGCATCAGAGAATCCGTTGATATATTCGGCAGCCAGCCGGAACGTCTGGGAAGTATTATAATGACTGCTGTTACGGCGCTGGCGTTGCTGATTTCTAAAGTATTGGATAAGGCGAGGGAACTGTCGGCAAAGTTTTTTGAGAAAGAATTGTTACAGCCGATTGCAGAGTCAAGCGAGGGAAGAACGGCAGAAATAATACCGCAGACGGATAAAACACCAAAGCAGGAACAAATCACGCATAAAGAACCGACTGACGATTTATCGACACAACAACGTACATTGCAGCCCAAAACACAGACAGCAGAGCCGGAAACACCACAGATACCACCAAAGCCTATGATGTCCACTGAAGCTGCCGCATATCCAAAGCTACTAAAGGTTTATAAGGAGTTAAACTGTCAAAATGGGATTATCTTTGACGCAGAGAGGGAACGCAATGAGTTGGAACTGGAGCGCGATAGCCTAAAAGGACTCGCAAAACTGACAAAGAAAGGGGAACTGCAAAGCAGGATTGACCGCAAAAATGAGGAAATAGACCTTCTGAAAGTCGGTCTGTCGGGGATTGCCAAACGGTATGGATTTCAGACGGTGCATGATTTCTACAAGGTCCTTGCCGTTTCTAAAACAGCTAATGCCGATTATCAGGATAAAGTTGATAACTGGGAAAAAATTTATGGAATAAAAGCTCAACATGATACCATACAAGAAAAAATACAAAATCTTCAGAGGAGAACATGCCAGCAAAAAGAACAAATACCACAACGAAAAGATAGAGGGGCAAGATAAAAAACAGCTCCTCTTTAAAGTATGCGGAAATAAACATAGTATTTTTAAATATAAAGCGTATAATTGTTTCCGCTGGATCCGGGTATCCTAACAGAGAAAGAAATTCATCAGAACTTAGTTCTCCGTTTCCTGCTTTTGTAAATAAACATTCCTCACGGAATGCTCTTGTAAGTCTGTTATGTTCCTTTTTGTCAAAATGCTCAAATGTGTATGGAATAAAATATCCTTTACTTTCCTTTATGATTACACCATACATGTCAAGCAGGAGTATTCGCTTTTTTTTCGGTCTTTTTTCCAATTTTCTTTCCATAAGTAATCATGTTTCCTTTCACAAAAGTGTATCCGGCAGTCGGGTTCTCTGCAAAGAAATCCGCAATTTCAATATTCCGGCTGCAATAATCTTCGGCTTCCTTGCGGGATAAACCATGGGTTAATAAATGGAGAATCAGCCTTTCCTTTTGCTCATCATGAATGCCAGCGGCCCAATCATTATATGCGATAAAATCATTTTTAGTTTCCTCATAATCTGTATATTGTGTCGTAATAAACTCTACCTTATCGTTCATTCTTACGTCAACATCGACAAGTCCCAGCTTTTGCATCATTAAAAACATTTTCACACAAGAAATCCGCCTCCAATTTTTGACTTTCAAAAAGAACTTTTCCCTTTTTGATCCAATCTTCTGCAAAATCAATTCCGGTATAAGTGCTTCCTTCGGGCAAATACGGAAGCAGCAACAGTCCTAAAAATCCATATCCACATCCGCAGTCCAATACAGAAATCGGTTTATCAATCTTCCAGACCTGTGAAATAAGAAAGTGCGTATAGTCATCGTTCCAATAACTTTTTCGCGTCCTTAAAAGGTATTCCAGCTTTTGGTTCCAAAATCTTTTGTTGCTGTTTTTTCAGGAATATATGTCTCACCATCAAGCGGTTTTAAGCCTAATAACTGATCTGTCGATACTTTAAAATACTCTGCCAGTAATGAAGAATGGTGATATCCGGCAAATTGACTCTGGTTTCCCATTTGCTGATCGTTTGAAATGATACACCTATGCTGTCTGCCAGTTCCTGCTGTGTTACTTTTGCTTTTTTACGCAAGTCGGCAATACGCAATAATATTTTATTCATCTCTAAAACCTCCTAAATTACGAGATGTCTTATAGGTTTTCTCATATTTTTATAATTATATCAAAAACTAGGGATTTTGTATTCACTTAAAATGGCGAATATTTTCGCTTGCAGGTTGAAATATTCGATTCTGTTACAATTGATTTGATTACAGAATACCAAAAAACTTCAGAAAATGTTGACTATTTTTAAAAACATGGTATTATAATATTAGTGGTGAGTCCTACCGCAAAGTGGACTGCTAAAAGCGTTAGCAACTCTAATGGAGTTACTACACAAATGGCTATGCGGAAACGCATAGTCATTTTTCGCTTTATAGGAAATTCAACAGCGTAGACCATTTGGGGAGAATACAAGTCATTTGAAAAATGGCTTGCATCCTCATAATGTGCTGTTGCCTGATGACGCTATTTGCACGAGGAGATATATGCAGACGGATTTTAAATTATACAAAGTGGATATGAAATATATTCGAAATCTACATAATATAGATGATAAAGTGCTTTCTGTTTCGCCACAGGCAGGAAAGGATAACAGAGTTTTTATAGGAATTGTTATCGTTTGCGGGAGTCACAAATACTGCATACCACTTTCATCGCCAAAAGAAAAGCATAAGAATATGAAAAACTCTATGGATTTTTCCAAAATTGAAGTAAATGGAAAATTATTAGGCGTTCTAAATTTTAATCTGATGATACCTATTGAAGAAGAGCAATTACAACTTGTTGATACCACCATTTTTAAGAGAGATAGGGAAAATATCAGATATTATAAGAAGTTATGTACTTTGGAACTGGAATGGTGTCAGACGAATAATGAGGTAATCTGCAATAAAGCCAATGTCCTGTATAAGAAATACCTATCCAATGATCCATTTGCAGGCAGGAATCGCTGCCTGAATTTTCCCAAATTAGAGGCAGAGTGTGAAAAATATAATTTAAAGACCAAGAAAGGTACAAACTGAACCTCAAGTATTTCCTGATTTTGAAATATAAACCATAATATACTCCAGTTTGTAGGGAAAATAAAACCGGGACGCGGCAGCTATCACATAGCCGCCGTGCTCCGGTTTTCTCATAGGTGCTGAGATTGGAGCGTCGCGCAATAGAACGGCATTTTCAGATCGTTTTCAGAGCGCCCGCAGCAGGATCATGCTCCATATCGGCGTAGTCAGCAGGGAAAGCACGGTCGTGGTGACGACACATTTGCTTGCGTAAGCGGCATCGCCGTCATATTTCGCGGCAAGGATCGCCGTGGTGCTTGCCGCAGGCATTGCAGCAAGTAAAACTGACACGCCTGTCACAAGTGGATCGACGGCACAGGCAAGGCAGCCCGCATATACAAGCAGCGGGATCACGATCAGCCTCAGACCCGAGAGGAGGAAGAGCGATCTGTCCAGCATATCCCGCGGTCTCACGTCCGCAAGGATCATGCCGATGACAAGCATGGACATGGCTGTATTGCTGTTTCCGATATCGCGGAGTGCCGCGTCCAGAAAAGAGGGCAGCGCTACCTTCCCCAGCATGAAGACCAGTCCCACGACAACGGCGACGATACAGGGGTGTGTTATGATCCGTCTGAGCAGATGCATGCGGTCGCGCAGGGAAAATATTTTGGCAGGTGCGGACAGACGTCCGGTGCGCGGAGCGGATTCGCTGTCCGCCGTGAAATAAGATACGCCCGCCGACCACATGACGATGCGCTGCGGGATCAGATAGACAGACGCGAGCGCGAGCCCCACGCTGCCAAACACACCTTCCGCCACAGGATTTCCCAGAAATCCGGCATTGGACGCCACCGTGGCATACTGCATGACTTTTCGGTGTCCCGGTGCCATGCGGTTGTAGAACAGTCTTGCAAACAGGGCACAGACTGCCTGAATCAGCACAGACACCAGAAAAACGGTTCCGAATTTTTGTAAGGTATTACCGTCAAACGTGATCATAAAGGATTTCACGATATTGCAGGGCAGGATCAGATAAATCACCAGATCGGTGAGGTTCTTTTTTCCTTCCGCCGAGATCAGGTTTTTCCTGCGAAAGAAAAGCCCTGTCAGCATGATCAGAAACATTCTCAGCTGCAATGATATCAATTCTGTAGTTCCCACATTTTTCTCCGGATATTAATTCAAATTCTAATATTAATCGGTACATGAACAGTTCTTATCTGTTACTTATATGAATCAATTTGTTTCCATAGGTCTGCTTTCTTTTTGTTATGATATGATTCATTGCAAAAAGATAGTTGACCATATGGAGATTATATCGTAACCGTTACTTTAAAACAACCCAAACTTTAGAATTGTTCAGAAATAACCTATACATCTTTACTTGTCTATTTCTCCGACTGCACATGTCAAAAAGACTCGCAGTAGCCCGCTACGCTTGCGCTTTTTGACTTGCACTTTCTGAGAAATATCCTGCACAATCTGTACATGATATTTCTGTACAGTTCCTTATCTGAATATACTTTGCACTTCATTTCCTTAAATATCCGCTATTTTGAGACAGTGAACCTATTTCTTCGATGTTAATGCAATTCAGTATGGCGCTGCATCTTGAGATGAAGATCCTTAACATTTGTGAATTGATTTTATCCGGAAGATTACATATAATTAATAATGATGAATGGGAGTTGCGAAGGCGCCATATTGACAATCAATTGGAATTTCAGTATCATGGCACTTCCGGGACGTATGAGCAAAAAGTTTTCAGGGAAGCTGTGGATCTGCAATATGTGAAAGTAAAAGACTTAGCAGGGAGAAGATGTATATGGATGACAAGCAGTTACTTATTGAGAAATATGGATTAATACATGAAAATAATGCATGGTACTCAGAGAAGGAAAATGCGCACAAGCACCTGATTTTTAAGGACGCTTTCTTTGAGAGGGCGGATATCATAGGGCTTTTATTTCGCATCAATAAATTGTGCATTGCAAAAGTGAACTATTTCCGCAGGAATATCGATCGATATGAGCCATTGCGGTATGACTATAAGAAAGGCTTTGTCAATGTTCCGCTGTGGGATGCTGATTTTCTGCGTCACCGCAGTTCGGGATGGATCCTGGACTTTCGCTATCTCCAGACGATCACGGTTTACGACGACTTTGTGGCATTGTGCAGCGAACTGGAATCTTATGAGATGTCAGAAGACTAGTACTCCGTCCGGATAGTTTTTAAACTATATTTGGATACAGTCTAGCCAGTTTGATCCTTGCATCCTGAGTCTTAAACTGCCAGTTAATCTTTACACACTCTGCATTACGCTTAATAGTCCATGCACGAACCTGTTGTCTGAAGCTTTCTAAATCCGCACATGGTTTTCCCAAAGCCTGGCGGCTCATAATGCCGATTTCAATTTCAGCCATATCCAGCCAGCTTCCATGCTTCGGTGTATAATGCCATTCAAAGCGTTCTGTCAGTCTGCGTGCTTCCTCTGGCGGGAAAGCCTTATATAAAGAAGCCGGGGAATGGGTATTTAGATTGTCAGTGACAAGGACTATCTTTTCTGCCCGCCGGTACAGCGTATCGGAAGTATAACGGAGAATTTCCGCAAAATCCAGTGCCGTCCGGGTCTGCGTTACAACAGTCTCCCTCCTGCCTGCCAGTGGTTCGGAAATCATGAAGACATCCGCAACACCATTGCGCACATATACCGAATCTACTTTTTCAGGCTGCCCCGGCTCACAGGCAATGCGGCTTTCCTTTATGAGCTGTTTGTTCGTTTCATCTATACATACGACGGGACGGAGAGGATCGTATGGGCGCTGGTATACTTCCAGTACATCCTCCATTTTTGCCACGAATTCGGCATCCGCCTGCGGAATGCACCATTCCTTTACAAGCCACGGCTTGATTTCATTTTTTTCATGACTTCGCAAACGGTACTGTCTGTAATGTAATCGACTACTTCCAGGCGGATCAGTTCATCCGCAATTGCCTGCATTGTCCAGCGGGAGGCTCCTTCCGGCGGTTCCGAACAGGCTATGGCACATATCCGGGCTTCCACATCCCCTGTTACTTTGCGGTGGCGGTTTTTCTGTTCTTTCCTTCCAAGGGCTGCTTCCATCCCCTCCATGACAAACCGCTGGGCAATGCCTGCAATGGTTCTGCGGGAGGCTCCGTACGCATCCCTGATGCGGTCATACGTCCATTCCTTGTTTTCGGGCGTTTGATCCAGCTTCAGCAGTATTTGTGCGTGCTTTATGCGGTAACCTTTCCCGCCTTTTTGTATTAATGCTTTCAGCTCCTGTATTTCATCGTTTGTTAGTGTGACAATATAACGTGGCATGTCTGCGTCCTCCAATACCGTTTTTAATGGAGTATAGCAAATTTTTTCAATGATGTAAAGTATTGTTACAAGCCGGATGGAATACTAGAGCGTGTTTGAAAAATGCTTTCCGTCAGATGTACGTCACAGTTTGTGGG
>ERZ779626.68-NODE-68-length-72400-cov-28.774981_pt1 | contig 72400 bp, 68 predicted proteins | sample MGYA00514209_ERZ779626 | MGnify/ENA primary metagenome ERZ779626 (study PRJEB29562, sample SAMEA4376713) | mouse gut metagenome | isolation source: Cecum | study: EMG produced TPA metagenomics assembly of the A DSS colitis mouse model was used to assess the...
TCGACGAGCCCACCTCCGCCCTGGACCCCGAGATGGTGGGGGAGGTGCTGGAGGTGATGAAGGACCTGGCCCACGAGGGCATGACCATGGTGGTGGTCACCCACGAGATGGGCTTCGCCCGGGAGGTGGGCAGCCGTGTCATCTTCATGGACGGCGGCGTCATCGTGGAGGAGAACTCCCCGGACCGGCTCTTCGGCGCGCCGGAGTGCGAGCGGCTGAAAACCTTTCTGGCCAAGGTGCTGTAAACATGCGATAACAAAGAGAGCGCCCTGCGGGAGGCATCCCGCGGGGCGCTCGTTCTTTTTCTGTGTTACACCAGGCCTTCCAGCTTGCTCGCAGCCGCCTTGTCGGCCACGAGGGTTACGTAGGGGTGCAGCTGGAGAATGGAGGCGGGAACCTCGGGGGTGACGGGGCCGGTGAGGGCCAGGCGCAGAGCCTCGGCCTTGCCCTCGCCGCTGGCCATCAGCAGGATTTTCTTGGCCATCATAATGGACTTGATGCCCATGGTCATGGCCTGGCGGGGCACGTCGTCACGGGAGGCGAAGAAGCGGGAGTTGGCGCTGATGGTCTCCTCCTTCAGGTTCACCACGTGGGTCTCCAGCTCGAAGGCCCGGCCGGGCTCGTTGAAGCCGATATGGCCGTTGCCGCCCACGCCCAGCACCTGGAGGTCGATGCCGCCCATGTCCCGGATCACCTGGTTATACCAGGCGCACTCCGCCGCGGGGTCCGCGGCCAGGCCGTCGGGCACGTTGGTGTTGGCGGGGTTGATGTTCACATGGTCAAACAGGTGGTGCTGCATGAAGTAGCGGTAGCTCTGCTCGTGGGTGGGCTCCAGGCCCACGTACTCGTCCAGGTTCACCGTCTTCACGGCGGCGAAGTCCAGGTCGCCCTTGCGGTACCAGTCCACCAGCTGGGCGTACATGCCCTCCGGCGTGGAGCCGGTGGCCAGGCCCAGCACGCTGTTGGGCTTGAGAATCACCTGGGCGGACAGGATGTTCGCCGCCTTCCGGCTCATGCCCTTGTAGTCGTCGGTCACATAGATTTTCATAGCGTCCTCCTATTCTCTACTCAGCCGGCCCCCTGTAGGGCCGGTCCTGCTGTGGTACTGCTTACCAAACCCGCGCCTCCACGAGTGCGGCGAGACGCCGGCGGTGATCCACGGGACCGCCGCCAGCGTCAGAAGCCGCCTCAAACATACGCTGCATGGCAGGCATCCTCCTGTGAGGGTCCGGGTTCTCCCGCACCCTCACAGAGAATTTTACCACGTCCGCCTCCCCGGCGCAATGGGGAGTTTTCTTAAAAAAACGCCGCAGCCGCCCCTCCGGAGGGGTTTCCGTCCGCTCTGCGGCAGAAAAACCCGCAATCCGTCCGGATTCCCAGAATTTTCTTCCCCGCCGGGGGGGAATTTTTTCTCGCCCTTCCGGGCGCACCGGGTGCGCCTCAGCAGTACTTGCCGATGGCCTGGGCGATCATCTCCGCCGCCTGGGCCGCCACGGCGCCGTCGCCCTCGCCCAGCTCCAGCAGGGGGGCGCGCACGCCGCCCACGTCCGGGCCGCCCTGGAGACGGATGATCTCCTTGATGACCGCGTACATGTTCCCCTGGGCGGAGCACATCTTGTAGATGATCCGGCAGCACTCGTTCTGGACCTCCCGGCCCTTGGCCAGCTCGCCGGCATGGAAGCAGCGGAAAATCTCCAAGTACAGCTCCGGCATGGCGGCGTAGGTCCCGCCGATGCCGCCGCAGGCCCCGGCGGCCAGGCCGGAGAGCAGCTGCTCATCGGGCCCGTTGAACACCAGCGCGCCCTCGTCCCGCCACATCTGGATGTCCTGGACGGGCATGGAGGAGTTCTTCACGCCCACGACCCTGGGGTTCTTGAGCATCTCCTGGAGCAGGGGCACGCTCAGGGCCACGCCCGCCAGCTGGGGGATGTTGTAGATGACGAAGTCCGTGTTGGGGGCCGCGTCGGAGATGTCGTTCCAGTACTTGGCGATGGCCTTGGGGGGCAGGTGGAAGTAGATGGGGGGGATAGCGGCCACGGCGTCCACCCCCAGGCTCTCGGCGTGGGCAGCCAGCTCCCGGCTGTCGGCGGTGTTGTTGCAGGCCACGTGGGCGATGATGGTCATCTTGCCGCCCACCTCCGCCATCACGTGCTCCAGCGCCGCCTTCCGCTCCGCCACGCTCTGGTAGATGCACTCGCCGGAGGAGCCGCCCACATACAGGCCCTTCACGCCCTTGTCCAGCAGATACCTGGCCAGCGCCCGGGAGGCCTCGCCGCTCACCTGTCCGGCCTTGTCATAGCATGCGTAAAACGCGGGGAAAATCCCCTGATACTTTGAAAAATCTTTCATACATTCTCCCTTGGTCTCAATGGATTTTTACCTTGAATACGGCCTTGGCGACCTCCTGGGGCCCGTCCACCTGGGTTTTGATCCGGTGGGCGTCCCCGGGGAAAACCACCAAAAAGTCCCCGGGCGAGAGCACCAGCTTGTAGTGCCCCTCCCCCCGGTAGGCGTAGAAATCGTTCTCCTCCACCCGGTTGAACTCCGTCAGGCACTCCGGGGGGGCAATCTCCACCCGCTCGCTGCCCCGGAGCATCAGGTGGATGTCCAGGTACTTCCGGTGGGCCTCGAAGAAGGTCTCCTCCTCCGGCAGCGTCTGGTAGGTAAAGCGGGTGGCGTACACCTCGCCGCCCTTGATCTCCACCCGCTCGCTGCCCACGGAGGCCAGAAACTCCTCCGTGAGCCGCTCCAGGGCCAGATCCAGATTGGGGTGGATGCCCCGGTAGTCCAGGGCGTCTTTGTTCTTGGCGTAGATCATGGCCTTACCCCTTTACCGCGCCCATGGTGATGCCCTGGGTGAAGTACTTCTGGAAGAGGAGGAACACGGCGATGATGGGGAGGGCCGCCAGAGCCGCGCCCGCCATCAGCAGGCCCATATCCACGCTGGTCTCCGCCTGGAGGGTGGCAATACCCAGGGGCATGGTGAAGTTTTGGCCGCTGGGCAGCATGACCAGCTGCATGAAGTAGTCGTTCCAGCAGTTGATGAAGGTGAAGATGGCCAGAGCACCGATGCCCGGCTTCACCATGGGCAGCACCACGGTAACAAAGGTCTTGGCCTCGCTGGCCCCGTCAATACGGGTGGCCTCCAGAATCTCTCCGGGGATGCTCTCGGAGAACTGCTTCATCAAAAATACGCCGAAGGGCCAGCCCACGGTAGGGAAGATCACGGCCCAGAGGCTGTCGTACAGCTTCAAGGCGGCCATCTCCTTGAGCAGGGGGATGAGGATGACCTGCTTGGGCAGGGCCATGGCGCACACGATCAGGGAGAACAGGATGGCCCGGCCCACAAAGCGCTTCTTGGCCAGGGCGTAGCCCGCCATGGCGGCGGTGAGGCAGGTGAGGAGCATGGAGGCCACGGACATGAACACCGTGTTGATCAGCCACCGGAAGGCCGCCGGGGCGGTGGGCCCCTCAATGCCGAAGATGGAAAACAGGGGAGCGGTGCGCTTGTTGAACAGGTTCTCAAAGTTCTTGCTCACCCACTCCGTGGGCCACAGGACGGGCTCCTGGGCGTAGATGTCCGCCGCCGGTTTGAAGGCGCCGGTGATAATCCAGTACAGGGGGAAGAGAAACAGGATGGCCAGGATGACCAGAATGATCATGGACACGATTTTGTAGGCGCGGCTGCGCGGATTCTCAATTTTCATATCTGCACCCCCTTACTTTTCTTTCGCCAGCTTGAACTGCAGCGCGGACAGGGCCCCGATGAAGATGGCCAGCACCACGCCCATGGCGTTGGCGTAGCCGAAGTGGCCGGCCTGCTCGGTGAGCTTGAACGCGGTGTAGTAGATGTAGTACATCACCGTATCCGTGGCGTGGTTGGGTCCGCCCTGGGTCAGCAGCTGGATCAGGGCGAAGCACTGGAAGGAGTTGATGGTGGTGATCACCAGGATGTACAGGGTGGTGGGCATCATCTGGGCCCACTTGATCTTCCAGAACACCTGGAGATCGGTGGCGCCGTCCACCTGGGCGGCCTCCACCAGGGTCTGGTCCACGTTGCCCAGAGCGGAGACGTACAGCACGATGGGCTGGCCCACGGAGGTGGTGAACAGGATGACGATGATGCACCACAGGGCCGTCTTCGGATCGCCCAGCCAGTTGATGCCCTTCTCCAGGATGCCCGTGCTCGTCAGGGCGGAGTTAAGGATGCCGGTGTAATTGTCGTACATCCACTTCCACACCACAGTGACCGCCACGGAGCCGGTGACCACGGGCAGGTAGAAGATGCAGCGGAAGGCGGACAGAATGGGCCCCTTCAGCTTGTAGATGGCCGAGGACACCCACAGGGAGAAGGCGCACACCGCCGGCACGCTGACGAGGACGATGACGAAGGTGTTGACCAGGCCCTTCAAAAAGACCTTGTCATTGGCCAGATCCGCGAAGTTCTTCAGGCCGATGAAGCCGCCGAACAGACCGGGATCGTGCATATTGGTGTTGGTCAGGCTGGTGATGATGCAGATGAACATAGGGATGATGACAAACCCCAGAAAGAACACCAGGCTGGGCAGCATGAACACATAGCCCGCGATGTTCTCCCGCCGCTGCAGGGCGCGGCTCATTTTGCTTTGCGTCTGTTTTGCCAAATTCAGCACTCCTCTCTTCTCTCATCCTTTTTTCTTGAAAGAAAAAGGATCAAAAAGAACTTTTACCGGAAGAGGATACCCATTGCGGCTCCAGAATTTCTGCACGGTGACGCCAGGTCTCCTCTCATTGGGGAATCATAATCAACTGCAGAAAAACGCGCCCTCCCACCGCGCATTGCGGTGAGAGGGCGCGCAAACCCTTATTGGTCAAAGATTACGCGGCTCTGGTATAGGATCAGCCCGCAGCGGCGGCGTTGGCCTCGGCGGCGCCGGCGGCCACGGCAGCGGCCACGTCGTCACCGGTACCCACGGCCTGGAGCATGTTCCACCAAGCGGTACGGGCGGCGGCCCAGCCGGTGGTAACCTGGTAGTAGTCGCCCAGGTAGGGCATCAGCTTGGTGTACTCCGCCATGATGGGCTCGTCGGCCCAGATGTTGGAGAGATCGGTACCCTCGGCGGTAGTGCGGACGGCGAAGTAGGAGGCGGCCTTGACGGCGTCCACGGTGTGCTCGCTGTCGCACATGAACTTGATGAACTGCTTGGCGGCCTCAATGCGGGCCTCGTCGCCGTTATCGAAGATGCCGAAGCCCCAGGTGCCGCCCTGCAGCTTGGAGCTGCCGTCCTCGGAGGGGAAGCTCATGAAGGCGATGTCGTCGCCGGTGACGGTCTTCTCAGCGCCGGTGCCGGCGCCGTTGGGATCCATCTGCTGGGCAATGTTCCAGCAGAAGGCCATCTTCAGAGCGCCCTGGTAGAACTTGGCGATCTCGTCGCCGCCGGCCAGGGAGGCGTCGAACTCGATGCCGTCCATGGCCTTGAGCTGCTCAAGAGCCTTGACGTTCAGGGGATCGTCCCAGGTATAGGCGGTGTGCTCGGCATTGGTGAAGGTGCCGCCGTAGAGGTTGTTGACGAGGGCGCGGGTGCCCTGGTCGCCGCCCTGGCCGGCGCAGAAGACAGCGCCCACGGTCTGGCCATACTTGGCGTACAGCGCCTCAACGGCCTTGATGAAGTCATCGGTGGTCCAGGTGTGGGTATCCAGATCCAGGTACTGATCAGCGCCCGCCTCCTTGAAGGCGTTGAGGTTGACGGCCATGCAGTGGGCGGTCATGACCAGAGGATACTCATAAATCGCGCCGTTGGTGTGGGTGCAGGACTTCATGACGCCCTCGTTCACGGCGTTGATCTCGGCCATGTCGGTGTCGTCAAACATGTCGCTCAGATCCACCATGTGGCCGTTGGCGCCCCAGTTGGCGACCAGGCGCTCGGGACCTTCCATGATCAGGTCGGGCGCGCCGCCGGCGGTCAGGGCGGTGTTGACCTTGTCGTCGCCGTCGGCGTAGGCCAGGTAATCCACCTTGACGGCGATGCCGGTCTCGGCGGTGAAGGCGTCGGTCAGGGCCTTGACGGTGGCCTCATCGCCCCACTTGCCGATGGGATAGGTCCACAGGGTGATCTCGCTGGCCCCGGTGGGAGCCGGCGCGGGCTCAGGGGTCTGGGTGTTGTCCTCCTGCTTGGGGGGCTCGGTGTTCTGGTTGTTATTGCCCTTCTGGTTGCCGTTGCCTCCGCAGGCAACCAGAGCCATGACCATGGTCATGGCCAGCAGCAGTGCAAGTAACTTCTTCTTCATGTAGCGTCCTCCTTAAAAATACAAAAAGTGACTGACATTATGAGGTGATGCTGGTTAAATTGTATAAGACTTGGGCAGATTTGTCAATAGAAATCGAAAGAATTTGCGGCAAACCAGGATTTTCAGGGGATTGCACAAAAATTATTTCGATTTTTAGGCATTTTGAACTCACCTCCCGTGGAAAAACGGCGCTTTCCACCTTGACAAGCAAAAAATTCCTGTTACTCTAAGAAGGAAAGCATACGCCACCTGCGTGAGAGAAGGAGACATTGCATATGAAAAAGCACATTCTCTGCCTGGGCGACTCCAACACCCACGGCTACTGCGCGGATCCCGCCGACTGTGCCGACGGCGGCATTCGCTTCAACGAAGACGAGCGCTGGACCTGCCTGCTGCAGAAGGCCTTGGGGGAGGGCGTTCTGGTGACGGAGGAGGGGCTCTCGGGCCGCACCACGGTCTTTCAGGACCCGCTCCACGAGTCCATGGACGCCCTGGGCGTGCTGTACGCTCTGCTTAAAAGCCACGAGTTTTTGGATCTGCTGATCATCATGCTGGGCACCAACGACACCAAGGAGCGCCTGGGGGCCAACGCCTCCTGCATCGGCATCGGTATGGAGCGCCTGGTCCGCAGGGCCCGGAGCGTGGACTGCTGGGGGACGCGGGAGCCCAACATTCTCATTGTCTGCCCGCCCCCCATTCTGCCGGAGATGGAGCTGGCGGAGTGCGGCCTGCCCATGGGCCGGGGCTGCATTGAAAAATCCCTGGAACTCCCCAAGTATTACCAGAAAGCGGCGCAGCTCACTGGGGCTCATTTCATGGACGCCGCCGGCTGCGAGTTCAACCGGCTGGACGGCATGCACCTGACCCGCCGGGGCCACGCCCAGCTGGCCCAGCGCCTGGCGGAGGCGGTGCCGGGTCTTCTGTAACGCCCCCAGCGCGGCATGCGCGGTATGTAAAAAGCGGCCCGCAGACATCCCCCGTGAGATGTCCGCGGGCCGTTTTCGGCGAAACCGGCTACATCGCCCATAGCAGCAGTCCGGCGGCCAGGGCGGCGGCGGCCGCACCCGCCAGCAGCCAGCACCAGCCGGGGAGCCTGCGCCACAGTCCGGGGCGGGTTCCCTGGCTGGCGGCGTAGCCCTTGGCCACCCGGCAGGCCTCCCCCAAAATCTGCTGAGGGGTAACGCCGTCCTGGGAGAAGGCGTCGTTTCTCACAATAAAAATTGCCTGTTCAAACAGCTTCGGATCGGGTGAATCCACCACGATCACACGGCGGGAGGTTCCTTTCACCATCAAACACCGCTCCTTTCATTCCCGGTTGTTCTCCCAGTATCTCCCTCCCGGGGGGAGAATATACCAGGGAGGGGAAATTTTTGGAGCGGGGTGCGGCGCGCCCTCCGGGCGCGAGGGGGGCTGGGTTGCAGCCCTACAGCCCCGGGGGCTGCGCGCCCCCAAGATTCTGCACGGCCACATCGAGTGGCCGCGCAGAATCTGATTGTGCATGACCCCTCGATGGGGTCATTGCACAATCATGCCCTGCGGTTACTTTTTGTGCGAACAAAAAGTAACCAAAAAGTCGCTGGAACCGGGGGTTCCAGACCTCCCTCTCGGGGCCGCCCGGAGGGCGCGCCGCCTCGGCGGGGGACTTACGGGGGATTGGTGGAGATGAAGAGTTGCGATGCCACGTGAACAAGAAGTCCTTCGGGCATCTGATCTAGTGGCTTGGTACTTGAATAACTCCGCCTGCCGGCCTTTCAAAGGGGTAGAGCCATCAATAGGGGAGCGCACTACTGGGAGATTCGCGTAAATATACTGCGAGCCCCCGGCCCTGTCGCCCGAAGACTGCCGTTAGGACACTCGCGGATAGAATCAGAAGTCTGGGGAAGCGGTCGGTACTAATTTAGACAAATCAGACCTAGCCTTGGGCGCAAAACAAATCAACACATGAGGAATCCAAAACCTCCAGTTTTGGCAATTTTTTGGTTACTTTTTGTTTGCACAAAAAGTAACCGCGGGGCGCGGGGGCGCGTAGCCCCCGCAAGCTGTAGGGCTGCGCCGCAGCCCCCCTCGCCGCCCGGAGGGCGGCGACGCTCACACCTCCCTCTTCCCCTTCTCCGGTAAAAACAAACAAACCGCACTGCGGTCGTCGTCTCCCTTCCTCCTCTGGTAGGCCTCCCCCATGACGAGGGCCACCAGGGCGTTGGGGTCATCGCCCTGCCAGCCGGCCAGAAGATTTTGCAGCCATTGATCGTCGCCGCTGTCCGCGACGCCGTCGCTGACCAGCAGCAGAAAAGCGCCCTCCTCCAGGGGGAACCGGCTCACCGAGGGCGGCGTGCCGGCGTCCTGGAGGCCCGCGGGCAGGGCCGCGCCGGTGAGGCGGCGGACGGATCCCTGGCGCTTGATGTAGGTGGGGGCCGCGCCGTACTTATAGAGGGCCGCCTGGCGCTCCGCCAGGTCCACCGCCAGAAGGTCGATGGTGGTGAAGCTGCCCTGCTCGTCGCTGCGCAGGTTCAGAGCGGCATTGAGGGTCTTCAGGGCGCTCTCCGGCTGGATGCCCGCCTTGAGAAACTGCTCCAGCAGCCGCAGGGTCATCTGGCTCTCCCGCTGGGCCTCCCGGCCGCTGCCCATGCCGTCGCTGAGAAGGAGATACACCATATTCCCCGTGCGGAACCACGTCACGCTGTCCCCGCAGATGCGCTGCCCCTCCTTGGGGATGGCCGCCATGGCCGCCTGGTGGAGCAGCTCCTGCCCCGTTGCGGCGGGGGCGGTGTCCGCCGCCACCATGGCCTGGGCCACCAGCTCCCCCAGCTGGGCGTACTGCCCCCGGCTCCGCTCCCGCTCCCGCTCCAGCTGCCGGCGGTACTGCCGGCGCAGCAGCAGGGCCGTCACCTCCGTGTTGATGGCGGTGAGCAGCTGGGGGAAGTGGATGCACCGGGAGGCGAAGTGGACGGCAAAGTCCGACGGCTCCGCCCGCCCCCGCTCCAGCAGGACCGGGGTGGCGTCGTTGAAGGCGTTGAAGGTGGATATGTACTCCTTGCTCCAGCACACGTCCCGCAGGGCGCACCCCCGGCACACCACCTCCGCCGCCCGGTCGAAGATGACGGCGGGGTTCTCCTCCTTCCTGGGCGGCGGCGCGCTGAAGCTCTCGTACAGCGAACGCAGGGCCTCGGCGCTCAGCCGCAGCCGCTGGCGCAGGCCCTCCGCCTCCCGCGAGGCCTTCCGCCGGGGGATGGAGGTCTCCCGCAGCAGCAGCGCGCAGTAGTGGGCCAGTACCCCCGCCAGGGCGGTGCAGGCCGTCATGCGCAGAAAGCTCCCGCCGTCCACTCCCATCTGCAGGGTGTAGGCCAGCTCCACCGCCAGGGTGGCCCCCCCTGCGGCCAGAGGGCGGAAAAGGGGGTGCTGTACCCACTTGGTGTCCCGGAGGGCGGAGAGCAGCGCGTAGATCAGCACCAGGATGCCGCAGCAGCGCAGGGCCCCGCCGAAGGGGAGGAACACCAGGCTCCCCGCTGCGCCGCCTCCCAGCACCGCCAGCCCGTTTTTCCCCGGCCTGCTGGCGGCCATCAGCCCCGCCGCCAGGGGCGCGCGGCCCTCCAGGCTGCAGGCGGCGGCCAGAAATCCTGCCGCCCAGCAGCCCGCCAGGTGGACCAGTCCGGCCCGCGGGGGCCGCTCCAAGGTAATGCCGGCGATTTTCATAGCTTGTCCCCTTCTTTTTCATGGTCTTGCCCTCCATTGTAGCAGGGGCGCGGGGAAAAGCCTGTCGGGAAATGCTTGCCGGAGACATTCCCCGCCTGCAAAAATTCGTCTTGATCGGCGAAAAAATTTCTTGCCGTGTATCAAATGCGGCTTAAAAGAATGTAAACACAGCCGCCATGGAGATTGCATTGCCGAGAATATGGGAAAAGGTGCTGATGACACAGTTCCCAGTTTTATGGTAGATGACCGAGAAAATCAGGCTGTCGATGAAGACCCCGGCGATGTCATAGACGACAATCCTCAAGTCCCCCGGCGCAATATGTCCGGCGGCAAAAACAGCGGACGACACCACCGCGCAGACCCAGACCGGAAATAGTTTTACACCTTTTCCAAAGAAAAAGCCGCGGTACGCAATCTCCTCCCCAAATGCCGCAAGGACAACCTGGCCGATTAGCAGCACCGGCTTGTCAAAAGACAGGATGGAACCTGTCCGCCCCAGGACATGGGCAACAAATTTTCCGCTGAAAAGCAGCTTTCCCACGACAAGCGCTGCAAGGCCGCTCACAACCGGCAGCAGCAGCCAAAACACTACGCCCGGCTTTTTGAGGTCCGCCACAATCGTATGGAAACGCAGACCCGACTGGTCGCCGCCTGTTTTGGCGGCGGCTTCCGTGATAAAGAAAAACGCGATCCCCACAAACACGGAGTATCCCGCGATTTGTGAGGACGGCACCACCTTTGTCACCGCCAGCAGGATCATGACGATGATCCCTGTGAGCGTAAGAACAGTGCTCTTTTTGTCATTAGCAATTTGCTGGTGTTTCATTTCATCTCCTCCTGTAGTGCCAGTACCGCACCCGTGTATACCCGCTCCAGATGAGCCGCGATCAGTTTCTCATCATACTCCAGTGAATTGTTGACGATGATACTGGCGTACCCGTGAACGAACAGCGCCAGCGTGACAAAAATCTCCTTTGTCTGTTCTGCACTCATCTTCATTTCCTTCTGCATGGCAGAAAGGACGGGTACAAGCCCCTCGGAATCGATCATTTCAAGCAGGCTGTGTTCAACGGCAAAGCCCGATTGAAACAGGAAGCGGAACAAATGCGGTTCTTCCATCCCGAACCGGATATAATTCAGCCCGATTCCAAGCAGTATATCCTCCTGGGTTTCTGGAATGTGCATCAGGTACTCCGTATGAAACCAGTCTGCTTTTTGATAGGCCGCCCTCTTTAATTCCTCAATCGTGGCAAAGTGATACATAACGGGCTGTGTGGAGCAGTTCAGCTTTTTTGATACGGTTCGTGCATTGATTTTTTCCGCGCCTGCTTCACGGGCGACCTCGAAAGCCGCGGCAATGACCATCTCTCTCGTAATTTTGGTCTTCGGGGGCATGGGCTCCCTCCTCTCTTTTATATAACTATTGTTATATAATCAATATTATATATAGTTCGCTCCCCTTTGTCAACCCGGCAACGGGCTTTTTTGTGCAAGCGGGGAGGAAATTGCCCGTTCTCCATTTTCTTTCTTGCGCATCCCGGCGGTTTGGTGCATAATGGGGGGTAAACTGAGGGATTCTCACAGGACGGGAGGAACGACTCCATGAACAAAAAACGCATCCGCCAGATGACCGCCAGCCTGCTGCGCCGTGTGACCACCCAGCCGGCGGCCCGCTACCTGGCCCCCCACCGGGCCATGCTGACAGAGCTGCTGGAGGAGCAGGGCTGGCTCCAGCGCTTCGCCCCCCTCTTCGGGGAGGAGCGCATCCGGTGCGCCGACGTGCTCTCCCTGTGCCGGGAGGAGCTGGCCCTGCTCTCCCCGGAGCCGGAGGAGGGGTGGATCCCCTTCGCCTACGACTTCGCCCGCTGGTCCATGTTCCCCGAGCCGGCCTTTGCGCCCCGGCAGCGGGAGCACGGGGCGGGGGCGGTGTTCTTCCTCTCCCTGCTCCAGGTGCTCTTCGATGCGGAGCGCGCCCTGCTGCCGGCGGACCCCCTGTGGCAGCTGGAGCTGCTGGAGGAGGACGAGCAGGAGGAGAGCGCCCACCGGGACAGCTACCGCCTGTTTCTGCGCTCCTACCGGCGGGAGTACGTCTACGAGATGATGCGCCTGGGGCTGGAGGCCACCCCCTGGCGGACGCTGGAGCACATCGCCGGGGTCCACCACGTGGCCATGCACGCGGCCAGGGGCCTGAAGCGAGCCGGGGTTGCGGTGGATCTGGGGCTGGTCTCCGCCAGCGCGGCGGGCCACGACATCGGCAAATTCGGCTGCCGGCCGGGGGAGCGGGTGCCCTACCTCCACTACCACTACACGGATCTGTGGTTCCGCCGGCGGCACATGGGGGACATCGGCTACGTGGCCGCCAACCACTCGGTGTGGGATCTGGAGCTGGACTACCTGTCGGCGGAGAGCCTGGCGCTCATCTACGCCGACTTCCGGGTCAAGCAGGAGCGGGGCCCCGACGGCCGGGAGATCACCCGCATCTCCACCCTGGAGGAGGCCTTTGACGTCATCCTCAGCAAGCTCGACAACGTCACCCAGGCCAAGCGCACCCGCTATACCTTCGTCTACGCCAAGCTGCGGGACTTCGAGCGCTGGATGGTGAGCCTGGGGGTGGACGTGAGCCTCGCCGGGGCCTGCCCCGACCCCCGGCCCAAGAAGGACGTGGCCCTCATGGACCAGCGGGAGGCGCTGGAGGAGCTGCGGCTTTTGTGTGTGGAGCACAACGCGGCCCTTATGAGCCGCCTCACGGGCCAGCGCAGCTTCGCGGGTCTTCTGGAGCTGGCCAGGGGGGAGACGGACTGGCGCCGCCTGCGGGCCTACCTGGGCGTGTTCGAGTCCTACTCCGTCTACCTCCGCGCCGCCCAGAAGGTGCAGACCCTGGCCTTTCTCTACGAGCTGCTCATGCACCGGGAGGGGGACATCCGCCGCCAGGCGGCGGCCCTCATGGGGGAGATCATCGCCCGCTTCCACGCCGGCTACGCCAAGGAGCGCCCCGCCGGCTGGACCCCGGAGAGCCGCGCCGTCACGGACATGGACCAGTGGAAGCTCTATCTGGAGAAGATCATCCGCCCGGACCACAAGCTGCTGGCCCAGCACCGGCGCTGGATCGGCTTCACCCTGAAGATGGTGGTCAACTCCCTGCTGGACAAGTGCGAGCGGGACCGGCGGGGGGATTTTCTCACCGTCTTTCTGCGCTGGTACCGGCGGCCGGAGCGGCTGGAGGACGAGACCGCCTTCCAGCTGCTGGAGACCGCCACGGCCCTGCCGGTGGAGGTGCTGGCGGACCGCCAGCGCTACGATCTGCTCCTGTTCGCCCAGAACCTGGCGGAGCGGGAGGACGTGACGGTGCGCGCGGCGGCGGTGCTGCTGCTGGGCTGGCTGCGCCCGGCCATCGCCACCCAGGACGTCGTGCTCCACTCCCTGCGGGACATGGACTGCGCCGGCAGCGCCTCTCTGGCCCTGCTGCGGGCCATGACGGCGGGGGAGCTCACCGGGGAGTCCCCCCCGCCCCTGGACGAGGCCGCCGTGGCCCAGATCTTCCTGGACAACCTGAAGACCGCCACCCCCTGGATCATCAAGGAGATCAACATCCGTCTGCTCACCGGCTTCGCCCAGACCGGGGGCGGCCACCTGCTGCACATCGCCACCCACCTGACCAACCTGGTGAAGGTCAGCGACCAGGTCACCGTCCGCCACGCCGCCGGCGGCGCCCTGCTGGCCATCGCCCCCCTGCTGGCGGCGGAGGAGCGCAACGAGGTGGCCGTGGAGCTGGGGCGGGGCCTGGAGATCGGGCAGCAGGAGTTTTCCAAGTATATCCCCGGCTACCTGGGCCGGTTCTGCCTCTTTCTGCCCCCCACCCAGCTGGAGGAGATGCTCTCGGACCTTGACGCGTCCCTGTGCTCCTCCAACGGCCGGGTGGTGGCCCTGGCCCTGGACACCGTGGGGGTCGTCTACGAGGAGTACGACACCTACCGGGTCCGCTTCCCGGAAGAGGACGAGGTCTACCGCCGCCGCCGGGAGCGGCTGCTGGGCATGCTCCTCAAGGGCCTGGCGGGCTTCCGGGCGGAGGTGCGGCAGGAGGCCCTGTTCGTCCTGGGCCGCCACGTATTCGGCTCGGAGGCCCTGGGCCGCCACGAGAAGCGGCGGGCCTTCCTGCTTACGCTCAAGAAAATTCTGGCCCTTATGGGGGAGGAGCAGGCCTCGGAGCTCACCTTCTACTACCGGGCGGCCATGCTGGGCCGCGTCTACCGCTTCCTCACCGAGCAGGAGCTGCTCCACGGCGGCTTCCGCTTCGAGCCGCCGCGGCCGGCGGCCTTCTTCCCCGGCACCTTCGACCCCTTCACCCTCTCCCACAAGGGCATCGTCCAGGCCATCCGGAATCTGGGGTACGAGGTGATGCTGGCCATCGACGAATTCTCCTGGTCCAAGAAGACCCAGCCCCACCGCGTCCGCCGGCGCATCGCCGCCATCTCCACCGCCGGCGAGTTCCACGTCCACCTGTTCCCCGAGGACTTCCCGGTGAATATCGCCAACCCGGAGAATCTGGCGGCCCTGCGCGCCGCCTTCCCCGGCCGGGAGGTGGCCATTGTGGCGGGCAGCGACGTGGTGGCCAACGCCTCCTCCTACCACAAAGCGCCGGAGCCCTCCTCCATCCACTCCTTTGATCACATCATCTTCCGCCGCTCCGCCGGGGAGGGGGAGTCCGCGGAGCCGGACTACAGCGCCATCACCGGCACGGTGACGGAGCTGACCCTGCCCACCCACTTAGAGGACATCAGCTCCACCCGCATCCGGGAGGCGGTGGACCAGGGCCGGGACATCTCCAACCTCATCGACCCCGTGGCCCAGGAGTTCATCTACCGCCGGGGCCTCTACCTGCGGGAGCCCCAGGACAAGCCCCTGCTGCGGGTGGAGGATCTGACCTTCCAGCGCAGCCTGGAGCTGACGGAGGAGACAGAGGCCCTGCTGGCGGGCTCGGTGCTGGCGGGCCGGCCCGACGCCGGGGAGCTGTGCCGGAGCCTGCGGCGGCTGGGGGACCACCTGCTGCTGCTGCGCCGGGAGGAGGGCGGGGAGGCGCTGGGCTTCGCCAGCTTCCGCTGCCTGGACTCCCACCAGCTCTTCTCCCGGCTGGGCAGCGCCCCCCTCACCGCCTTCGTCCGGGCCCAGACCGGCGGGCGTGCCCTGGTCATCAGCGGCCTCTACGTGCCCAAGGGGCCGGCCCAGCTGGATCTGTGCCAGCTGCTGCTCACCGAGGTGCTCACCCTGGCCCTGCGCCAGGAGTACGCCTACGCCCTCTTCTGCCCCGCCGAGGCCACTGCCGCCCCCTATGTGCGGGAGATTCTGTCCCTCCAGGGCTTCGTGGCCCCCCCGGTGGCGGAGGGGGACGGGGAGCTGCTGGCGGTGGACATGCGCCGGCCCATCGTCCTCACCCGGAACGTGGAGACCACCATCAAGGCCCCCCTGGCCGGCAGCCCCCGGGTGCTGGCCGCCGTGGGGGCCGCCCACCGGCGGCTCCAGCGGGCCCTGACGGAGCTGTATCCGGGATGCCTGGTGCTGTCCATGTCCGCCGGGGTGATCTACCAGCGGCTTCTGCGGCGCATCGCCGCCTGCAACGGCGTGCCCACCGAGCCCACCCGTCCCCGCCAGCTGGGGGAGTGCATCTGCGTGCCCTTCGGCAAGATTCTCCGGGGGGTGGCGGTGCCCAACACCGTCACCAAGACCCTGCACACCGACAAGGTCTACGCCCCGGATCTCTCCGGCTACTCCATCGAGGCCTATCCTTTCTACTCCCCCCTGCCCGACCAGGTGCGCACCATCCGGGCCTTTGACCGGCCGGTAATCCTGGTGGACGACATGCTCCACGACGGCAAGCGCATCCGGGCCATCGCCCCCCTGCTGGCCCAGGCCGGCGCGACGGTGCGCCAGGTGCTGGTGGGCTACCTCACCGGCGTGGGGCGGGACACCATGGAGCAGCTGGGCTGGCCGGTGGACAGCGTCTACTACCTGCCCAACCTGCGCATGCGCTTCGTGGAGTCCACCCTGTACCCCTTCATCGGCGGGGACACGGTGCGCCGGACGGAGCCCATGGCCGGCGGCCTTCATCCGGCGGTGAACCGCATCTTCCCCTACGCCGCCCCGGACTTCTCCGAGGACTGCGCCGACGGCTCCACCTACCGGCTGAGCCTCACGTGCCTGGAGAATGCCAGGGACATTCTGCTGGCCCTGGAGACCGAGTACCGCTCCCTGTACGCCCGCAACCTGACCCTCAGCCGCCTGGGGGAGGCGGTGATCCTGCCCCTGTGCCCGGACAAGGGCAGCTGCATGTCCTATGACCTGAGCCGCGGGGCGTCCACCTACCTGGAAAACGACCTGGAGATGCTTAGAAGGCTCCAGGCCAGCGTCAAAATCGTGATTGGGGGATAATATGGACTACTTTCCGACACACCGCCTCGTCACCAGCGAGGCCTGGCCCCTCCCCGACCGTCCGCCCGTGAGGCGGGACCGGTACCGGGTCCACCTGCTGGCCATGGGGGACGTGGGCAGCACCCTGGCCATGGGCCTGCGGCTCATGGGAGGGGACGTGATCTCCACCCTGGGTATCTGCGACGTGCGAGAGGGGGTGCCCCAGCGCTGGGAATTTGAGCTCAGCCAGATCGCCGGGCCGGGGGAGGACCGGCTCCCCCCGGTGGAGATCGTGGAGCCGGACCGCGTACTGGACTGCGACGTATTCCTCTTCTGCGCCTCCCGCTTCGTGCCGGACACGGCGGTGAAGAGCGGGGACGTGCGCATGGCCCAGTACGAGCTGAACCGTCCCCTGGCAGCCGGCTACGCCCGCATGGCCAGGGAGCGGGGCTTCCGGGGCCTCTTCTGCGTGGTCAGCGACCCGGTGGACCCCCTGTGCCGGGCCGTCCTCATGGAGAGCAATCGGGACGAGGCGGGGAGGCTGGACGGGCGGGGCCTGTCGGTCCAGCAGGTCCGGGGCTTCGGCCTGGGGGTCATGCACGCCCGCGCCCGGTACTACGCCGCCAGGGACCCCCGTTTTCGGGACTACCTGGCCGACGGCCGGGCCTTCGGTCCCCACGGGGAGGGGCTGGTGGTCGCCAACTCCGTCACCCGCTACGACGACGCCCTCTCCCGGGAGCTGACGGAGCGGACCAAGGGGGCCAACCTGGAGATGCGCGCGCTGGGCTACAAGCCCTACGTCGCCCCGGCCCTGAGCTCCGGGGCCCTGAGCCTGCTGGCCTGCCTGCGGGGGGAGTGGCACTGCTCCTCCGTGTTTCTGGAGGGGGTCTTCTTCGGCATCCGCAACCGCCTGACGGAGGAGGGCTGCGAGATGGAGCGCCTGGCCCTGCCGGATCCCCTCCTGGCGCGCATCCGGCACACCATCGGGGAGCTGTGCCGCCTGGAGCTGGACGTGACGCCGGGGGACGTGGACGGGGCCCTGGCCGTCATGGCGGAAGTATCCCGCTGGGGCCGGGAGCGGGGACTGCGGGTCTGGCCGGAGGAGTGGCTGACCCGGGAGGCCCTGGTGACGGAGGAGGCCGGGCCGGCGTGCTTCTGCGTGGGCTCCATCGGCGGCCGGGCCGCCTGCGCCTTCATCCTCCAGTGGCAGGACCGGGAGTGGTGGCCCGACGCACCCGCCGGTGAGGCAGCCTATCTCCACAAGCTGTGCGTGCGCCGGGAGTTCGCCGGCCAGGGCCTCCCCGGCAAGGTGCTGGACTACGTCAGGCGGGAGTGCGCCCGGCGGGGCGTGTCCGCCGTCCGGCTGGACACGGGCTGGGAGGAGGAGCGGATGAGAGAGCTCTACCAGCGCCTGGGCTTCGCCGTCGTCCGGCGCCGGGAGCTGCCGGGGGGCCGGGCCATGGCCCTGTACGAGCTGCGCCTGTAAGCGCGGTCAAATTAGAAAACGAGGTAAATTGCTATGGCTGCATATACATGTTCCTTTATCGGCACCGGCAGCATGGGCGGGGCCCTGGCCCGCGCGGTCTGCCGGACCCTGCCCCCGGCGGAGGTGCTGCTGTCCAACCGCACCCCCGCCAAGGCGGAGGCCCTGGCCCGTGAGCTGGGCTGCGCCGCCGGCCCCGCCGCTCAGGCGGCGGAGGAGGCCGCGTACATCTTCCTGGGGGTCAAGCCCCAGATGATGGCTGGCCTGCTGGCGGCAATCGCGCCGGTGCTGTCCCGGCGGGGGGACCGCTTCGTGCTGGTGTCCATGGCGGCGGGACTGACCATGGAGCGCATCGCCGCCATGGCCGGCGGGCCGGCGCCCGTCATCCGCATCATGCCCAACACTCCCTGCGCTGTGGGGGCGGGGATGGTGCTCTACGACGCCAACGCCCTGGTGACGGAGGAGGAGCTCGGCCGCTTCACCGCCTTTATGGCCGGGGCCGGAGCCCTGGACCGGCTGGAGGAGCGGCTCATCGACGCGGGCAGCGCCGTGTCCGGCTGCGGCCCCGCCTTTGTCTGCCAGTTCATCGAGGCCCTGGCCGACGGCGGCGTGGCCTGCGGCCTCCCCCGGCAGAAGGCCCTGCTCTACGCCGCCCAGACCCTCCGGGGCACGGCCCGCCTCATGCTGGATACCGGGGCCCACCCCGGCGCCATGAAGGACGCGGTCTGCTCCCCCGCCGGCTCCACCATCGCCGGCGTACAGGTGCTGGAGCGCCGGGCCCTCCGGGGGGCCGTCATGGACGCGGTGGCCGCCGCCGCCCAGAAAAATGCCGCCCTGGGCCAGAGCTGACCCCGCGGCGCGCTAAAAAAACAAAGGAGCCGCCCGAAAAGCGATGCGTCTGCATGGCGCGCAGCTTTTCGGGCGGCTCCTGCGGATTTTCGGCCAAAACCCCATTCCCGTCACCGGGCAGAAATCCAGGAATCGCACTGACTCCAGTCCCGTAATAAAAGTTCTTTTTGATCCTTTTTCTTTCAAGAAAAAGGATGCTCGCCCTCACTTCCCCACGCAGAAGCGCTCGAAGATCCGGGCGGTCAGATCCTCCCGCAGGGTCCGGCCCGTCAGCTCCCCCAGAGCGCTCAAAGCCTGTTCCGCGTCGGAGAGGACCGCGTCCGGGGTCAGGCCGCCCTCCAGGGCCTCCCGGGCCCCCCGCAGGGCGGCGGCGGCCCGCTCCGCCGCCTCCACCTGCCGGTCGTTGGTGAGCAGCTGGCCCTCCGGGGCCTCCCCGGCGGGGAAGAGGTCGGCCACGGCGGCCTCCAGCTCCGCCAGACCCTCCCCGGTCCTGGCGGAGACGGACAGAACCGTCTCCCCGGCCAGCTCCTCCAGCACCAGACGCCGGGGCAGATCCCGCTTGTTCACCAGCACCAGACGCCGGGGGGCCAGGGCGGCGGCGGCCAGGGCGGCCCGGTCCTCCTCCGTCATGGGCTGGGAGCCGTCCAGCACCAGCAGGGCCAGCTCCGCTCCCGCCGCCGCCGCTTTGGCCCGCTCCACCCCCAGCCGCTCCACCTGGTCGGCGGCGTCCCGGATGCCGGCGGTGTCGATGAGCCGCAGCAGCATACCGCCCACCACCGCCCGCTCCTCCACCGTGTCCCGCGTGGTGCCGGCCACGTCGGTGACGATAGCCCGGTCGTAGCCCAGCAGGGCGTTGAGCAGGGAGCTCTTGCCCGCGTTGGGCCGGCCCAGGATGGCGGCGGGCGCGCCCCGGCGGAGCAGCCGGCCACGGCGGGCGGTGGCCAGCAGGGCCGACAGATCCCCCTCCGCCGCCGTCAGGGCTGCCAGGATCGCCGCCCGGTCCGGCGGCTCGATGTCCTCGTCTGGGTAGTCCACCACGGCGTAGAACTGGCTGGCCACCGTCAGCAGGCGGCTGTAAATCCCCTCGATCCGCCGTCGCAGAGCGCCGCCCAGCTGCTCCACGGCGTTTCGGGCGGCCTGGGCGGTCTCCGCCTCGATGAGGTCAATCACCGCCTCCGCCTGGGTCAGATCCATCCGCCCGTTAAGGAAAGCCCGCTTGGTAAACTCCCCTCGCTCCGCCTGCCGGGCCCCGGCCGCGAAGAGGGCGCGCAGCACCTCCCCCAGCACCACCGGGGAGCCATGGCAGTGGAACTCGGCGCAGTCCTCCCCGGTGTAGCTGCAGGGGCCCGGAAAGCGGACGGCCAGGCAGTCGTCCACCCACCGCCCCTCCCGGTCCGCCGCCCGGCCCAGGACCATCTCCCGGGGCCGGGCCTGGGAGAACCGTCCCCCGGCGGCGGGCTGGAACACCCGGTCGCACAGAGCGAAGCACCCCTCCCCGGACACCCGCACGATGCCGATGGCGGCCAGAGCGCCGCCGGTGGAAATGGCTGCAATCACATCCATATCCCCTCACTCCTCTCTCAGGGGCAGCACGTAGCTGCTCCCCTTTTCCGTCTCCGCCTCCTCCCGAAAGCCCAGGGAGGCAAACAGCCGCCGGGAGGCGGCGTTGAAGCGGTAAACCTCCCCCACCCGCACCCGCTCCCAACCCAGGCTGCGGGCCCGGTCCGCCAGGGCGGACACCGCCCCCCGGCCCAGGCCGCCCCGGCGGCGGGCGCGCTCGCCGATGACGATGGCGAAGTCCTCCGGCGCGAGCCACACGTCCCCCGCGGGCCGCCAGGCCCCGTCCTCCAGAACCTCGATCCAGTAGAGCTCCCCGTGCCCGTCCTGCCAGGCGTACATTCTCTCCAGCAGCTCCTCCGTGTAGATCCGCTCATCGCCGTCCACCAGCCGGACCGTCTCCGGATCCTGGTACCAGGGGAGGGCAAATCCATGCCGCCCGTCATACCGCCGCAGCCGCACAGCATCGGATACAGCCAGCGTCTCCGGCTGCGCAATTCCCTCAATCGGCATTATACCGCTCCTTTCTCAAGCGGGCCCTCGCGTCCGGGGACGCGTATCCACTTCCGCCGCTTTTTTGACACGCTGAAGCGCCCGCCGCATACAAGCGGCGGGCGCGCTTTATTCCTCGCACTCCTCTTCGTCCTCCTCCCGCAGTTCAGGGACGTACCGCTGGAAAATCCGCTCGAAAAAGAGGGAGACCAGCAGCATCGCCAGGGCGGGCATGAACAGGGCGGGCCACCAGTTGGGGATGCAGAAGGCCGCCGTCTCCGCCGTCAGCAGGACCACCACCACCGTGGTGGGCAGGTGGCGCAGCGTCAGCTGCAGCGCCGCGGCGAACAGGGGCCCCACCCTGTACTCGAACCGCCCCAGCAGGGGGAAGAGCCAGCACAGCACCCCCGCCGGCAGGGTCAGAATGGTGTAGTAGACGCCCAGCATCACCACCCCCGCCCCCTCCCGGCCGTTCTGGCGCACCACGGTATAGCCCCAGGCCAGCGCCGCCCCCGCCGCCAGACACACAAGGGTGGCCGCCGCCCCCACCCGGAGATTCCGGCGGAAGGAGCGGAAGAAGTCCTTGAAGGCCCCCTGCTCCCTGGGGCGGACGTACAGCACCACCGCGTGGTACAGCGCGGCGGTGGCCGGCCCGGCGGTCACCAGGGGCAGGCACAGAAAGAGCCACGCAATGGACAGCCCCACAATGTCCACGGCGGTGGAGAGCCAGGCCCATATACCCTTTTCCGGGTTGAAAAACGATCCCATACTATACGCACTTCTGGGTCAGCGCCTTGCCCACGGACTGGCGGCAGCGCTCCGCCTCCTCGGGGTCCCGGCGGGTGAACTCGCTGAGCAGCACCTCCACCACGTACAGCTGGGCGATGATGGCGTCGGTGGAGCCGAATTGGAGGGGCTGCTCGTTGGGCCCGCACAGCAGCACCGCGTCGGCGTAGGCGCTGGCGGGCGAGTTGAGAAAGCGGGTGACCAGAATCAGCCGGGCCCGCCGGCTGCGGATGAGCTCCGCCGCCTCCAACACCTCGTGGGTGGCCCCGGAGTAGGAGAAGTAGAGCACCACGTCCCTCTCCGACAGGGTGGAGAGCACCACCGTCTGCAGGTGGGAGTCCTGAATGGTCTTGAACTTGGGGGAGGTGGTGGAGAACTGGGCGCAGGCCGCCAGGGCCACCACCGAGTGGTTCCCCTGGCCCAGGCACACCACCTGCCGGGCCTCCAGCAGCAGCTCCGCCGCCCGGTCCACCGAGGCCGCCGCCAGCATGTGGAAGGCCTTGCTGAGGGTGTCCTGGGCGGTGTGGTGCACCTTGCTCATCACGGCGGACACTGGATCCCCGGGCAGGACCTCCTCCCCGGCGCTGTCCCCGCCCAGCTCCGCGCCCGCCAGCAGCGCCGCCTTGGCCAGCTCCAGCTTGAAGTCGTTGAACCCCGCCAGCTTCAGCTTCCGGCAGAATACCGAGATGGTGGACACCGCCACGTCGCACACGGCGCTCAGATCGGTGATGCTGATATACTGGGTCTCCGTCTGGTGGGCCAGCACATAGTCCACGATCTTCCGCTCCGACTTTGTCAAGTTCTCGTACTCCTGCAGCATCAGCGCCACGACATTTTTTCCCACAGGCGGGCCTCCCTTTCCTCCGGCGTGGCCGGAGTCCGCGCGCCTGTCCCCGGCGCCGCCGCAGCGGCCGCCCCAGGCGCGTCCTTTTGTCTAAAACTATAATACATGTTGCCCCATTTTGCAAGATTTTTATCGAAAAGTTTTCGAAATGCGGAAAGGCACAATTTTTTCCAAAAAATATCCGGAAAATCCGGAAAACTGCCTTGACATTTCCCTGGAAACCGGTATAATAATAAGGCTCGCGTTTTTGCGGGCTATCCTTGCTCCCGCCTGAGAGCGGGGGCCATTCGTCCAAAAGGAGGTGCAAACCATGGCAAAGATTAACGGAAATTACGAAGTCGTGTATATCGTCGATCCCGCGCTGGGCGAGGAGGCTGTTGCCGCCACCGTCGAGAAGTTCAAGACGCTGGCCGAGCAGCACAGCTCTGTCGTGGAGGTTGAGGAGTGGGGCAAGCGCAGGCTGGCCTACGCCATCGATTACAAGACCGAGGGGCACTATGTCCTCATGTCTTTCACCAGCAATCCCGATTTCCCCAAGGAGCTGGACCGTGTTCTGGGCATCACCGACGGCATTCTGCGCTCCATGATCGTCTGCAAGGGCGAGTAATGGGAGGATCCGGAATATGCTGAACCGCATTATCATTATGGGCCGCCTGGTGCGGGACCCGGAGCTGCGCACCACGCAGTCCGGCGTCTCCGTCACAAGCTTCACCCTCGCCGTGGACCGGGACTTCAAGAACCGGGACTCCGGTGAAAAGAGCACCGATTTCATCGACGTGGTGGCGTGGCGGCAGACGGCGGAGTTCATCTGCAAGTACTTCGGCAAGGGCCGCATGGCCGTGGCCGAGGGCCGGCTCCAGATCCGGGACTGGAAGGATCGGGACGGCAACAACCGCCGCTCCGCCGAGGTGGTGGCGGACAACGTCTACTTCGCCGACAGCAAGCGTGACAGCGCCGGCGGCGACAGCTACGGCGCCCCCCCGGCCTACGGCGCGCCCGCCGCGCCCGCCTACAGCGGCGGCCAGTCCTATGGCGGCGGCTACGGCGCCCCCGCCGGGGACAGCTCCGGCTTTGCTGAAATCGACGACCAGGACGGCGATCTGCCCTTTTAACCGGCGCCGCCCCATCTGCGGCCCACCGGCCGCCACATTCTGACAGGAGGAAATAGTACCATGGCTATGGAACGTGAAAATCGGCCCGCCCGCTCCGGCGCTCCCCGGAAGCGGAAGAAGGTCTGCCAGTTCTGCGTGGATAAATGTGAGCACATCGACTACAAGGACGCCGCCAAGCTGCGCCGCTTCATCTCCGAGCGCTCCAAGATCCTGCCCCGCAGGACCACCGGCACCTGCGCCATGCATCAGCGCCAGCTGACCGAGGCCATCAAGCGTGCCCGGCAGATCGCTCTGCTGCCCTACGTGACCGAGTAATACACCCCATAAAACGCCCCGTCCGCTGTGCGGACGGGGCGTTTTTGCCGTTCCCTATGTTCCGATCCGCCGCTCCAGCTCCCGGCGGGTCACCTCATAGGCCTCCCGCTGGTGGGGCAGGGCGGGCAGCGCCTCCGGGCAGGCCCAGCCCCGCCGGGCGAAGAGCCGCCGGGTGACGAGGTCCAGAAAATCCGGGTTTTTCACCAGCACCGGCCCCGTCAGATGGGTGGCGAACACGTTCCCGGAGACGTACCCCTCCGGCCCGTGCTCCGCCTCGTTTCCGAAGCCCAGGGGCAGCGAAGCAAACAGCGGCGTGGCAATCCCCCGGGTGGTGCTGCACTTGTTCATAAAGCCCACCGCCGGCGCGTCCCACAGTGTGGAGACCGCCACCACATCCCCGGGCACGCGCCGGTCCGTCTCCACGGTGGCGAACTCCGCCAGGCCGAAGCCCGGCCAGACCTGCCCCGCCGCGTCGGTGACGGAGGCCCCCAGGGTCTCCATGGCGTTTCCGGTGAAGAGCAGCACCGCGCCGCTCTCCGCGGCCTCCCGCAGCGCCGGCGCATAGCGCTGCCCGGCGGCCAGGACGTTCTTCTGCCGCCGCTCCGTGCCCGCGCCCATGTAGATAAAGTCCGCGCCGGAGAAATCCGCCGCCTCCTCCAGGGCGATCTCCCGAACCTTCACCGCCGCGCCCAGAGCCTCCAGACGGCGGCGAAGCACCGCGATATTGGCGTACTCCCCATACAGGGACATGCACTCGGGGTACAGATGCAGAATGGTCAGTTCCATGCTCACTCCTCCTCCCGTTTCACCAGCCGCAGCAGCTTGTCCCGGTCGGAGAAGCAGGTCACCACGTACAGAGCCTCCGCCCCGCCGTCCTCCGCCAGGGCGTCCGCCGCCTGGACCACCGCGTCGTAGCAGGCGATTTTCTCCGCCGGAATCCCCGTGTAATCAAAGCGCATGGCCAGATCGTGCACGTATTTTCCGCAGAGAAGAATCTTTTTCACATGCGCCTGGTTCAGCTGCCCGAAGTCGATGTCCCACAGCCAGCTGGTCTCGCCGGTAAAGTACTTCCGGCTGATGGCGTCCACGATGACCAGCACCTGACAGGGCTCCTCCCGGCGGGCAATGTATGCCAGGTTGGTGTCGTAGGCCGCGGAGTTCTCGTGCTTGCTGGTCAGCAGGACGCCCCGGTGGCCCCCAAGGGTGAAGCGGACCATCCGGCCGTTTTTCAGGATATAGTTGTTGATGACCGCCGCCATGGTCCCCCTGTCCGCCCCCGCCAGGGCGCACACCGACCAGGCCGCCAGAATGTTGTATACGTTGTAGATGCTCTTAAAGGCCAGGGAGATCTCCGTCTCCCCGTCGATGGTCATCCGGCCCCCGTCCAGATCCAGGGCGGTGACGGCGAAGTCCGTGTCGTGCCGGCAGTGGCCGCATTCCGCGCACCGGTACCGGCCAATGTGCCCGTAGTGGTAATAGGCGTACTCCATCCTGCCCCCGCAGGCGGGGCACCGGGCGCCGTCGTGGTAGACGCCGCGGTGCTCCCTTGTACTGATGGAGCACTCGTCGAGCCCGAACCACTTCACCCGCTCATGGTCCCTGGCGAAGCAGGAGACCAGGGGGTCGTCGGCGTTGAGCACCAGGGTGGTGTCCCGGTGGATGGCGGGGAGGATGGCGTCGTAGACCCACTCCGGGTGCCCGTTCCGGGTCAGCTGGTCCCGGTAGAGGTTGGTGATGACGAAGTGGGTGGGGTGGAACCACCGGAAGGAGCGGCGGGCGTAGCGCTCGTCGCTCTCCAGCAGCAGCACGTCCCCCCGCATCCGCCCGGAGAGGGTGCAGCTGCACAGGATCAGGGTGGCCACCCCCTCGATCTGATTGGAGCCCTCCTCGTTGTACACCACCGTCTTTCCGCCGGCCCGGAGAATGGCGGCGATCATCTCCACCGTGGAGGTCTTGCCGTTGCTGCCGGTGACGGCGATGACGCAGGGGGGCAGCTTCACCCGCCCCAGCACGTCGGGGCAGAGCTTCAAGGCGTACTGCCCCGGCAGGCTGCTGCCCTTGCCCACCAGCTTGCCGATGAAGCGGAGCAGCTTACAGACGATAACAGCCAGACATAATCTCATGCAATATCACTCCTTGTTTTCATTCAGAAAGGCCTCCACCGCCTGGTTGAAGGCCTCGGGGTTCCTGGCCGCGATGAAGTGGTCCCCCGGAATCAGAACCAGACGGCTGTCCGGCAGGGCCCCGGCGATCATCCGGGTGTGGGCCTCCCGGATCATGTCCCGCGTCCCGGCAATCACCAGGACGGGGAGCCGGAGCTCCTTCAGGGCCTCCGGCGGGATGCGGGGCTCGTTGACCATCAGCCCCAGAGTCTCCGCATGGAGCCTGGCCTCCGGGCTCCGTCCGGCGAAGAGGGAGGCCAGGCGGTACCCCAGCACAATGGGGATCTGAATCACGGGCTTCACGCCGCCGGGGTCCAGGTTGGCCCCGTTGAGCACCAGCCGGTCCACCCGCTCCGGGTGGAGAAGGGCGAAAGTGAGGGCGATGTTGCCCCCGTCGCTGAAGCCCAGAAGATGGGCCCGCTCCAGCTTCTGTTCGTCCATAAAGTCCAGCAGGTCCTGGGCAAACCGGGCCATGGTGAAGGGACCGGCACCCCTGGGGGACTGGCCGTGGCCCCGGGTGTCCAGGGCGTAGACGGTGTAGTGCCGGGAGAAGTACTCCGTCTGGTGGACAAAATAGCCCCCGTCCTCCCCGTTGCCGTGGAGCAGCAGCAGGGGCGGGCCGCTGCCCTGCCGGGTGTAGTGCAGATGTATGTCCGACATAGCGCCTCCAAACAGCAAAACAGCGTTTTGCAAAAAGTTCTTTTTTGATTCTTTTTTTCTTTCAAGAAAAAAGAATGCTCACCGCTCCAGCCAGATCATCAGCGCCGCCACGTCCGCCGGGGATACGCCGGAGATGCGGGCCGCCTGGCCCAGGTTCTCCGGCCGCACGGCGTTCAGCTTCTCCCGCGCCTCCAGGCGCAGGCCCTGGACGGCCCCGTAGTCCGTCCCCGCCGGCAGGGTCCGGCGCTCCATGCGCCGCAGCTCCTCCACCTCCTGGAGCTGGCGCTGGATGTAGCCCTCGTACTTCACCGAGATCTCCACCTGCTCCGCCACGTCGGCGGGCAGGTCCGGCATCTCCGGGTCAAACCGGCGCAGATCCGCGTAGCGCACCTGGGGCCGGCGCAGCAGGGCGATGAGAGGTGCGCCGTCGGTCACCGGCGCGGTGCCCCGGCCGGTCAGAAAGGCGTTCAGCTCCTCCGAGGGCGGTACGCCGCGGGCGCTCAGCCGCTTTACCTCCCGGCGGACGGCGGCGTACTTCGCCTCCACCCGCTCCAGCCGCTCTTTGCTCACCAATCCGATGCGCCGGCCCACGGGGACCAGGCGCTCATCGGCGTTGTCCTGGCGCAGCAGCAGGCGGTACTCGCTGCGGCTGGTCATCATACGGTAGGGCTCGTCGGCGCCCTTGGTGACCAGATCGTCGATGAGGGCGCCGATGTAGGCCTGCCCGCGGGAGAGCACCAGGGGCTCCCGGCCCAGCAGGGCCAGGGCGGCGTTGACCCCGGCCATGAAGCCCTGGACCGCCGCCTCCTCGTATCCGGAGGAGCCGCAGAACTGGCCCGCGCCGTACAGGCCGGGGATCTTTTTGCTCTCCAGGGTGGGCCGCAGCTCCAGGGGGTCCACGCAGTCGTACTCGATGGCGTAGGCGGGGCGCATGATCTCCGCCCGCTCCAGGCCGGGGATGGTGCGCAGCAGCGCCGCCTGCACCTCCTCCGGCAGGGCGGAGGAGAGGCCCTGGATATAGAGCTCCTCGGTGTCCAGGCCCATGGGCTCAATAAACAGCTGGTGGCGGGGCTTGTCCGGAAAACGGGTGATCTTGGCCTCGATGGAGGGGCAGTACCGGGGCCCCACGCCCTCGATGACTCCGCTGTGCATGGGGGAGCGGTCCAGGCTGGCCCGGATGATCCGGTGGGTGGCCTCGTTGGTGTAGGTGAGATAGCACACCGCCCGGTTCACCGGGGCCTCCCGAGTCTCAAAGGAGAAGGGCTGGGTCTCCCGGTCACCCTCCTGGAGCTCCATGCGGGAGAAGTCCACGCTCCGGGCGTTGACCCGGGGGGGCGTGCCGGTCTTGAAGCGCCGCAGGCCCAGGCCCAGACGCCGCAGGCTCTCCGCCAGAGGACCGGCGGCAAACAGTCCGTCTGGCCCCCCCTCCCGGACACACTCGCCCACGATGGTCCGCCCGTTCAGGTAGGTGCCGGAGCACACCACGGCGGCCCGCACCCGGTACACCGCCCCGGTGTGCAGCGCCACGCCGCTCACCCGCCCGTCCGTAAGGCGGATGTCCGTCACCTCCCCCTGGCGGAGGGTGAGGTTCTCCTGCCGCTCCAAAGCGCGCTTCATAATCTGCTGGTAGAGCCGCCGGTCCGCCTGGGCCCGGAGGCTGTGAACCGCGGGGCCCTTTCCCCGGTTAAGCAGGCGGTACTGGATGCAGGCCGCGTCGGCGGCGCGGGCCATCTCGCCCCCCAGCGCGTCCAGCTCCCGGACCAGGTGGCCCTTCCCCGTCCCCCCGATGGCGGGGTTGCAGGGCATGTTGCCCACCGCGTCCAGGTTGATGGTGAAGCAGATGGTCCTCAGGCCCAGCCGGGCCGCCGCCAGGGCGGCCTCAATGCCGGCGTGACCGGCGCCAATCACCGCAATATCAAATTCTCCGGCGAGAAATTCCTTCATTGAGATCTCCTTCTTTGCCGCCCCCGGCGGCTCTGCTTATCCCCGCTCCAGCGTTAAAACCACCACCTCCGGCCGGTTGAACAGCCGGAAGGTCCGGCCGGAGTTCCCCAGGCCCCGGGAGACGAACAGCTCCCCGCCGTTGGCGCTGTAAAACCCCGCTGTGTAGGAGGGAAAAAAGGTCCGCTCCACGCTGACGAGGCCATCGGTGAAGGGGAGGCGGATGAGGCCGCCGTGGCCGTGGCCCGTGATGACCAGGTCCGCTCCCAGGCGGCTGTACGTCCGCTCAAAATAGTTGTTCCTGTGGGCCAGCAGCAGCCAGAAGGGATCCCCGAAGACGGAGCGGATCTCCTCCGCCAGCGCCTCCGGCGTCTTCTGGTCCGCGTAGCCGTTGGGGTCGTCCACCCCCGCCAGCACCAGCGTGCCGCCGCCCCGCTCCAGCACGGTGCACTCGTTGCTCAGCACCGTCACCCCCGCCGCCTCCAGCTCGCGCTTCAGTCCGGGGACGTCGGGAAAGGCCCACTCGTGGTTGCCCGTAATAAAATAGGTGGGGGCAATCTCCGCCAGGGACCGGCCCAGGGAGACCGAGTAGCTCCGGGGCGTCTGGCGGTACTGGTCCTGGAGGTCGCCGGTGAGAAAAATATAGTCCGGCCCGGCAGCCCGGACGCAGTTGACGAGATCCCGGTTGTCCTCCCCGAACAGGGCCCCGTGGAGATCCGAGAGCTGCACAATCACGCAGCCGTCGAAGCCCTCCGGCAGCCGGGGGGAGGAGAAGGTGAACGTCCGCACCTCCAGGGTGTGGTTGCTCCACCAGAAAAATCCGGCGCACAGGGCGCACAGGAGCAGAAGCGTAAGCAGGCCCCGGGACCGGCGGCCCCGCCTGCGGCGTTGTCTTGCCATGGCTGACTTCCTTTGTTCAAAGTGGGCCCGCCGCGCGGGCCGGGCTGAGGACGGCCCGGAGGTAGTATACCACATTCTTCCGGTAAAACCAAGAGGCGGAGCGCAGATTCTCAGAGCGGCACTTTTCGCATTTTTTCTGCTGCTATAAAGGCAGCAGCATGGACTGGTTCATCCACGGCTTTATGCTCGCCTACAGCGAGATAATACCCCCTCGATTGTGATTTTGTCGCCTTCCTTCACATGAAAAGCCAGTGTGACATCATCTTCAGCAAGGTAAGCCCAAATGTTGCGGACCTCATCCTCCGGGCCGTAATTGATCGGCCCTATGGCAAGGACCAACGCCAGGACAATTGCCGGAAAACCCTTTTTCATGTTGTTGCCTCTCCTATCTTTTTTCAACAGTGCAGCCCGCAGGGGGTGTGGACCCCATTCGCCCCCTGCGGGCATTTCTGTTGAGACAACAAAAGCGGCGCAGGGCATCATATCCCTACACCGCCGAAGCTACGCACACGCCTATCATTCCCCTTGTATATTTCGGGGAAAGCTGGTAAAATAGGTTCTGGGCACAGTAAATTTCTGCTGTGTGGGAGCCGCTATCTCCTGCATAGGGGCGGGGGAGGATTAGGGCCCTCCTTCGCCCTGCCTGTTGCTTCCATGCCTCGTAAACTTATTGTGTCTCAATTATTTGTAAGATTGCAAGGGGGATTTCGACTGGGATTGCGGGGAATCCGCAAGCTTTGCTCCGCACGCCCGCGAGGCCGCCGCGCCCCTGGGCCTCCTTCTTGACAGAGAATGGAAAAATAGATATAATATAGAGACAATAGCGCCGAAATTCCATTAATAGGAAGGAAAAACGACTATGTTTACCATTATATTCCGCTTTGAATCCGGGGAGCCGGTCACCATCGACGCCAATGCGGGGGAGAAGCTGCTGGACGTGGCCCGGAAGGCCAACGTGGCCATCGACGCGCCCTGCTCCGGCAACGGCGTGTGCGGCAAATGCCGGGTCCGGCTGGTCTCCGGCTATCTGGACGCCCCCATCAACCGCCACATCACCAGCGAGGAGTACGCCGCCGGCTGGCGGCTGGCCTGCCTGGCCCAGATCAGCGGCGACGCGGAGATCGAGGTGCCCGACATCGCCTCGGCCTACCGCAGCCGCATGAAGATGGCGGACCTCTCCTCCCCGGAGGAGATCGCCATCTTTGAGGACCTGCGACGCCAGCTGGAGGAGGCGGGCATCCGCTTCGGCAGCGATCTGAGCTTCCTGCCCCTGGAGCTCGACGCGCCCACCCTGGAGGACACCATGCCCGACAACGAGCGGGTCATCCGGGCGGTGGAGGCCGCCACGGGGGTGGACGAGAGCGCCATTATGATGCCCTACTCCGTGCTCAAGCACCTGAGCTGGGTGCTGAGGGAGAGCGCGTTTAAGATCAAGTGCGTCATCAGCCGGGACATGGACCGCATCCTCATCCGGGATGTGCTGCCCCAGAGCAACACCGACCCCCTGGTGGGCTTCGCCCTGGATCTGGGCACTACCTCCCTGGCCGGGGTGCTGGTGGACCTGGAGACCGGGAAGATCCTGGCCAAGGCCAGCGGCGGCAACGGCCAGATCCGCTACGGCGCGGACGTCATCAACCGGATCATTGAGTCCGACCGGGAGGGGGGGCGCAAGCGCCTCCAGGACGCGGTCATCAAGGAGTCCATCATCCCCATGCTGGCCTCCATGTACCGCTCCGCGGGCATCAACCCCCGGCGCATCTACCGCATGGTCCTGGCGGGGAACACCACTATGAATCACCTGCTGCTGGGCCTCCACGCGGACCCCATCCGCATGGAGCCCTTTGTGCCCAGCTTCTTCCGCACCGACTACCTCTACGTGCGGGACATCGGCCTGAAGATGAACCCCCTGGCGGAGCTGATCGTGGCCCCCAACATCGGCAGCTACGTGGGCGGGGACATCACCGCCGGCGCCCTGGTGTCCATGATCTGGAACCGGCCGGAGATGAGCCTGTTCATCGACCTGGGCACCAACGGGGAGCTGGTGTTCGGCAACAGCGAGTTCCTTATGAGCTGCGCCTGCTCCGCCGGCCCCGCCTTCGAGGGCGGGGACATCTCCTGCGGCATGCGGGCCACCGACGGGGCCGTGGAGGCCTGCACCATCGACAAGGAGACCATGGAGCCCTCCATGACCGTGGTGGGCGGGGCCGCCCCGGCGGGCATCTGCGGCAGCGGCATCATCGACGTGATCGCCGAGCTCTTCCGCTGCGGCATCATCAACGGCAAGGGCAAGTTCGTCCGGGAGGGGGCGCGCATCCTCCACGACGCGCACGGCATGGGCTCCTACGTGCTGGCCTGGCAGAAGGACACCGGCGGGGTGAAGGACGTGGTCATCAACGAGGTGGACATCGACAACTTCATCCGGGCCAAGGGGGCCATCTTCTCCGCCACCCAGACCATGCTGGCCTCCCTGGGCTTCGACGCGTCGGTGATCGAGCGGGTGTACGTGGCCGGGGGCATCGGCAGCGGCATCAACATGAAAAACGCCGTCACCATCGGCATGTTCCCCGACATCCCCCTGGAGAACTTCCACTACATCGGCAACTCCTCCCAGACGGGGGCCTACGCCATGCTCCTGAGCAGCCAGGCCAGGGAGAAGGTCTTCGAGCTGGGCCGGTCCATGACGTATCTGGAGCTCAGCAACGAGCCGGGGTATATGGACGAGTTCGTGGCCGCCTGCTTCCTGCCCCACACCGACGGGGGTCTGTTCCCCAGCGTGCAGATCGGGTAGCGCCATGGAGCAGACGCTGTCTGTCACCTATCTCAACTGCGGCTTCTGCACCGCCAAGAACCACTGTGACGCCTGCGGCCGGGAGCTGGACGAGGCCCTCCTCCGGAAGCCGGGCATCCGGGCGGCCCGGGTCAATGTGCCCGAGCGCACCCTGCGCCTGATCCACTGTCTGGACCCCGACGATCTGGAGGACCTGCTGGACGCCATGGGGCTTCTGGTGGGGTAGCAGAGCAAAATCAGAGCATGTCACAAAAACGCCGGCGCTCCCGCCGGCGTTTTTGTGCGCATGGCGGCAGGCGCCGCAGGGGAGCGGCAGGGGCTCCGCAAATTGTCCGTAATGGGCGCACAAACAGGATCATTTTCCGCCGGCCGCCCGGAATTTTGCCGGAAAATCAGGCGGATTTGCGGGGTTGGGGAAATTTTTCTCTTGACAAAAGGCCGCCCGGGGGGTAAACTGCTCCCATATTTCCAATATGCAAAACGGCGCTGATGGAGAGAAGTAGCCGGGAAAAACACCTTCAGTGAGCGGGGGACAGTGGGAACCCCGCGGCGGAATCCCTGTGAATAACACTCCGGAGCTTTGACCTGAACGGGGTGACGCCCCAGTAGGGAAGACGGGGTCAGCCCGTTACAGCTGAGAGGCTTGTTAGAGCTGAAGTGACCGCACTGCGGTAAGTTAGGTGGCACCACGGATTCCGGCGATTCGTCCTAAAATTATATTTTAGTGACGCCGGCGCGATCTGGAGGTGCTTTTTATGTGTGCGATCATGGGTTATACGGGAGTGGATCTCCCCCTGACCAAACTGGAGGAAGCTTTTGCCGCCGCCAAGAGCCGGGGCCCCGACGACAGCCGTTCCCTGGCGCTCCCCTCCGGGCGCCTGCTGTTCCATCGCCTGGCTATTATGGGCCCGGAGCCCGCCGGCATGCAGCCCTTCACCGCCCCCGACGGCAGCGCCGTGGTGTGCAACGGGGAGCTGTACGGCTTCCGGGCGCTGAAGCGGGAACTGGAGGCTGCGGGCTGCCGCTTCGCCAGCGGGTCCGACTGCGAGCTGCTGCTGCCCCTGTGGCGGGCGCGGGGGCCAGAGATGTTCCGGGAGCTGGACGCGGAGTTCGCCCTGGTGCTCTACGACGCCCCCACAGACAGTTTTGTCGCCGCCCGGGACCCCATCGGCATCCGGCCGCTGTACTACGGCCACAGCGCCTCCGGTCACATCCTCTTTGCCAGCGAGCCCAAGTGCCTGCTGGGCCTGACGGACAAGATCATGCCCTTCCCGCCGGGTCACTACTACAGGGACGGTCAGTTTGTCTGCTACCGGGACATGGCGCGGGCGGAGGCGGTCTGCCGCAGCGGGTTGGATGAGGTGTGCGCCAACATCCGGGAGAAACTGATCGCCGGCGTGGAGAAGCGGCTGGACGCGGACGTGCCTGTGGGCTTTCTCCTCTCCGGCGGCCTGGACAGCTCCCTGGTGTGCGCCATCGCCACCCGGCTGCTGGACCGGCCTATTGATACCTACGCCGTAGGTATGTCCACCGACGCCATTGACCTGAAATACGCCCGGCAGGCGGCGGACTATATCGGCAGCCGCCACCACGAGATCTACATCACCGAGCAGGATGTGCTGGAGAATCTGGAGGAGCTAATCCGCGTGCTGGGCACCTATGACATCACCACCATCCGGGCCAGCATGGGCATGTACCTGCTTTGCAGGGCCATCCGGCAGCAGAGCGGCATCCGGGTGCTGCTCACCGGCGAGATCAGCGACGAGCTGTTCGGCTATAAGTATACGGACTTCGCCCCCTCCCCCGCCGCCTTCCAGGCGGAGAGCGAGAAGCGCATCCGGGAAATCCACATGTACGACGTGCTCCGGGCGGACCGCTGCATCTCCGCCAACAGCTTGGAGGCCAGAGTGCCCTTCGGGGATCTGGACTTCGTCCAGTACGTCATCAGCATTGACCCGGCGAAGAAGATGAACGTGTACGGCAAGGGCAAGTACCTCCTGCGCCGGGCATTCGCGGGGGACTACCTGCCGGAATCCCTCCTCCAGCGGGAGAAGGCCGCTTTCTCCGACGCGGTGGGCCACAGTCTGGCGGACAGCCTGAAGGCCTGCGCAGAGCGGATCTATGGGGACAGCTGGCGCTCCCAGGCAGAGCGGTACGCCGGACACGCCAAGCCCTTCACCAAGGAGTCTCTTTTGTACCGGGAGATCTTCGAGAAGTATTATCCGGGGCAGGCGGAGATGGTGGCGGACTTCTGGATGCCCAACCGGGAGTGGGAGGGCTGCAATGTGGATGATCCCTCGGCGAGGGTACTGAGCAACTATGGTGCTTCGGGAGTGTGAGCGCCGCAAAACGGCGCGGCAAGCCGCACCTTAACCATCGAAAGGAGAGAGTACGATGAGTGGAAACATATCCCGCCAGTTTGGCAGCATGGTCTTCAATGAGGAGGTTATGAAGCAACGCCTGTCCAATACCTGCTACAGAGCGTGGAAAAAATGTGTGGAGGAGGGGACTCCCCTCTCCCTGGAAACCGCCCACGAGATGGCCGCCGAGATGAAAAACTGGGCCATGGACCGGGGCGCTACCCACTATACCCACTGGTTCCAGCCTATGACCGGCGTTACCGCTGAAAAGCACGACAGCTTCATTACACCCGAGAGCCCCAGCCGGGTGCTCATGCAGTTTTCCGGCAAGGAGCTGGTCCGGGGGGAGCCGGACGCCTCCTCCTTCCCCTCCGGAGGCCTCAGAGCGACCTTCGAGGCCAGGGGCTACACCGCCTGGGACCCCACCGCCTTCGCCTTCATCAAGGACGGCAGTCTCTGTATCCCCACCATCTTTTGCTCCTACAGCGGACAGGCCCTGGATAAAAAAACCCCCCTGCTGCGCTCCATGGAGGAGCTCTCCCGCCAGGCGGTGCGGGTGCTGCGGCTGTTCGGGGACACGGACGTGAAGCGGGTCGTCAGCCAGGTGGGCCCCGAGCAGGAGTACTTCCTCATCGACCGGGACGTCTTCAACCGGCGGGAGGACCTGCTGCTCACCGGCCGCACCCTCTTCGGAGCCAAGCCCCCCAAGGGACAGGAGCTGGAGGACCACTACTTCGGCACCATCAAGCCCCGGGTGGCCGCCTACATGCAGGAGCTGGATGAGGAGCTGTGGCAGCTGGGCATCCTGGCCAAGACCAAGCACAACGAGGTCGCCCCCGCCCAGCACGAGCTGGCCCCCATCTACAGCGACGCCAACACCGCCTGCGACCACAACCAGCTGACCATGGAGATCATGAAGAAGGTGGCCGGGCGGCACAACATGGTGTGCCTGCTCCACGAAAAGCCCTTCGCCGGGGTCAACGGCTCCGGTAAGCACGACAACTGGTCCCTGTCCACCGACACGGGCATGAACCTCTTCCGCCCCGGCTCCACCCCCAGTCAGAACGCCCGGTTCCTGCTGTTCCTGGCCGCCTTTATCAAGGGGGTGGACGAGTACCAGGAGCTGCTGCGCTGCACCGTGGCCAACCCCGGCAACGACCACCGGCTGGGCGCTCAGGAGGCCCCGCCCGCCATCATCTCCATCTTCCTGGGGGACGAGCTGACAGCCATCATGGACGCCATCATCCAGGGTACCGAGTACGTGGACCAGAGCAAGAACATCCTCTCCATCGGCGTGGACGCCCTGCCCCCCATCCCCCAGGACACAACCGACCGGAACCGCACCTCCCCCCTGGCCTTCACCGGCAACAAGTTCGAGTTCCGCATGCTGGGCTCCAGCCAGTCCATCTCCGGGCCCAACACGGCCCTGAACACCATCATGGCCGAGGAGCTCAGCCAGTTCGCCGACGAGCTGGAGGGGGCGGAGGACTTCAACGCCGCCCTCCACACCCTCATCCGGAACACCCTCCGGGACCACCAGCGCATCATCTTCAACGGCAACGGCTACGACGAGGCCTGGGTGGAGGAGGCGGCCCGGCGGGGGCTGAGCAACCTCACCTGCACCGCCGACGCACTGAAGACCTACCTCATGCCCAAGCACGTCCAGCTCTTCGGCAAACACGGAATCTTTACCCGGGAGGAGCTGGCCGCCCGCAACGAGATCCACCTGGAGAACTACTGCGAGGTGGCGGGCATCGAGGCCCGCACCATGGTGGATATGGTCCGGCGCAGCATCTTCCCCGCCGTCAGCGCCTTCTCCGGCGACGTGGCCAAGGCCGTGGCGGCCAAGAAGTCCGTGCTGGCCGACCTGGACTGCGCCGCCGAGGAGGCCCTGCTCCGCCGGCTCAGCTCCCTGATGGCCGCCCTGACGGCCGGCGCCGACGCCCTGGAGGAGGCCCTGGCCCATGTCCCCGCCGGGGACGCCTACGAGGCCGCCCACTACTGCAAGCACACCGTGTTCGCCCGGATGGACAGCCTGCGGACCGTGGCCGACGCTCTGGAGGCCATTACCGCCGCCAGCTACTGGCCTTACCCCACCTACACCGAGCTGCTGTTTTCCATTAAGTAGCGCGCTGCCCGCCGCCACGCCGGATGCATCCGGCGGGCGGCGGGCGTTTTTTGCGGTTGCTTCCCCGGCAAGGGTGTGGTATCATGGGGGAAAATTACAGTACGTTCCGGATGCTGGCGTTCTGGGTCTCCGCCAGCAGGCGGAGCTGGGCGGTGAGCTGGGCCAGCATCAGGTGGAAGTCCGCGTCGTCCCGCTCCCGGCACACGGCGGCGGCGCCCACAAAGAGCGTCTCCGCCTCGTCCAGCCCCTCGTGGGCCATGATGGTGTGGAAAAAGGTCTGGCTGCCCTCCCAATCCCGGTAGGCCCCCTGGAGCTGGGCCTCCGCCTCCCGCCAGTTCTCCGCGGCGGCGGCCTCGTCGGCGGTCTCCAGCAGGGCGATCCAGTGGTCGGTGCGCACCTCCACATACCGCCCTGCCCACAGGGAGAACCCCAATATCGCCGCCAGCAGCCCAATAGGAATCACGCATGCCTTCACGCCGTCGCCTCCTTTGCCACGCAGACCACCGCCCCAGCCTCGTCCACCGTCATAAAAAACACCTGCCGGGGGGAGGTGAGCCGACGGTCCTTCAGCTGCCGGTTCAGCCAGGTCCGGTCGTAGCCGCTGGCGGACAGGTTGGCGGACATGACATGGCCGTCGTTGATGAGCAGCACCGGCAGGGTTACGTCGTCCTGCACCTCCATCTGGACCACCTGGGGGGTGATGGGGCTGGCCTTGGTGTAGGGCAGGACGGACACCTGGCCGCTGGTCTCCAGAATGGCGTATTTGACCGCGGAGAGGTCGCTGTAGCCCTGGCTGCGCAGCTGCTCGAGCAGCTCGTCCACCGTGAAGCGGTTGCGGGCCATGTTCTGCTGGAGCACCTTCCCCTCCCGGATGATCACCGTGGGGCGGCCGCATACCAGGGCCCGGAAGCGGACGGACTTGAGGCTGAAGAAGCTCAGCAGCATGGACAGGCACAGCAGCGTGGCGATGGGGAACAGCCCGTTGACCAGGGGGATGCCGAAGTCCTGCATGGGCACCGCCGCCAGGTCGGAGATGATCAGCGTCAGCACCAGCTCGCTGGGCTCCAGCTCGCCGATCTGCCGCTTGCCCATCAGGCGCAGACCGATCATCAGAATGAAGTAGAGAATTACCGTCCGTAAAAAGGCGGTGGTCATAGCGTCACATCCTTTGCATACCGTTCTCTGGCAGTATGCGCGGCTTGACGCGATTTTATTACGTCCGAAAAGGAGGCCTTCTATGAAAAAAATCCACATTCTGGCCACCGGGGGGACCATCTCCGCCCGAGGCCCCGCCGGCCGGACCGCCGGGTATCAGGACGGCGCTTTCCGCATCGAGCAGCTGCTGGAGGGCGTGGAGGGGGCGGCGGCGCTGGCCCGGATCACCGGGGAACAGATCTTCACCCTCTCCAGCGAGGACATGACCGGGGCCCACTGGCTGACCCTGGCCCGCCGGATCAACCAGCTGGCGGAGGAGGGGGAGGCGGACGGCTTCGTTATCACCCACGGTACCAATACCCTGGAGGAGACCGCCTACTTCCTGCACCTGACCGTCAAGACGGACCGGCCGGTGGTGCTCACCGGCTCCATGCGCCCCGCCACCGCCAACAGCGCCGACGGGGCCCAGAACCTCTACGAGGCCATCGCCGTAGCCGCCAGCGGCGAGGCTCGGGGGAAGGGGGTGCTGGTGGTCTTCTCCGACGGCATCTACGGGGCCCGGGGGGTACAGAAGGTCAGCTGCTTCCGGCCCGACGCCTTCAACAGCCGGGACTTCGGCTGCCTGGGCTACGTGCAGGACGACCTGCCGGTATTTTTCCAAACGCCCGCCGAGGACCACACTCTCCGCACGCCCTTTCAAACCGAGGGGCTCCAGGCCCTGCCCCCGGTGGAGATCGCCTACTTCTACGCGGACGCGGACCCGTGCGTCGTCCCTCTGCTGGCCGGGCGGGCCAGGGGGTTGGTGATCGCCGGGGCGGGCAGCGGGCAGATGAGCTGCCCCTGGAAGGATGCCGTGAGGGAGGCGGCCTGCCGGATCCCGGTGGTGCGCTGCAGCCGGACCGGCAGCGGCCTGGTGGGCCGGGAGAGCCGAGACGCGGAGACGGGGACCCTCTGGGGCATGACCCTGCCGCCGGTGAAGGCCCGCATCCTGCTGTCCTTGGGGCTGACCGTCACCGACAGCCGGGAGGCTTTGCAGGAATTTTTTCAGACGTACTGACAAGGAGGGAGCGCCCCGGCAAGGGGCGCTCCTCTCTGCTTACTTCTCAAATCCGAACCGGTAGGGCAGGCCCAGGGCGTCCCGGACCTCCAGAATCTCCCGCTGGACGGCCTCCCCCACGGGGACGCCCTTGTCCCTGCGCTCCAGCCAGGCCAGATACTCCTTCTCGCCGGCGGTGTAGATCCGCTCGCAGCCCGGCGCCCGCCGGGAGGCCCGCAGGGCCCGGCAGATGTCCCCGGCGGTCCTCCGGAACACCTCCCGGCCCGCGAAGGCCTCCGGGTCCACCACGAAGAAAAAGTGGCCCAGGCCGTACATCCGGGGCTCCCCCTGGGGGCCTACGCCGGTGAGGGCCTTCATAAACTGCCCCCCCGCCAGGGCGGCGGAGAGAATCTCCACCACGGCGGCGTAGCCGTATCCCTTGTAGCCCCCCAACTCCTCGCCGATGCCCCCCAGGGGGGCCAGGGCCGCCGTGCCGTCCACCAGGGCCCGGAGAATGGCCCCGCTGTCGGTCATGGGGCTGCCGTCCTGAGCGACGACCATGCCGGCGGGGGTGTCCAGGCCCTCCCGGTCGTAGTACTCGATCTTCCCCCGCTGGACGATGGAGGTGGCGCAGTCGATGCAAAAGGGAAACTCCTCATCGGTGGGCAGGGAGAAGGTCAGAGGGTTGGTGCCCATCATGTTCTCCACCCCGAAGGTGGGGGCGATGGAGGGCCGGGCGTTGGTGCCGGTAATGCCGATCATCCCCTCCTTAGCAGCCATGCCGGACCAGTAGCCGGCAATGCCGTAGTGGGTGGAGCTGCGGATGGCCCCGCCGGCCATGCCGCAGGCCTTGGCCTTCTCCAGCAGCCGCTCCATCATCCGGCGGCTGGCCACCATGCCCATGCCGTCGTGGGCGTCCATGACCAGGGTGGACGGGGTCTCCCGGATAATCTCCAGGTTGGTCACCGGCAGCAGGGTGCCGTTTTTGATGCGGTCGATATAGATGGGCTTGAAACGGTTGCAGCCGTGGCTCTCAATCCCGCGGCGGTCCGACTCCAGGAGCACGTCGGCGCAGATGGCCGCGTCCTCCGCCGGCACGCCGTAGCCCTTGAAGGCGTCCACCAGAAACGCGTTCATCAAATCCCAGGGCACATAGGGTCTCGTCTCCATATATTCCTCCTCGCCGGCATCCTTTAGATCCGGCCTGTCCGGTAGAACAACCGCCCACCCTGGGCGTTGACGTACCACATGATCTCTCCGCCGCTGTAAACCGGCTGGCAGTCGGCGGACAGCCGGGCGCCGGGCAGGGACTGCACCTCTGTCTGGGGCCGCCCCGCGCCGTCCACCACCACATAGCGGACCCCCCGGTCCTCCGTTGACTGGCCGGTGTAGGCGAACTCCTCCCACAGCACCGCGAAGCGGTCCTCCGGCAACTTCACAAGATAGGGGGTGCTGCCCAGCAGGCCCCGGTCCACGTAGTCGGTCAGCTCCACACGGCTGACGCTCCGGCCGCTCTTCTGGCAAGCCAGCAGGACCACGTCCCGCTCGTCCCGGTCCAGCCCCGCCATCTCGAAGCTGTCGTAGGCGGTCACCTTGCTGTGGTCGATGGTGTTGACAGCCACCAGGTAGTGGCTGCCGGACACCTCCAGGCCGCCCACCGTCACACCGGTGCAGTTGGCCCCCACCTCCCCCGGAATCTTCAGAAGGTCCGTCTCCGTATAGGACCCGCCGCTGGATACGTTGAGCACCACGCTGCGGGGGTAGGCGTCCCCGTGGTCCACCAGGACCCTGCGGCTGCCGTCGTACTGGACAAACTGGTTGAAGGAGTGGCTGACGTGGTTGTCCTGGTAGCGGCCCATGGTGTTTTTGACCTTCATGGTGTCCGTGTTGAGGATGATGGTCAGCTGAGACTGGTGGTTGAGCCCGTCCTCCGTGGTGTAGCGCTTCCGGGCGGTGTGGATGGTCAGTTCTCCGCCGCTCTCCGCCATCCGCAGGGAGCCGGCGTCAAAGGGGATGATGGTGAAGCTCTCGCCGCCGGTGATGGAGGCGGCGGCCAGGCGGTTGAAGGACTTGTCGTATTTCACCACCCGGACGACCTCTTTGCGGTTGTCCTCCTCTGTGTTCGACTGCCCGAAGACCATGTAGCTGCAGGCCTCACCGGCGTAGAAGCCGCCGAAGATGTCCAGCTCCATGGGGACGCTGCGCTTCTCCAGCAGGGCCAGGGTCTCCTTGTCGTAGGTGTCCACAGTCACGACCCCCTCCGCGCTCCCGGCCTCCACCACGTAGAAGCTACTGCCGCCGTCCTCGTAGAGATAGGAGAGGTTGGTGTGGGACCAGCGGGCGGTGCTGCCGGAGGCGGTCATGGGCCGGGCCGTGCCGCCGCTGCTCTCGGCGAGGCTGGTGTGCTCGTCCAGGGTGTAGAGGAGGATGCTGTCCCGCTCCTGCTCCCAGCAGACGGCGAAGGAGAGGGCCTCGCTCAGATCCCGCAGCTTGTAGTAGTTGCTGCCGTCAATGTTGTAGGCCGTCACGTCCACCGGCCGGCCGTCCACCACCAGCTGGGAGGAGGAGAGGGTGGCCTGGGACGCGCCCCACCAGGAGAGGCCGCCGCTCTCCGCCTCTCCGGTATAGTCCCGGCCGGTCAGCACCTCCACCTGCTTCGTCTCGCCGTTCCAGGTCACGTCAAAGCTGCTGGACGTGCCCCGGAAGGCCGCCGCCAGGTCCCGAAGCCTGTAGTAATTGTTCCCGCCGATGTTGCAGCCGGTGATGGATACCCGGCTGTCGTTGAGGTAGACCTGGGACGAGGACCGGGCGGCGGACACCGGTCCGCTGGCAAAGCCGGTGGCCGACAGCAGCAGGCACACCAGAATCGCGGCGGCCAGCTGCGCCGCACGGCGCCTGGTTTTTCCAATTTTCACGGTTTTATTCCCTCCTGCATCAGAAAATTTGTGGATAACTGCCCACATTCTAACACAGAGCATCCGCAAAAGCAAGAGGGCCCGTGCCTCCGGCCGTATTTCCGGACATAAAGGCGCACAGGCGGCTGCCCGGCAGCGCGCCTGTGCGCCTGTTTTCGCCTCAGGCCAGCAGCTTCTCCAGACGGGCCGCCCGGAGGGCCTTCATCAGGGCTACGCCCAAGATGGGGGCAAAGATGATGGCGATGACGCCGTTGGTAATAGTGGCCGGAACCTTGGAGACCACCAGGGCCCAGCGCTGCACCGGCTCGGTGAGATCCTGGATGGCGGCGTTATAGAAGTAGTTTTTCACCAGATAGAGCGCCATGTAGGTCACCGCCGCGCAGGTGGCGGCGGCCAGCTGCGCGCCGTACTTCTCCTTGGCCGACTTCAGCAGGCAGTAGAGCACCAGGCCGGCCACCAGGCCGTACATCCCCTTGGTGAACAGGGTAATGGGGGCCTCCGCGGCGTATGTGCCGGTCAGGTCGTAGAAAAAGCTCCCCAGCCCCGCCGCCAGGAATCCGTACCACGGCCCCAGCAGGATACCCGACAGGGCGCACAGAATATTGGCAAGTGTAAACGACGTCACCCCGCCCAGCGGTACCGGCATGGTGATCCGCAGAAAGTTGCCCACAAAGACAACAGCGGTCATCATGGCCGCGGCGCACAGCTTCACAAGCATTTGATGGGTCCTGTTTTCATTCATGGCAGATTCCTCCTTCGCCCCCTTGACGGGCGGTGTTGATGGTGCTATTATACACCCATCTGGTTCTATTGAAACTGCCAGAATAGAAATTTTTTATGGTATCAGTTGGAGGCGCGCCATGGTGGAACTGACCCTTTGCCTGGACCCGGCGGCGGGCAGGCCCCTGTATCAGCAGCTCTACGACAGCCTGACGGAGCAGATGCGCACCGGCCGGCTGGGGGCTGGGGACCGCCTGCCGGGGAAGCGGAGCCTCGCCCGCCAGCTGGCGGTGGCTGTCAACACGGTGGACACCGCCTACCAGATGCTGGTGGCGGAGGGGTACCTTGAGGCCCGGCCCAGAAGCGGGTTTTTTGTGCCGGCCCACACCGGCCTCCTACCCCAGGCCGCCCCCGGACAGCCGTCCGGCAGCCCGCATGAGGGCCCCACGGCGGGCGGGGAGCGGGAGGCGGCGCCCGCCGCGCCCCGGTTCGACCTGTCCACCGGGGCGGTGGATACGGCCCTGTTCCCCTTCCGCACCTGGGGGCGGATCCAGAAGGAGCTGCTGTACGCCGAGAGCGGCCTGCTGCGCCACGGGGACCGGCAGGGGGACGGGGAGCTGCGCCGGGAGCTGGCGGGCTATCTGCGGGCCTACCGGGGGGTGGTGTGCGATCCGGGGCAGATCGTGGTGGGGGCCGGGGTGGAGTACCTGCTGGGCCTGCTGGCCCAGCTGCTGCGGGGGAGCACGGCGGCGGTGGAGAATCCGGGCTACGACCGGCCCCGGACCATCCTGAAAAACAACGGCATCCCCTGCCGGTGCGTGGACATTGACGGGGAGGGCCTGGACCCGCGGGGTCTGGAGGAGAGCGGGGCGGAGCTGTGCTACGTCACCCCCAGCCACCACTTCCCCACCGGGGTGACCATGCGCCTGGGGCGGCGGGCCCAGCTGCTGCGCTGGGCGGCGGCGAAGCCGGGGCGCTACATCCTGGAGGACGACTACGACGCGGAATTCCGCTTCGACATGCGGCCCATCCCCAGCCTCCAGGGCATGGCGGGCCCCCAGGGGCCGGTGGTGTACCTGTGCACCTTCTCCAAGAGCCTGGCCCCCAGCATCCGCATCGCCTGCATGGTGTTGCCCCTGGGGCTGCTGGAGCGGTACCGGGGGGCCTTCGGCAGCTATGCCAACACCGTCAGCCGGTTTGAGCAGCAGACCCTGCGGCGGTTTCTGGAGGAGGGGTACTTCACCCGGCATCTGGCCCGGCTGCGCAGCGCCTATAAGACCCGCATGGAGCGCCTGGCGGCGGCGCTGGAGGCGGCCTTCGGCCGGGAGCGGGCGGACATCCGGGGCCGGCACACGGGGCTGCACCTGCTGCTGTCGCTGGCGGGGGGGCCGGGGGAGGCGGAGATGGTCCGGGCCGCCGGGGCCGCCGGGGTGCGGCTGCGGGGGCTGAGCGAGTACTACATGGAGCGGCGGGAGATGTGCCCGGAGAACAGCGTCATCCTGGGCTACGCCTCCCTGGCGGACAGGGAGATCGGGCCGCTGGCGGAGGCGCTGCGGGAGGCGTGGGGGTGATCATGGTCCGGGAGGTCCCGATGGGTATGGGTGTGGCGCGCCTCGTCCTCCCGGTGGACGTGGAGATGGGTGTGCTCATGGGCGTGGGCATGGGTGTGGAGCAGTTCCCCGTGGCGATGGGGATGGGTGTGCTCGTGGGTGTGGGGATGGGTGTGCTGGAGGAGGATGGTATCTCTAGCCGTGAGAAAGGCGCTCAGCGCCATCATGGCCAAGGCTTCCCAGAAGAGGAGGCCGGGCCGCTCCCCCAAAAGGACCACGGAGAAGCCCGCTCCCAGAAAGGGGGCAACAGCGTAGTAGGCGCTGGTCTTGGCGGCCCCCAGTTCCCGCTGGGCCAGAATATAGAGGGTAATGCTCAGCCCATAGGACACAAAGCCCATCAGCAGGATCACCGGTAGCCAGACCAGCTCCGGCAGGGGCTCCCCCAGCGTCAGGGCTACCGCCAGACTCCCCGCTCCGGAGCAGCACCCTTTGATGGTGACCGTCTCCACGGCGCTCCGGGCACTGAGCATTCTGGTGCAGTTGTTCTCAAAGCCCCAGCATACGCAGGCCCCCAGCACCAGCAGGGCTCCCCGGTTGAAGACCAGGCCGCTCCCCTCCCATCCCAGCAGGGCGCTGGCGGCGGTCACCAGTGCGATGGCTGCCCACAGCCGCCGGGAGAGATCCTCCCTGAAAACAGCTAGGGCAATAAGGGAGGTAGCCACGATCTCGAAGCTGCTCAGCAGGGATACGGTGGAGGAGTTGGTCCGGGCCACCCCCATCATCAGCAGAATCGGCGCGGCGATGTCCAATACCACCATGGCGAGGATCCAAGGCAGTTCCTTCCGGGTCAGGGGGTTAGCGGGGGCGGGACGGCCCATGCCCCGCCCCGCCAGCCGGCACAGCAGCAGGCCGGCTCCCGCCCCCAGGTAGAGAAAGGCGGCCAGCATGGTGGGCGAGACATGCCGGAGCAGGAGCTTGGAGAGGGGGATGTTCACCGCGTACAGGGCCGCGGCCAGAAGGGCGGATATTGCCGCCGCGCTTCGTTTTTTCATCATACATACCTCCAAAGGGCGGCTGTCCGGCAATGGACAGCCGCCCTTTCGCTGCGCTTGGGCTCAAAAATCGATGTGCAGGCCCTTCACCGTTTTGGCGCACCGGGCGCAGAGGCCAGGGTGCTCCCCGTCCTGGCCCACGGAGGGCAGAATCTTCCAGCAGCGCTCGCACTTGGCGCCCTGGGCGGGCTCCACTTCCACCTGGATCTCCGTCCCGGTGGAAACGCGCACCTGGGAGACGATCAGCAGGTCCGCCAGCTCGCCGGCGTCCATGAACTTCTGATTTGCCAGCTCCTGGGGCACCGTCACATCCACCTTGGCCTCCAGGCTCTTGCCGATCTTCTTCTCGTTCCGGGCGGTCTCCAGCGCGCCGTTGACGGCGTCCCGGACCTTGATGAGGCCGCTCCAGGCGGCCATGGCGTCCCCGTCCAGGGCGTAGGCCGCGAAGGGCTTGTTCATCTGGTTGAGAAGGACGTTGCGGGGGTCGTCGCCCTCCCTATGGGGCATGGCCAGCCAGATCTCGTCACAGGTGAAGGCCAGGATGGGGGCGAAGAGCTTGGTCATGGTGTCCAGAATCAGCCACAGGGCGGTCTGGGCGCTGCGGCGGCCGAGGCCCTCCTCGCAGTAGAGGCGATCCTTGATGATGTCCAGATAGAAGCTGCTGAGCTCCACCACGCAGAAGTCGTTGACCGCGTGGCTGACCACGTGGAACTCGTAGTTCTGGTAGGCGGCCTCACACCTCTCGATGAGGGCGTTGAGCCGGGTCACCGCCCAGCGGTCCAGCTCCAGCATCTCCTGGGGCTTTACCAGGTCGTTGGCGTCGAAGCCGTCCAGGTTGCCCAGGCAGTACCGGGCGGTGTTGCGGAACTTCAGGTAGCTCTGGGAGAGCTGCTTGAAGATGTTGTCGGAGCAGCGCACGTCCGCATGGTAGTCGGCGGAGCCCGCCCAGAGGCGGATCATGTCCGCACCGTACTTCTTGAAGATGTCGGCGGGGTCCACCCCGTTGCCCAGGCTCTTGTGCATGGCCTTGCCCTCGCCGTCCACGGTCCAGCCGTGGGTGACGCACTCCTGGAAGGGCGCGCCCTGGCCCATGGCCCCCACGGCGGTGAGCAGGGAGGACTGGAACCACCCCCGGTACTGGTCCAGGCCCTCCATGTAGACGGTGGCGGGCCAGAAGCCCTGGTCCTTCTTCATGGAGGCGAAGTGGGTGGAGCCGGAGTCGAACCAGCCGTCCAGGGTGTCCTCCTCCTTGGTGAAGTGGACGCCGCCGCAGTGGGGGCACTTGTACCCGGCGGGCAGGATATTCGCCGCATCCTTCTCGTACCAGGCGTTGGAGCCCTCGGCCTTGAAGAGCGCGGAGACGGCAGCAATGGTCGCATCGTCGCAGACCGGCTTGCCGCAGTCCTCGCAATAGAACACGGGGATAGGCAGGCCCCACCGGCGCTGGCGGGAGATGCACCAGTCGGAGCGCTCCTGGATCATGGAGATCATCCGGTCCTTGCCCCAGGCGGGCAGCCAGCGCACGTTCTCCGTGGCCGCCACGGCGGCGTCCTTGAAGGCGTCCACGGAGCAGAACCACTGGGGGGTGGCCCGGAAGATGATGGGGTGCTTGCACCGCCAGCAGTGGGGGTAGGAGTGGACGATGTCCTCGCTGGCGAACAGGGCCCCGCTCTCCCTCATGTCCGCCAGGATGACGGGGTTGGACTCGTCGGTGGACAGGCCGGCGTATTTGCCGGCGTAGTCGGTGTGGCGGCCCCGGTCATCCACGGGCACCACCATCTCCATGCCGTAGCGCTTGCAGGTCTGGTAGTCGTCCGCGCCGAAGCCGGGGGCGGTGTGGACGCAGCCGGTGCCGGAGTCCATGGTGACGTACTCCGCGTTCACCAGACGGCTGGTCTTGGGCAGGAAGGGGTGGTCCGCCAGCATGTTCTCAAAGAAGCTGCCGGGGTGGGTCTCCACGATCTCGTAGCGCTCCACGCCGCCCACCTTCATGACCTTCTCCGCCAGGGCCTCGGCCACGATGTAGACCTCGCCGCTCTCCGCCCTCACCAGGGCGTAGCTGTCCCGGGGGTGCAGCGCGATGGCCAGGTTGCCGGGGAGGGTCCAGATGGTGGTGGTCCAGATGACGAAGAAGAGCTTGTCCTTGTCGTAAGCCGCCAGCTTCCCCTGATCGTCGTGCAGGGGGAACTTCACGTACACGGTGGTGACGGGGTCGTCCTGGTACTCGATCTCCGCCTCCGCCAGGGCGGTCTCGTCGTGGGGGCACCAGTACACCGGCTTGAGGCCCTTGTAAATGACCCCCTTCTTGTACATCTCGCCGAAGATTTTCACCTCCTCGGCCTCGAAGCCGGGGTCCATGGTCAGGTAGGGGTGCTCCCAGTCGCCCACCACGCCCAGGCGCTTGAACCCCTCCATCTGCACGTCCACGTAGTGCTGGGCGAACTCGTGGCAGGCGGAGCGGAATTCGGGGACGCTCATCTTCTTCCGGTTGAGCTTGTTCTTCTTGATGATGGCGGACTCGATGGGCATGCCGTGGTTGTCCCAGCCGGGGATATAGGGGGTGTAGTACCCCCGCATGGCGGCGGAACGGACCATGAAGTCCTTGATGGACTTGTTCAGGGCGTGGCCCATGTGGAGGGCCCCGTTGGAGAAGGGGGGGCCGTCGTGGAGGGACCAGCGGGGCCTGCCCTCGTTCTTTTTCAGCAGCTCGTGGTAGAGGTCCATTTCCTGCCAGCGCGCCAGCATGGCGGGCTCCCGGGCGGGCAGGCCCGCCCGCATGGGGAAGTCGGTCTTGGGGAGATGGATGGTTTTGTTGTAGTCCATGTGGTGGTATTCCTCCTATACGCGTGTTATTTTTACGTCGGCGCAGTCCGCGGCGATCCTCCCGCGGGCCCTGCCAATTCGCAGACAAAAGCGCCCCTGTCCCATAAAGAGACAAAGGCGCTCATCCTCTGCGGTACCACTCTTCTTGCCGGACGGGCCGGCCGCTCAGGCTGTGAGATAACGGTCACCACCGGGCGCACCTACTGGGCAAACACCGTTCAGCCGCCTGCTCCCAGGGGATATTCCCCCGGCGCGCCTGTCCGCCCTTCCACCGAAGCGGGCGGTTCTCTGTGCAGGGCAGCCGGGGTACTCGTCCTGATCTAAGCAGTTCACCATATGATTGGAATCATATTATACGCAATTGCCGGTTTTGTCAACCGCCTGGGGCGGAAAAATTCAGGCGCTACCCCTGGAAGCTCAGGCTGGGGTCCGCAGGGGGCGGGGCGGCGGCGGACTCCGAGACGGCTGTGTACTGCTGGGCGGCGGCCTCCGCCGAGGCGGTGACGGCGGCGGACAGCTCCTGGGCCTGCTGGCGCAGCTCCATCTGGGTGGCGGTCAGCTGGGCGGCCAGGCGGTTGGAGATCTCCGCCTCCCGCATGTAGCCCTGCTCCCGGATTATCCGCTGGGCCCGCCGGCGGCGCAGCTCCTGCTTGAGCCGCTCCTTGGATTCCCGGGAGGCGGCCTTCCGGCGCTCCGCCAGCTTCTCCCGGTCCAGCTCCCGCTTTTTCTTCTCCCCCCGGTTGATGGCCTTCTGGAGCTGGTTGATGGCGGCCTTGATCCGGGCGGCGTTGTCGCTGTCGGTGTGCAGGGCGGTCCTGAACTGGGCCAGCCGGCGGCGGGCGTAGCCGGAGGCGGCGTTCACCGCCGCCTTGTCCTTGGCCCGGGCCAGGCGGGCGTAGGCCTCCAGGGGGGCGTCGCCGTAGCGCGTGTTGTTCTTGGGCACCTTCAGGGCGTCCCGCTGGGCCTTGGCCTTCTCCTGGGCGTCCTTGATCATCTCCGTCAGGCTCTCTATCTCCTCCTGCCCCTGGTCCAGCATGGACTGGAGGCCGCCCTCCGCCTCGCCGGGCCGGGCGCCGTCCTGCTCCCGTGTCCGGCCCTGCTGGGCGGCGGGCGCCGCGCCGTGTACGCTTACATCCTGCATGGGCGTCCCCTCCTTCCTTTCTGTTTTTTATATCGGCAGAAAGGGGGCCCAGGGAAAGGGCGGGCGAAAAAATTTTCCTTTTTCGCAGACTTTGTTAAAAAAGGGAACAACTCCAATTGACAAATTATTGTCAATGGAGTAAGATGTAGAAAAACTTTTAGATTGAGAGGGTGCATAGAATAGGATGAAAAAGCAGAACGTATCTGACGCTGTCATCCGGCGTCTGCCCCGCTACTACCGGTACTTGGACGACCTGCACATGAAGGGGATTGTCCGCATCTCCTCCAGCACCCTGGGGGAGAAGATGGGGATCACCGCCTCCCAGATCCGCCAGGACCTGAGCTGCTTCGGCGAGTTTGGCCAGCAGGGCTACGGCTACAACGTGGAGGAACTCCGGGCGGAGATCGGCCATATTCTGGGCGTAGACGAGCGCCACCGGATCATCGTAGTGGGCGCTGGCAATCTGGGCCGGGCGCTGATGCAGAATTTCCATTTCAAGGACGCAGGCTTCCTGCTGGAGGCGGCTTTCGACGTCTCCCCGGCCCTGGTGGGCTCCCAGATCGCCGGCGTGCCGGTGCTGGACATGTCGGAGCTGGAGCGCTTCGTCCCCGCCCACCGTCCGGACGTGGCGGTCCTCACGGTTCCCCAGTCCGCCGCCCAGCCGACGGCGGACCGGCTCATCGACCTGGGCGTGCGGGGGTTTTGGAACTTCACCAACGTGGAGCTGACCAGCGGGATTTCTTCTGTTCGCTTTGAGGATGTGCATTTTGCAGACAGTCTGCTGACGCTGAGTTATCGGATTACGGTGAGATAGGGGGATCTTCGCTGCCCTCCGGGCGGTGAGGGGGGCTGGGTTGCAGCCCTACTGCTTGCGGGACCTGGGCGGCCCCGCGCCCTCGGGGCCGTCATTCGGGCTTTGGCCGAACGACCGGCCCGGCGGCCACAGGCCGCCCAGTTACTTTTTGTGCAAACAAAAAGTAACCAAAAAGTTGCCAAAACCAAGGGTTTTGGATTCCTCATGTGTTGATTTGTTTTGCGCCCGAGGCCAGGTCTGCTTTGTCTAAATCGGTACCGACCGCTTCCCCGGACTTCTGCGTCTGCTTGGGAGTGTTCTTAGGGTAGTGCCAATACCTGGGGGAACAAACTGCACAGCCTCTCTGACATGCGCCGCAGGAAGAAGTACGGGCTCCTTTTTGAAGATTTACGCGAATCTTTCAATAGTGCGTCCCCCGTTGCTGGCTCTACCCCTTTAAAAGGCCGGCAGGCGGACTTCTTCAAGTACCAAGCTACTAGATCAGAACCCCGAAGGATTTGCTAATTCACGTGGCGCCGCAACTCTTCATCTCCACCCAATGTCCGTAAATCCCCCGCCGAGGCGGCGCGCCCTAGGCCGCCGGAAGGCGGCCGGGCCGGTCGTTCGGCCGCAGGCCGAATGACGGCCTCGAGGCGGCCCCGAGAGGGAGGTCTGGAACCCCCGGTTCCAGCGACTTTTTGGTTACTTTTTGTTCGTACAAAAAGTAACCGCAGGGTCCGGGGGCGCGTAGCCCCCGGGGCTCTAGGGCTGCAACCCAGCCCCCCTCGCGTCCGGCGGGCGCGAAGAAACCACGACCGATAAAAGGAGTACTCCCTATGAAAAAATCCCAAACCCTTGCTTCGCTGTGTCTGGCGCTGGCGGTCTGTCTGGCGGCGGCAGCCGCCGCCGGGGGAGAGGCAGGCGACCCGCTCATCTCCCTTTCCTATCTGGAGGGCGCTTTCTCCCAGTCCCTGGAGGCGGCGGCGGAGGGGCGGCTGGACGCCGGGGACGAGCAGGTCCGGGAGGAGGTTCACCGGCGGCTGGAGGCCATGGCGGCCAACCTCGCGGCGGCCTCCGGCCAGGCCCTGTCGCCGCAGGAGCGCACTTTAAAGCAGGGGGACGTGCTCACCGGCTCCACAGGGCTGGTGGTGACGCTCCTGGCGGGCGAGGCGGTGCTGACCGCGGACAGCGGCGGGGTGGTGGACGTCACCGAGGGGCGGGAGGCCCTCTCCGGACAGGCCCTACCTCTCCGGCACCGCTGCATCGTGGCGGAGGACGCCCTCGTCTCCTATACGGTGACCTCCCCCACGGCGGTGGTCAGCTTTGAGGGGCCCTGCGCCCTGACCGCCTCCGCCGGCGTGCCCGACTACTTCGCTATCGCCTCCGCCCTGCGGGAGCTGGACCTCTTCCGGGGCACCGGCTCCACCATTGGCGAGGGCTTTGACCTGCACCTGGCCCCCACCAGGGGGGAGGGGCTGGTGATGTTCATCCGCCTGCTAGGAGAGGAGTCCGACGCCCTGGCCTGCACCTATTCCCACCCCTTCGCCGACGTGCCCGCCTGGCTGGACCGGTATGTGGCCTGGGCGTACCAGCGGGGCTACGCCAACGGAGTCGCCCCCACCCGCTTCGCCCCCGCCAACCCCCTCTCAGCGGTGGAGTACCAGGAGTTCCTCCTGCGGGCCCTGGGCTACAGCATCGCCGGCGTCCACGACTACTCCACCAGCTTGGAGCGGGCCCTGGACTGCGGGGCCCTCACCAACGGGGAGTATGTGCTGCTCACCAGCCAGCCCTTTTCGCGGGCCCATGTGGCCTACGTCTCCTACTATAGCCTAGAGACCACCGTCAGCGGCAGCCGGCAGACCCTGGCCCAGCGGCTGGAGGAGGCCCGCTTTTTCACCGAGACCCAGCTCAACGATGCAAAGGACCTTGTAAATTCCCAGCGCGTCTACTGACACCACCTGAGCCCTCCGGCATATGATGAGACTGAGGCGCTTCCCTGCCTCACATCTCACAGGAGGTATTTGCTTTATGTGGAACAATAACGGCTTTGGCGGTGGATGCTGCTGGATCATCATCCTGATTATCATCCTGTTCTGCTGCTGCGGCAGCGGGAGCGGATGCGGCGGCAATTGCGGGTGCAGCTGCGGCTGTAACAACAACAACTGCAACTGCGGCTGCGGGTGCGGCTGTAACTGCAACTGCAACAACAACTGCGGGTGCAGCTGCGGCTGCAACGACAGCTGCTGCTGATCCAGACGCACATAGGGGCCCCTGGAGGCATCTAGCCTCCAGGGGCCCTCTTGCGTATGCCGCCGCTCACAGGATCTGCTCCAGCCCCACCTTCTGGGGCCGCAGGCCGCAGCGCTCGTAGAAGGCCATGGCCTCCCTGTTGCAGCTCCACACATTCAGCGTCACATTGTAGCATCCCAGGGACCGGGCCAGCTCCACCACGGCCTCGTACAGCGCTTGCCCCACGTGCTGGCCCCGACAGGCCTCGTCCACGCACAGATCGTCCAGGTACAGGGTCTCCAGGTCCTGGAGGGCCCCGTCCCCCCGGCGGCTCTGCCGGACGCAGAAGGCGTAGCCCAGCACCCAGTCCTCCCCGTCCACGGCCACCAGGATGGGGCGGCTCCCGTCGTCCAGCAGGGCCTCCAGCGCCCGGTCGTCGTACTTTCTGCCCCCGGCCCGGAACAGGTCCGGCCTGCCCCGGTGGTGGACGTCGCACACCTGCACCAGCAGCTCCCCCAGCCGGGGGATGTCCCCCGGGCGCGCTTCCCGAATCCTCACGGCGTATCCTCCTTCTCCTCCGCTTTCTCCCCCGCAAGCAGCTCCATCACCGCCGCGCCTCCCAGCAGGACCCCCGCCGCCGGCGGCACCCAGCTGACGCTGCCCGGCACGCTCCGCCGGCCCGGCGGCGGGTCCTCCATCCGGGCGCAGGGGGCGGGCTCCTCGGGACTGTACACCACCTTCAGGTGTTTCACCCCGCAGCGGCCCAGCTCCCGGCGCATGACCCGGGCCAGGGGACAGCCCTGGGTTTTGCTCAGATCCGTCACCTCCAGCCGGCCGGGATCCAGCTTGTTCCCCGTGCCCAGGGCGGAGAGGATGGGGATTCCCCGCTCCAGGGCCCGGCAGATGAGATCCACCTTGCAGGAGACCAGATCGATGGCGTCCACGATGCAGTCGTAGGGGCCGAAAAACCGCTCCCCCTCCTCCCGGCTGTAGGTACCCACCAGGGGGCGGACAGCGCAGTCCGGGTTGATGTCCCGCACCCGGTCCGCCATGACCTCCGCCTTGGGCCGGCCCAGGGTGGAGGTCATGGCCCCCAGCTGGCGGTTGATGTTGCTCTCACCGTAGACGTCCTGGTCGATGAGGGTCAGCTCCCCCACGCCGGACCGGGCCAGCACCTCCGCCGCCCAGCTGCCAACGCCCCCCAGGCCCACCACGCACACGTGGGACCGGGCCAGCCGGTCCAGGGCGGCGGGGCCCAGCAGCATCTCGCTGCGCAGAAATCGTTCGCTCATGGCGTCCTCCTCCATTCACCAAAAGAGGCCCCGGAGGGCATTGCCTTCCGGGGCCGTCCGCAGGAGCTTGTCTCAGCCGATGGCGTTCATGCCGCTCTTGACCTCGGCGGTGACGCTGTTGGTCATCTCGCTCTGCCACTTGCTGTAGGCGGCATTGAACAGCTCCGTCTCGCAGGCGTAGTACCAGTAGGGGGTGTCGCCGTAGCCCACGAAGTACATGATGTGGGCCCCGGTGGAGCTGTCGTAGACGATGCCTGTGTCGCCGGTCTTGCGGCCGGACTCATAGCACCAGTCCTGGAAGGCGGCGATCATCCGGCCCTTGGGCACGTTCTCGTAGAGGCCGCCGTTGGTGTTGCTGCCGCCGTCACGGGAGTGCTCGCCGGCCAGGGCGGCGAAGCCGTCCTCGGTGCCGTCCCAGCTGTCCAGGATCTCCTGGGCCTTGGCCCGCAGCTGCTCCTCGGTGGCGGTCTCGCCCTCGGGCAGCTCCAGGCTGTCCCCGGTAATCAGGATGTGGCGGACGCTGTAGTCCAGGTCCTCGCTGCGCTCACGGCCGCGGAACACGGCCACATAGCAGCGGCTGTTCTCCTCGTCCACCAGGATCTCCGCGTCCCCGGCCTTCCGGGCGCTGTCGAAGAGCCAGTCGCCCAGCACGCCGGCGGAGTAGCGCATCTCCTCGTTGGCGGTGTAGCTGGCGCTCTCGTCGTAGTCCTGGGGCAGGCTGTGGCTGGTCTGGTACAGGGGCAGGATGTCCTCGGCCAGGCCCTTGGCCTTGTCCATGGCGGCGGTCTTCTCCCCGTCGGTGGGCTCGACGGTGTTGCCCTCGCCGTCGGTCTTGCTCTCGGGGGCGCCGGAGATGGTGACGTACTCGGCGTTCACCAGGTCGAAGTTGTTCTTATTCTCGTCGTAGTAGGCCTGCACCTCCTCGTCGGTGAAGGTGAAGTTCTCGTCGGCGTGGGTGGTGGCGTACTTGCTCACCAGCAGCTGATCCTTCACGCACTCCTCGTAGATGGAGGTGGTCATGGTGGCCCCGTAGACGGCGCTGAGGTAGGAGCCGTAGGTGTAGCCCGCCTGGGCGGCGGAGCTCTTCATGGACTGCACGGCCTCGTCGAAGCTGGCCATGTCCTCGTCGTCCAGAGCCACGCCCTCCGCCTGGGCGGCGGACTTGACGGCGTGGACAAAGCGCATGGTCTCCACCGCCTGCTCCTTGAAGAACTCATCCCAGGTCTGGTCGTCGGTGTAGTTCTGGCTCTTGAGGGAAGCGCTGGTGTCCAGCATGCCCAGGGCGGCGTACAGGTAGCCGTTCTGGCTGTTCAGGAAGCCCTGGTAGGCCTGCTGGTAGTAAAAGGAGGTCTCCGGCACGGTGTAGCTCTCCCCGCCGATGGTGACGGCGGTCTGCCTGCGCTGAATGATCCCGGAGTTGTAGACCAGCAGCCCCACGGCCACCACCACGAACAGCCCCGCCACCACGCCGTAGAGGATGTTGCTCCTGCGCTCGGCGGCGCGCTGCTCGGCGGCGCGGGCGGCCTTGGAGTCCGTCGTGCCGTTGGCCAGTAATTCCTGACGCTTTTTCTTTTCTCTGGATGCGCTCATGTGTTGTTCATTCCTTCCAAATTTTCTGCCGCCTCGCCGCAGGGAGGCGGCGACAGTATCCTGTGGCAGGCCCTGTCAGGGCTCAGCGAACATTAGTATACTCGATTACGCCCTGTTTCGCAAGTAAAAGTTGTCCGGCGGCTGTAAAATATTTATGAATGCCCCGCTGTGGCCCGCCCGGAAGGAGTGAAGGGAGCTATTCCGTCTCCCGGAGCAGGGCCTGGACCCAGGCGTCCTCCTCCTCGCCGGAGAAAAGGCCGATGAGGGAGCGGGCTTTCTCCCGTTCCCTCCGGGCCCGGTCCGCCTCCCCGGCCTCCTCATAGCAGGCCGCCAGCTCCCGCATCATGTCCACCAGCAGCTCCACGCTGATCCGCTTCTGGGCGGCGGCGGCGGCGCGCTTCTCCTCCCCCTGCAGGTACATGGCCGCCAGGGACAGCCGGGTGAAGTACGTCTCCGGTATGCGCGCGAGGGTGGCCCTGGTGAAATCGGCCTCCCCCTTCCCGGCGTAGGCCTCCGCCAGGAAGGCCAGCGCGGTGAGCCGGTCCCCCTCCTCCGGGGCGCTCTCCGCCAGGTCCGAGGCGGCGCGGATGATCTCCTCCCGGTCCGCCTCCCGGTCCAGGCTGTGGAGGTAGTGGCGCAGAAGCCCCGGGTGCCCCGGGAAGCGCTCCAGGCCCTCCCGGAGCAGCGCCCGGCTCTCCGCCGGGTCCTCCTCCCTGCAGGCCCAGCTCCGGCGGCAGAGGTCCTCCACCGCCTCCTCCGTCTCCCGCCTGTCACAGCCGAAGAGGCAGTCCAGGGACACGCCGAACACGCCGGCGATGACCGGCAGCAGGGAGATGTCCGGGGCGGTGAGCCGGTTCTCCCACTTGCTCACCGCCTGGCCCGACACCCCCAGCCGCGCCGCCAGCCGCTCCTGGGTCATCCCCCTCTCCCGGCGCAGGGTTTTGATGCGCTCGCCTATATCGTACATAAAACAGCCCTCCTTGTTTTTTCGGCGGATTGCCGCCTACAGCGCCATCATACCGAAAACGGCCGCCGCCGTCCACCGGTCAAATGGACAGCGGCGGCCAACCGCCGGTTGGAAAGGGGCTACCGCTCCAGCTCCCAGAGCCGCCGGTCCGCCCGGAACCCCAGGCACACCAGCGTCCCCGCCAGGGCGATGGCCAGAAACAGCAGCGCCGCGCCGCCGCCGTCCCGCCCCAGCAGGCGTGTCAGGGGCGCGTCCGGCCCCTGGGCGTCCATCAGAGGGGCGCATACCCGGTCCACCAGCCAGCCCCCCAGCAGGTAGCCCAGGGGGATGGTGAAAAATTGCAGGGTGTTCCGGGCGGCGTACACCCGGCCCTGCATCTCCACGGGAATGCGCAGGCGCAGCAGGGCGTCCATGTTGGCGCTCATCACCGGCACCGTCAGCCAGCCCAGCACCGCCCCCGCGCACCACACCGGCACGCTCCGGCCCAGGGCCAGGATCAGATTCTCCGTGCTCATGGACAGCAGCAGGCTGCTGCAGATCACCCGCACCCGGCTCCGCGGCGGGGGCAGAACCGTCACCGCCAAGCTCCCCGCCAGGTGGGCCAGCCCCGTGCACAGCTGCACCGCCCCCAGCGCCCGCTCCCCGCCGCCGGGGCGGGAGAGGAGCAGGGCCGGCAGGGCCGCGTTGTACATGCTGGCAATGAGGTTGATGCAGGCCAAAAACAGGATGAGATCCAGCACCCCCCGGTTCGCCCACAGCCACCGCAGCCCCTCCCCGGCGGATTGGGTCAGGGAGGGCCGCGCTCCGCCGGCGGGCTCCTCCGGCAGGCGGATGAACAGCCCCAGGCTCAAAACCGCCGCCGCGCAGGTGAACAGGTCGAAGGCGATTACCGCCTCCAGCCCCGCCAGGGCCAGCAGGGCGGCGGCCAGGGCCGGTCCCAGCAGGGTGACCAGGGAGCCGGACAGGGCCCGCAGTCCCCCCACCCGCTGGGCCTGGTCCTTGGGGGTGAGCAGGGTGGCGGCCACGTCGCTCACCGGCTGCTGAATGGTGTTCATCAGGCCGTTGAGGGCGTTGAGGGCGTACAGGTGCCAGACGGCCAGCCGCCCCGCCCGCAGCAGGCACAGCACCGCCAGGGTGGTCCCCGCCGCGAAGGCGTCGCACAGCATCATGGTCCGCCGCCGGTTCCACCGGTCCCCCAGGCTGCCGGCAAAAATGCTCAGCACCACGTAGGGGGCGTAGGAGCACACGCTCAGCAGGGCCGTGGTCAGGGCGGAGCCCTGCTGCTGGTAGGACCAGACCACCAGGGCGAAGCTGGTCATGGCGCTGCCCAGGGCCGAGAGGGCCTGGGTGCTCCACAGAATCAGAAAGGGCCTCCATCCCGCCGCCGGCGGGATGCGTACAGAGAATGTATGTTTCATACAGGCTTTGCTCCTTTGCGTTTTATACTATAGGCGCTTACGCAAAGCCTGTCCGGGCAGCCGCTGTGAGATGGTTCGCTCCATGCCGTCCTGTCCGGTCAGACCTTGCATGGAGCCCTGTCAATGCAGAGGGGGAACACAGTTTCACTCCCTTTCCTTGAATTGCCTGCAGTATACCACTCCCGGCGAAAAAACGCAAGGGAATTGACAACCCCCGCTCCGGCGGGTATAATGCACACACAATTCATTTCATCCGGGGGAGAGACTATGAAAAGAGTGGCGTTCATCACCGGCGGCAGCCGGGGCATCGGCCGGGCCATCGCCCGCCGCCTGGCGGCGGAGGGCTGCGCCGTGGGCATCGACTACCTGCAGGCAAAGGACCAGGCGGAGGACCTGGTCCGGGAGCTCACCGCCCGGGGCTGCGCCGCCATGGCGGTCCAGGCGGACGTGGCGGACCGGGAGGCCGTCACCGCCGCCATCCGCCGGGTGGAGGCGGAGTTGGGGGCCGTGTCCCTGCTGGTGAACAACGCCGGCATCGCCGGGCAGCACCAGTTTCAGGACATCACAGAGGACTTCTGGCGGCGGCTCTTCGCCGTCAACGTGGACGGCGCTTTCCACACCATCCAGGCGGTGCTGCCCCGCATGATCCACGAAAAGGCGGGCTGCATCGTCAACATCTCCTCCATCTGGGGCCAGCGGGGGGCCTCCTGCGAGGCGGCCTACTCCGCCGCCAAGGCGGCCCTCATCGGCCTGACCCGCTCTCTGGCCATGGAGCTGGCCCCCTCCGGCATCCGGGTCAACTGCGTGGCCCCCGGCGTCATCCGCACGGACATGGTAGAGGTATTGGGGGCGGAGACCCTCTCCGCACTGGCAGAGCAGACGCCCCTGGGGCGGCTGGGGACGCCGGAGGACGTGGCGGCGGCCGTGGCCTTTCTCGCTGGGGAGGGGGCCGGCTTTATCACAGGGCAGGTGATCACGGCGGACGGGGGATTTATTCTGTAGGGCGGCAGACAAAATAAGCGGCAGGGCCGAGGGGCCCTGCCGCTTTATGCGTTTACATCAGCTTCGTCGTGTAATACACCAGCTCCGCGAAGAGGAGAATCCCCAGCGCCCACATGAGGTACACAGCGATGGCGGGGAAGACGACGGCGGCCAGCACCGCCACGGCCCCTGCGCCCAGCACGACATATAAAATGCGGTAGTCGCACTCCAGGGAGAGCACCCGGATGTTCCACAGCTTTCCCTCGCTCTTCTGGGCCTTGCCGGCGAGAAACGCCGCCAGCCCCAGGAGCACAATGCCCAGCACGGCCCCCACAATCACAGGCACCTTCCACGCGCCCGCTGCCGTGGCCCCGCGGGCCCACACGGTGAACATGGCGCAGACCAGCGCCAGGGTGGACAGGAAGCACTCGTGCTGGTAGAGCAGAAACACCAGACCCAGCACCGTCAGAATCGGCACCATGATGCACATGGCGGTGACCCCCTGGTGATTGTCGAAGAAGGTGGTGATGATCCAGCCCGAGGCCGCCAGGAACAGGCCGAGGCCGCCCACCCAGGTCATGGCTGTGCGCAGCCGGCTGTCCGCGCGCTTGACATAGCCCGCGATGGCGGCGCCGATGAGCATCACCAGCCCCAGGTACATACCCCAGGTCAGGATCTTGTCCCAGATCAGCACCGAGTCGATGGCGCCCACCCCGTAGCCCCGGTAGACAATGAACAGATAACACTCCGCAGCCAGGCCCAGCAAAAATACGTTGAAGACGCGGTGAAGCGCCTGATTTTCCTGTTTCTCCCGGTCTGTCCGCTTTTGACTGATTGCTTTTTTAGCCATTTATTGAAACCTCCGAACGGATAATCACCCAGGGCAGAGCTGCCTCGTGGCGTGACGCTGAATTATTTTAGCAGATTTTCGCGCCTTTTGCAAGAGAAAATCCGTCTTTTGTAAAAATTGCTCCCAGCAGCCGGAAACCGGCGGCGCGGGACGGGGTGCGGCGGCCCCCGGACTCAGTTCACCTGGCGGCGGCGGGAGAGATTGATGGTGCCCTCCTGCATGTCGGTAATCATGTCCAGGCTCTTGCCGGTGCCCTCGGCCACACAGGCGATGGCGTTCTCCGCCACGGTGGTGGCGATGCCGGTGCGGGAGGTGATGAGCTTGTCGAAGCCGTCCACCATGCTGCCGCCGCCGGTCATCATGATGCCATTGGTGGACACATCCGCCACCAGCTCCGGGGGCGTGCGCTCCAAAACCGCGTGGATGCTCTCCAGAATCTGCTCCGAGGGCTCCTTGAAGGCCTCCAGCATCTCCGCGGAGGAGACGGTGATGGTCTTGGGCAGGCCCGTGAGCAGGCACCGGCCCTTCACATCCATGAAGGACTCCTCCTCCCTGGGGAAGACGCAGCCGATGGCAATCTTCATCTTCTCCGCCGTGCTCTCGCCCACCAGGATGTTGTGCTTGCGGCGCATATACTTGACCACGGCCTCGTTGAACTGGTCGCCCGCCACCTTGATGGAGGCGGACTCCACCACGCCGCTCAGGGAGATGACGGCGATGTCGGCGGTGCCGCCGCCGATGTCCACCACCATGTGGCCGTCGGGCTTGGTGATGTCGATGCCCGCGCCGATAGCGGCGGCTACGGGCTCCTCAATGAGGTACACGCGGCGGCACCCGGCCTGGATGCCCGCGTCCACCACCGCGCGCTCCTCCACCTCGGTGATGCCGGAGGGGACGCAGATGATGACCCGGGGCTTGAAGACCATGAAGCCCGCCACCTTGCGGATGAACTCCTTGAGCATCCGCTCGGTCATGTCGTAATCGGAGATGACCCCCTCCCGCAGCGGGCGGATGGCCACGATGTTGCCGGGGGTGCGGCCCAGCATCTGCCGGGCCTCCTCGCCCACCTTGAGCAGCTTGCCGGTGTTCTTGTCCATGGCCACCACGCTGGGCTCGTTGAGGACGATCCCCTTGTTTTTTACATATACCAGAACGGAAGCGGTCCCCAGGTCAATCCCAATATCTTTCGCAAAAGCGCACATACTTTCCACCTCGTCAGTCGTCTATTCTATTCTTAGCAAATTTCTTGCTTGTACTCCGACAAATCATTATACTAAGCCTGTCCAATTTTTGCAAGCCATTCCAGGAACTTTCTTTTTTAAAATTCACCAAAGGAATGGAGGCCCTCCCCCGGTTTCTGCACTTTTTGGTGCCCGCCGGCCAGAGCGGCGCAGACCACCGACGCCGCGCCCGCCTCCAGCAGGGCCTCCGCGGCGGCGGCCATGGTGCTGCCGGTGGTGCACACGTCGTCGATCAGCAGCAGCCGGCGGCCCCGCACCCGGTCCGGCCGGGGGACGGCGTAGGCCCCCTTCACGTTGCCTGTGCGCAGCGCCGGGTCCTCTAAGGAGGACTGGGCCTTTGTATGACGGATCTTTCGCAGGGTGGGTTCCGCCCGGACGCCCCAGATTTTGGCGGTCTCCTCCGCCAGCAGCCGGGCCTGGTCGAAGCCCCTGGCGTAGTTCCGCCGCCAGCTGACGGGCACAAAGGTCACCGCGTCAAACTGTCCACCCAGCCGCTCCGCCGCCGCCTGGGCCACATAGCGGGCAAAGACTCGGGCCCGCCAGGACTTTTTGCCGAACTTGAGGGCGCGGACCCCCTCCTTGACCACTCCGTCGTAGTAGAGCGCTACAACGCAGGGGCAGCCTCTCTCCCCGATGGCGGTCAGCTGCGCCGCCTCCTCTCGGAGGGGAAGCCGGGTCTCGCAGTCTCCGCAGACGTCCCCCGGCTCCTCCAGAAGGGCCCCGCAGAAGGCGCACCGGGGCGGGAAGAGGAGATCGAGGAGGGCCGTCCATATGACAGCGGCGGGCTTCCTATGTGACAGGTCCCGGCCATTCCGCGCGGTGCGCCGCTGCTCCCTCATCGGATCACCTCTTTTTCAGTATGGGGCAGTGTCTGTTTAGATTTTAATGCAAATTCCCTTGAAATGCAAGAGGGCTGAGGCGTGAAAAAGGGATGGCCGGTGGGCTTGCTGAAAAAATTTCAAAATGGGTGTTGACAAACGGGGGGGAATCTGGTAATATACGTCTTGTCCGCGAGGCAGGTGTGCTGTGTGCGGGAAGTGAATATGGGGGTATAGCTCAGCTGGGAGAGCGCTTGAATGGCATTCAAGAGGTCAGCGGTTCGATCCCGCTTATCTCCACCATTGAGCGCATATCCGAACCAATTATCTTCTTGGGAGCGATATGCGTTCAAACAAAAAGACACTCCTTACCGTAATCGGTAGGGAGTGTCCCTTTTTATGCCCTTTTGGGTTCGACTCTCCATGCAAAAAGGTTCGACCGAGCCAATGGTCTATCAGAACAGGTCTTCGCCGCAAAAGCCGTTGGCCTTGGCACACCGCAGACCGGCAAGAACGATCTGATCTCGTTCAAGCTCCCGCTCATGCCCCTCTCCCGGCAACCGCTCAATGGCTTGCTTGTCCCGGACGACTCTGCCGACATAGTAGGAGATCACATCGTCAACATTCATGCCCTATCCCTCCGAGTCGTTCTTGCTCTTGATTTTGATACCGAACAGGATAGCCAGCTCGACCGTCCATGCGGAAAACCAAGCGACCGTCAGTTCCGGGGCGACCGTGTGATCGTGGAAGTTGGCGATCAGGACGACCACCGTGTACCAAAACAGGTTGAACATGGCGAATATCGTGAACAGAGTGCGCCGTTTCAGCTTCGGCTTCGGTGTTTCGGCCTCACGCTTCCCTCTCACACAGACCGCCTCACTTTCGCAAATACTTCTCGGAGCAGAAGCCGGTATAAGTCACGCCGTTGCGGGTAAACTGGACATAGAGCCACTTCACCTTGCCGACCAGCGTGTAGTAGCCGTAGTTCTGCACCTTTGCCCCGCTGGGGAGAGCGGTGAGAATCTTGATCTGGTCGGTGGCCCCGGCCTTGTCCCGGACATTCAAGCTGCTGGCGGTCACGGTGTAAGTGCCAGCCAGAGAGCGGTCGAAGGACTTCGCCGCACCACTGGCTTTGATCTGCTTCGGAGCGGCGGGAGCCGGGGTAGGCGTGGCGGGAGCAGAGGGCTTCACAGGAGCCGCAGCCGTGTCGTATTCCACATAGGGCAAATGCCCGTGTTTCGTCCACTTCCGGGTCTTGTAGCCGCTCTTGGCCCCGATGTTGCCGACCGCCGTGATCTGCACCTTGTTCGCCCAAGAGGGCGTACACTCCACGGCAAGGCCGTCGCCGATGTAAATGCCGATATGACCTTTGCACCAGACCGCCTCGCCGGGGTCAACCTTGTCCCATCCGCTCGCAGAAGCGTCGGGACACTTGGTAATCATGCTGTCGGCCCCAATGTCAGGCACACCGTTAATGGCGTACCCGCTGCCGCCGTACTGCCGGGAAGCGTCGCCGCACCAGCCCCACAAAATTCCTTTGATAAGGTTCACGCAGTCAAACCCGAAGGTTTCTGCGCTGGCGGCGTTAATCATGGCAGTCCGGGCGGCTCGCCGGTTGTACTCATGGTTCTGCGTGTACCGCTTCTTGTTGGCGGCGGTCATGGGTGCGCCGAAGCAGCCCATGACATACAGGGTCTTGTAGTTCTTGGCAATATCGACCGCCTTGGCGACGAACTCACTTGCTTTCATCATACAGCATACCTCCTTTGGTCACAGCCGGGGTGTCCGGGATTTGCGAGTTGAGAATAGACTTAAATTTTCCGAACGCCTCCACGATATATTTGCAGGACACCAGCAGCACCGCTCCAATAATCACCAAGTCGCTGAAAATGTCCGCATACTCGGCGGGGATTTCCCAGCCGACCAGAGTTGCGAAAAGGGGCAGGGTGGTCACGGCGAGACACAACAGCGTCAGGCCGGTCACGAACGCCGTCACCTTCAATGCGGAGTTGATAGCCTTGCCCCTGTCGAACGGCTGCAACAGAACCTTGATGTTGTAGTACAGGGAAAAGGCCACATTGGACAGGTAGGCGCACAGGAAAATGAGCATAGCCCATCCGATGTTGATAAGGTTGTTCAAAATTGTGGTCAGCATAAACTTCCCTCCATGTAGGTGAGTTAAGTGTCCCATTTCAGGAAATTGCCATAAACTCTCTTATAGTAGCTCTCTATAAAGGACTTTATAGCAAAAACCTGAAATAGTTCACTTTCCCACTGATTTTTCCGTCAAGCTCCCTTGTGAAACTCTTCCAAGTCCTCAATGCGGTGGTTAATGACCTTGATCTGCTCTTCCACCACGGGCATACGCTTGGCGAAGTTGTTGTGTTCCCGCACTTCACGGGTCAGGTCGTCCAGCTTCGTCTCCATGACGGCTTGCTGCTTATCCAGCTTCGAGTCCATGGCCTGAGAGGTTTTGTTGCTGGAATAGATGATACCGAAGAGGCTCAGGCCACCAGTAATGATTGCGACAATGATTGCTTCACTCATACTATTTCCCTCCCGGATTAGACGACCTCGTTGACAATCCCGGCGACGACGGTGCGGAGATTGAACAGGGCGGGGACTTGCTCGACGGTGAACACGCCGCAGAGAACCAGACTGACCCAAGTCTTGACCAGTCCGCTATTCTTCGTAAAGACCATTACTTCTCACCCCCTTCCTCAGCCAGAACCGAAGCGACTACCTCACGGAGATTGGAGAGCTTCGGCACATCGTCGGCGGTGTACTGCTTATTCTTGATAAGCGTCACCCAAGTCTTGACCAGACCGCTTTCCTTGTTGAACATTTCCGTTTACCTCCCTCTTGAATTACGCCATGCCACCGGCGATCAGAATGGACAGCTCCGCAAGAGCCATCTGTATATCGGTAATGCTGGTAGCGTTAGCCGCCAGCGTAGCCGCCAGACGCTCGGCGGTCTTCTCCTGCTCGGTCTTCTCGTCGAGAATGAACCAAGACTTCCCGCCATCGACCCGGTTGGCGACCAGCTTCATATCGGTGTGCGTCTCGGTGGTCTTCCCGTCAGAAATTTCCACCGTACCCAAGCCACCCTCGAAGATACTGTCTTCGAGAACGGTTGCCGAGATAAAGTTGTTCCCGTTCAGTTCGAGGTTGCTCAGGGTGTTGCCGTTTGCCAGTTTGATCGAGTACATCTGCTCGTTCCTCCTTTAGTCTCTTGAACAGTCCGTCCAAGTTTTCACGCTGTTGCTCGCTCATGATCTTGTAGTGGTTCTTGAACCATGCGAGATACCATTTGTCGAACTTCTGCGGCGGCAGAATGTGAACCAGTTTCTTCATCTTTCGCCGCATGGTGGTCAGCCGCTTTGGGTTGATCTTCTGGACAATCCGGCCTGTCTCTGTCAGCGAATATTGGATTTGCAGAAACCGCCAGAAGTCAGAGAGCTTACAAATTCTGGTCTTGCGGGTGTTCACCGTGATACCGATAGAGGCCGCAACAGAGATCACTTCGTCCAGCAGCTCTTCCAGAACCTCTTTGCTTTCATGAATTACATAGCTGTCGTCGGTGTACCGGGCGTAATACCGCTGGCCCTTGACGATCTTGATATAGTTGTCCACCAAGATCGGGTAAGCGATACCCGCTATCTGAGCGACCTGATCTCCGATATTCAGGTGTTTGTCCATGAACTTTTCGCCGGTCAACAACCGCCTGTCGATCTTGTCATGCTCCAAGGAATTGAAAACCTCGTTCATGCAGATACGGTATTCTTCATCGGTCATATAAGAAACATCGACCTTTGACCTCTTTAGGATTTCTCCCATCAGCCACAACGCCGTGTCGTTCTGAACATACTTGCTCAGGCGGTCATACAGCTCGTCGTGGCGAATGTTGTCGTAGTATTTGGAGTAGTCCATCAGGAGGATATATCCCTCGTTGCTCCCGTGTTCCTGATAATACTGTCTCAGGTGAACCAAGAGCCGTCTTCTTGTGAAATCTATCCCTTTATCCTTCTGACTCGCACCGTTGTCGTAGATCAGATACTTTTGGATTGAGGGTGTCAGCACTTCGTCACATAGACTGTGCTTCACAATTCGGTCGGGGAACTGCTCGCCGCTGATAAATCTCGTCTTGCCCCGCTCTTTCAGAATGAAATTGCTGGACGGAAGAAACTTGTAGCGGTGTACCCGTAAATCTGCTTGCATTTGAGCCAGACCCAACAGGTAGGTCATTTCAAAATGCTGGACTTGTGGTTTCCAATCTGAACCCTGCGCCGCTTTTCTCATAGCGTCATACAGGGAATTGCCGTCGTATATCTCACGCATATAGCCGCAGCTCTCGTAAGAGGCGGCGTCGTGTTTTGCATTTACCATGAGTGGAAGGACAATCTCTCCTTTCCCTGTCCGCAGAACGCTCAAATGGCTTTACTCTGCGGAAGTGAAATCGGGGCGAACGCCATTAGCGTTACTGGCGTTGTTGTAGTTCGCATTGCCGTTGTTGTTGACATTGGCGAAATTGGCAGCGGTGTTCAGAGATTGCCCGATGATTGATCTTCCTGAGAAATTTCCTTGCGGAATTTATTGTCAGATTTCCTCCAACCTTTGATAAGGTTGATCTGCTTCTGTATCATTTCTCCGAAGCGGAGATAGGTGTTCACATCGACCGGCAGCGTCTCAATGGCGTACTGCAATTCCTGAGTCAGCCGGTAGCATTGGCCCACGGCCTCGTCTTGGTGAATACGCCGCTCGATCAGCTCTTCCTCATAGGTCGGGTAGATACTGTTGGCGATATAGACCTCCATCGTTATACTCCGCAGAGCGTCGATAATGGCCTTGCGCTGGTCGGTGATGAACCACTCGTCGAACGCCTCCCACCGCTCTTTCAGCCGGTCGTAGGTTTTCTTCTCCGCTTCGTCAAGCTCGTCGTAAGGTCTGCCGCCGAACCGCTTGGTCAGGCGGCTTTCCGCTTTCTCGAAGCTGTACCCGAAGTCCCGCAGCAGGAGGTCGGTGATCTCCTTCCGCATTTTCGTCAGGTGGTGAAAGACCTCGAACTGCGAAGCCTTACGCTTGCTCTTTAATACAGACATTTTCAGAAACCTCCATGCCGTCGTTCCTGCGACCCACAAGGGGTCGCAGATTTAGGATACAGGGATAGCGGGGCGAACGCCACGAGCGTTACTGGCGGTGGTGTAGGTCGCAAGGCCGTAGTAGTTGACAATGGCGAAATTGGCAGCGGTTACAATATCCCTCAGCCACCAAGTCGCCCGGTTGCAGATCAGGTCGTGCCGGTGGGCGAACAGCGGGAGCTGCCCCTTGCTGACGGTGTAGTTATAGGGAACATTCGTGCCGTCATTCCCCGGCAGGAACACGGAATGTCCGTACACCATGAACTCGTTCATCAGCTCTACGGTGCAGTCATACCACGAAGCACCAGAGGGCCTACCGTTGGAAACGGCGTTGCACAGGAACTCACGGTGGCTGAGAATGTGGCTTGCGCCGAACGCAGAAGCCGCCGTGGTCTTTGCGCTGTCCAAGCCGCTCGTGTGCATTTTGGAGTTGTAGTAGCCGCCCTCGGTGGTGTTGCTGTCGTTCATCACATGGGTATAGAGGCAGGTGTCGGGGACGACGATCATGTGGTGCGTGGCGCAAGCGGTGTCGCCGTTGTTCAGGTAGTAGTCAAACCCGGCGATACGGTAATTGACGCCGTTGATCGTCCAGTAGTCGCCGATGAAGAGATCATCGAAAGTCCCTGCGGCGACCGCCGCCTGTTGCGCCGCCGTGTAGGTGTTGCCGAGATACTTGCCCCGGTAGATGGAGTTATGCGCCCCGGCGTTGCCCTCCATGGACAGGCCCCCGCCGCCGACCACCGTCAACAGACCGTCAGCACCGACAGAGAGGGTCGTGCCGTCCGGCTTGACGATACCAGCCGCCGTAGTCGTGGCGATCTTCGCCGCAATCTTCCCGTCAGCCCCCACCGTGATTGTCGAGCCATCAGGCTTGACCAGACCGGCCTTGCTGGTGGTGGCGACCTCAGCCTGTTTCGCTTTGATCGTGCCGTCTTCCTCGACGGTGATGGTGCTGCCGTCCGGCTTGACGATACCCGCAGCGGCCTCCGTCGCAACGGCGGCGTCTTTCTGGACTGCGGAGATTGTGCCGTCCGCTTTAATGGTCACGGTCCTCCCATCGGGCTTGACCACGCCCAGCGTTCCCACCTTTGCCACGGTAGGGTCAGGGATTTTTGCAGAGATCGTACCGTCAGCCTTGACCAGAATGGAAGTCCCATCTGGCTTGACGATACCGGCAACGGTGGTCGTCGCCGTGGGGACGCTGACCGAACCGCCCTCGAACAAGGCCCGGACGGTACACACCCTCATGCCGTTGGCGGTATGCACCAGCACGAGGTCGTCCATGCCGATAACCGACGCCTGATCGAGTTCCGTCATTTTCTTGGTTTCAACCGAAATCGAAGACATTCTTTATTCCTCCTTCACATATTTCCAGTCCGCTACGATTGCGACGCCGAGATCGTCAACCAGAAGCGCACCTGTCTCGTTGCACACGGGAGCGGTAATGTCATTCTGAATGACCATGTGTTCAAGGCGAGCCAGCCGCTCGTCCAGCTCGGTCGTCTCCTGCGTGAGCCTTGCGGCAACATCACCGGCTAACTGCGATTGCAGATTGCCGAACCATGTGTTGAAAGCGGCCTGTTGGTCACTCTCGAAAACGCTCATGCGGGTCAGATACCCGGTTTCGATCTCCTTCATGGAAGCGTTGCTGTCCCGCATGAGCTGGGTCAGGAAGTTTTGCCAGCCCTGATAGTCAGCCGCCGTGTTGACCTCCGTGGTCTGAACTGCCGAAGTGCTTCTGGCCCGGAGGGTCGCAAGGAAGTCCTCGAAGCTGGCGAACTCTGCGCCGGTAGCGGCCTGAATGTCGGCGATAATGGTGTCGCCCTGATTTTTGAGCTGCTGGGCGTAGCTTTGGAAGTCCTCAAACTCGCCGTTCGCCTCAGCTTCAAAGAGCTGCTTTTGCAGGGCGAAGTAGTTCTGGAACGCTTCATAGAGGTCAGTCCCGTTTTCCAGCATGGACATGATCGTGTTCAACGCCTCGTTCATGCGGTTGGCGTCCCTTGCGCCGAAGAACGACTTCTCCCGCCCGGTGTAGGCGGTCACATCTTGGAACGACACCGTTCCGTCCGGGTTATCGACCTGTGTGTACCGTTTCAGGCCGCTCCATACTGCGTCCGTATAGTCAACGGGCAGCAATTCCCAAGCCATTTACAACCCTCCTTTCATCCCGAAATTCCATGTGAACATTCTCCTTCCCTCACTTTGATTATTCAGCCGGTCATACAAGTCCAAGATCGCCCGTTCCAGCCGGTTCAGCTCCGCAAAATCCATCGTGTTCCCGTTTGCGTTATAGACCGGCACAGACCCATAGTTCCGCTGCAAAGTGTTATTGTTCAGCGTGACCAGATTTTCTTCGAGCTGGTTGATCTCGTCAGCGTAGAAGTAATCACCCGGCACACGATCTCGGCCCAAGCTGACCAAGGAGAACTCGTCGTACATCTTGATCGCCAAGTCCCGCAGATATTGGAGGTTGTTCTTGATACGGTTGAAGTCTGCTGCGTTGAAGCGATCACCGATATACACGCCCTCGGCGTTTGTTGCCCCTTGCCAATCCGTCTTCGGAGTTGTCCAGCCCATCGTCACCCTCCTATTCTTCGAGCCGTGACCTTACCGGCGAAGCTCTGGTTGAAAATCATGGTTGTGCGGTAGATATTGACCTTCATGCCGCTGTGAAACTCGTTCTCCTGATACACAATGTCGTTGGCGTCGATCTCCGGGTTGCCCCGTGTGCTGTACTCATACTCAATGCCGGACTTGTAGTAGTCAGCCAGCCATTCGGCGAGGTCGTTCGCCATCGTCATATCGGAGATCAGCGGGTTTTCCCACTTGATCGTCTTGCCCCGCACATTCAAGGTCTTCACGGCGTACCGCTCGACGATCTTGTAGCGGTGTCCGAAAATCTCCAAGCGGAAAGTGCCGCTCACAGAGAACTTGACGGTTACATAGTAGTTGCCGGAAGCGAGAATGGACACGCCGCCGCTCTGGTTCTCCAAGACCGCTCGGAACCCATAAGACGGTTCGCCGATGTAGAATGTCTCTACGCCGCCGTCAGACACGGTAATTTCCTCGCTGACAAGGCTTTCCTCGGCTGTGCCGGTCTGGTAGCTGTAACAGGGGACAATGACTTCCTTGACAAGCTCTTGCTTGATCGCTTTGGGCGAAGAGGTCATGTCGTTCCGGGTCATGGTGAAGTTGGTAATGTCACCGAACGAGAAGTGGTTCAGAACAATCCGGCTGTACGGCTCGGCGGTCTTCGTGAACTCGATCTCCATGGTGTCGAAGTCGTCAAAGTCGTGGAGCAGAACAAAGTTCTGCGTGATCTCTTCCGGGACGACCTCATATTCCTCCACCAGATCGCCGTTGTTGTAGGTGCGAATGGTGATACCGGCAGGGAGAGCTTCGCCGAAGAGCATTTTGACCCCGTGATACATACAGGCGGCTTCCTGTACCAGAGTGATAACCGGGTTAGTGGTGAACTTGCCGTCCCCGTCCGATACCTCAGCCGACACGAAGCCGGTGTTCAGCGTCATGCTGGCCTGATCGTGAGGCAAGAAGAACATTCCACCGTTGACCGTCGTGTAGTTCGTCGCTAGCGTCCCATACTCGTCCTTGGTGCTTTTATTCAGAACGCTTTCAATGTGGGAGAACGGGGCTTCGGCGTTGACCGAGACAGAGGCTTCCGGGTTGAACGCCGACTTGATCTGCGGAGTCCCCTGACGGGTCTGCGACAGGACGCACCGGCAAGCATTGGCGATAATCTGCAAGGCTTCCTTGTGCTGAACTCTCGGCAGCGGGTTCTTGGTGTAGAGCCGTTTCAGCCGAGGGTCGATATAGAACTTTGTCACACCGGCGTCCAGCAGGACTTCACGGGCAAGGTCGAAGTAGCTTCTCCCTGCGGCGGTATAGCAGCCCTTGTAATACTCCGAGTTCATGCTACGAAAAATATCCTGACAGCGGATAGTCGCCGTGAAGTCGTCCGACTCCCATTCGGAGCAGAGAAGGTGATTGCCAACAACCCACTCAATCTCGTCGCTGTCGGGAAGCTGGTAGCCGTAGCGGATTTCCAATTCCTGACCTGTTTCAAGGAAATTGATCGCCGACTTGGGGTTATCCACATTGAAGTAATGGTCGTAGTTTTTGAGCTGCACCGAGAAGTCGATCTGCGGCACATCGGCCCCGATAGGGGAAATATAGCTGTCGAGCTGAGAGGCCATCACATCTTCGTTGTAGTAGACCAGACCATAGCCAAAGCGGATGGAGTAAATGCGAAGTCGGCTCTGCGGGTTCTTCATGCGGTAGAAGATCAGCTTTACCGTCGTCGTGTTTTCCAGCACTTCTTCGGTGGTAAACATGGACTCTACATTGTCCCGGAACTCGATCACCTGACCGTTGTTCCCCACCATGTCGAAGTCAACCGGGTAATTCTCCCCGAAGTTGATCGTGATACCCTTGAAGTCGGTAGGGAGCATATTCAGGTTGATCGTCAGCTCGAATTTCGCCTCCGACACCAGCTTGTTACTGACAATGCCGGTATCATAATAGCTGTCCGAGGTATTGCGCCTCGGCAGGAAGAACATAGAACCGTCAACCTTTGTGAAGTTCTCTTCAAGGGTGGCGTACACGGTATCGTCGGCCCTCTCGGTAAACACATTTGCCGAGTTGGAGAAGTAAGCGAAGTCCCCGCTGCCGATGCGGGCTTTAGCCTGGGCTTCCTGATTGACCAGACCGAAAGAGATCATGATATAGCCACGCTCACGCAGAGCCGACGCCATACTCTCTTTGTAAGCGGCAGAGACTTTTTGCATTTCCTCACTCCCCCGTGTCGATCAGATTAAACTTGCAGTCGCGATACCATGTCGGGTTTCCATCCTCGTCCTCCCAATACGGCTCTGCGCTGCGGTCGCCGCAGTACATTCGGATTGTGATTTTGCGGTTGGTCACAGGGTCAGGGAAAGTGACATAGACGAAAAACTGTTTGAGAATACTCAAAATCCGGCTCCACTGTGCCGCAGAGAGCCACGGAAATTCAAGCGTGTCGATCTTGTACTGGTCACGGCCTACCCGCTGTCCCACGACTGCGCCGTTGGCGTTTCGACCAGAGTCAACGATAGTGGCGACGGTCGGCTTCACCCCTCGCTTGGGAGGGGGAAGCTCATAACCGTTGATTGCCAGAAAGGACATATCAGATTACCTCCTTTACGCCCTGACGAACCGATACCCGTCTGCCCGTTCCTGCGTGGTCACAGCGTCCTTGATCGTGCGGTTGCCGACTTGGACAACCGTCTGCTCTTTCTTGTCGGCCTGACGGCGCACATCGTTAGCCATCGGCAGGAGCGTCGGTTCAAGGTATTCGTGATAGAACTCAGCCATAGCGTCGGCGAAGCCCACATCGGAGAAGTCTGTACTGGTGCTAATGTCGCTGGCGACACTGCGGACAAACGAGTTGCTGTCATAGTATTTGAGTGCGGAAGTATCGGCGGCGAACTTCATGGTAGGCTTGACGCTGGTAAAGCTGTTGGCCCAAGAATTGACCACGCCCTTTGTCGTTTTGCCGAAGTCCTCCAAGCCGATATTGTAGCCGAGGACGGTATCTTTACCGATTTGCTCAAACACCTTGGAGGGAGAGTTGGAGTCCAGCTTCTTTTTGAACCAGTCGATAATCGAAGCACCCCAAGAGCTGATCGTGTTCTTACAGGTGGAGTACAACGCCCCGATACCGTTCTTGAAGCCGCTCACCACATCGGAGGCCACATTGTAGAAGCTGTTGTAGGACACATGGCTTGTGAACCAGTCTTTGACACTGGAACCGAAGGTCTGCATTGCGCTCCGGGCGTTGGTGTAGCTGTTCGAGATACCGTTCTTGAAACTGTTCACAATGTCCGAGGCAATAGTCCCGAACGACGAAGAGGACACGGTATCGGTAAACCAGCTTTTGACGCTGCTGGCCCAAGTGGT